>JADMIO011280006.1_pt1 | contig 84294 bp, 73 predicted proteins | sample 8958161 | NCBI WGS metagenome assembly JADMIO01 (sample SAMN16585339, study PRJNA669376) | soil metagenome | isolation source: Crop rotation soil | place: USA: Cullars Rotation, Alabama | collected 2011 | reverse complement strand
GCCGCGACTTCAAGTCACGTGAATTCCAAGCTTCGGATCCCACTGTGCTGGAAAGAAAGTATAACACCCAATATCTGATACATTTATAGTTGCTGTTGTAGCATTTCCAGGACTCCATAAATAAGTAGATCCTGTTGGTGCAGTAGTAGAAGCCCTCAACGAAAGGGTTGGGGAAGAGCAGGAAAGTACTGGCATCAAATTGTTAGTTGCTATATTAGTAGTAAACTTACAAGCCGTAAAACTAGCTCCGAACTTTGTAAGATTCGCTTTGTTCAGAACCAGTGCTTTTACCAGTAAGGGTTTTGCTGCCAGCCCGGCACTGACAGTTGTTCTTGAAACCCTTCCATTAAAACTATACTTAATTGTATCCCCGCAACGTTCAATTCTGAATACGTCACCTAATCTTTGATTATAGGTATATGCGGTTGAAGTCCCTCCCTCATATTGATTTACAATAGCGGTAGTGGTCTGATAAAATCCAAAATCAATATCTGATGCTGTAGCCTGGTTAGCACTCAGAACATCCAAGAATCCGAAATAAAAACTCTTGGAAGGTTCCGTATATATATATTCTATCCAACCATTTGTATTAGCGGGTAGTGTATCACGACTATTAGCAGATCCTGTACCTGTTGTAGTTCCTTTTAATGTGTCACCTGATATTGATGCGTTATACAAATTCATCCAGTTCATTTTATAACCCACATTATATTTTACATTGCTCCTTGTCTGCACTGCATCGTAAGTAGTAATACTGTATGTTCCGGGTGCCACATTTGAAATTGTATTTTGCGTCGAGCCACCTGGTTGCCAATTATAGGTATTAGAATATGGAACATACGGAGTAACCTTTATTTGCCCGTTTGTAATACCCATAGAACTATTGTGTGTAACCTCAGGTTTCACCTTCACATAATTCGCGAAGTACATATTCCCTGACTCCACGAAACTACAACCAACATTAACCAGTTTATTCAGCGAGTAAATATTTGCTTTTACTTTAAATGTTCTTTGTGATACACCGGGAACATTTACAGTTCTAAGCTGATAACCGTTTACTTTGTAATTGATATTATCACCCACCCGCTCAATTCTAACAATATCGCCTGCTCTAAGATGACCATCTATAGTTGCTGTTCCCGTGCTTTGTTCATAATATTCCAGGATTCCACCTGAATAATGTACACCAAAGCAAATATCAGTTGCAGTATACTGTGCATGATTTATTGAGTCGGTGAAACCTAAAAAATGTTGATTAACTGCCGTAGGATCGATCACATATTCAATCCATCCATCTACACCAGGAGTCAAGGTATTCTTACTGATAGCCGTACCAATTATATTTCCATTGTTAACAGGGTTTATTAATGAATCACCTGTTGTTCCTGAATTACAACGATCAAGATTAGTCCATATTACTTTATATCCTACATTATAATTATATGTGCTTTGGTTTTGAGCTCCATCGCTAACCGTTACTGAATAAGTGGCTGCACCAAGAGAGGAAACCGATGAAGTTGTTGCTCCGCCTGGTTGCCATAAATAAGTGTTTGAATATGGAATGGTAGGCACAAGTGTTACTTTTCCATTTGTTGCTCCAAGTCCACTGGCATGTTTAATCGTTGGAATTACACGTACGTAATTATTAAAATTGCTATTACTTTTATTATCAAAACTACATCCTACATTAACCAATCGGTTTACATTAAGCATTTGAGCTTTTATTTTTAATGCCTTTTGTGAGAATCCGGCAGTTGCAGCTATTGTTCTTAATGTTACGCCATTCAATTTATAAATAATGTTATTCCCTACGCGTTCAACCCTAACAACATCACCAACTCTTATTGCATAATATAATGCAGCATTGGTACCTGTTTCATAATAATATAAATATTTTGACGCTGCGTAATAATATATTCCGTAATCTATATCTCCAACACCATATTGAATTGAGGCCAGATTATCTACAAAACCAATATAGTAATTATTGACCCCCATATTATCAATTACATATTCAAACCAACCATCGGTATTGGCATCTAAGGTGTTTTTAGTAACTGCAGTTCCGTATATACCTGAAGTGACAGTAGTGTAAAGCGAATCATTTACCATAGCACAACGATCCATGTTTGTCCAGTCTGCTTTATAACCAACGTTGTATTTATAAGTGCTATTATTTGCCAAATTATCGGAAATCGTTACTGTTTTGATACCTGCTGATTGGTTTACAATGGTTTGAGTTGTTGCACCACCTGGTTGCCATAAATAAGTATTAGAAGCAGCAATTTTTGGAGTTACTTTTACTCTTCCTTCAGGAGTTGCATTGTCTCTACAATGCTTTATATAAGGTATGTGCTCCATATAATTAATAAAGGTTGTATTGTTCAGTTGCGAAAAACTACAACCTACATTTAATATCTGAGTAGGGATACTCCTTAACGCGGCTTTAACCTTTAAAACCTTTTGAGAAATTCCGGTCACCGTTTGTGTTCTAACTACTGCATTATTGATCTTGTAATTAATTGTATTTCCAATTCTCTCAATCTTTACAACATCACCAACCTTTGGAGCTGCTTTGATCACTGCATTCGCACCGGTTTCGTAGTAATACAATTGTTTTGTTGAAGTATAGTAAATACCATAATCAATATCTCCGTAAGTATTTGGATTTGAAGAGATACTATCTGTAAAACCCAGAAAGTATGCATTTGTACCAGTAACATTATCTACAACATACTCGATCCAACCATTAGTATTAGCTGCCAAGGTATTTTTACTAACAGCGTATCCATATATATTCGTATTAGGCGCTGTTGATATCAAAGAATCATTCCTAAATACCGAACGATCATTATTCGTCCACATTACTTTATAACCAATATCATATACATTTGAGTAACTATGACTGCTGGTTGTTACTGAAAGACTATATTGACCTGCCGCAACACCACTGATGTTTTGAGTAGTATATGCGCCTGAATTCCAGGAATAAGTATAAGGTGGCGTACTTCCGGAAACATTTAATGATATACCTCCTTGCGTATCAACACCATCCGGAATTAAATGATCAACTTTTGCGAATGTAGTTATTTGAGCATTAGCCAAGCTAACTGCAAAAACAAAAATGAGCAATGAACTTATAAATTTCATATAGTTATTATTATCCTATTAAATAGTTGAAAATAAACATGTAATATTTGCACTCTTAATTAATCATACACAAACCACATTCCCTCAAACCTCCAAAACTCCTAATTACCTAACAACACAGAGTATTTTCACTCTTATAAATGATTAATATTCAAAAGCCGCAAAATTAACATTAGCTTGTTAATAGACAGAAGTAACTTAGCGAAGCATATACTTTACTTTATAAGTGGTAGGTTTTTTTGAGCAAAAAAAAAGCGCTTCAAATGAAGCGCTTTTTAATTTCTGTTTTTATCTTTTAACCGAAATTAATTCTTTTTAAAAACTCATCTTTCTTTTGTATAGACAATGAAACCTGAGCTTCATCAAGCATCTCAATTAACCCGCCTTCTTCGCGTTTATAACGTATACAATGTTGTATATTAATGATATGTGATTGATGAACTCTTATGAACGCAGAATTATTAGGCAGACATAACTGCTTCTCAAATTCCTTTAAAGTCTTGGAAATCAACATCTGTCTTTTATCCTTAAACACAACAAGCGAATAATTGGACCTTGCTTCCACACGTATGATATCATCCTGATCACAATATTCTACCGTTTCTTTATCGGAAATAAGGATCTTATTTTTTTTATCAGGCTGTGTGATCGCTTGCTCCAGTCTGCCCGTAAAATCTGTAAACATTCTCTCCTCCTGAAGCAGGCTGTTTACTTTATCCACAGCTATGATCAGTTCATCCTTATCAATGGGTTTAAGCAGATAATCTGTTGTTCCAAGCTTTAGTGCTTTTAATGCATGTTCAGCATGAGCAGTGGTATAAATAAGTTTAAAATCTTTGTAGGCCAGCTTATCAATAAGTTCCAGACCATTCATTTCCGGCATATTAATGTCAAGGAATACAACATCCGGACGATAATTATCAATGAATTTAAGACCTTCTTTAGGATCAGTGGATTCTGCAATAATATTTACATCTTTAACATATCTCTCGATAAGGACCTTTAAACTTTTGATCCCTGAGATCTCATCATCAATAATTATTGCTCTCAAACTCATACGCTTAGTTTTAGAAATTAGGTATACAAATAAAGGACAAATTAACCATTCAACAATGATTAATCGTTTAACATTCTGAAATTAGTGGTTAATAAGTTTACCTGATCAGGCTGCTTTATTTTTCATTGCCAGATCCCACTGAAGATTAAGCCATTCAATAGCGTCTTCTCTTTTCTGGAAAAGCCTGTGGGGACAATGAACTTTGGCGAATTTAACAAAAAAATTCCCTAATAATCTCGTTGCTAATGAATTAACTACAATAGCCTGGGCAATGCAATAACGATAATTTTCTTCGGTATTGGATAGCTCTCGTGCTTCTTTGGTAATAGAGTTATGAGGTGCTGTAATAACAAGAGAAATAAACCTGTTTTGCTTAATGATGTCCATTACAATATCATAATTCTCCTTTACTTCAGAAATATCCACTACAACATCATCCACCATTTCGGTGATCAGCATTTTACCGTCGTAAGATATATTTGCGGTTCTAGTGGTAGCCTCTAGCATAGTAAAACGAAGATAAAAAATTTCGAATTACCCACAAGTGTTTTGTTTAGAAAAATGATAAATGGTTAATATTATTAAACGAATGGAGGAAAACCACATAGCTAGGTAAGTTCAGATATCAGCCTGGAGAGATGGGGATATTTCTGCAACAACTGATCTCTTTCAGCCAGCTCGAAATCAGCAAAATCAAAGCCGGGGGCAACGGTGCAGCTTACGAGAGAAAAGCCACCTTGAACCTCGCATCTCGACCCAAACCAGCTACTTGCCTTCACCACACATTGGAAACTTTCTCCATTCTCCAGATCCCGGCCAAGCTTATGTGTAATAAGATTTCCTTCTATTGTGATCTCATAAATACTTAGCACATCACCATCATAAAAATGCCACATCTCGTCGGAAGCTATCCTATGCAGAGCACTGAACTGTCCATGTTCAAGCAAAAAGTATATCGCTGTTGACACATTTCTTGTTCCTTTAAAAGCATCGCTCAGACATTCTGTGTCCAATGTCATTACTGAACGATAAATTTCCTTAAACGATCCACCTTCTATGTGTGAGGTAAGTCCCAGTTTTTCTTTATAGTATGATGCTTTTTCCATGAGACAAAATTATGAAATTATACTTAGTCTCTCTTAACAGGAAATATATACAGATCTTTCATTCTAAATACCCAAGAAATTTTTCCAGCATTCTGATTATTTTATACCTTAGTTTTTTTTATTTGTATGGCGCAACGCGGTTTTTTATTTGGGCATCACAGGCCAGGGACAGACAGGTCGGATTTAAGAATTATTCTTCTTATTGTAATCTTCAGTTTACTTATTATCACTTCTCTTATTATGATGATCTGGAATCATAAAAAAACAGGGGAGGAAATGTCGGTTTCGGTAAAAAGAAATTCGGAGATGGTAAAAGTATCACGTGAATGTATTTCAGGCGTTGGAATGGCCCATCGAATGCATCTGAACCTCGCTATAATTGTTGATAGTTTAGAACGAATAAAGATCACTCATATACGTGACAGTTCATTGGCAAAAAGCGAAAAGGCATTTGCTTCTTTAAAAAAATATTACAATCAGGATGATAAGAATGCAGAAGAGTTGTTATCAAAAATACAATTAAGTAAACAGGAATATATTAAAGCGAGTGATGAGTTTATTACTTTAACTAAACTTGATGATCGGAAAAAAATATCTGATTATCTTTTAAAAATCCTGAAGCCTAAATATGAGACTTGCCAGGATCAGCAAAAACAGGTTTATGAAGGTCTTACAAAGGATCTGATGGTAAAAACAGAAGAGATCACGGGTTCATCCAGCTCTCTTGCCTGGATCATTTTTATGATCGGTATTTCACCTTTCGTTTTTCTGGTGCTAAGAACTTTGTATTATGTTGTAAAGTCGAAATTATCTTAAATAAACTTTATGGCGCTGGTTTTCTTTTTGCGGTGCAGGTTTAATTTTGAAGTTAGGGGTTTTCTTTTTGCGGGCGTCAGATTTATTTTTGCAGTGCTTAGGTTTATTTTTGCAAACGCCAGGTTTATTTTTTCAGTGAAGAGGTTTCTTTTTGTTGGTTAAAGATCACGACCTGTCCGCGCGAGATTTCTTTTCTAAACTCTTACTCCGATAACAGCAACGTCATCTATTTGTTCCAGATTACCCATCCAGTTAATGAATGTGGTTTCCAGTAACTCTCTTTGTTCTGCCATTGGCAGTTGTGCATTATTTGCAAGGAACTGACGGAGGTTTTTACTCATGAATTTTTTTCCATTCACTCCGCCAAACTGATCAGGGAAACCATCAGTTAAGGTATAAATGACATCTCCTTTTTGAAGATCGATTTCCTGCTGAGTAAATGGTATCTGATCTTTATCGTGTTTACCAACCGGCATTTTATCCGGTTTAATTTCGATTACTTCTTGTCCTCTTACGATCCAAACAGGATTATTTGCTGCAGCAATGATCAGTTTTTTATTTGCGAAATCATAAACGGTAAGAATACAATCCATTCCATCTTTTCCTCCCTCAGAGCTTCCATCACGTTTTAGTCGTGCAATAATTGTTTTTCTGGTTTCATTTAAAATATCTGAAGGTTGAGTGTGACCATCTTTAATAGCAGCTTCAATACTCGTAATATTCAACAAACTCATAATAGCTCCCGGCACGCCATGACCAGTACTATCTGCAGTGAGTAATGCAAAGTTGCCATTGCTCAATTTCTCTCCCCAATAAAAGTCACCACTTACAACATCTTTCGGTTTAAAGAAAACAAAGTAATCGTTAAGATTTTTATTTAATACATTCTCCGTTGCAAGGAAGGTACGCTGTATCCTCTCAGCGTAGTTGATACTATCGGTGATCTCTTTGTGTTTTTCCTCGATCTCATGCTTTTGTTGCTTGATATCTTCTGTTGCGAGATCAATTTGATGTTCAAGTTCCTTTTGTTTCTTACGAAGTGATGCTGTTCTCCATCTGAAGATCTGGTAAACAAATAAACCAAGGACAACAGCCATTAGTATCCTGAACCACCAGGTATGCCACCATGGAGGAAGAATGGTAAATGAGTATTCAAATGTTTTACTCCATTTATTTGCATCACCAATAGCTTTTATTGTAAACACATAACTTCCATAAGGAATAGTTCTATAATCGGCTTTATTCTCTGCAGTAAGCTTACTCCAATCCGGATCGAGACCCTGCAATTGATATTGATATTTTATTTTATGGGGTGCAGACCAATCAATAGCACTGAAATTAAATGTTAGGTGGCTTGCATCGTAAGGTAACACAAGATCGGTAGGATAATTGTGAAACTTTGCTATATCAGTGAACTTAACTTTCTTAAATCGTTTTTTTGTGTCTGAACTATCCTTAGAGGCTGAATTAAGATCCTGGAAGTCTACAAAGTTTTCCTGCAACATTACATTATTCAATTGCACTACAGGTTCATTTTTGTTAAGGCTGAATTTGTTCAGATCAAGCATGGTAAGAGCTCTTCCGCCTCCCATCCACAATTGATTTTTACTATCGAGTAAAATACTATTACTTAAAAAATCTTCTGCTTTTAAACCGTCTTGCTTATGGAATACAAGTATTTCCGGATCAACCGTTGTTCCATCCCATACAAAACAACTGATACCATTTTCTGTTCCGAACCAAAGATTTCCGTTTTTATCCTCGGCAATCGACCAAATAATATTGTTACTGACTCCTTCCTTTTCGGTATAATGCGTAAAGTATTTACCATCGTATTTTGTTACACCTCCACCATAAGTTCCAAACCAAAGATTTCCTTTCTTATCTTCAAGCATAGACATTACCGTGTTGTTGCTTAGGCCATCTTTATCAGTGTACCATGTGAAATCTTTTCCATCGAATTTGGTCAGTCCGATATCTGTTCCAAACCACATGTTTCCCTTTTTGTCTTCTAAGATGGAGTAAACTGTATTACTGATCAGCCCTTTTCCATTCACATAAAATGTAACCGCTTCTCCATCATATTTAACTACTCCTCCACCTAAATTACTTGCCCAGATATTTCCCTTTTTATCTTCATACATGGTCCAGATGGTCATTCCTGGGAAATAATTCGTGAACGATGAACCATCATATTTACTGGCACCTTCACCATTTGTACCAAACCATAAATTTCCTTTTCTGTCTTCCAGAGAACAAAACACAATATTGTTTGCTAAGCCTTCTTTTTCGGTATAATTCGTTATGGTAGTTCCATTGTATTTACATAGGCCAGCACCTGAGGTACCAAACCATAAATTTCCATTCTTATCTTCAGTGATCGAACGAATGCTACTGTTATTTAATCCTTCTTTCTCTGTGTAATAAGTAAATGATTTGCTTCCGTATTTACTAACGCCACCTCCGTTTGTACCAAACCAGATATTTCCATCCTGATCTTCAATAATGGTTAAAACAGCATTATTACTTAAGCCTTCCGTTTCCGAATAAGTTACAAAGCTTGCCTGATCAGAAGGAACTGTATTACCATTGTAGAGACTCACTCCGCCGCCATTGGTACCAAACCATAAATTTCCTTTTCTGTCTTCGTAGATCGATTTTACAACGTTATTAGCAAGACCTTGCTGTGTGGTATAATGTGAGAAAGATTTTCCATCGAATTTATCAACCCCGCCGCCATCAGTACCAAACCACATGTTCCCGCTTTTATCTTCTAAAATTGACCAAACAGTATTGTTCGACAATCCTTCTTTAGTGGAATAGTGTGTGAATGATTTACCATCGAACTTGCTCACTCCATTATCATCTGCACCAAACCATAGATTCCCTTTTTTATCCTGTGCAATACATCTGATACTGTTATAATGTAAGCCTTCTTTATCTGTGTATTGAGTAAAGTTCTTTCCATCGTATTTACAAACGCCTCCACGGTAAGTAGCAAACCAGATATCACCATTCACCATATCTTCAAGCATTGCCCATACTGTATGATCGGCGAAGCCCTGAGCAGGTGTATATTGAGTGAATGATTTACCATCGTATTTTGTTACACCATTACCATCTGTACCGAACCATAAATTTCCATTCCTGTCTTCAAGAATAGAGCTAACACTATTATTGCTTAAACCTTCTTTATCGGTGTAATGTGTGAAGAACCTTCCGTCGAATTTACTTACACCACCACCATTGGTACCGAACCATAAATTCCCGCTTTTGTCCTGAAGTGCACAAAGTATGTAAGAAGAATTCATTCCCTGATCTACATCCAGGTATTGAATATTTGATGTAGCTCCATCCTTCATACGCGCAGCAAGCGACATTGAAGGTTTAGGTTGCTTAACCGGGAAGGCACTATCTTTTGCAGGAACTACTTTTGGCAATGCGAAATTTCCTGAGCCAGGCACACGAACTACAGGTGCTTCACATTTGGTAACCATTGGCTGACCTGCTATATGTACATTGGTATTGGTAGGCAAAACAGCTGCATTACCTACTGCTTTTCTTTTAAGTTTACTTTGGTCAACAACAGTTACTTTGGGAGTAGAAACGCAATCTCTTGGAACTATATAACCTTTTGCCTCATAGGATTGTGTCTTATTAGCATCATTACTCTTTACATTTTCCTCGTTACAAGAGAAAAGCACAAACACAATTACAGGTATGATGTACCAGATTAACTTCATTAGCGGGATAAAAGTAAGCTATTTTTTAAATTATTAATCATTGTATCTGCAAGAATAATATAAACATAAAGTCCACAAAAAAGCCCCGATACTTCGACTTCGCTCAGTAACCGGGGCTCTTATAAATTTATTTAATTAGCTCTTCTCACCAAAATGGTGGCTGAGCCTGTCGAAGCCTAAGCTTCTACGCTTTCTTCTTCTTTAGACGCCATTAAACGATCGTATTCTTCTTTAGAACCTACAACCAGTTTTTCGTACTGACGAATACCGGTACCTGCAGGAATTAAGTGACCAACGATTACGTTCTCTTTTAATCCTTTTAAGTAATCTACTTTTCCGTTCACAGCTGCTTCGTTCAACACTTTTGTTGTTTCCTGGAACGATGCCGCAGAAATCCAACTTGCTGTTTGTAACGATGCTCTTGTGATACCTTGTAGAATTGATTCAGACGTTGCAGGAACTGCATCACGAGACTCAACTAACTTCATGGCTTTACGCTTCAAGCTTGAGTTGATATCACGCAATCTACGTGCTGTAATGATCATACCAGCTTTTACCTCATCAGAATCTCCGATATCAGTAACTACTTTCTTACCAAACAACTCGTCGTTCTCCGTCATGAAATCACCTTTGTTGATGATCTGCTTCTCTAAGAAGATTGAATCACCAGCATCAACGATCTCTACTTTACGCATCATCTGACGAACGATAGTTTCGAAATGCTTATCGTTCAACTTCTGACCTTGTAAACGGTAAACCTCCTGAATCTCGTTCACGATATACTCCTGAACTGCAGTTGGTCCTTTGATCGCAAGGATATCACCAGGACTGATCGCACCGTCTGATAAAGAATCACCAGCTTTGATGTAATCATTTTCCTGAATAAGGATATGTTTAGATAATGGAACAAGGTATGTTCTTCTCTCTCCTGTTTTTGCTTCAACCATAACCTCACGGTTACCTCGCTTGATCTTACCGAAAGTAACGATACCGTCAATTTCAGCAACAACTGCAGGGTTACTTGGGTTACGAGCCTCGAACAACTCAGTTACACGAGGAAGACCACCTGTAATATCACCGGTTTTACCAGTAACACGAGGGATCTTAACAAGGATCTGACCTGGTTCGATCTTAGTTTCTTCGTTCACAATAATGTGAGCGCCTACCGGAATGTTGTATGTTTTCAATACATCACCTTTACTGCTAACGATCTTGATCAATGGAGATAAAGTTTTGTCTTTACTTTCAATGATCACCTTCTCTTTAAATCCTGTTTGCTCATCGGATTCTTCACGGAACGTAACATTTTCTTTGATAGATTCAAATTCAATTTTACCCCCGAATTCAGAAACGATAACCGCGTTATATGGATCCCACTCACAGATTAACTCACCTTTCTTAACTGTAGCACCTGGTTTGATGTACAATTGAGAACCGTAAGGAATATTACCTGTGGTTAATGTGATACCTGTATTTACGTCAACGATACGAACCTCAGTAGAACGACCGATAACTACATTTACTTTTTTACCTTCAGCGTTCACACGCTCAACAGTACGCAACTCATCGATCTCAGCGATACCGTCATGTTTTGCAACAACAGTAGAAGAAACAGCAATGTTAGATGCAGTACCCCCAACGTGGAAAGTACGTAATGTTAACTGTGTACCTGGCTCACCGATAGACTGTGCAGCGATAACACCAACAGCTTCTCCTAATTGAACCAAACGTCCGTTCGCTAAGTTACGTCCGTAACATTTCGAACAAACACCCTGACGGGATTCACAAGTTAATACCGAACGGATCTCAACGCTTTCGATCGGGGATTTTTTAATTGCTTCAGCAATTTTCTCATCGATCATATCACCAGAGTTTGCAAGAACTTCTCCTGTTATCGGGTGATAGATTTCGTTTAATGATACACGTCCTAAAACTCTGTCGTGTAGTGATTCTACTTCCTCATCATTTTTCTTCAATGCTGAACAAGTTAATCCACGTAATGTTCCACAATCAGCTTCTGTAATGATAACGTCCTGTGCAACGTCAACCAAACGACGGGTCAAGTAACCAGCATCGGCAGTTTTTAACGCTGTATCGGCCAAACCTTTACGAGCACCGTGAGTAGAAATAAAGTATTCTAAGATGGAAAGACCTTCACGGAAGTTTGATAATACAGGGTTCTCGATGATCTCAGAACCTGTGCTACCAGCTTTTTGAGGCTTAGCCATCAAACCACGCATACCGCTCAACTGTTTAATCTGTTCTTTAGAACCACGGGCACCTGAATCAAGCATCATGTAAACAGAGTTGAAACCTTGTTTGTCAGAGCTTAACTGGTCAAGTACTTTCTTAGTTACTTTAGAGTTAGTGTGAGTCCAGATATCGATGATCTGATTGTAACGCTCGTTGTTAGTAATGAAACCCATGTTGTAGTTAGCCATTACTTCCAATACCTGCTCATTAGCATCTTCGATCAAAGTAGCTTTCTCTGCCGGAATCTGAATATCTCCCAAGTTGAAAGATAAACCTCCACGGAATGCTGTTTTGAATCCAAGATCTTTGATATCGTCAAGGAATTTAGCTGTTTTAGCCATACCCGTTTTTTTAACAACACCACCAATGATATCACGAAGAGATTTTTTAGTCAACAATTCGTTGATGTAACCTACTTCGAAAGGAACAACCTGATTGAACATAACACGACCTACAGTAGTATCAATAACTTTCGTTACTAATTTCTCACCTTCGATGTGGTTATGAATTTTGATTTTGATCATAGCATGCAAATCAACGCGTTTTTCGTTGTATGCGATTACTACCTCATCAGCAGAATAGAAAGTCATACCTTCACCTTTAACTTTGTCGTTAGGTAAGTTTCTTTTCGCTTTGGTTAAATAATATAATCCAAGAACCATATCCTGAGATGGTACCGCTACCGGCGCACCGTTGGATGGGTTAAGAATGTTATGCGCAGCTAACATCAAGATCTGTGCTTCCAATACTGCCGCGTTTCCTAATGGAACGTGAACAGCCATTTGATCACCATCAAAATCGGCGTTGAACGCAGTACAAACTAATGGATGTAACTGAATAGCTTTTCCTTCAATTAATTTAGGTTGGAAAGCCTGGATACCTAAACGGTGAAGTGTCGGAGCACGGTTTAATAACACCGGATGACCTTTCAATACGTTCTCTAAAATATCCCAAACAACAGGCTCTTTACGATCAACGATCTTCTTTGCAGATTTAACCGTTTTAACGATACCTCTTTCAATTAATTTACGAATGATAAATGGTTTGAAAAGCTCTGCAGCCATTTCTTTTGGTAAACCACACTCATGTAATTTCATTTCAGGCCCAACGACAATTACCGAACGAGCTGAGTAATCAACACGCTTACCTAATAAGTTCTGACGGAAACGACCTTGTTTACCTTTTAATGAATCTGATAATGATTTCAACGCACGGTTACTTTCTGTTTTCACAGCGTTTGCCTTACGTGAGTTATCAAATAAAGAGTCAACAGCCTCTTGTAACATACGCTTTTCGTTACGTAAGATTACATCCGGTGCTTTGATCTCAATTAATCTTTTTAAACGGTTGTTACGAATGATCACACGACGATATAAGTCATTTAAATCAGACGTAGCGAAACGACCACCATCCAATGGAACGAGTGGACGCAATTCTGGCGGGATCACAGGAACAACTTTTACGATCATCCACTCAGGACGATTTTCAATGTGTCCGTTAGCCTGACGGAAAGCCTCAATAACCTGAAGACGTTTTAGCGCTTCATTTTTACGTTGCTGAGAAGTTTCGTTGTTTGCTTTGTGACGTAATTCGTAAGATAAAGTGTCTAAGTCTAAACGATGTAATAAATCGTTTAACGCTTCAGCACCCATCTTAGCGATGAATTTGTTAGGATCTGTATCATCCAATAACTGATTGTCTTTTGGCAAAGTGTCCAACATGTTCAGATACTCTTCTTCAGTTAAGAAGTCTAAGTAGCTAACACCTTTTTCACCTGCAATACCAGCATTGATTACTACGTAACGTTCGTAGTAAATGATCATATCTAATTTTTTAGTTGGTAATCCAAGTAAGTAACCAATTTTGTTTGGTAACGAACGGAAATACCAGATATGAGCAACAGGAACAACTAAGTTGATGTGGCCCATACGCTCGCGACGTACTTTTTTCTCAGTAACTTCAACACCGCAACGGTCGCAAATAATGCCTTTGTAACGAATACGTTTGTATTTACCACAATGACACTCATAATCTTTCACAGGTCCGAAAATACGCTCGCAGAACAAACCATCTCTTTCTGGTTTGTAAGTACGATAGTTAATGGTTTCCGGCTTCAACACTTCACCACTTGAGCGATTCAGGATCGCTTCAGGAGCAGCAAGGCTGATGGTAATCTTTGTAAAGTTCGATTTTAATTTCGATTCTTTTCTAAAAGCCATATTGTTGTGTTTATTTATTTACAAATTAATTAACTCAGATCTTATATTAAACCTTCCGGGCTCTTCGACTTCGCTCAGAGACCGGAAGGTTATAAAATCTATTATTCCATCGTTACGTCTAATGCAAGACCGCGAAGCTCGTGTAACAATACGTTGAAAGATTCAGGTATACCAGGAGTTGGCATATTTTCACCTTTAACAATTGCTTCGTAAGCTTTAGCACGTCCAACAACGTCATCAGACTTGATAGTAAGCATTTCCTGAAGAATGTTTGCTGCACCGAATGCTTCCAATGCCCAAACCTCCATCTCACCAAAACGCTGACCACCGAACTGTGCTTTACCACCCAACGGTTGCTGAGTAATAAGAGAGTAAGGTCCGATAGAACGAGCATGCATCTTATCATCAACCATGTGTCCAAGTTTCAGCATGTAAATGATACCTACAGTTGCAGGTTGATCAAAACGCTCTCCTGAACCACCGTCGATCAGATATGTTTTACCATACTGAGGGATACCGGCTTTTTCACAATACATATCAAGATCTTCAATACTTCCACCGTCGAAGATAGGGGTAGCGAATTTCAATCCTAATTTTTGTCCTGCCCAACCTAATACAGTTTCATAGATCTGACCGATGTTCATACGCGAAGGTACACCAAGTGGATTCAATACGATATCAACCGGAGATCCATCTTCAAGGAATGGCATTTCTTCTTCTTTAACGATCTTAGCAACGATACCTTTGTTACCGTGACGACCCGCCATCTTATCACCCACTTTCAACTTACGTTTCTGTGCGATGTAAACTTTAGCTAATTGTACGATACCTGCTGGTAGCTCATCACCTACTGTTAACTGGAATTTCTGACGTTTGTACTGACCTAAAGCATCATTGTACTTAATCATGAAATTGTGTAACAACATACGGATCGCTCCGTTTTTGTCTGTATCAGTTGTCCAGTTCGTTGGATTAACTTCAGTGTAATCAATTTTCTCTAATAATTTTTGAGTGAATTTTGTTCCTTTAGGGATCAAATCTTCTTTTAAACTATTAGTAACACCTTGTGAAGTTTTACCGTTAACTAAAACGAATAATTTGTCGATCAATTTGTTTTTAAGATCAGCTAGTTCAGTTGCGTGATCTTTGTCTAATTTTTCAACTAAAACTTTCTCTTCCGTTTTCGCTTTTTTATCTTTCACTGCACGAGCGAAAAGACGTTTATCAACTACGATACCTTTAGCAGAAGGAGGTAATTTCAAAGACGCATCTTTTACATCACCCGCTTTATCACCGAAGATCGCACGTAATAATTTCTCTTCCGGAGAAGGATCAGTTTCACCTTTTGGAGTGATTTTTCCAATAAGGATGTCACCTTCTTTAACCTCAGCGCCAATTCTGATCAATCCGTTTGTATCAAGATCTTTAGTTGCTTCTTCACTTACGTTAGGAATATCAGAAGTTAACTCTTCCAAACCACGTTTTGTGTCGCGCACTTCTAAACTGTACTCATCGATGTGGATAGAAGTAAAGATATCATCACGGATAATTTTTTCAGAAAGAACGATCGCATCCTCAAAGTTGTAACCTTTCCATGGCATGAACGCCACTTTTAAGTTACGACCTAAAGCAAGCTCACCATTTTCAGTTGCATAACCTTCAGAAAGAACTTGTCCTTTAGTAACTTTCTCACCTTTCTTAACGATCGGTTTCAAGTTCATACAAGTGCTTTGGTTGGTTTTTTTGAATTTGGTTAATTTGTATGATTTAAGATCACCATCAAAGCTGATCAAACGCTCTTCTTCAGAACGGTTGTAGCGGATCACGATCTCATTTGCATCAACATACTCAACAATTCCTTCACCTTCTGCGTTGATCAATACACGTGAATCACGTGCTACTGTACCTTCGATACCAGTACCAACGATCGGTGCCTGTGGACGCATTAATGGAACAGCCTGACGTTGCATGTTAGAACCCATCAGGGCACGGTTAGCGTCATCATGCTCAAGGAAAGGAATCAATGACGCTGCAATAGAAGCGATCTGATTAGGAGAAACGTCCATTAAATGAACTTTTTCCGGCTCAAGGATAGGGAAATCACCCTCGTAGCGGGCTTTCACCTTACCACCGGTTAATCTTCCTTTGTCATCCATATCTTCATTTGCCTGCGCAATGTTTTTCAAATCTTCTTCTTCAGCAGTTAAGTAAATTACCTCTTTGTTTACATCTACCTTAGAGTTCGTTACCGTACGGTAAGGAGTTTCGATGAAACCTAATTTATTTACTTTAGCATATACACAAAGAGAAGAGATCAAACCGATATTCGGACCTTCCGGAGTTTCGATTGTACACAAACGACCATAGTGGGTGTAGTGAACATCACGAACCTCGAAACCAGCACGCTCACGACTCAGACCTCCTGGCCCTAGTGCCGAAAGACGACGCTTATGAGTGATCTCTGCAAGTGGATTGGTTTGATCCATGAACTGAGATAACTGGTTAGTACCGAAGAAAGAGTTAATAACTGAAGACAATGTTTTAGCATTGATCAAATCAGTTGGCGTGAACACCTCGTTATCACGAACGTTCATACGTTCACGAATAGTACGAGCCATACGCGCTAAACCAACACCGAACTGAGAATACAATTGTTCTCCAACTGTACGTACACGACGGTTTGACAAGTGATCAATATCATCAACATCCGTTTTTGAGTTGATCAACTCAATAAGATATTTAATGATAAGAATGATATCTTCTTTAGTAAGAACTCTTACATTAGAAGGAGTATCGATTCCTAATTTTTTGTTGATACGGTAACGACCAACCTCTCCTAAATCATAACGTTTATCAGAGAAGAATAATTTATCGATTACACCACGAGCAGTTTCCTCATCAGGTGGTTCAGCGTTACGTAATAAACGATAGATATGCTCGATAGCCTCTTTTTCAGAGTTCGTAGCATCTTTTTGAAGCGTATTGTAAATAATTGCGTAATCAGAAGTGTTTACATCCTGCTTATGTAAGATGATAGCTTTAACGCCAGCATCAGCAATAAGATCAACATGGTGCTCTTCGATTACTGTTTCACGCTCAATAAGGATCTCGTTACGTTCGATAGAAACTACCTCTCCAGTATCTTCATCAACGAAATCTTCGATCCATGTTTTTAATACACGTGCTGCAAGCTTGCGGCCCACTTCACGTTTTAAGCCTGCTTTAGAAACTTTCACTTCATCAGCAAGGCCAAATATTTCGAGAATAGATTTATCAGATTCAAAACCAATTGCACGTAATAAAGTTGTTACAGGTAACTTTTTCTTACGATCGATGTATGCGTACATCACGTTGTTGATATCTGTTGCGAACTCGATCCATGATCCTTTGAAAGGGATAACACGGGCAGAGTACAACTTAGTACCATTTGCGTGACGGCTTTGACCGAAGAAAACACCTGGTGAACGGTGCAACTGAGAAACAATAACGCGTTCAGCTCCGTTGATAACGAACGAACCTTTTGGCGTCATGTATGGGATTGTTCCCAAATAAACATCCTGCACGATAGTTTCGAAATCCTCATGCTCAGGATCTGTACAATACAAACGCAATTTAGCCTTAAGAGGCACGCTGTATGTTAAACCTCTTTCGATACACTCATCCAGACCGTAACGAGGAGGATCAATAAAATAATCCAAGAATTCCAATACGAAATTATTTCTCGCATCTGAAATAGGGAAGTTTTCGGCGAATACCTTAAACAAACCTTCTTCCTGGCGATTTTCCGCTGTAGTTTCCAGCTGGAAAAAATCCTGGAACGACTTCAATTGAATATCCAGAAAATCCGGATATTGAATCGGGAATTTGTTTTTTGAGAAATTAATTCTCGGGCTTTTTACGTTTTTTTGCACAAAACAAAGTTTTAATTGTATGACTTTAAAAACTGACCTACTGCACTAAGAGCTTTCGCCCTTTTTCCATCTCTTTTCAAACTTATTAATTTTTATCAACAAATTTGAAAATTGATAAGTTATTAAACGGGAATAGGTCTCTGTAAAAACAGAAACCTAAACCCGATTAATTATGTGTTAAATTACTTAACCTCAACTTTAGCACCGGCTTCTTCAAGAGCTTTTTTGATAGACTCAGCCTCTTCTTTAGAGATGCCTTCTTTCACAGCTTTTGGAGCACCGTCAACTAGATCTTTAGCTTCTTTTAAGCCAAGACCAGTAAGGTCTTTCACAACTTTTACTACACCTAATTTACCAGCACCAGCTTCAAGTAACATAACATCGAAAGATGTTTTTGCTGCTGCAGCGTCTCCGCCACCTGCACCACCAGAAACTACAACTGCAGCTGCAGCTGGTTCGATTCCGTACTCGTCTTTTAATACTGTTGCTAATTCTTGCACTTCTTTCACAGTTAAAGCTACTAACTGTTCAGCAATTGCTTTTACGTCTGCCATTTTTATTTGATTTTAAATGTTACTAATTAATTTGTTTTTGTTTTTCTTTTAAACTGTTTGCCAATTAAGCTGCTTCACCCTTTTTTTCAGCATTGTTCTGAAGAGCAGAAATAACTCGTTGAGCAGGAGATTGAAGCAATCCGATAACTTCACCGATAAGTTCATTTTTGCTCTTAATGTTTGCAAGAGCATCAATGTTGTTGTCGCCAATGTAGATCGTTTCTTCAACGTACGCACCTTTTAAAATCGGACGTTCGTCTTTTCCTCTGAATTCCTTGATTAACTTAGCAGGAGCGTTACCTACTTCAGTAAAGATAAGTGCAGTTGCACCTTTCAATGCCGGAATAAGTTCTACTAAACGGCTGTCGTTAGCTCTTTCCAATGCTTTTTCAAGCAAAGTATTTTTCACTACCGTTACAGATACGTTTTTGTCGAAACACGCTTTTCTGAATGCGTTAACTTTTTCAACAGTTAAAGAAGAGCAATCAGCTAAATAGATCTTGTTGTTTGCATTCAACTTCTCTACTAAATCGTTGATCACTAGTGTTTTTTCTTCTTTTTTCATTTTTTAGTTTTTTAAGCCAATGACTTTGTTTCTACTGCTATACCAGCACTCATAGTGCTTGACATAAACACGCTTTTCACGTAAGTTCCTTTTGCTGACGAAGGCTTAAGTTTGATTACTGTATTAAGTAATTCATTTGCATTCTCAGCAATTTTAGCTGCGTCGAATGATACTTTACCAACTGAAGCGTGGATAATTCCAGCTTTGTCAACTTTAAAGTCAATCTTACCACCTTTTGAGTCGGTTACTGCTTTACCAATGTCCATTGTTACAGTTCCGGTTTTAGGATTTGGCATTAAACCACGAGGACCTAACACACGACCTAAAGCACCCAATTTCCCCATTACCTGAGGCATTGTGATGATTACGTCTACGTCTGTCCAACCGCCTTTAATTTTTTCGATATAATCGTCCAAACCAATAAAATCAGCTCCAGCAGCTTTAGCTTCAGCCTCCTTATCAGGAGTAACTAATGCTAAAACGCGAACCGTTTTCCCGGTACCGTGTGGTAAAGTAACAGTTCCACGAACCATTTGATTTGCTTTACGAGGATCTACACCCAAACGTATAGCTAAATCAACAGAAGAATCGAATTTTGTAGTGGTAATATCCTTTACAACCTTCGAAGCTTCTTCAATAGAGTAAGACTTATTTGCGTCCAACTTCGTTAAAGCTACTTTTCTCTTTTTTGATACCTTCATTGTTCAATAATTATTTTTTAATAGGAGACTCGCCGGTAACTGTAACACCCATACTGCGTGCAGTTCCTGCAACCATACTCATAGCTGATTCAATTGTAAAACAGTTCATATCCACGATCTTATCTTCCGCAATTTTGCGAATCTGATCCCATGAAATTGAACCTACTTTTTTACGATTGCTCTCAGCTGATCCACCTTTGATTTTTGCGGCATCCAAAATCTGTACTGCAGCAGGCGGACGTTTGATAACGAAATCGAACGATTTGTCGCTGTAAACATTAATGATTACAGGTAACACTTTTCCTGGCTGCTCTTGAGTACGTGCGTTGAATTGCTTACAAAACTCCATGATGTTCACCCCTTTCGCACCTAAAGCAGGTCCGATTGGTGGTGATGGGTTGGCTGCCCCTCCCTTGATTTGTAGTTTTACAATTGCTGATAACTCTTTTGCCATTTTTCTGTTTTTTATTTATTTACACATATGTTTTCTATAGTACGCGGGCCTCACACCGCTTTTGTTTTATTGAGTTTGGAAGCAGCGAAGCGCTCTCAAAAAAACAAACTATTTACTAACACATTTTCTTATTCGCGCTCTACTTCTCCGAAACCTAGTTCAACAGGAGTTTTGCGACCAAATATTTTTACTGTTACTTTAATTTTCTTCTTCTCTTCGTTAATCTCTTCAATGATACCATTGAACCCGTTGAATGGTCCGTTAATTACTTTAACGCTTTCACCTACAACATAGGTATAGTTCAATGTTCCTTCAGCTTCTGTTAACTCATCCACTTTTCCTAAGATGCGGTTAACTTCAGAAACGCGCATTGGTACTGGTTCTCCACCTTTGGTTTCACCCAAAAATCCGATAACACCAGTAACATTCTTAATAATGTGAGTGATCTCACCTACTAAAGCCGCTTCAATCAATACATATCCAGGATAAAAAGAACGTTCTTTCGCAATTTTTTTCCCGTTTCTGATCTGAACGATCTTTTCTGTCGGGATCAAAACCTGAGATACGTAATCTCCCAGATTAAGACGACTGATCTCCATCTCAATGTATTGTTTAACTTTTTTTTCCTGCCCGCTGATCGCTCTTACCACGTACCATTTTCTAACCAGCGTTTCGTTCTTATTTTCAGCCATTGCTAAATTTTTTAATTAACTGTTGAAAAACTGATAGGCGTACTCCATTATCTTACTGAAGCCAGCATCCATTGCAAGTACTAACACTGCGATAATTGCTGAAGCAACTAACACAACGATAGCGCTGCTTTGTAGCTCCTGCCATGTTGGCCATGAAGTTTTATGCACCAATTCATTGGTAGTTTCTTCAAAATATGCTTTTATTTTACTCATAATTCTTTTTAATTAAGAATTTAAAATTATCAATTAAGAATTCTGTACTCTTAATTCTTCATTCATTCGCACGGGTGGAGAGATTCGAACTCCCATCAACGGTTTTGGAGACCGGTATGCTACCATTGCACCACACCCGTATTTATAAACAGCAAAAGGCTTTCCGCAGAAAGCCATTTTGCTGTATTATTTTTTTATTACTTGATGATCTCAGTTACCTGACCTGCACCTACAGTACGTCCACCTTCGCGGATAGCGAAACGTAAACCTTTGTCCATAGCTACCGGGTTGATCAAAGCAACAGTAATTGTTACGTTATCACCTGGCATAACCATTTCACGTCCTGCTTCAAGAGAAATTTCTCCTGTAACGTCAGTTGTACGTAAGTAGAACTGAGGACGATATTTGTTATGGAATGGAGTGTGACGTCCACCTTCTTCTTTTTTCAGGATATACACCTCAGCCTTGAACTCAGTGTGTGCTTTGATAGAACCTGGTTTTACAACCACCATACCACGACGGATATCTTTCTTATCGATACCACGTAATAATAATCCTACGTTATCTCCAGCCTCACCGTAATCTAAGATCTTACGGAACATCTCAACACCAGTAACAGTAGAAGTTAATTTTTCTTCCTGCATACCCATGATCTCAACAGTATCACCTGAGTTGATCACACCTGTTTCGATACGACCTGTTGCAACTGTACCACGACCTGTGATCGTAAATACGTCCTCAACTGGCATAAGGAATGGTTTTTCTTTATCACGTGGAGGAAGTGGGATGTAAGAATCCACAGCGTCCATTAATTCCATAATTTTAGGAACCCAGTTAGCATCTTTATTTAATCCACCTAAAGCAGATCCACGGATGATTGGAGTGTTATCACCATCAAACTTGTAGAATGATAATAATTCACGAACTTCCATCTCAACTAAGTCTAATAACTCAGCATCTTCAACCATATCCACTTTATTCATGAATACAACGATAGCTGGTACACCTACCTGACGAGCAAGAAGGATATGCTCACGAGTTTGTGGCATAGGACCATCAGTTGCAGCTACAACAAGAATAGCACCGTCCATCTGTGCAGCACCTGTAATCATATTCTTTACGTAATCCGCGTGACCTGGACAGTCAACGTGAGCGTAGTGACGATTTTTAGTTGCATACTCAACGTGAGAAGTGTTAATAGTGATACCACGTTCTTTTTCTTCAGGAGCGTTGTCGATTGAAGAGAAATCACGAACTTCTGCAAGACCTGCATCAGCAAGAACTGATGTGATCGCAGCTGTTAATGTAGTTTTACCGTGATCAACGTGTCCAATAGTTCCAATGTTTACATGGGGCTTGGAACGGTCGAATTTTTCTTTTGCCATAGCTTATTTGTTTTTTTGTTGTTATTACTTATTTATTTTTATTTCCGTTTAGTTTTTCTATAGGTTTCAAAACTTCTAGAGCTGTTGATCACGCCTTGGGCGTGACGAGCTCTCAATCTTCTGAGCTGTTGAGCAGGATTGAACTGCCGACCTCTTCCTTACCAAGGAAGTGCTCTACCACTGAGCTACAACAGCTTAATTCTGTTTGCGTTTTTCAGATTTTAAAACCTATCTCTTTTGCAAAGAACGATTACCTTTTTTCAGCACGAAAAGTCCCTCATATTTTAGGGACTTTCAAAAATCACTCAGATCGCAAAGCAGACCTTCGTAAATCCTTGTACCGCAAAGGGTTATTTTTCAACTTCTCATTCAAATCCTTGTTAAAAGTAAGTTTCACAACTTATTTTCAACTTAAGAGCAGAAGACGGGTCTCGAACCCGCAACCTCCAGCTTGGAAGGCTGGAGCTCTACCAATTGAGCTACTTCTGCTTGGTATTACTATGTTGATCCAGATTCTGATCCGGATCTTAAGTCCTTTTCAATTAATCCTGAATCCTTTTCTGTGGGGAGAGAAGGATTCGAACCTTCGAAGCTTTCGCAACGGATTTACAGTCCGTCCCATTTGGCCACTCTGGTATCTCCCCTACAATAAAAAAAGAGCCGAAGAAGGGACTCGAACCCCCGACCTACTGATTACAAATCAGTGGCTCTACCAGCTGAGCTACTTCGGCTTTCTATTTTTATATTCTTTAAAGAACGTACCCTCTTGTAAAATTGGGAGTGCAAAGGTAATAAAAGATTTTAATCTTGAATACTTAAATCGTTTTTTTTTGTGTTTTTTCATCTTTTTTTTTTAACGAATTGAATTTCAAGGGGGATTTTTTATATATTTATTGAGCAATTAATTTCTTAAGGAGAAGTTGGTGAAATTTGTAGTTTGATGGAGAAAATAAATCATAGCCCTATTGCACTTTGTGGTGTACAAGCTAAATCACGTGTGATTAACAATGGATTGTTAAAACATTCGGTTTTGAAAAATATATGTATACTCAACAAATCGTAGCTTTGACTAATTCACATGCTTAAGAAAACGATCCTGATATTGCTCCTTTCTCCTGCTATTCTGCTCGCACAGAGTAAATCCAGGTATAAATATGAACTGATCGGAGGCGTCGGAATAGCCAATTTTCTTGGTGATCTGGGAGGTGCGAATAAAACAGGTACTCATTTTCTTAATGATTTTGAATTCAGGGGAACCAGACCAAACCTGAGTGTTGGAGCCCGTTACAAAGCTAATTATTACTTCTCATTTAAAGGCATGCTTACCTCTGCAATCGTTGCTGGTAAAGATAGCTGGACACAAGAAGTTTATCGAAACAACCGTAATCTGAGCTTCAGATCTCCTATTATTGAATTATCAGTTCAAGCAGAATATTACCTTTTGCGTGAAAAAATGTCGGGGATTTATAAGATAACCAACTTTAAAAAGAAAAGAGCCCGTAAAACAACTCTTTATCTCCTGGGAGGTATTGGTGTTTTCTTTTATAGCCCAAGTGCTCAGAACTTTGATGGCCAACGCTACAGACTGAGAAAAATGCATACAGAAGGCCAGGGATTACCAGGAGGTCCAAAACAATACTCCAACTTTAATATCTGTATTCCTGTTGGACTTGGTTACAAATACGCAATTGACAGAAGATGGGCTGTTGGTGCTGAGCTTGCATTCCGTAAGACCTTTACCGACTATATTGATGATGTTAGTGGTCAATATTACGACAATAAAGCTATTCAGCAGGCATATGGTGTAAATGCAGCTTATCTGGCTGATCCTAGCCTGGGTTTGATCCAGGGAGCTACTTTGCCTAATGGTGATGGAAGTGGCGCACAGCGTGGGGAAACACAGTACAAAGACTCATATGTATTCCTTGATTTTACTGTTTCCTACAAATTCTCTAAAAAACGCAGAACCCGCTCTAAATTCTAAGCTATGTTTAGTGCATCTCACCCTGTTTCTAAAGCTGATTTCGATTCTTATTATTCTCTAAGGTATGAAGTGCTCCGAAAGCCTTGGGAACAGCCGCTTGGATCAGAGAAAGATGAGCAGGAAGATAGTTCAGTGCATGCTTTTATTAAAGAGAATAATGAAGTGCTTGCCGTATGTCGTCTTCAGCTAAACTCACCAGAAACAGCACAATTGAGGTACATGGCTGTTCGGCCGGATATGCAGGGGAAAGGTTTAGGTAAAGTTATTATCTCCTTTCTCGAGGGCGAAGCCAAAGAGCTTGGTGCAAAAGAAATGATTCTTCATTCCCGCGAAAATGCAGTGGAATTCTATAAAAGCTGCGGATATACCATAGCTGAAAAATCTTATCTCATGTGGGGAAAGATCCAGCATTTTCTTATGAAAAAAGAGTTGAACTGAGATTCTGTTCATTAAATTCTCTTCTAAATTCTGGTTTCTTGTTATTGAAACAAAAAGTGTATAAATTAGATTTTCATTTCCCTTGCTAATCGCTATCTTTGCTTCCTTTTACAAAACGGAATCAGTTTATGGAAGCAAATAAAGTACGTCAGACATTCTTAGATTTTTTCAGATCAAAAGGTCATCATATTGTTCCTTCGGCACCAATGGTGGTGAAAGGAGACCCTACACTCATGTTCAACAACAGTGGAATGGCGCCTTTCAAGGATCTTTTCCTTGGCAATGCTCCAATAAAATTTCCACGTGTTGCTGACACTCAAAAATGTTTGCGTGTAAGCGGAAAGCATAATGACCTTGAAGAAGTTGGTGTAGATACATATCACCACACTATGTTCGAAATGCTTGGTAACTGGAGCTTTGGCGACTACTTTAAGAAAGATGCTATAGCATGGGCATGGGAATTACTTACCGAAGTTTATAAGATCGATAAAGATCGTTTGTACGTTACCGTGTTTGAAGGAAGCGCTGATGATGGTTTATCTTTCGATCAGGAAGCTTACGATACCTGGAAACAGTTCATTGATGAAAAAAGAATTCTTAACGGAAACAAAAAAGATAATTTCTGGGAGATGGGCGATACCGGCCCTTGCGGACCATGTTCAGAAATTCATTACGATGGAAGAAGCGATGAAGAACGTAAGAAAGTTGACGGTGCAAAATTAGTAAACAATGATGATCCACAGGTAATCGAGATCTGGAATAATGTATTCATGGAGTTTGAAAGAAAAGCTGACGGATCATTAGTGAAACTTCCTAAACAGCACGTGGATACCGGAATGGGCTTCGAGCGTTTGGTGCGTGTGCTTCAGAAAAAATCTTCGAATTATGATACTGATGTATTCTCTCCTATTCTTGAAAAAATAGAAGAACTAAGTGGTTTAAGATATAAACCGGAAGATGAAGAGCATCATAAAAAAATGCAGATCATCAATATCGCGATGCGTGTTATTGCAGATCATATTCGTGCTATTTCCTTCTCTATTGCTGATGGACAACTACCTTCTAACACTGGCGCAGGATATGTAATACGAAGAATTTTGAGAAGAGCAATCCGTTACGGATATCAATCATTGAACCTGCGCGAACCATTCATGTATCGTTTGGTTCCAACGCTTGCAAACCAAATGGGCGATGCTTTTCCTGAATTAAAAACTCAGAAATTACTGATCGAAAAAGTGATCAAGGAAGAAGAAGTTTCTTTCTTCAAAACACTTGAATACGGTTTAAAAAGAATTGACTCCGTTTGTGTGAATATGGTGAATGCTCACAAGGAGAAAGAATTGGTAGATGGCAAGATCGTTTTTGAATTATACGACACCTACGGATTTCCATTAGATCTTACCTCGTTAATTGCAAGGGGATATGGATTAAACATTGATGAAACTACTTTCCAGAAACATCTGGAAGAACAAAAAAATCGTTCACGTACTGCAGGTATTGTAGATGCTGATGATTGGATCTATACCGCTGTTCAATGGAAAGGTGAAAAAGGAAGAGATGTAGAATTTATTGGTTATGAAGCTTTAGAATGTGAAAGCTACATTACACGTTACAGAAAAGTAAAATCAAAAAACAAAGAGCTTTATCAATTGGTATTAGACATCACTCCATTCTATGCAGAAAGTGGTGGACAGGTTGGTGATACTGGCGTTCTGGAAGCTGCTAATGACATTGTTCACATCTCGGATACGAAAAAAGAAAACGGTGTGATCATTCACATTACTGATAAACTTCCTGAAAATCTAACTGCACATTTTCATTCACGCGTTGACAAAGAAAAACGTGCATTAACTCAAAATAATCACAGTGCTACCCACTTGCTACACTCTGCATTACGCAAGGTGTTAGGTACGCATGTAGAGCAAAAAGGAAGTTTGGTGAACGAAGATCATTTACGTTTTGATTTCTCTCATTTTTCTAAAGTTACAGAAGACGAGTTAAAAGAAATTGAACAGATCGTAAATGCCAAGATCCGTGAAAACATTAAATCAAACATTAAACTAATGCCGTTAGAAGACGCGAAGAAAACCGGCGCAATGGCATTGTTTGGTGAAAAATATGGTGATATGGTTCGTGTGGTTACCTTCGACAAATCATATAGTGTTGAGCTTTGTGGTGGAACACACGTAAATTCAACCGGGCAGATCGGGTTTATGAAGATAGTTGCAGAGAGTGCTGTAGCAGCTGGTATCAGACGTATAGAAGCGATCACTTCAGTAAAAGCAGAAGAGTATGTTCAAAACCAGGCACACTTACTTCACGAGATCAAGGATATTTTAAAAGCTCCAAAAGACCTTACAAAGAGTGTTCAGCACCTGGTTGATGAAAATCATCATTTGCAAAAACAAATTCAGCATTTGCTGAAAGAAAAAGCTCAGGGCATCAAAAAACAATTACTTCAAAAGCAAACACAGATCAATGGTATCAATCTGATTTCCGAAGTTATTGATCTTGATAGTGCTGAAGAAGTGAAAAATATTTTGTTCGAGATCCGTAATCAGATCGAGAATTCGGTTTGTGTTATCGGAACCGAGATCAAAGGTAAACCTAGTCTTTCCGTTATTATCAGTGATAATCTTGTGAAAGAAAAGAATATGAACGCGATCAACACCGTAAAAGAAATTGCAAAAGAAATTAACGGTGGCGGTGGTGGACAAGCTTTTTATGCAACTGCAGGTGGTACTAACTCTGAAGGACTTTCAAAAGCAATTGAAAAGGTGAAAAGCCTGATATAATGCCCAACAAAAGTAACAATACAACTTTTCTTATTTCCTGTCTTGTTTTTTCTATTGCAGTAAGCGTAATACTGTTCTTACTCAATGCTGCATTTTCTCTTCAGTATTCGCTGGAACTGGCTTTGGTGAATCTGTTTGTGTGTTTTGGCTTTTCTTTTTTGTTCTTCTATTTTGTGTACCAGAAAATTATTTATACACGTATCGAACAAACAGTTGAGCGCTTAAAACATTTTACCACAAAAAAAATTCCTGAAGAGAATCATGATTACACTTACGATACAGCAGATCCACTTGAGCAGTTAAATCAGGAGATCATCAAGATCGCTAATGATCGGCAGAAAGAAATTGAGCATCTTACCAAAATGGAAAATTACCGTAAGGAGTATCTTGGCAATGTTTCTCACGAATTAAAAACGCCTATTTTCAACATACAAGGCTATGTATCCACTTTAATTGACGGAGGCATAAATGACCCTTCGATCAACGTAGAATACCTTAAAAGAGCTGACAAAAGCGTTGACCGGATGATCAATATTATTGATGATCTGGAAACTATCTCTCAGCTGGAAACAGGTTCTTTGGTTATTGACACCGAAAAATTTGATGTGGTTGCTTTGTGTAAGGATGTGATCGAACAATTAGAAATGGTTTCTTCCAAAAAAAATCTTTCTATTGTTTTTGCTGAAGAATATAAAAAACCGATTAAAGTTTACGCTGATAAATTCAGGATCCGTCAGGTGTTTGCCAATCTTATCACTAACTCCATAAAATACGGAAAAGAGAATGGACAAACCAGTATTCGTTTTAAAAGCATTGAGGATAAAATTGTAGTTGAAGTTTCCGATAATGGAATTGGGATTTCCGAAGAACACCTGCCTCGTTTATTTGAACGTTTCTACCGGATCGATAAAGGAAGATCCCGCGAACAGGGCGGTACAGGCCTGGGATTGTCTATTGTAAAACATATCATTGAGGCACACGATCAGCATATTACAGTTAGCAGTATAAAAGGTGAAGGAACTATTTTCACTTTTACGCTCAAAAAAGTTTAAAATCTTCTTATGAAAAATTACATCTGCGATCTATTCAAATACAATGACTGGGCTAATACACAGTTGCTTAAATCAATTGAATTATTGCCGGAAAAAGAAGAGGCAATAAAGCTATTCAGTCATATGATCAGTGCCCAGAATAAATGGATGAACCGAATTACTAAAGAAGTAAACGACACTGATCATCAATGGTTCGGGGCTTTATTAAAAACAGATGAGCTTGCGGAAGAATGGAAAAAAAGTATAGATAAATGGGTCAACCTTGTTGCTAAAAAAATGAATCCGATCTTCATGATCTGGTAAAATTCAAACGACAAAATGATGGAAAAGAAATGGGAGTTACCCTTATGGATCTTGCTCTTCAACTCAATTATCACAACATCCACCATAGAGCACAGATCAATACGCTGATCAGCAAACAGGGAATAAAACCGCCAGCAACTGATTATATTTTTACAAAACTTCAGGAACTATAGAAATACATTCTCTATCAAAAAAAATCCCCTGCTCTTTATGTAGGGGATTTTTAAATTATACCATTATCCTGGAGGATGATTATGAAGCATCCAGTAAAACCCAAGGTCTGAAACCGCTTTATGAAAATTTTCGAACTCAACCGGCTTAACAATATAGCTGTTCGCTCCGAGGTCGTAACATCTTTTTATATCCGGATCTTCAGCCGAAGAAGTTAATACTACCACAGGAAATATTTTAGTTCTTGGATCGGATTTTACTTTTTCCAACACCTCGATACCATTGATTCGCGGCATTTTCAGATCCAAAAGGATCAGCTTCGGATTCAGATTTCCTGGTCCCTGGTCAGCATATTTTCCTTCACCAAAAATAAAATCCAGCGCCTCTACCCCATCTTTTAAATGAATCAGATTGTTGGCCAGATTATTTTTCTTTAAAGCTCTGATCACCAAAGCTGCATCATCCGGATTATCTTCAACCAGAATGATCTCTATTTCATTGTTTCCCATATTCAATAAGTTTTGTTATTACCAAGAGTGAAATAAAATGTTGCCCCTTCATCGAGTACACCTTCTGCCCAGACTCTTCCACCATGCCGTGTTACAATCCTCTTTACCAGCGCCAATCCAACCCCAGTGCCTTCAAACTCGTTTGCAGCATGAAGTCGCTGAAACACTCCAAAAAGCTTATTATAGTACTTCATATCGAAGCCTGCACCATTATCTTTTATAAAATAAACTATTTCATTTTCCTTGTTCTCCCAGTTAATTTCCACCTGTGGATCTTCTTTAGCAGAGCTGTATTTTATAGCGTTTGAAACCAGATTAGTGATCACCTGATTTAATAAGCTGTAGTCACCAACACATGCAGGAAGCGGATGAGTAATGATCTTCGCTTTTATTTCTCCGAGTGAGCTATTCAACTCTTCTATTGACGACGCTAAAAGCTTATTCATATCGATCTCAGAAAACTGTAATTCTTTCTTTCCGACTTTAGAGAATGCCAACAGATCATCAATGAGTTGCCCCATTTTTTTTGCGTTTCGCATAATGGAATCCATCATGTGATGTCCGTTCTGATCGACATTAGGGAGATAGTCATCAGAAAGGATCTTTGTATAACCATGTATTGCCCGCAATGGGGTACGCAAATCATGAGAAACAGAGTAAGTGAATGCTTCCAGTTCTTTATTAGCCGACTCTAGTTTGCTAATATTTAGTTCCAGAGCATGATTCAACTCCATGATCTCCTGTGCCTTTTTCTCCAGATTACTTATACTTAAAAGCTCCTGTTCTTTTGCAGTCTGAAGTTCTTCTACCAGCGTATTTAATCCAACTGCAATCGCATCTATTTCATCTCCGGAATCACTTACTTCAAGCACGGTTGAAAAATCCATCAGCGTATATTGTAACAAGGCTTCCATCATCTTGCTTACTCTCCCATCCAGTTTTAAACGTGAGTTTTCGGCCGCCTGAAGCTCTTCTCCAAGGGTATTGATAGCTACAATGATAGCATCGAGCTCATCTCCTTTTTTAGAAACAGTGGCTCTTACACTATAGTCAGCCGTAGCAAAACTGATCAGCATATTACAGATCGTTTCTATGCGTTCATCCTCACTGTATTTCTGAATATCTTTCACGTTATAAATCTAAAAAATTAAACGTATTGTTTAATCCATTCCTTTGCTTCTTTTTCGTTGGAGAAAAATTTAACAGGATATGAAGGAGGTTTTAAACCAAAGAAAAGATTTGCGATCATTCTGCTTAGTGGCGACCCTGAAATAACAGCCATTGCTTTTGTAATTTCATTTAGTTGCTCAGCGATAAAATCACGATCTTCTTTTTTAGGAGGTTTGGAATTTGCATTCGTCTCAAGGATCATACATACCTTTTTATTTCCAATGATCGCTTTGAATTTCTCTAACTGAGCTGTAGATTCTTCTCTTGAAAGTTCAGGTTCCGGCACTCCGGGTTTAGGCATAGAATACATTACTCCATCTTCATCAAACCAAATAGTGCTTGTCTCCCAATCTATAGTGTTGGCATTTTTAGGTATTTCCATAGCAATTTAATTGGTTAAGGGCAAGGACACATAAAATCTGGAACCTTTGTCAGGAGCTGATTCTACCCATATCTTACCTTTGTGTTTTGAAACAATATTTTTTACAATTGCCAGCCCGATTCCTGAACCTTCTATTTCAGGATTGCTATGCAACTTCTGAAAAACTTCAAATAAATCCTTTGAATATTGCATGTCAATCCCTATACCATTATCCTCAATTATAAATATAGCATTTTCCTTTTTAATTTCTGCACTAATTCTGATAACAGGCTTATCATTAGTGGCTGTGAATTTCACTGCATTTGAGATCAAATGAATAAATGCAAGATTGATCAAAGAATGATCTCCTTTAATAGAAGGCAATCTCCCCACCTGTATATTAATTTCCCCATGTTTTTCCACATTTTGGGGAGCCAACTTGTATTCCTGTAGAATATTCTCCACCAGCTCTTTCATATTAATGTGGGAATAAGCAAGTTTTCTTGTACTCACCCTTGAATAAGCTACAAGATTCTCGATCATTCCATGCATTTTTTTTGAATTCGCCTGAACCGTTTTCAAAATTCTTTTTCCCTCTTCATCAACAGATCTTGAATGATCTTCGTTGAAAATCCTTAAGTAACCTTCAATAGCACGCAGTGGTGCTTTCAGATCATGAGAAATAGCAGTAGTTACTTTTTCAAAATCTTTGGTTAGTTCTTCCAAATGTTTAAGTGATTCGTTGCTACCGTTCTGATGATGGATGGAACGTCGCTTTCCTGAATTATTTTGTGAGTAATTAACGTCTCCTACAATTACTGAGAATCCAATAACTTTACGTTCCTCATCATAAATAGAATTGATCAGAATGTTCGCATTAAAAGTTGAGTGATCTTTTTTTACCAGAACATTTTCACTGGATGTTTTACCGAATTTAATTGCTTTGTCAATTAATTTACGGAATATGTGGGCTTCGTTCTCACTATCATTAAAAAAGATCTTGAAGCTGCATCCTTTAACTTCCTTAGAGTTATAGCCCAGTATCCGGATAGCTGAATCGTTCCATTCCTCTATTTTACCATCTTCATTCAAATGAACGATAGTATATTCAGAGAGTCCTTCGTAAGCTTTTTTATTAACTAATTTTTCAATTTTTCTATAAACACTCATATCCAATAAATAAGGATCCAACAGTTTTTTGCTTTACAAGATAAAATCATGCCTGTCAGCTATCGGTTTTAGTTTGATGTTTACAGCCTAAATATAATTCATTATTTGTAAAATTGGAAATGCCATCCGTCAGAATTAATAAGGAATTAACCTTAAAGCCAGGCTTCAAAAGTATTGACCATGAGTGTTACAAGATCGCTCAACGGAATTGAAATGACTTTTGAAATACAAAGCCCAACCGCTTAACCCAAAAACAGGGTAAAATTACCCGAAGGCTAGAATAAGAAAAGTTCCTTTAAAATGACTAATTTCGCATTTCTTGTTGGTTTCGTAGTTCAATGGATAGAATAGAAGTTTCCTAAACTTTTGATCCCAGTTCGATTCTGGGCGAGACTACTTAAATTTAAAGTAAAAAAAGCCGAAACTAAATGTTCCGGCTTTTCTACAAACAAACAAAATTAATTCTTCTCCTACTACCTTTACTCTTCCTGCTGTTATCTAAGATCTTTGATAACAATTGAGGCATTATCCATCAATTTCTAAAACAAATCTACCTCCAAAAACAGCACTTTTTTTTCTTTTTCGGTGAACCCCACGGAAAAATAGCCAGTATTGTCAAACCTTTATTCCAACTCATCAATAAATGTAATATTAGCCCCTCGTTTCAGGCAAATAGCGTATCTTTGCACGTAAATTTTTTTTGAAATGAGCATTACAACAGAACAGGTAATTGATGCCTTAAAATATGTAGACGATCCAGATCTGAAAAAAGACCTGGTAACACTTGGAATGGTGAAAGATGTGCAGGTAGATGGTAAAAATGTTTCCTTTACTGTTGTACTTACCACTCCGGCATGTCCGATGAAAGATATGATCCAGAAAGCATGTGAAAATGCCATTCTTCATTTCGTTGATAAAGAAGCTATCGTAAAAGTAAACATGACTGCTAATGTTACTACACAACGCTCTAATGATACTTCTTCCCTTTCAAAAGTAAAAAACATTATAGCAATAGCATCCGGTAAAGGTGGAGTTGGAAAAAGTACGGTAACGGCTAATCTTGCACTGGCCCTTGCAAAACAAGGCGCAAAGGTTGGAGTTGTGGATGCTGATGTTTACGGACCATCAATGCCTATAATGTTTGATGTTGTTCATGAACGTCCATTCGTTAAAGAGATCGATGGAAAGAACATGATACTTCCTGTTGAAAGCTATGGTGTGAAGCTTTTATCTATAGGCTTTTTTGCAGATATGGCACAGGCAATTGCATGGCGTGGACCAATTGCTTCAAGAGCATTACAACAATTATTCAGTGATGCTTATTGGGGTGAACTGGATTATATGTTGATCGATCTTCCTCCGGGAACAGGTGATATTCATATTTCTCTTACTACTGCGGTTCCTTTAACAGGAGCTTTAATCGTTACCACACCTCAGCAGGTTGCTATTGCGGATGCAAGAAAAGGTATGGCATTTTTCAAAAATCAAAACATAAATGTTCCTGTTTTAGGAATTGCGGAAAACATGAGTTGGTTTACTCCTGCCGAATTACCAGAGAACAAATATTTCATTTTCGGTGAAGGCGGTGCTCAACAATTATCGGAGGAATTTGATGTACCAGTACTTGGACAAATTCCACTGGTACAAAGTATCCGCGAAGCTGCTGATGCTGGAAGACCCGCAGTACTGCAGGAAACAACCTTACAGGCTAAAGCATATATGGAGCTGGCTGGAAACTTAGCTCAGCAAATTGCTATTCAGAATACGAAAACTAAACAAGCTGTACCAGCAAGCTAATTATTCATTATATTTATAGTAGAATTGTAAAAGATGCCAAACTCTCACCTGAAAATAAAAATTGAAGAAGCCCTTAAATCTATCCGTCCGTATTTAGAAGCTGATGGAGGTAATGTAGAGCTGGTTGAACTTACTGAAGACAACACTGTGAAAGTTGAACTTACCGGAGCCTGTAAAACATGCAGCATGAGCATGATGACATTGAAAGCCGGAATTGAAGAAACTATTAAAAGATCCGTACCTGAAATAAGATCTGTGATTGCCATAAATAACTAAGGTTATGCGTAATTTCTTAATATGTGCCTGTTTGATACTGGGATGTTTCAAAGGATACTCCAGCACCATAAGTATTATTATTAAAGACGAACTCACCAAACACAATGTGTATCTCTGGAATGAAGTTGAAGTCAAAGGTCCGGATACCTCATTTACTTACAAACTGCATTACAAAGTAAAAGAAGAGATCATCGTTTCTTCTAAAGGTCAATACTCTTTTGTTTTCAAATCCATCTTCGGGCATACCGTTAATAAAAGCCTGTCGGTAGGTGGAAAGAAATGTTATACACTAAAAGTACCTGAATTACCTAAGTACTATAAACGTTTGCCCATAGAAACATTCCTCAGTACCAAAACTCAGGTTGGCGATACGCTTTACATTATCGAATCCAAAGCGCTGGAGGAAATGCAAAGTGAAAAAATCGGGATTATAAAAACAGAAAACTCCAACTACAGAGTTCTTTTATATAATGGCCTTACCACAGAAATCATAAAAGAGATCACCATTAATTCTGCTACCTACGGAACTGTTATCAACGCAGAAGATCGTTTAAAGAAGCCAGGAGTTGAATTATGCAAACCGGATGTTTGTTCATTCTTCCTTGGAAAAAAATTCTATACCATCCTGGATACTGACTGTGATGTAAAAACGATGGAGACCATTAAAGCGCAGGTATTCATGGTAGAATCGCGTTAACTTACTTCACGAAGTTTTGCCTGACCACATTGCCAAACTCTTCGAATAAGAAGGGATTGGACGCCATTATTTGTCTGCCGAATAAGAACTCATTACCGAAAGAAAAATCACTCACCTTCCCTCCTGATTCCTGAACAATAATAATTCCTGCTGCCACATCCCATGCATTAAGATTGTACTCGTAAAATGCATCCACTCTTCCGCAAGCCAGAAAACAAAGATCTGAAGCTGCTGATCCGATTCTGCGTATACCGTGAGTATTGCGCATAAAATGATCAGCGCAGGCAAGCACAGCATTCATCTGGTCAAATTTATTTACCGGAAACCCTGTTGCTATCAAAGAGTCTTTGAGTTTATCCACTTTGGTAATACTTATTCTGTTGCCATTCAAAAAAGCTCCTCCATCTTTATAGGCAGAGAAACATTCATCATTAGCCACTTCATACACCACACCGGCAAATATCTCACCTTGGTATTCGAGACCAATGCTTACTGCATAACAAGGAATTCCATGAACAAAATTGGTAGTACCATCCAATGGATCTATGATCCAATTGTATTCTTTTTTTTCAAGGCCTTGATTTTCTTCCGCGATAAAACCATGATCAGGAAATAGTTTTTGCAATCGTGAAACGATCAGTTCTTCTGCAGTTTTATCTACATAGCTCACTAGATCGTTGGTGGCTTTGGCTTCTACTTTTTCATAGGAGAATTTACGACGCTCTTCCCGAATAAAAGCTCCGGCTTCTTTGGCAACTTCGATCGCCCTCTGACTGATCTCTTTTAACTGCTTTGTTTCCACCACACGAAGTTACACATTTTTCCCGTCTTACTTTTTGGCTTTGGCAGCCGCTTCAAGAGCTTTTTCAGCATTCCTTTTTGCAACCTTGGCTTTTTTCTGAAGGTTTTTAGCAGACTTAGCCAGATTTTTATTGAGCCTTTTTCTCCAGGTATATTTACTGTTAATGAAGTTTTTGCGGAATTTAAAAAGTCCTCTTTCCAGCTTCATTTCATATTTGAGTTTCTTCAACTCATTCTGATTTGCAGCCCGGATGTCATCAAACTTGTCAGACAAACCATCCAAAGCGGTTCTATGGATCAACATCAGTGAATCCTGATATTTACAGAATTTTTTTGCATTACGGTTCCATTGCGCATAAACACTATCCACAACAGCACTGGTACCTGAACTTTTTTTGATCTTTGTTATCTCCTTAAGAACAACAGCCTCCATCTTTTGAGTTTTCTCGTACTTGTTCTGAAGGACCTTCAACTCTTCCAACATGGCTTTTGGAAACAATTCATTGTTACTGTATAAACTCGAATCGTTTTTGTTTTTTGCAGTAATGTATTTTTTTCTTGGATACTGAATTTCATAATCCAGGGCATCATAAAAACACAAACGCAGAAAAAGAATATCATCCAGTTTCGCTGTGCTATTTTGATTGCGTGCAAGATATTTATCGGAACATACAGCCCGTATTTTACAGTTAAACTGAAACTGCTGAAGTGCATGCTCACAGTCTTTTTTCAGGCGCGTTAATGAATCCGATAGCCTTCTGTATTCATCAAAATAAGGATCACTTTCGCTTTTTATATTATAACCGCTTTTGCCACTTTTAAACTGCACTTTAGTATAGGCTTCTTTATCTGTAAGTTTTTTATTGCTTTCCCTCATCCTATCGAGATAACTCTTAGAACGGAAAAGGCCATAGCTTTCGATTTTGTTGGCAGCAACTTCGAAACTTCTTTCATACTTTCTGAATCCTGAATAGATCAATTGTGTTTGTCGGATCAGCGGCTTATCCTCATCATTTACAATTTTCTTCTTGAGATTATTATTCTCATTCAGATGCTTTACGTTTACAGATAGCTCTCCATTATGACAATTGGTATGATAGATAGCTTCATCGCAATTGTCCATTACCGGAATATATACAGCCGGGTCAGTAGATGGTTTTCCTTTTATAGCTCCTGTTTTCTTAAAATTTATAATGGCTTTTGCATACTCAGCTTCTGCCTTGCAATAAGAGTTTTTAATATTAAAATCATTTCCTGCATCACCGTCTTTAATTCTTCTTTTGTTTGGACTTAAAGTATAATATTCATCCTGTGCGGATTTTACTATTGGATTAATATTCAATTGCTTTAAAGGCTTTCTGAACTTATCATAATGCCATGAATAAGCGCTGTAATAAAACGAGCTATCTCGTTCAAATTCATCTATACTGATGGGTTTATTCAACTGTTGCCACATCGGGTTTAGAGGAAGATGAGTAATAACAAACACATTGGGATTAGGGCAATAATACTTCCGGCTCTTTTGCCTTACAAAATAAGGTTTGGTCTTCATCTTATTAACCTTACCAAAAGTTACGGCTTTAATAAACTTTTGCCAAACAGTTTGCCTTGGCTTAAAGCTTATATAACCCGAGCACCAGGTAAGATCTATAAGCTTCCACTCATTGTTTACCAATACACAATTCCAGGCATGGTCGGTGTAATTAAATTTATCATCCGCATCTGTGAATAGAGTTTTAGAATATCCTTCCACTTCTACACTCTTTAAACCTGCATGAAAACACAGTTCATTAAATAACTGAGAATAGGCAGTACAAACGCCCTTCTTCCTACGCAGGATCTTGTTAGTGCTCATTAAGCGTGTATCGTTACGTAAAAATCTTTTCACATCGTAACGCATCTTTCCGGTTACCCAGGAAAAGATAGCATCCACCTTTGCACTGTCGCCAACTTTATCTTTGGTTAAGCTTTCTGCTATTCGTTTCGCTTTTTTTGATGTATACTTTCTTGAAAGCCCATTGTCATTTTCATCATCTTGAGAAAATAGAGACGAACTCACTGTGAAAGTAAAAAACAGAAATAATATGTAAAATACTTTGTTCACTACTTCGATTTTATTTTACTGCTTTTCCGAGTTTGTTAATGTAAATTGTTTTCCCATTAAGCATTACTTCAGCCTTATTTTCTTCATCAGAAAAGCGGCCCGCCTTTTCGTATTTACAAGGAATAATTTCCTTCCCCGTTTTATCTATATAGCCCCATTTATTATTGAGTTTAACTTCTGCCAAACTGCTATTAAAAAAACCATTACTTACTTCGTCGTATTTCATATTCGTGATTTCTTTACTACTGGTTTTATTCATTAAGCCCCATTTAGTACCAAGTCTCACTTCAATAAATCCTGAGCCTACTCCATCACCTCCAGGATAAAAATACTCATCATACTGAGGCGAGAACACTTCCCTTACAATTCCTCTGGAAATTTCCATAAAACCAAATTTTCCATTTAGTTTTGTTTCGATCCAATCTGCAGCTTGTGAGAAAAATTTAATTTCGTCGTATTTTGGAGCAACTATTTCATTCCCCAACTTGTCGATTACACCATATTTACCATTAAGCTTAGTTTTAAAAACTTCATTCCCCGAAATATTATCACTTTTCAGAAGCTTCACTTCATCATACTGATACTTCACTACTACTTTTTTCGTAGCCTTTTCTAAGATCCCATATTTACCGGTTTCATCTTTATCCCACCACAATTTCTGATTTTGCGCCAGCATAGAAATTACATTCAGAAAAAACACTGTGATGACTATTATCTTTTTCATAATTTGCTTTTGTTTACTAAATGGAACAGACTCCTACTTATTTACTCTACAACATTCCCGTTTTTATCAATGTAAAAATACTGTCCATGTAATTTCACTTTTATCTTTCCATCTTCAAAGATCTTATTGTCGCCTATTTCATCATATTGTGGTTCAATTACCATCTTTCCATTACCATCTATAAATCCCCATTTCAGGATCTGCCCGCCATTAATTTCACAAGCTTCTTTTCCACATTTGCCTCCTACCAGCACAGCAGCAAGTCCTTCAGAAAAAGGGTGAATATATGAATACATTAATGGCGTGAGTTCCTCCCCATTTTTGCTGACCAATCCCCACTGGCCACCGTGTAAATGTGCACTTGTATCTGAATCCTCTACATCATATGCTCCATTCACAACAGTACTCGCATTATCTCCGTTATAAAAAACCCGATCGTATTTAGGCGGAACAATTTGTTTACCTGTTTCGTCTACTATTCCTACTTTATAAGGCGTTCCCTGATCATTACCCGATTCAGGATTTTTAACCTTAACCAGTGCATAATTACTTCGGAAATAATCATCTACATTGTCGTAGTTATGCGCAACGATAAGCTTTCCTGTTTTATCCAGAAATCCCCATTTGCCATTTAACTTAACAGCAGCTTTTCCATTTACAAAATCATTGGCATCATCAAAAACAGGTTTAATAACTTCATTACCTTTTGCATCTTTAAATCCATATTTGGAATCCTTGATGAATTTAATCAGTCCCTCAGTTTGCAAAATATATTCCATCCTCAATTTTTCCTGTTCCTCTTTCCACAGCTTATCTTTCAAAGCAAGCTCAGCAAGCACTTTAAGCCTTGCCATTTCTTTTTCATATTGTTTTTGAAGTTTTGGAGACTTAGATTTTTCTCCTTTTTTATTGATGTAAAACCATTTTCCGTTTTCTTTAACCCATGCAGTGCCTTCATAAAATTCGTTCGCTTCTTCGTATTTGAATGAAATGATCAGTCTGCCTGTGGTATCAATATAACCGTAGTAATTGTTGAATCTAACTACAGCTAATCCCTCCGAAAAGTTTCCTGCTTCTGCATATTTAAGTGCTATTGCCTCTTTGCGTGTTTTGTCGAGATAACCATACTGATAAACATTATTTACCTTGTTTCCTACTTTCATGAATCCACCATAGTATCCAGAAACCTTTTCATACTTAAGAGAGTCAATAACTTTTCCTGAACGATCAATAAGATAGTATTTGATCTTTGCAGAACGTTCGGTTTCATCAAAAGCATTATAGATAAACTTACTTTTTACTTTAACACTTACAGCAGCAATACCTTCTGAAAAATCAAAGGCCTCATGATAAGCTGGTGCAATTACTATTTTCCCGTTTCGATCTGCGTAACCCCAGTTGCCCCCTCTGAATACCTCCCAATCGTTATATTTTTCTTTTGTCCACTGCCCGCCAATGTTAACTGCTACCAGACCATCTGAAAAATCTGAAACTTTATCGAACTGAGTCGAGATTATTTCTTGACCTGTAGAGTCGATGAATCCGTATTTACCTCCTGAAAAATACCGGAAGTAATTATAGTAAGATCTGTAAGTAACTTTTCCTTTTTTTTCACGCTTCTTTCTTTTCGATTTTTTTACTTTACCTGCTTCAGCGTTTTGTTTCTTTTTCAGGCTGACTTCTTCAGTCACTAACTCCTTCCCTGTTTTATAAACCCCTCCTCTGTTAACAGCCGCATAACCATATCTGAAATTCCTCGCATAATTGTAGATCGTATCTACCAATACCTTTCCGAGTGTATCAACAAATCCGTATTTATCAGCCGAGTATTTTTGACCATCTTCAGTTATCTTTTTTTGTCCCTCTGTATATAATTTCGCGAAGCCGTTGCTGAATTCATAAATATAATCATAGCCGGGATTGAGCAGAACCTTTCCAGCAGAATCTTTTAATCCTGCTTTTTGATTCTCATAAAATGTGTTTGGTTCCTGAGCGCGCACTGAACCAAGAAACACACATATAAAGAAAAGAGAGAAGAGTAGCTTTGTCATACAACAAAGTAAAACTAAGTCTTTTTTTGAATATATATTGCAGAATTTATTTTCCGATAAAAATCATTATCTGCTTACCAATAAAAAAGCCCCGTTATTGCTAACGAGGCTATTCTTTTATTTAGAGTTAAACTAGTAACTGTATTTTGATCCTGACTCTGAAGAACGTGAAGAACTTCTTTCAGAATACTTAGGTTTACTGAAACTGTTTCCTTCAGAAGATTTTTTTCTTCCTGCGTAACCACTTTCTCTTCCTGAATATCCACCTTCAGATTTTCCTTTGTATCCGCCGCCGTTACCTTTGTATCCGCCTTCGCTTCTACCTTTGTAACCACCGCCGCTTTTTCCGCCAAAACCAGAACGGCCTCCGCCACCTTTGTAGCCTCCGCCACCTTCTTCTCTGTTTCTTTTTTGAGAAACTTCGAAGCTTAGTTTACGATCGTTGAAGAAAACTTCTTCATTGTTTTGTGATAAGAATTTATCATTCAATGCAGTTTCTGTTTCAAAGAAAGAGAATGAATTTTTCACTTCGATATTGAAGATCATACGAGCTTCAACACTTGCTACTTCCATTAACAGGTCTTTCAAGCTGTTACGGTTTAATCCATCCATTTCACCTAAGTTCAGGAAGAAACGTGTAGTACGGTTATTTCCGCCATCACCTTTTCCATCATTAAGATCCGGAGAGTTTTGATAGTATGCCAAGAAACGATTGAATTCCTCAGCAACGATACGCTTGATCAGCTCTTCTTTTGAAAGATCAGCTAACTCAGCCATTGCTTTTGGTAAAAATTCTTCGATCTCTTTTTCGTTTACAGCTGCAGTGTGCAACTTGTTAACTAAATGAAGCAATTGTTTTTCGCAAACGTCTTTTCCGTTTGGAACATCATGCTTAGTGAATTTTTTGTTGATGATACGCTCGATATCTTTGATTCTTCCTGCATCACGACCAGTAACGATTGCAATAGAAACACCTTTCTTACCAGCACGACCAGTACGGCCACTACGGTGAGTATAGTTTTCTGTTTCTTCAGGTAAGTTATAATTGATAACGTGTGTAATATCATTAACATCAATACCACGAGCTGCAACATCAGTAGCAACAAGCATCTGAAGTGTTCTGCTACGGAAACGTTTCATAACGAAATCACGCTGAGACTGAGAAAGATCACCATGCAATGCATCAGCACTGTATCCGTCTTTAATCAAGTTATCAGCAACCTCCTGAGTTTCTGCACGGGTACGGCAGAAGATAATTCCGAAAATATCCGGGTTATGATCCACTACGCGTTTAAGTGCCAGGTAACGGTTACGAGCCTGAACCACATAATATTTATGCTCAATAGTTTCAGCACCTTCATTCTTTTTACCTGCGCTCAGCTCCAATGGAGTAGTCATGTAATTTTTAGAGATACGTGCTACTTCCTGTGGCATAGTTGCAGAGAACAACCAGGTATTTTTTGTTTTAGGAGTTTTATCTAAAATAAAATCAAGATCTTCTTTAAAGCCCATGTTAAGCATTTCATCTGCCTCATCTAATACAGCAATTTTTACATTGCTTAAGTCGATAGCACGACGCTCAATTAAATCAACCAAACGACCCGGAGTTGCAACAACGATGTTTGCTCCTGAACGGATGTCTTTAATTTGTTTATCGATACTTGATCCACCGTAAACAGCAACAACCTTAAGGCCGCGCATGTGTTTACCAAATTTCTCAAGATCTTTAGAGATCTGTACACCTAACTCACGAGTTGGTGATAATACTAAACCCTGGATAGTTCTTTCTTCAGAGTCAATTTTGTGGAGCATTGGTAAACCGAATGCTGCGGTTTTACCTGTTCCTGTTTGTGCTAAACCAACAACGTCTGTTTGTTCGGTTAATAGTTTTGCCAGCGTTTGTTCCTGAATTGGCGTAGGATTTTCATAGCCAAGTTCAACAATGGCTTGCAATAGTCTGGAGTCCAGACCGGATTCTTGAAATGTCATTTAATAAATTTTTAATTAATAAACTGTTTAAGAGCTTAAACAGTCAGCAGAAAGAAAGTAGTCTATTGTGCCAATGCGGGCCGACGAGTACTTTGAGAGTTGATGACTATATATTCACTCTTCTAATCGAGCACAAAAGTACACTATTTATCAACAATTCCTTAACTAAATCGTTTAAACTATATTTTTTAACGATTAATTAACAAAATAGTCTGACAAAGGTCATTTTCGTCCGGTAAGAATGTTCTACTTTTGCGAAAAATTTTATTCTTTATGAACTACTTCGAAAACATTTACCTCGGAAAAAAGACACAGAACATCAGTATCAAAACCAGCAAAAGACTACAGAAACTGCTTACTGTAAGCGCACTTACCAGCTCAGTAGATTCTAAAAAACTAAGCGCAAAGGATCTGAAAAAGCTTCAGACCAAAAAAATGAATACCTGTAAGATAGCAGAAGTTGATTTTGACAGCTACATTCGTCCTTACGAATTTATTTAATTGAATATCAGTGATTTAATTTAAAAAGCATCGCGCCAAGGCGCGATGCTTTTTATGTTTCTGACAGCTAAAAATTCTCTGTTTTAAATATCTTAAACCCGATAGAAATAATTATCTTGCAAACTTATTTTAGTTTTATCACAACCTTATGAGCGAACGAATATTACGAGCCCTAATGCAACTTTTTGCCATTATCGCAAAAGTTGATGGAGTAACGAATACTGGAAGAAACATTGTACAGTCCTTTTTAAAGCAACAACTTAATCAGGAGTTAGTAGATCGTTATCTTGCTTTGTTTGACGAGTTCCTCGAAAGCCATCACCAGGTTTCCAAAAAGAAAGACGGTACCGCAAAACGTACATCGGTAAATTCCGTTAAGGTTTTAAAGATCTGTACCGAAATCAACAAAGAATTAGAGCAGAGCCAGAAAGTTATCGTATTGATCCGCTTGCTGGAATTTATTCACTCATCTGCTGAGATCTCTGAACAAGAATATGAATTCGTTTCTACAGTTGCTGATACATTTAACATCCCATTTGAAGAGTTCACCAATTTAAAGGTTTTCATCGAAGAGGATTCTACAAAATATCCGGATGCAAATCATTTACTGGTTATCAATCAAAATGCGAGCACCGATAAACTGCATACAAAGCATGTAAGATGTGATCAGTTCAATACAGACATTTCTGTTTGGGTAATGAATATCCCTAGCGTTGGAATGTATGTGATGAAACTGATCGGAAATCAGGATATGTCGCTGAACGGACAAGCAATTGCTCCGGACAAAGTTTACATTTTTACACCTGGTTCTTCATTAAGAAGTACTAAAGTAAAACCAATTTACTACAGCGATGTAATTTCCAAGTTCCTTGCAGATAGTACACAAGCCAAGATCTCTTTCGTTGCAAAAAATCTCGATTACAAATTCAAAAGTGGTAATCTTGGTTTAAGAAACATCAATATTGCAGAAGAAAGCGGGAAGCTGATAGGCATCATGGGTGGTTCAGGTGCTGGTAAATCTACTTTGCTGAATGTACTGAATGGGCAGGAAATTCCTAGTTCCGGAGGTGTTTACATCAATGGAATAAACATTCACACTGAGAAAAATAAAATTGAAGGTGTGATCGGGATGGTTTCTCAGGATGACCTTTTGATAGAAGAGCTTACCGTTTACCAAAACTTATTTTATAACGCCAAACTATGCTTTGGTAATTTACCTGATGAGACTATCTCGGCCATGGTAATGAAAACCCTTACCGATCTTGGTTTAGAGCATCGTAAAGACCTGAAAGTTGGTTCTCCGTTGGATAAAACTATTTCGGGTGGACAAAGAAAACGTTTGAACATTGGTTTAGAGTTAATTCGTGAACCGGGTGTTATGTTTGTTGATGAGCCTACTTCAGGTTTATCATCTCGCGACTCGGAGAATATCATGGACTTACTCAAAGAACTTTCCTTAAAAGGAAAACTCGTATTTGTGGTTATCCATCAGCCATCTTCCGAGATCTTCAAAATGTTTGATAAGCTGAAGATCCTTGATGTGGGTGGTTATCCGGTTTATTACGGAAACCCTGTAGATGCGGTTATTTATTTCAAACGCCTTGTTAAGCACGTTAATTCAGAAGAGAGTGAATGTGTAAGTTGTGGTAACGTTAATCCAGAGTTGATCTTCAACATTATTGAGACCAAGGTTGTGGATGAATATGGTAATCAAACCAGTACCCGTAAATTCACACCTGCTGAATGGAATGGACATTACACCGAGTTGATCGAAAGTAAACTGGAGAAGATCACCGAACACACCATAAAACCAGAAAGTACATTACACATTCCAAATAAGATCAAGCAGTTTTTGATCTTTATGATCCGTGATGTAAAATCAAAACTAACCAATACACAGTACATGGCTATTGGTTTATTGGAGGCTCCGGTTCTTGCATTTGTACTCGCTTATCTCGTTCGTTATTTCAATACGGATGATGAAGATAATGTAGGATATGTTTTTAATCAGAACGAGAACATGCCTGCTTATATGTTCATGAGTGTGGTTGTTGCTTTATTTATTGGATTAACCGTTTCTGCAGAAGAGATCATTAAAGACAGAAAGATCCTTAAACGTGAGTCCTTCTTAAACTTAAGCCGCTTTAGTTACCTGATCTCTAAGATTGGAATCATGTTCACTTTATCTGCCATTCAAACTATCCTTTATGTATTGGTTGGTAATTACGTAATGGAGATCAAAGGCATGTGGGGCGATTACTGGCTGATCTTATTTACTACTTCCTGCTTTGCTAACATGTTAGGTTTAAATATTTCTGCAAGTTTCAACAGTGCGGTTACTATCTACATTTTAATTCCTTTCTTAATTATTCCACAGTTATTGTTAAGTGGGGTAATTGTGAAGTTCGACAAACTAAATCCTGTTTTTGCTACTCAGGGAAGTGTTCCTTTGGTTGGTGAGATGATGACCTCACGTTGGGCTTACGAAGCTCTTGCAGTGAATCAATTCAAGAACAATGCATCCTTTAAACCTTTCTATAAATACGAGAAAGCCATCTCTGAAGCTAATTACAAACGCAATTACTGGAAAGATGAGATAGAGAAAAAACTTTCTAAAATTGAAAAAGAAATTGGTGATGCTTCTAAAAAGAAAGAGCTGGAAGCAGATATTCTTTTGATCAAAAATGAATTGGAGAAAGAAGGAAAACTTCATCCAAAGTTAAAGTATAAGTATCTGGATAAACTCACACTTGCTTCGATGACCAAAGGTGAAGTGAATGGTGTTAAAAATTACCTCAACAGTACTTATAAGGATTACTATCTTTCTATCGACAAAAAAGCGCGTGAAGGAAAAGATGCTTTATCACGCAAACTGAATGATACTCCTGAAAAGAAAGCGAAGTTCATTAAGATGCAGGAAGACTATCAGAACGAGGCTTTAGAACAAACACTAAAAAATAAAAATGACCTTGGACCTGCTTGTCTGGAAAAAGACGGGCAATTGATCCAGCGTACTGATCCTGTTTATTTATACCCAACCAATAACACAGGTGGCGCACATTTTTACGCTCCTAAAAAGAAACTATTCGGCAAATATTTCGAAACATTCTGGTTCAATATCTCAGTGATCTGGTTAATGTCGATTACCTTAATGATCACTCTTTACTTTGATGTATTGAAACGATTATTGGATATGCTTGGCTCTTTAGCGGAGAAGTTGCCTAAGAAGAAGAAAAAAGCTTAAATAAAAAAAGGCTGCTTCCTTCGGGTAGCAGCCTTTTTTTATTAGGATATGCAGCGGACCCTGCTGCCAGGAATTAAACTATGATCACGCTTTTTGCATCCGATACTGCAAAATCACCTGTTTTGTTTATGGCTCTGTACCTAACATAAACTGTTGCCCCAGGAGTAAAACCGTGAGCAGTGAATTTAATTAATGATGAGTACTCTGTTCTTCCGAAGGTAGAATCATTGATACCGATCTCGAAAATAAAAGCTATACATACTATGCATGAATACACTAGCCATTAAGAGCTAATCACTCGCCATCTGCAAAAATAAAATTCACTAAATGGCGAATGGCTTTCCATTTACCTGAATGCATTCGCCATCTCCCCGAATGCGTTAGGCATTAAGAGTTAATGACTCGCCATCTGCAAAAATAAAATTAGCTGAATGGCGAATGGCTTTCCATCTCCCTGAATGCATTAGCCATCTCCCCGAATGCATTAGCCATTAAGAGCTAATGACTCGCCATCTCCAAAAATAAAATTAGCTTAATGGCGAATGGCTTTCCATCTCCCTGATTGCATTAGCCATCTCCCCGAATACATTAGCCATTAAGAGCTAATGACTCGCCATCTCCAAAAATAAAATTAGCTTAATGGCGAATGGCTTTCCATCTCCCTGATTGCATTAGCCATCTCCCCGAATACATTAGCCATTAAGAGCTAATGGCTCGCCATCAGCAAAAATAAAATTGGTGAAATGGCGAATGGCTTTCCATTTACCTGAATACATTCGCCATCTCCCTGAATGTATTAGTCATTAAATTGTTGTTAGTCGCCATTAAACTACAGGTATTCACTCCTGATGGTTTGCACTTTAAACGGATGAATGATGGAAGCAGCTCCCTGATCAAGAATTATTTCAATATCATAGTTAATCGCCAAGACTTTTCAACAAGCGAATACCTCCCGCTATTTTGGCAAAAAGAGGTGCCTTCCTTTTAATCCTGATTCACATTCTCCTCATAACCCCAATCCACATGCAACTGCGGCATTTTTGAAGCCATAACAGCTAATTCATCACAGCGGTTATTTTCAACATTATCTGCATGTCCTTTTACCCAAACGAATTTAACGTGGTGTTTTTTCATTGCAGGAAGAAGCCTTTTCCAGAGGTCTACGTTTTTAACTTTAGCCCAGCCACGACGTAACCAGCCACCGATCCAGTTTTTTTCAATCGCATCCACCACATATTTTGAATCGGAGAAAACTACCACATCAGCATTTTCTTTCTTTATACTTTCGAGAGCAACGATCACACTTAACAACTCCATACGGTTGTTGGTAGTTTTGCGGAAGCCTTCATACATCTCTTTGCGATGGGGGCCTGCCATCATAACAATACCGTAGCCACCAGGCCCGGGATTTCCACTACAGGCACCGTCTGTGTAAATGTGAATCTGCATAAATTATATTCCGGAGTTGGTTCTGAAGATCTTAACGGCAATAGCGAGTAGAATGATCCCGAATACTTTTCTAAGAATAGAAATCCCTCCTACTCCAAGCACTCGCTCAATGTGTTTCATGGTTTTCAAAACAAGGTAAACGATACCCACGTTAACAACGATACCAATTAAAATGGAAGTCATGCTGTATTGAGCGCGCATAGAAAGAAGCGTGGTTAATGTACCGGTTCCGGCTATTAATGGAAAAGCTAAAGGCACCACGGATGCTGTTGCGGGCATTTCATCTTTGTATAAACGAATTCCCAGGATCATTTCCAATGCGATGAAAAAGATCACAAAAGAACCTGCTATGGCGAAATCTTTAGTAGTTAAACCAATAAGTTGAAGAACAGATTCACCAGCAAATAGAAACACCACCATGATTCCCAAAGAAACCAATGATGCTTTCATAGCATTGATCTCACCCGCTTGCTGACGAAGATTAATGATCACAGGAATAGAACCCACCACATCAATAACAGCAAACAGTACCATGGTTACCGTTGCAATCTCTCTTATATCGAATGTAAAATCCATAATTTTAGTTTTGAGTTTGGAGTCGCGAGTTTAGAGTCAGGGTCTGGAGCTTTCACTCCAATCTCAAAACTCTATACTCAAAACTCTATACTATTTTAATCTTCCAGCATCCAGATTGCTTCTGAGAGCTCTCCTGCGGCTTTTTTATTATTCAATCGTTGTGCCAGCAGCAAGCCTTCGTGGTAATACTTCAGGGCCTTCTCTCCGTCTCCTGCTTCTTCAAAGAGTTTTCCTAATTTGTAGTAAGCTCCTAAATAATCTTCGTTTCGCTCTAATAACTTTTGTAGCTGAGCAATTGCTTCAGGAACATTTCCACTGGCTTCCAACTCCACTGCTAAAGCATAGTTCAGAAAATCATCTGCCGGCTCTTTTTCCAGCATTTCTCTGATCTGCTTCAAGCGAGGTGTTGCTTCCATTACAAGGCGGAATTAAACTGATTTACGAAACGAATATCATTCTCAAAAAATAACCTCAGATCTTTTACCTGGTACTTCAGCATCGTGATACGTTCAATTCCCATCCCGAACGCAAAGCCTGTATATTTTGTACTATCGATCTTACAATTTTCCAATACCTGTGGATCTACCATTCCACATCCCAGGATCTCTACCCAGCCACTGTATTTACAAACGTTACAACCTGCACCTTTACACAAAGTACAAGAAATATCCATCTCGGCACTTGGCTCAGTGAAGGGGAAATAACTCGGACGTAAACGGATCTTCGTATCTGCGCCAAACATCTCTTTGGAGAAATACATCAGCGTTTGTTTCAGGTCTGCAAAAGAAACATTGGTATCAATATACAAACCTTCCACCTGGTGAAACTGGCAATGCGCGCGGGCACTGATGGCTTCATTACGATATACTCTTCCCGGAGAAATAGTACGGATCGGAGGTTTCTGGTTTTCCATAATGTGCACCTGAACAGAAGAAGTCTGCGTACGCAATACCATTGCCGGATCGGTCTGCACATAAAAAGTATCCTGCATATCACGTGCAGGGTGATTTTCAGGTGTGTTTAAAGCCGTAAAGTTATGCCAGTCGTCTTCGATCTCGCGTCCGTCAGACACGGTAAATCCAATACGTGCAAAAATATCGATGATCTGTTTTTTTACGATAGAAATAGGATGGCGCGAACCTAAAGCAACGAATGGTTCACCGGGAACAGTAAGATCCAGATTGGACTCAGCGCCTGTATTCTGGCTGTCAAATCTTTCTTTCAAAGTATTGATCTTGTCCTGAGCTTTTGTTTTCAGCTCATTCAGTTTCTGGCCCATTTCGCGTTTCAGCTCAGGAGCAACGGTTTTAAAATCGTCGAACAAAGTTGTGATCTCACCCTTTTTGCTCAGCCATTTAATACGGTATTCTTCCAACTGCTCTTTGCTGTCGGCTGCAAATACTTCAACGTCTTCCAGTAATTTTTCAATTTTATCGCGCATGCTACAAAATTAAGGATTTTGTTGGGATTTAGAGAACATTTTTAGGAATAGAAGCTGGGGGATTTAGCCGCGAATTTTCGCTAATTACGCTAATTTAATCCTACTCTGTTTGTAATTACGCTATAATATTTGCGCCATTTGCGTTAATTAGCGGCGGCTTCATATCTCGATCGTATTCCCACAATCAAAATGACCTTTGGGGCACTGACGATAACCATGTAATCCACAAGGTTTACAGTCCAGAAATTTTTTGGTTTCTATAACTTTGGAGTCATCAGCTAAGGGAGTAAATCCAAAAGCAGGAACGGTGCTGCAAAAGAATGCAGTTGTAGGGGCATTCATAGATGAAGCAAGGTGCAATGGACCAGAATCATTTACATAATTCATTTTTGCATCTTTCATCAATGCACATGAATCGAGCAGGTTTAATTTACCGCAAAGGTTTATCACTTTTGTGTGGCTGCATTTAGCCATGATCTCTTCGCATAAGCCGGAGTCATTAGCTGCACCTAACAAATAAACTGTTGTTGATTCAGGAAGCTTATCACACAACTCCACCCATTTGTGATTAGGTAATTGTTTGGTAAACCATACCGATGAAGGCGCCATGCACACATAATCACCGGTTTTATATGCATTTACTTTTTCAAAATTTGCAGGCGATGGATATAATCTTGGCTTTGCAAATTTATGATCCGTAAAGCTTTCTATGAGTTGCTGATTACGTTCTACTTCGTGCTTGCCTCCTCCTATTTCATGCTTTACTTTTTTTGTAAATAAAAATGAAAGAGGATTTTTATCGAAGCCGATCTTTTCCTTTGCTCCCGAAAAACCAGTAAGGAAGCCGGAGCTGGAGTAACGATGCAAATTCACCACCGCATCATACTTTTCTTTTCGGATGCTTTTTAATAAGGCGAACAGACTTTTATACTTCCCTTCCTGCTTATTCCAGACAATACAATTGCTTAGGTATGGATGATCTTTGAACAAAGATTCATTTCCTTTTCTTACCAGGAGATCAAGCTGAGCCGAAGGATAAAATGCATGGATCTTTTCCAACACAGAAGAAGCAAGAATAGCATCACCAATAAATGCAGTTTGTATAACAAGGATCTTCTGCATCAAATTATTTAGTCAACAAAATTTACTTCGGTGATCTCTTTTTTAATAACGTAGTCGTTCATCTCAGGAGAGTAGCAACGAAGCTCACGGTATTTAAGAGAAACTTTTTTTCCAACCTGTGCTGCAGGATTATTTTCGAATGGAGTACTTCCTTTGAAAAAACGCAACCAGATAAAACTTTCTTTAGACCCCATTGAGTTTTCTAAAGTCAGGTAATAAAAATCTTTTTTATCAATTGCTTTTACAATACCTGAAGCATTGCCTTCTTTACCAACTTCCTCTTCCGATTTAGTAACAGGAGTTGAAGTGGCTTTATTCTCTTCCACACGCATTGCCATCTTCATAAATTTCGGACAGTTCTCCACCAGCTTGGTTCCGATCTTTGCACCAACAGCTTCATAAGATTCCTGCGACATATCTGCCGCGATCTTTAATTCTTTACAGATCTTATCATAATAAGAGATCAAGGGAGCACTTAAACAAGAACTCAGGATCTTCTGATATTCTTCGTTAGAAATATTATCAGGAATATCTGTTTTGTTAATACAATCGCAGGTTTCTACGGAAGCTTTGTCCGCAAATTTTTGTGCCTGAGCGCTTACAAGAAATAAGCTGAATACAAGTAATAATAGGTTCTTTTTCATGATTAATATATTTAGTAATTAAACTGCAACATTATGTTCTCTTAATGCGTCGTTCAATGATGTTTTAAGATCAGTACTTTCTTTTCTTTTTCCAATGATCAATGCGCAAGGCACCTGAAATTCGCCGGCAGGAAATTTTTTCGTGTATGAACCTGGTATCACCACACTCCTTTCCGGCACAAATCCTTTTGTTTCAACAGACTTGGTTCCTGTAACATCAATTATTTTGGTAGATTGTGTAAGCACCACATTTGCACCTAATACCGCTTCCTTCCCCACTCTTACTCCTTCTACAACAATACAACGTGAGCCTATGAAACAATTGTCTTCAATAATTACCGGAGCAGCCTGAACAGGTTCAAGCACTCCTCCAATTCCAACACCTCCGCTTAAATGAACGTGCTTTCCGATTTGTGCACAGCTTCCTACCGTAGCCCAGGTATCCACCATAGTTCCTGCATCCACATAAGCACCAATATTTACAAAACCAGGCATCATAATTACTCCACTCGAAATATAACTTCCGTAGCGGGCAATTGCACCAGGTACAACACGCACACCAAGACCTGCATAATCTGTTTTCAAAGCCATTTTATCATGAAACTCAAATGGTTTTAATTCCATCGTTTCCATCTGACGGATCGGAAAATACATGATCACAGCCTTTTTCACCCAGTCATTCACTTTCCAGCCATCAGCAGTAGGTTCTGCCACACGTAGCGATCCTTTATCCAATTGTTCAATTACCGTATTAATTACATCCTGAACTTCTTTTGTTTTAAGAAGCTCTCTGTTTTCCCAGGCTTGTTCTATTGTATTTTGCATATAATTTAAAATCATTGCAAGTTACTAAAAATTAAAATGTGCCGGTTTTATATTAACTTTATCTTCGACCCCGATTTTGAAAAAACTACTCACCATATTCATCCTACTTGCCTTATGGAATGCTGTTAGTTCTCAGACCCTGGTTATTGCGCATCGGGGAGCAAGCGCTTATAAAACAGAGAACAGTATCTCTGCCTTTGCTGAGGCAATAGCCATGAAGGCTGACTATATTGAAACGGATGTCCACCAAACAGCAGATGGCGTTGTGGTGATCATGCATGATCTGAGCACGGACAGAATGTGCGAGAATAAAGGCCAGCTTAAAAAAAAGAAGAATCTGATAAAAGACCTCAGCTTTCCGGAATTCCAAAAATTACAGTTTAAAAATTCATCTGAAGCTCCTCCAAGTCTGGATTCTGCCATAAAATTCATTAATGGGCGATGCAAGATGCTGATCGAATTAAAAAAGGGAAACGATTATTATCCCGATATTGAAAAGCATATCATTGAGATCATTAAGGCCAATAATGCTGAAGCCTGGGTGGATATTATACACTCATTCGATAAAAAAGCACTTTTAACTATTCAGGAACAGAAAAGTGGAATCAAACTCCAGAAACTCATCGTTTTCAAATTACCGCTCAGCAGTTTTGTATTCTCAAAAAAACTAAACAAAGATGATTTCAAAAACTGGCAGGGAGTTAATGTTTACAGGTCTTTTGCTAGTAAACGTCTCATCCGGAGATTACACAGACAAGGAATAAAAGTAAATGTATGGACAGTGAACAAAAAGAGAAAGGCCAAAAAGCTGATCAGGATTGGGGTTGATGGCATCATTACCAATAAACCAGATATGATCAGGAGCTTATTAATGTCTTAAACTAAATTTAATGTAATTTGAATTAAAATTATTTTATCTTTGTTCTTATGAGAAACAACCCGATACATAAATTCAGCCTGATGCTGCTATTTTTGTTTTCGTTCGTTTTTCAAACTGCTTACTCTCTCTCTTTTAAAGTAAGTTCTTCTCAAACCAGCGATTTCCAGCATAAGCACATTGATAAATCTTCTGCTAAGGAAGAAACATCCGAAAGTAATTTTATTGAAAAAGAAACGGAAACAGAAAACGACAATGAACTGGATCACGAAATTCTGTCATTTATTCTTCCCCATTTATTTTTTCAATTAGAGCTTAGCCCAATTGAAACAATTCCGGTAAAAGATCAGCAGATCATATCCTTCACCCGAAGTGATATATTTATTACCATTCACAATCTCCGTATCTGATTAATTGAGGGCGTGTAAGTGTTTCCTTTTGAGGAAATGCTATTTGCATGCATTTCTGTTTTGGCTCTTCAGCTAAAAAATCAATTAACTAATTTCAATTGCCTTGTTTACATTTTTACCAAGGCCAATTAATTTTCAACGATTAACCGGTTATTAAATGAACGCAGAAAAAACAACCTTCAATGTACATGAGTTCATTCATGAATTGAAGCATTTTTTACCCGCACAAGCCCCTCTTAAGGATTTTGTTCACCACAATACACTTCATGCATTTCAAAATCTGAAGTTTGAAGAGGCCACGCGTACTGCATCAGAAATATTCGGTTACAAAGTAAATCTTCCTTTGGAAGAATTCAGAGCACTCTACTGGAATAAGAAAATTAAAAATGAGATCCTCGAAAAAATTATCGTAGAAAGAAAAGGTGCAGAAAAACTAAATGAGTGGAAACATAAACTTGTTAACGAAGCATATGATACTTCCAATAATGTGCGCGTGGGTTCATTGCGTTCTCATTGGAAAACAGAGCGCGAAATAGATCTGGATGCACTCATTCACCCTTTATTGTTCAGGATCCTTTGCAGTTATCTTGATCAGGGAATTGCACTCTGGAATTTCCCGGTTCAGCACCGCGATTTCCTTTCTTCTATTCGTGAAATGGAAAGAAAAAGTATTACCAGCTTTTTTAGAAATGATCGTGCAAAGTTTTTATTACTGGATGGAAATTGTTCTATAGAAAATCTTTTAAAGATCGTTGTTGGCGACGAATCTTTATACAAACAATATTTATTCGATCTTCAGTTCGCTCATCAGGGATGGTCGGGAATTGTTTCTGCCATTGAAGATCAGCCACAAACATTGCTTGATCAAAAACAGATCTCCACTCACGATCTCATTGTATTTGAATTGCTGATGGAGATCGATGCATTGGATTCTAAGTTCGGGATGCATTGGTTTCCGATGGGATCATGGGTTACCAATAAACCGGTTGATCTTTTCTCTCCGGTTGAACAAACAGAGGTTAGCGAGATTTTTGCGATCTGGCAGGAAGCATACGAATGGAGCTATTACGATGATGTGCTGAATGGACTTAAAGTTCAGGAACCACATCCCGCAAAAAATAACGATCCGAGTTTTCAGGCATTCTTTTGTATTGACGACAGAGAGTGCTCCTTCAGAAGATATATTGAGAGATTTGATCCGGCTTGTCAAACCTTTGCAACCCCGGGTTTTTTCTCTGTTGAATTTTTCTATCAGCCTTTACACGGTAAATTTTACACCAAACTTTGCCCTGCCCCTGTTACTCCTAAATTCTTAATTAAAGAAACGGGTGCCAATGTTAAGATCAGCAAAGACCTTCACTTCACAAAACATACACATGGTTTAGTAAGAGGCTGGTTGATCTCGCAAACACTTGGATACTGGTCGGCATTGAAGTTATTTGTAAATCTGGTTCGTCCTTCCGATGGTCCAACAGCTGCTGCTTCATTTAAGCACATGAATAAAGATGCAGAGCTTACTATTGAAAACACGGATGCTAATCACACTGAAAACTCACTTCAGATAGGTTTCACCATTGAAGAAATGGCAAACCGTATGGAATCTCTTTTAAAAAGTACCGGACTCGTAAAAGACTTCGCACCTCTTGTATATTTATTTGGCCACGGTTCAAGTAGTATTAATAACCCACACTATGCAGCATATGATTGCGGTGCTTGCTGTGGACGACCAGGTTCGGTAAATGCCCGCGTTGCAGGTGCTATGTTAAACAATCCGAAAGTACGTGCTGTATTAAGTACAAGAGGCATTGATATTCCGGATTCAACTCAGTTCCTTGGCGGCTTGCATGATACCTGCAGAGACGAGATCATGTTCTACGACGAAAAATATTTGTCGGACATCAATAAAGAGCTTCACCAGAATAATATTAAATTATTCAACAAAGCTCTTGATTACAATGCAAAAGAAAGATCAAGAAGATTTGAATCTATAGATACTAAACTCAGTCCTGAAAAAATTCACGAAGAAATGAGAAAACGTTCTGTTTCTTTATTTGAACCGCGCCCTGAGTTGAATCATGCTACAAATGCCTTATGTATTGTAGGTAAACGTGCGCTTACAAAAAATGTATTCCTCGACAGAAGAGCTTTTATGAACTCTTTTGACTACGAAGTTGATCCGGAAGGAAAATATTTATTGAACATTTTGAATGCAGCGGCTCCGGTTTGCGGAGGAATAAATCTGGAATATTATTTTTCGAGAGTCGACAATCAAAAACTTGGAGCGGGTACAAAACTCCCACATAATGTAATGGGATTGTTTGGAGTTGCTAATGGTATTGATGGAGATCTTCGTCCTGGTCTTCCCAGCCAGATGATAGAAGTACATGATCCTGTTCGCTTATTGATCATTGTTGAACACTTTCCTGAAGTTGTGCTTAAGACCATACAGATCAATAAAGCTACTTACGAATGGTTCATTAACGAATGGGTGAACTTAGTGGTGATTCATCCGGAAACTCATGAGCTGTATAAATTCAAAGATGGTGCTTTTTTAACTTATCATCCAACGAACAATACTGTTGAAGAAGTTTCAAATTTGCTTCCACTCATTGAATCTCAACAAGACAATATTCCTGTTTACTTAATAAAGAACTAATTTTAATATGAACTCGCTACTACAGCTATTAATAATAATACCACTACTCGGATTCCTGATCAGTCTGATCATTCCCGGTACCAAGGAAAAAGCCCTTTCTTATGTGGGAGCTTTAACTGCGGGATTACATTTAATGGCTATTGGTGTATTTGGTATCTTCTGGCTTTTACAACATCACATCACACTCGATGTAAAAGATGCTGTACTCCTTAAAACGGCAAGCTTCGAGTTTTTTGTAGACTTCTGCTTTGATAAAGTAACCGCAGTGTTTGAACTGGTTGGTGCCATTTTAACCTTACTTGTCACTATGTACAGTCGTTACTATCTTCACCGTGAGAAGGGCTACAAACGTTTTTTCAATACCATTCTTTTCTTTTACCTCGGCTACAACATTACTGTACTCTCCGGTAATCTGGAAACACTTTTTATTGGCTGGGAAATTTTAGGGATTTCTTCTTTCCTTCTTATTGCTTTTTACCGCGACAGATATCTTCCGGTTAAGAATGCTATAAAGGTTTTCTCAATTTATCGTATTGGCGATATTGGTTTAATCCTGGCTATATGGATGAACCATAATCTGTGGCATGAGAATATTACTTTTTTGAAACTAAGTAATTATGAGCAGGTACATGAGCATCTTCAGAATCATTCCCTGATCGGAGTTTTCATTTCATCCATGCTTTTACTTGCTGCATTGGTAAAATCAGCACAATTTCCATTCTCTGCATGGTTGCCGCGTGCTATGGAAGGCCCTACTCCATCTACAGCCATTTTTTACGGCTCGCTTTCTGTTCATCTTGGTGCTTTTATTTTATTAAGAACATTCCCTTTCTGGGAATACCAGACTTCGGTACGCATAGTAATTATTATTCTCGGTGCATTTACAATGATAGTATCCACAGCAACAGCACGTGTGCAATCATCCGTAAAAAGTCAGATCGCATACTCTTCTATTGCACAGATCGGGATCATATTTATTGAGATCGCTTTAGGCTTCGAAAACCTTGCACTCTTCCATCTTGCAGGCAATGCATTCTTAAGAACATATCAGCTATTGGTTTCACCTTCAGTCGTTACTTATCTGATCAAAGATCAATTCTATAATTTTAATCCTCAACAAAGCATTCTTAAACGTTTTGTTCCAAAATCAATTGAGTATTCATTATACATTTTAAGTATCAAGGAATGGAATCTGGATACATTAATGTCGCGCTTTGTCTGGAACCCTATAAAAACGGCAAGCAACCGACTTGATTTCTTCTCTGTTAAACTTGGGATCATTTTATTTGTTCCAACATACATGGTAGGTTTATTTTTATTGTATGTAAAGAACGACATTCCAAAAAGCATTAGCCAGCACATGCCTTTGTTATTTGTATTAGCCGGACTGGTGATGGTGATCAAATCTTTCACTGAAAAAAGAAGTGTTACCGTGAGCTGGATCCTGATCATCATGAATCATTTATGGATAGCTCTTGCCATTTCATTTAACGAAAGATTCATGAACGACCAGATCTTCGTTTATCTGAGCGGGATTGTTATTTCAGGTCTTATTGGTTTTATTTGTATCCGATACATTAAATCACAGGAAAAGAATGTTGACTTACTTCAATATCATGGTCACATTTATGAGCATCCAAAATTAGCTATTGGCTTTTTCCTTGCCTGCCTTGGTTTATCTGGATTTCCGATCACACCTTCCTTTATTGGAGAGGATCTTATCTTCAGTCATATTCACGAAAATCAAATTCTTCTGGCGGTGATCACTTCTATCAGCTTTATGATCGATGGTTTATGTGTGGTTAGAATTTATGCAAGAGTATTTTTAGGTCAGCACGAAAAAACGTATCACGAAATTGCTTACAAATCTTCTTAGAAAGAAAATGACAAGAATGATAAAAGATACAAAAACTAAAATAGTTGTAGCAAGAGTATTAAGCCTTGCTATGATAGCTGTATTTATCATACTTGGCATTATTGTAAAACAAAGTTCAGAACCCAAGCATTCAACTATAAAACTTTTCGAAAAAGGAAAAGAAGTTTATTCTGAAAGTGATTTCTTACTTTTTGAAGAAGATGATGAAGTGGCTGATGATAATGAAGACGGTCAGGAATTACTTAAGGAATTCACTTTTGGTGGATTATCAGAAGCCCACAACAGTCATGTTATTGCCAGGGATCTCAATATTCAACCTTATCTTTTTCTTCATAAACATACACTCATTGATCCCATTCCGGTTTTTATATCTGTACGTTCTTTAAGGATTTGATGTACATATTTCTTTCGCTCTACGAATTATAAGAAGTATGTATTTATTCAATTTTAAAAGTCATGTCAGATAAAAAGTCAATTAAAATCCCGAAAGATGGATTTGAAGGTTTAAAAGAAAATTTCACAACAGATGCCCTGAGTGGTTTCCTTGTGTTTTTATTAGCACTCCCATTAAGTTTAGGCATCTGTAAAGCCAGTTTCGGGGCCGATGTTAGTCCGATCTTCGGCTTGGTTACCGCCATCATTGGTGGAGTTGTGGTAAGTTTTTTCATGGGCTCCAGATTATCCATCAAAGGCCCTGCTGCTGGTTTAATTGTTATTGTAAGCGGTTCGGTAGTTGCTTTTGGCGATGGACAACAAGGATGGCATCTGGCATTAGGAGCTATTGTAGTTGCTGGTATTATTCAAATTCTATTCGGACTTCTGAAATTCGGGAATTTTGCTGACTTCTTTCCATCAGCTGCTATACACGGTATGTTAGCAGCTATTGGTGTGATCATCATGGCAAAACAATTAAATCTTTTACTTGGTATTGATCCTAAATTATTAAAAGGAAAAGAACCTTTAGAATTATTGGGAATGCTTCCTTCAAGTGTAATGCACGAAAATGCACACATGGCAGAAATTGGTTTTGCATGCTTGCTGATCATGGTTATCATGAGTCTGGTAAAAAATCAAAAGGTCAAAAAGATCCCTGCACCACTTATTGTACTTGCAGTTTCTATTCCTTTAGGATTTGCTTTACACATTAAAACGGATGGAGCAATATCCAATTTCGCATTAGTAAAAGTTGGAAGTATTGGCGAGGCATTTAAAAACGGGATCATTAATGTTGATTTCTCAGGAATCACTTCTCACACCGGTGTATTTATTCAATATGTGATCCTATATGCATTGATCGGAAGCATAGAGTCCTTGTTGACTGCAAAAGCTGTTGATGGAATGGATCCATACAAACGTAAAACTAATTTCAATAAAGATCTTTGGGCTGTAGGATTAGGAAATACTCTTTCAGGGATCATCGGTGGATTACCAATGATCAGTGAAGTTGCACGTAGTTCGGCAAACGTTGGTTACGGCGCAAAAACACGTTGGGCAAATTTCTTCCACGGAATATTTTTATTATTAGCGGTTGTATTTGCTGTTCCATTCATTGAAATGATCCCTAACGTTGCTCTTGCTGCAATGCTTGTGTTTGTTGGTTTCCGTTTAGCTCATCCGCGTGAGTTCAAACATATGTACCACATTGGTATTGATCAGCTGATCATTTTCTGTGCAACTATTTTTGTAACTCTTGCAACAGATCTTTTAATTGGTGTTGGAACTGGTATAGCTTTAGAGATCATTATCAACCTTATTCACGGAACAAGTCTTTCAAGCATGTTTAAATCAAAAAGTACGATTATTGAAAATGGAGATGAGATTAAAGTTACCATTGAGAATGAATTAGTATTCTCCAATTTCCTTGGATTAAAAAAGAAACTATACAGCTTACCAAAAGGCAAAAGAATTCACATACACATGGAACACTCAAAAGTAGTGGATCACAGTAGTCTTGTTGGTATCGGTCAGTTTGAAAAAGACTATGAGCAAGAGGGCGGTAAGGTTTCATTAATGGGATTAGATGAGCATGCAAAAGTATCTCACCACCCTAAATCAACTATGAAGAAAAAGAAAGTGGCAGCTTAAGTTGCCGAAAATACTTTAATTGCCCCTTGTTACTGGCCTGATCGTTCTTTTCATTGTTCTTGTTTGTTTCCTGAATACCGGTAACAAAGGGGTAGTTAAAGACCATTTTGATCATTGATCTGCTCAAAATTGTTTAAAATTTTTTAATGATCACACTGTTCTTTTTCTCATTTTTAAGGAGAGAACTGAAATAAATAAAATATGATATTAATAAAGAGAATACTTCTTTTAGTGATTATAGTGTTAAGTGTTCATTCATTTGCGCAAAACACGCCTTCACTAAACGCTCGTTTCAAAGACGGCTTAAAGATATACCTGAACGATGATAGTACACGTTGGGTAAAAGGAACAGGTATGGCACAAATCTGGCTTCGCTATAACGATAACAATCCCGGCTCCACCATTTATGGAACTCCGGTAAGTACTACCTTTGATGTGGGTATCAGAAGAGCACGTTACCAGGTCCTATCACAGGTTAATAAAAAAGTATTCTTCTACACTCAGATCGGTATCAATAGTTATAATTCATTAACCAGCAGAAAAACTCCCATCTTTTTTCATGATGCAACTGCTGAATATGATGTATACAAAAAATGTTTTACACTTGGTGGTGGATTAAGTGGATGGAACGGAACATCGAGATATACCTCTTCGGGCGTTACTAATATCCTTGCAATGGACCTTCCTTATTATCAGGAAACATTTAATGATATTACCGATCAGTTTGTAAGAAAACTTGGTGTGTATGCAAAAGGTCAGATTGGAAGATTAGATTACCGTTATTCAGTTGCAAACCCATTTCCTATTCAGAATACTGTTAGTGGAACGGGCACCAGTACATCAACTTTAAACGCTACAGACACAAATATTTCCTATTATTCTACACGAGCTCCAAAAATGCTTCACCAGGGATATTTATTCTGGCAATTTATGGATAAGGAAAGCAATCAGGTTCCTTATATGGCAGGTTCTTATTTAGGAAAAAAACGCATTCTGAATTTAGGAACAGGCTTCGCATATCAGCAGGATGCAATGTGGAATCGTAACACCAAAGGAGATACTGTTTCAACAGCCATACAGCAAATAGGTGCAGATGTTTTCTTTGATTATTATCTGAATAAAGAAAAACAAACTGCTATTACTGCATACGCTTCATTCACCAATTTCGATTTTGGTCCTAACTACGTAAGAAATACCGGCCCCATGAATACTGCCAATGGAGTGAACTCCAAAAAAAGTTTTAATGGTCAAGGCAGCAACGCTCCTATGTATGGAACAGGGCAAGTAATGTATGCACAGGCAGCTTACTTATTCAAAAAAGATCTTTTAAAAACACATGGTACATTACAACCTTACGGACAGTTCTTTTACGGAAACTTCCAGAGATTAAAAGATCCCGTTGTGGTTTATAATATTGGTTTCAACTGGATCCAGGGCGGACAAAACTCTAAGATGTCTATTGACTATCAAAGCAGACCTATTTTTAATACAGATATAAATGGAAACATTGTTGAAACAAAATCAGCCCGAAGAGGAATGGTGGTGCTTCAGTATCAGGTAGCTTTTTAATACAAACAATAAATAATAACCCGTTTGCATGAATCCCTTAACATGCAGACTAAAAAACAAACAACACATGGACTTAACCCATCTACTACACAATTTTCTGGCACCTCCGGTACCATTCTTTTTTGTTGGATTGCTTGCGATCCTTGCTAAATCCGATCTCGAAATTCCAAGTCAGATCTCTAAATTCATTTCATTGTATCTCTTAATGGCCATCGGTTTCAAAGGTGGAGTTGAGTTACATCACAGTGGAATAAGTTCACAGGTGATCCTTATTCTGGTAGTATCCATCATCATGGCGCTCGTGGTTCCTGTTTACAGTTTCTATATTTTGCGAAGAAGACTCGATGTTCCTAATGCAGCAGCACTTGCAGCGTCTTTTGGTTCAGTGAGTGCAGTAACATTTATTACTGCTTCTAATATTCTTCAAAGTTCAGGCATTCCTTACGGTGGAGAAATGGTTGCGGCTATGGCATTAATGGAATCTCCTTCTATTATCATCGGAGTGATCATGTATCGTAAATTATCTGAGAAGAAGGAAGCGTCAGTTGGTGAACATGCCCACATGGGTATGGGCGAGTTATTCCGTGAAGCTTTTTTGAACGGCTCTATTGTAGTACTGTTAGGGAGCTTGATCATTGGTTTGATCTCAAATGAAAAAGGTATGGAGATCATGCAGCCATTTACTGGTGGAATCTTCAAAGGTATGTTATCGTTCTTCTTATTGGATATGGGTGTTGTTGCAGGAAAACGTATTAGTGCATTAAAGGATGCCGGCTGGTTCCTTATCGGATTTGGTATACTTATGCCATTATTAAATGCAGCAATAGGAATTGGTTTAGCTTACCTAATGGGATTAGATCAGGGAAATTCATTCATGTTCACTGTTTTATTGGCAAGCGCTTCGTATATTGCAGTGCCTGCTGCCATGCGTATTGCAATACCGGATGCAAACCCCGGAATTTATGTACCCGTCGCGCTCGCAATTACCTTTCCGTTCAATATTATTTGCGGACTGCCTTTATATTACTGGATCATACAATGTATTCACGTTTAAAAATTCTACATCATGGAAAACGACATTAAAAAAATTGAAATCATTACCGACAGTACTTTACAAAGCAGATTGGTAAAATTAATTGATGAAACAGGAGTTTCCGGATATACTATTTTAAAAGATGTAGCCGGAAAAGGTTTAAAAGGAGATAAAGATGGTCACGGAATTTCAGGCGGCTTTAAAAACTGCTATATTATGGTTTGCTGCGATGAGACCGAAGCCAAAAAAGTAGTAGAAGCGGTTAAACCCATCATTAACACCTTTGGAGGTATCTGCATTGTTTCGGATGCTCATTGGGTGATCCATAATTAATATTGTATGTACACTAATTAAAGCGGCAAAATTGTTTGCATTTGCGACCAATTTTTGCCGCTTATTGGTATTATCTCCTATATTAGCGCCCAAATTAAACGGCTCTGATATGAGAAATTTACTCAAAAAACTATTGATCATTTGCGGCTTTATTACGCTTACAACAGGTGTAAAAGCTCAGGATTTTTTAGGATATGCGAACAGTAACTATGCAGGTGTTACAGGTATCTCCCTTCAACCAGCATGTATTGTTGACGACCGTATGGAATTCGACATGACGTTGTTTGGCGTTAATACTGCTGTCTATAATAACTACCTGGGTCTAAAGAAAGACAGACTAAATCCAAGAAAAAGCGTTGATGCGCAGGGCCAAACTGTGTGGTTCCCAAAAATGGCCAACGATACCGATTTCATCCATAACTCTATGGAAGAAAGAAATAACGGTAAATACAAATCAGTTTACTCTGCTACACGTGTAACCATGCCATCATTCATGGTGTTTTGTGACCACAAAAACTCATTTGCATTTACATGGGATGTACGTAACTATGTAAACGTAGATGGCGTATCTCAGGATCTTGCCAAGCTGATCATTGAACAGTTTAATTACCCTTCATTATGGACTGCCGCTTCGCCACGACTCAACAGTAAAAATCTGAGTGTACAGCAAATGCTTTGGGCTGAGTATGGATTAACTTATGGACGCGTATTAAAAGAAGACAACGAACATGCATTTAAAATGGCTGCACGTTTCAAATTCCTTCAGGGAATGATCTCTTCTTATATGAATATCAAAGACTTTAACTTTAGTGTTCCTAATGATACATTAATGAACTTCCTGAATGCACAGGCAAGTTATGGTCACTCCGACAACTTTGAATTTACTGATCAGAATAAATTAAAATTAAAAACTTTCTCTTCTTACCCAGGCTTTGGTGGTGATATTGGTTTTGTATATGAATTCAGACCTGATTACAAAAAGTACAAATACGACATGGATGGAGAAAAAGATCTTTGGAGAAGAGACAAGAACAAATACAAGCTACGTTTAGGAGCTTCCATTCTTGATGTAGGTGCTATCAAATTCAGAAAGGGTTCTTTAAGTAATAACTTTAATGCAAACGTAAATTTTTACAACCTTCATAATTTCGATGGTATATCAAGCGTACAAGGTTTTGATAGTATCCTGAAAGCAGATTTCCAGGAAAGCGCTCCAAAAGCAACTTATACGATGACCTTGCCAACTGCATTTAGTATACAGGCTGATTATAATATCTGGAAAGACTTTTATGTGAACATGACTCCATTTATTGCATTAAAATTCAGGAACCGTGAAACAAAAATTCACGAGTACAATACTATTAGTATCACACCTCGTTGGGATCACAAATGGTTTGGAGTGTTTTTACCTGTTCAGTATCATCAATTGGATGGATTCAGAGCCGGTGCTACCATTCGTATTGGGCCGCTTATTGTTGGAACAAGTAACTTAACTCCTTTAATAAGTAAGAAAAGTGTTTTTGGTGCAGATATTCATGCCATGCTGAAGATCCCGGTTCCATTCAATGCACCTAAGGATAAAGATAAAGATGGTATCTCTAACAAAAAAGATAAGTGTAAAGATGTACCAGGTGTTTGGGAATTTATGGGTTGCCCTGATAAAGATGGCGATCATATTCCTGATAGCGAAGATAAATGTCCGGACATTGCAGGTATTAAAGAAATGAATGGTTGTCCGGATAAGGATGGCGATAAAATTACTGATGCTGAAGATATGTGTCCGGATGATGCCGGTTTGATCGAGTTCAGAGGTTGTCCTGATAAAGATGGTGACAAGATCATTGATAAAGAAGATGAGTGTCCGGATGAAGCAGGAACAATTGCATTTATGGGTTGCCCTGACAGAGATCAGGATGGAACTCCTGACAAGTTAGATGTTTGTCCGGATGTGTGGGGGCCAAAAGAATTTAAAGGTTGTCCGGATAAAGATGGAGATACTGTATTAGATAAAGATGATGATTGTATAGATGTTGCTGGTGCAGTAGAAAACAAAGGTTGTCCTTGGCCGGATACTGATAAAGATGGCGTAGTGGATAAAGATGACGCTTGTCCTGCAGTACCAGGATTGGTTGAATTAAAAGGCTGCCCTCCTGCTCCTGTATTAAAAGAAGAAGAGAAAAAAGTATTAGAGCAGGCTTTCGAACATCTTGAGTTTGCAACAGGTAAAGACATTATCAAACCTGCTTCTTACAAATCTTTAGATGATCTTGCTAAAGTATTAAAAGAGCACAGCAAGGATTGGGTATTGAACTTAGACGGACACACCGATAATCAAGGTGATCCTGCTAAGAACATGATCCTTTCTGAGAAACGTGCTAAGGCCGTTGCTAAATACTTAACTAAAAAAGGTGTAAAACCAGACAAGTTCAAAGTGGAATGGCATGGCGATACCAAACCAATTGCTGATAACGCAACTAAAGAAGGCCAGCAACGCAATAGACGTGTTGAGATGAAGATTATTTTTAAGTAAGATATAAGATCAAATTTTAAAAGCCCGTTCTATTCACTTAGACGGGCTTTTCTTTTGTAGAAAACCGTTTACAAAGTTTTTGACCCATTCTCGAATATGCTATAAAGTGTAGTGAATTAACTTATTTCCCATCGTTATTTTTGCCTTCAACTAGAGGTGGTTTCGACTTCGCTCAACCACCGGGATCTCCGTTTGAAGGATAATCAAAGGTGACTGAGCGTAGTCGAAGTCACAGGGTCACGTTACAAAAAAATGTAGAATAATATTACATTCCCGCAATGAAAGGATACATGTATATACTTAGGTGCAATGATGATACATATTATGTTGGTAGCACCAAATATTTGGAAGAACGAGTAAAACAACACCAAAGTTGTCAGGGTTCTATTTATACTCAGCTCAGGCTTCCTGTTGAGTTAATCTATTTCGAAGAATACTCCCGAATTGATCAGGCCTTCTACAGAGAAAAACAAGTGCAAGGCTGGAGCAGAAAAAGAAAGAAGCTTTAATGAAAGGAGATATAAAAGTTCTTCACGATGAAGCGACCTGTAGAAACTGGAGTCATTATGGCTTCTACTCCGCCTCGCCTACGCTCAGTATAGACGCTCAACCACCAAGCCTCCGCTCGAAGGATGATCCAAGGTGACTGAGCATAGTCGAAGTTACCGGAGCATTGAGCCGAAAACATGGGTATGCTTTTAATTATGGCGAATTTGCCATAATTAAAAGTCAGGTAGGATTAATAGTTATAAAATAAGCAGTAAAGAATGGCAAGAGAAAACAAATGCAATTGGTCTGAGATCCTATGCCTTCTCTTAAAATTATTATATTTATATGTATGATCTGTAAACCTCAGCAAAAAGCAAAGAAATGCCAGATACCTTCATATCCTTTTCAATTTTAATTTCCGTACTTTAGTTGTAGACAAAACCAAACCTACACATGGAACTCATTTTACAAATACTCTTAGGCATGGTCGCACTGATCTGCTTTTTAGGTGGAACCAATTTAATGTTGAAAGGCGCCAAATCGTTTTTACCTGAAGGAATGATAACTCCACCAAAACTCGACAACTTAATGAGATTTCTGAGCGGGATCTATTTTGGATTAGGATTTTTAATGACCTGGGTGGTATTCAGAATTCACGAGAACAATGAGCTCATCTATTTTATTGGAATAGTAGTAGTTTGCTCCGGTCTCGGAAGATTGTATTCAAAAAGCAAAGTAGGATCAGCAGGATCTTATTTCATTTTCATTATGTTTTTCGAAATTATTTTAGGTGTTGTTATTATTACTGCACAGTATTACAGAGATGCTATTTCAATGATTGCACCTTAATTATATTTACTAATAAGATCTTTCCATGAACAAAGACATTCAAGCCTATAATAATTCTCAATCTGCTTCCGACAAAGAAATTTGCGATCTGCTGGCAACAGAAATAAATAAATGTTTACCGCAAGCAGAAAGCAAGATCTGGCATGCGCATCCTGTTTGGTTCTTAGATGGAAATCCAATTGCAGGATACAGCAAACAAAAACCCGGAATCAGGCTCATGTTTTGGAGTGGATCCGATTTTGAAGAGGATGCATTAAAACCGGGAACAGGAAAATTTAAAGATGCTTCTGTTTTTTATAATTCAAGTGAAGAGATCAAAACCAGAGATCTCAAACGCTGGCTGAAAAAATCAGAAGAGATTCAGTGGGACTACAAGAACATCGTAAAACTAAAAGGTGTTTTGAAAAGATTAAAATAAAAAATTAGTTAACGAACCCAATTTCCCCGCTCCGCAGGATGTCCCGAAGGGCAATCCTGCGGAATATCCAAGATCAAGGAGTTTGTAACTCCCTCCAATTCAAATATACTTGAACACGTTCATGAGCATCAATATTCAAAAATTAAACAACACCAATATTCATCAATTCACCGAACTCATTCGTGTGTTTGAAGAAGTGTTTGAAATGAAAAACTTCCAAATACCAAGTCAGAAATATCTTCAGTCTTTATTGAACAGAGATGACTTTTTTGCTTTTGTTGCTTTATCGGATAAAAAAGTTCTTGGTGGCTTAACTTCATACATCATGCATCAGTATTATGCAGAGGCTCCTTTAGTTTATATTTTTGATCTTGCTGTAAAAACAGAATTTCAGCGAAAGGGAATTGGACAAATGCTTATTTCAGGTAACAATGAATATTGCAAAAGTATCGGAGTTGAATTTGTAATGGTAGAAGCGGATGAAGAAGACGAGCACGCCATTGAATTTTACAGATCAACGGGAGCCATCGGACAAAAGGTTACTCACTTTGATTATGAGCTTAATAAGAACACTTAGCATTTGTAAAGCCGACTGAGTCAGAGACTCAAAGACCGTGGATATTCCGCAGGATCGCCCTTCGGGACATCCTGCGGAGCGAATTAAAATAAAAAATTAGTTAACGAACCCAATTTCTCGCTGTGCTCACAATTAATTACAAATGCTTAAATTTGGGAATGGCGGATAGCCATTAGTTAGGTGCAATAGTCCAGAACGCATAGCTAATGAACCCAGACATCAAATTGACGTGTAACTAAATATATTCTATTGCAGACAATAATGATTCAGAAGTTTGAAGATCTAAATAATTATGAGGAATATCCGTCGGAAGGAGTTATCGAAGAGTTCATTGACTTTGTGATAAAAAATTCCGTTAATGAACCATTAATGTTAACCTTAGACAAATTAGGTGAGCTAGGAGACAAACAGTGGCATTGTTATGAAGAGCCTAAAATGCATGTCAAAGAAAAAGTGAAAGCATTCCTTAGTTCCAATTGGACCAACGAATCTGATTTCTTAGAACAAATATTAGTAGTATCTTATTGTTTTGCCCTTGACAAAGTTTTTTATCAGAAAGCATTAGACAGCTATGCAGGAGAACACTATAAACACTTCGAGAAAGACCTAGTAAACTCACCAGGAGAAAACATTGATCCTTATTGGACAATGAGAAAATAATACTGCACCTAACAACGGCTAAGCGCCCAGTTGGCAGAAATTCATTATTTTAGCGGAGGCCAACCGGCGCCTAGCCCAAAACGTTATAGCCTGTACAACATGACGAAATTACTCACTTTTATAACTTGCCTTTTCTTTTTGGGAAACATTGTTGTTGGACAAACAGTAAATCCTAAAAAGCTAGAGAAACTTATTAGAAAAGGTAAAATTGAAGAAGTTAAATCGTTTATAAATAAAGATTCATCTAAATCTAAAATATAAGGGAAATGCTAATTTGCTTACAATTGCTCTATGGTGCGGAAGAACAGAAATTGCAAAATATCTTATTGAGAAAAATATTGAGATAAACATTCAGGAAAACCGGCTCGCTAAGTCAGATCAAATAATATCCTTTCCTGCTGAGAACATATCCTCTTTTGATACTAAATTATCCTTCCTTGCTGCTCCTACATCCTCACTTGTTTGCAATGTATCTTCTCTTTATGCAATTATATCCTGCATAATAAGCACAAAAAAGCCCTGCATTGCTGCAAGGCTTCCGTTCTGAATTAGTGAATAAGTAAACCAATCAACCTTTAATAGCGGGTATAACCTCTATCTTCACTTTCGTTAATCCTGCACGGATAAAATTTAATTGCTTTGCAGCGGCAACTGTTAAGTCTATACTGCGTTTCGATGTTTTAGGTAAACGATCATTTACTTTTACCACAACAACCGAGTCATTTTTAAGATTAGTAACACGCACCCATGTTCCCAATGGAAGCGTTTTGTGGGCTGCTGTTAAGCCCGTGTTCTGGAAGATCTCTCCATTTGAGGTTTTTCTTCCGTTAAATTTGTTGTGGTAATAACTTGCCACTCCAAATTGCACTCCAACATTTTTTTCGTCTTTCCCGGTAAACGAGAATAAGAATAAAGTAAGAATTGTAAGTAAAATTGTTTTTTTCATTTTATATGTTTTCAAAGCACATGAAAATCGGCTGCCAAAAATACCCGAATGTGCCCCGAAGTAACCCACGGTTTCGACCAACAGCCCTTGTTAAAATCGTTAAATTGATTTTAACCACTCATTTTCAGTAATTTAACAAGAATTTCGAAAACAGCCTTAACATTTATTAACCCCTCAAAAAACCAATCTTTTTCACAATCGGCCGTTATAGAACCCGTGTAAGTTATTCGTTTAACATTAAATTGTATATTCGCGGCACCGACTTGTGAGTAAAAACTTAGTCATCATACCAACCTACAATGAGAAGGAGAATGCAGAAAAAATGCTGCGTTATGTCTTCGCTTTACCCAAAGAATTTCATGTATTGATTGTTGACGACGGGTCTCCGGACGGTACGGCAGAGATCGTAAAAGGTCTGCAAAACGAATTTCAGGGAAAACTACATATTGAGGAACGCAAGGGCAAGCTCGGTTTAGGAACAGCTTATATCCACGGATTCAAATGGGCAATTGCCAATAAGTATGATTACATTTTTGAGATGGATTGTGATTTTTCTCACAACCCTGATGATCTGATCCGCTTATTAGATGCCTGTGAAAAAGGTGCCGATGTATCAATAGGCTCTCGTTACACAAAAGGTGGCGGCGTGAAGAACTGGCCATTAGGAAGGATCCTGATGAGTTACTTTGCTTCTGTTTATGTGCGTATTGTTTTATGGTTACCTATTAAAGATACCACTGCTGGTTTTAAATGCTATAAAAGAAAAGTGCTTGAAACAATCAAGCTGGATTCCATTAAGTTTATGGGTTATGCATTTCAGATCGAAATGAAATACAATGCATATAAAAAAGGATTCAAGCTGGTAGAAGTTCCTATTCAGTTCAAAGATCGTGAGGAAGGATATTCTAAAATGAGCACGAAGATCTTTAAAGAAGCATTTTGGGGTGTATTACAAATGCGCTTCAAAAAAGTGGAGTAATAAACAACATGAGCACCAAACAAGATCTTTCCTCTTTCGATAATTCCTGGTACAAGCCCGGTGCAGGTGCATTCAAACGTTTTATGTGGCATTACACCAATGCATGCTGGATACGCTCTTCTTTCCCGATAAGCGGATTCAAGGTTCTTTTACTGCGATTATTTGGAGCACAGATCGGAAGTGGTGTTGTTATAAAACCTCATGTGAACATTAAATATCCATGGCGGTTAAAAGTTGGAAACAATGTGTGGATCGGCGAAGAAGTTTGGATCGATAATCTTGCTGATGTAGTTATTGAAGACAATGTATGTTTATCACAAGGCGCGTTTTTACTTTGTGGTAACCACGATTATAAAAAAACAACTTTCGATCTTATTATTGGAAACATAACTTTAAAACAAGGCTCATGGATCGGAGCAAAATCAGTTGTTTGCCCCGGTGTTACTGTAAACGAAAATGCAGTGCTTACTGTTGGTTCTATCGCCTCACAGGATCTTCCGGCTAATAGTATTTGTAAGGGAAGTCCGGCAGTGGTAGTTAAAGAGCGGTAGAAATTTCAACACAGAGGGCACAGAGCAGTTAGAGTTTCACAGAGATTTTATTCTGTTTTTGTTCAGAGGCGCTAGGTCTTTTCCACACAGAGAGTATTGGGCAGTGAGAGTTTAGCTTCCCTGAAAAAGCTCACAGAGTTTTTATTATTTAAACTATGCTAATTCTTAATCCTGTCAGATTTATTTAAAAAAGGCTTCCTTTCACAAAACTCTATAAACACCAAAAAAAACTCTGTGAAACTCTTTACCCTCTGCGCCCTCTGTGTTAAAAACTGGGAGGTTCATTTAGAAGAACTCATCACTAAACCCAATCAGATAAACCTTTTGAGTAGCACGGGTTACAGCCGTATACAACCAGCGAAAATAATCTTCATTCAACATCTCCTGCGTAAAGTATCCCTGATCGATAAATACACAATCCCATTGTCCACCCTGAGCTTTGTGACAAGTAATGGCGTAAGAAAATTTTATCTGCAATGCATTAAAATACGGACTTTGCTTCAACATAGCGTACAGCTTGCCTTTCGAGGGTTGCTCCCCGAAATCTTCCATTACATTCCCAAACAGGGTTCTTTGCTGTTCCTGTGTAAGAGCAGGCGCTTCCGAATCCAGTGTATCTAACAATAAAGTTACTTCCATTGAAGGTTCCTCTTCCACATCTGTTAAACGAACTATGGCATCTACAAAGCGGAATCCATAGATCTCTTTATACTTCATTAAACGCTGCACTTCCAGGTTCTCACCGTTGGCAATGAAATCTGTTTTTTTACCTCCGTTTTGTTCCGACCAGAAATAATTGTTTTTCACCACCATCAACAGATCTCCGGCAGAAATTTCGTTCTCCTGCCACTTTACTTTGTAACGGATCTGCTTATTAAATCCATTTGCGCGCTTATTACTTCTTGTGATCACCAGTACATTTTCGAAACCATGTTTACTGTAAGCATTGTTCAACGTATCTTCCAGGTCGTAACCATCAACACGTATCACATCATGACTAAGGTAAAATTTTGGAATACTCTTATTATCACTCAACAACTGAACTCGCAGATTTGTTGCATTAAATAAGATCCCTGATTCCTCGGCCTGTCGAACCACCATTTTAAGATCGTGCTCTATGATCTGCATAGAGAAATTTCTTTCCAGGTGTTCTTTGTTCAACGCAGGGCTGAAAGAGCTTCCCACCGGCGGTAGCTGAGCTGTATCTCCTGTAAAAATAAGTTTACAATTCTCTCCCGAAAAAACATATTCAAGGAGATCATTCAATAAGTTATTATCTCCAAACTCACTTTTACTTCTGGAGTCAGCAATCATCGATGCCTCATCCACAATAAAAATGGTATTCTTATGATTGTTTGTAGCTAAGGAAAAATGAATTCCTCCGTCAGCTGAAGGAAGCTTTTGATATATCTTGCGATGAATGGTTTGGGCATTTCGTTGCGAATAATTACTAATTACCTTGGCTGCTCTTCCGGTAGGTGCCAATAATTCACTTTTCATTCTGTATGAAGGAAGGACCCGGCTTAAGGCTCCGAGCAAGGTGGTTTTACCCGTTCCTGCATATCCGCGTAGAATAAAAACTTCCCGATAATTGCCCGAACAGCAGAATTGAGTAAGCTTTTCAATGGCTCCCGACTGGTCGGAAGTAGGCTCCACAGAGAATTGCTGAAGAAAAGAACTTTTAAATTGAGATAGTATGCCGGACATCTCTACAAATGTAAAAAATAGTACCTTTGAGCAAGATGCAAAGGACAGAAAAAAACGCAATTACCGTTAAATTTTCATGGGAAGCCAAAGGATTAAAGCCGGCCGATCTTGAAAAAGGTACATTATGTATAGAGTTGGGGAACGACTTCCTCAATTACGTTGTTTTTTCTCCCGCTAAAGAGCCTTTGGCATTAAAAAGCCTTCAGAGTAAACAATTCGGGCAATTAAAGTCTATCGAGGGATTTGTTAACCAGGATGAACTGCTTTCACATACCTATCAGAAAGTGTTGATCTCTTTACAAAATGTTTCATACACTCTGGTTCCAAAAGCTTTTTATAATGAAGAAGAGAAAGAAACCTTTGTGAAGTTTAATATCGGTTCTAAAAAAGATTCATTGTTTTTTACAGATGATGTAAAACGTTTGGATGCAAAACTCATCTACTCAATTGACGAGTCTCTTAAAAAAAACATTGATAAATACTTCCCTAATCACCATACAAAGGCAGCTGTTTCGCAAATGATCGATTCGGCAAAAGCGGAAAAAGCAAAGATTTCGACTGCGCATCTTCATTTTAGAAAAGATGGAGTAGACCTTATTCTTTGCAAAGACAAACCCGTTTTCTGCAATAGTTTTTCAGTGATCTCTCCGGAAGACCTGTTGTACTTTGTATTAGCTTCCTTTGAACAAAACAGCTTCGATCAAAACGAAGTTCAACTGATCATTACAGGCGAAGCTGAAACAAATTCGCTTTCAGTTAAATTACTGAAGAAGTATATAAAAAATATTTCTTTTGCTAACATCAATAAGCAATTCAAAAAACCATTAGAGATCACTAATACACCAGATCACGTTTATTTTCATTTACTAAATCAGATCCATTGCGAATAATAAGCGGAACACATAAAGGAAGATCCATTAAAGTACCACCGGGATTACCAGTTAGGCCAACAACTGATTTTGCTAAAGAAGCATTATTCAATATTTTGAATAACCGAATTGACTATGAGGGATTAAAAGTTCTGGATTTGTTTTGCGGAACAGGTAATATGTCGTTTGAGTTTGCGTCACGTGGTGCACAGGTTACAGCAGTTGATCAGCACTTCAAATGTGTTTCTTTTGTTCAAAGTGAAGCCGAAAAACTAAAATTAAATTCGGTCAGTGTTCTTAAAGCCGACGTATTTAAATTCATTACTAATAAAGGAAATTCCTACGATCTGATCTTTGCTGATCCTCCTTACGCAAGCGATCAGTATATGAATCTGCATAAACATATTTTAGAGAACGGATATTTGAATGACGATGGTTTACTTATAATAGAGCACTCTAAAAGTACCAGCTTCGTTGGAACGGAATTGTTTGTGGAGACCCGCGAGTACGGAAACGTGAATTTTAGTTTTTTCCAAAAGTAATTTAAACAACATGTCATTTCTTGCCAAGATAGCATCTATTTGTACACTTAGTAAAGAAGCTCAGGAGTTTATTCAATCGCACACAAAGAACTTTGAATTCAAAAAAGGGGATCTTATTCTGGAATCAGGAAAGCCTTGCGAGTATTTATTTTCGATCAGCTCTGGTATGATCCGTGGTTATTATTTTAATGAAACCAAAGAGATCACCAACTGGATTGCTCACGAAGGAGAATTCGGAACTTCTTTCTATTCTTTCATCTCGCAGGAAAATAGCTACGAAACAATTGAAGCTTTGGAGAAAACAACTTTAGAAGCACTTCATAAAAAAGACCTTGATGTATTATATGAACGTTTTCCTGAAACACAAAAAGCCGGAAGATTAGTGTTAGAAGAATATTATATGCGTTTAGAAGAACGTGTAATATATATACAATTCAAAACTGCTAAAGAACGATATGAGCATTTCCACAAGAATCGCAGAGAAGTAATTAAACGTGCGCCACTCGGATGCATTGCTTCTTATCTTGGAATTACTCAGGAAACCCTTAGCCGGATCAGAGCAGAAAAATAGGTCCTAATAGCCAAAAACCTTTAATATCAAGGCAAGTAAGGTACTCGAGCACAGAATCACTTTGTTTCCCTTTACAAAAATGTGCAAAATCTTACATGTGCAAGACGTATATCTTAATGCCGTTTTAATCCGTTCGTGATTGATGTTCCTTTGCTGTATCAAAATCTACAACATGAATAACATCAATAAACAACAGGCAAACACTTCTATATTAAAAGCATTTGCTCAATTACTTTTCTCTTCTCCTGATATGGAGAAAGTGATCATGCAACCGGTAAGTATTAAACAAAGAAAGCTTTCGAAACAGCCTTATCTGCCATTTATATATGCGATGGCTTTTCTGGTAGTTAGTATTTCTGCATTCGGTCAGACACCTATGGTGAGGCTGAATATGTCGGGGCCCAATAACTGTCTTGACGAAACAGTTATCTATTATCAGGCAGGAGCTACCACAGGCTTTGATAGTGATTATGACGCTTATAAATTAACTGGAGTAAATCCACATGCCATTATTGCACAACAATACGACAATACACTGCTACAGATCAATGGGATTGAGGAAGTAACAGGAAGCTTTACCATTCCTATCCTCGCCAAAACACCTCACACAGGCACTTACACCATCTTTGCAACCGATTTCCAGGATATGCCGTTTGGTACTTATGTACATTTGTATGATGCAGTAACCAATGATTATGTTAATATCCTGGCAGGCGATCATACTTTTACCCTTGATGATACTACTACTGCACCCCGCTTCTTCCTTGATATTGATTACAGTATACTACCTATAACATTAACAACAACACAACCTCATTGCAGCTATAACATTGGAAAATGTATTGCCCAAACTACCGGTCATGGTCCTTTCAATTATACCTGGAAAGATTCATCTGGTAATATTGTAAGAACAACAACAAACACAAGTTCTCCGGATACCTTAGTAGTTTATAACGGAGGAACATTTGTTGTTACGATAGAAGATATGGAAGAAGGAGGAATTGGCATGGATACATTCATGATCATCCCTTCCCCTGTCACACCCACCGCTACTTTCAATTCAATGGACACTGTTATACTTTCTGAGGGTGGAATTTTCAGCGCTCAAAATTTTTCTACAAATGCTTCTGCTTATCTGTGGCATTTCAGCGATAATAATTCGTTCACAACGAGTCCTGATGGTCATCATACTTTCACCGACGAAGGACTATATAATGTAACTCTATTTGCTTACAATATTGCCGGATGTGCAGATAGTGTTTCTAAGATGATCACAGTTTTCAAAGTTCCTCAGGAGCCTACCGTTGGAATGGAAGAAATCTCTGCAGAGAGCATCAAATGGTGTACACTGGGTAATAATAAGTTCCTGGCAAAAAATAATGACAGCGAAAACTTCACAATCAGCATGATGGATATGAATGGAAAAAACATGATCGAAGAAAAGAGTAACGGCGAAGATCTGCATTTCGACCTAAGTAACTTTTCTAAAGGAATGTACTTAATGACCATCAAAACAAAAAAGACCTCTAAAACAACAAAATTCATTGTAGACTAATTATAAAAACCAAATCTTATGAAGTACATTTTTACATTAGCCCTCCTGATAATCCTATGTTCTGCAAATGCTACAGGATTTACTCCCAACAAATCAAAAGACAGTCTGACCTGCCTTACCATTTCAGGGGGAATTGAACTGCCGGAAAATACGGAAGATGATCAGAGCAATAAAAACTATAAAGTGGAGCTCATTTATTTCAATACACTGATAGATTCTATGTTCAAAAAAGACAATCGCTCCTTCAGTTTTGATCTTAAAAAAAATTCTATCTACACCATCCGTATATCCAAACCAGGCTATCTTGCCAAGCTAATAAGTATCAATACGTTTATGGAAGAAGAAAATCAAAACTGGTATCGTTTTCACTTCGAAACTAATCTTCTTCACGAAAGCAGAAGGCACGATCTTGATTCTGAAAGCCTGGAGTTTCCAATAGCTTTAGTAGAGTTTAATGCCAACACAGACATTTTTTATTTCAACGAAACATACACAACTAACATCAAGAAAAGCTTATTTCTTGTTGTGAAAAAATAAAACCTACCCTTATACAAAAGCAAAAGCCAGGAAGTATTTCCTGGCTTTATTATTTTTTCCTGCTGATTACTTTTTCAATAATACATGAAAAGTACTTCCTGAGTTTTCCGTTGACTCCACCCATATGCGGCCATCATGATTTTCAGCGATACGTTTACAAACCGCAAGCCCTATTCCTGTCCCCTGATACTGCTCGTTTGTGTGAAGCCTATTAAATAATTCAAATACTTTTTCCAGGCTATTTTTATCTATTCCTATACCATTATCTTCCACACTTAGCTTCCAAAAATCTCCTTCTTCTTTACAACTCACCTTTATTACCGGATCAAGATCTGTTCTTTTAAATTTAATAGCATTCTCTAAAAGATTTTGAATTAATCTGGTGATGTCGGTCCTTACAGCGAATATTTTGTCTGTTCCAGGGATGAAAGAAATAATTGCTTTATTCTCTTTCAGTTTCTGCTCCATACTTAATTTCACATCTTCCAGTACTTCACTTATTTTGATCCATTCCTTTTTCTGATTATTCTTTCCAACAAGGGAATATTCCAGCAGATCAGCAACCAGGCGATTCATTCGGTCGCTTTCCTTAACGATCTTGGTCATGAATAGTTCACTGTCTGAGATGTTGCCCGATTTTAGTTGTATGTTCAGCAAACCAATTAACGCCGAAATGTTTTTTACAGGACCTCTAAGATCATGAGATACTGCGTAAGAAAACTGTTCCAGCTCTTTAAATCTGGCTTCAAGGTCAACCTGCTTATCGCTTAATTTAGCACTTGTCTTTCTTAACTCAAGCAATTTAACTGTTTGCTTTGCCAATATTTTCAATGCCTTGATCTGAAAAGCAGATAATTGCTTTACCTCTTTATCAAGAACACATAGTGAACCTATTATATATCCCTCAGGAGTTATTAAAGGTGCTCCGGCATAAAATTTAATTCTGGGTCCTTGGTTTACGATCGGGTTATCCGCAAACCTATCATCCTTTGAGCAATCAGGGATCACCAATACATCGTGACTTTCAATATCAAGCAAACTAACACAAATGGAAGAATCTTTTGGAACCGACCTTATTTGCTGTTCAACACCTATCAGAGATTTAAACCATTGTATCTTGTCATCAATGAGTGTAATTGCCCCAACATTGGTTTCACAGATCCCGGATGCAAGCTTGGTAATATCATCATAATCCGCCTCAGGCAAAGTATCCAGAATATTATATTCTTTCAGAGCATCAACTCTTCCTTTCTCATCTCGATTCTGACTTTGAGCCATCATTTATGTTTGCATAGTGGGTTAAAAAGCAAAGATGTGGAAAACCACAATTTGCCCTGCTAAATTCAAATTTAATTAATTTCCCGCTAATTCTCTAATTAAACAGGCGTAACTCGATTTTATCTTAAACTATTATGCCAGAACAAACTTAACTTATCAGGGTAAAATTACCCTAGTCGCAAAATTTTATAATTAACTCATAATTGAGGTGAAACATTTTAACACTCGAAATAATTTCTTATTTTTAACTGAAGGATATAAGAGCTGAAACTTATTAAATTTATGGAGAAGTTAAAGAAAATCATTAACCAGATCGAAACAGACAACTGCCTTGAATTCGAATCGCTTCTCAAAGGAAACAATTCAGCTAAGTTTTTACTCCTATTTAAATCATATCAGGAAGCCGTTCTTTCGGATGAAGAAATAAAAGAGAAATTAAAATGCAACGACAATGCGCTTTATGTTCTTAAATCAAGATTATATGACAAGATCCAGAAATTTCTTCTCGAGAAAAAAGGATCTGGTAATACTGAGACAATGGGTAGTGATAATCTTTCCCAGTACTTGTATGAATATCCACGAGAAACAGCCATTGCCATTCTTAGCGAAATGGAAAGCAAATACCTCGCCGCTGATGCTGCAGATGGACTGATAAATGTTTATAGTGCTTTAAAAAAAGCTCATTACTATTCAGATAAATATTACACTTACTCTCAGCTCTATAACAAACAAGTAGCTTATACCATGGCTCTTGAAAAAGCAGAAGATGCGCTTTCTAATTTTAACCGAACCCTGGCCAATTTCTATTTTTCTTCTTCTGACCAGGACCTGCAGGTGCTTAAATTATTAAGATCAGAGATCAAAAACATCTGGGCTCTTAATAAATCATTCCGAATAGAGCTGATCATGAATATTATTTCCATTCAAACGATTTTATTTACAGATATTGACCTCAAAGAAGAAGAGCCAATAGAAGATCTGCTCGAGAAATGCGATAAGATCCTCCAACAGTTCAAGGAAGACCGAAAATCTTCTTATCATCGCCTTATAATTGACTTCCTCAATTTTGAGTATTACTTCAAAATCAATCAGCTCAAAAAAGCACAATCCTATTTTGAAAGAGTTAATGCTTACTCACAAAAATGGTTGTTGCAAAATAACAGTTGCCTTGCCTTCAGATTTTTATTATCCAAAGTTGAGCTATTGCTTCGAACAGGAAAAAAAGATCAGATCGGAGATGATGCTGAGGCCATGTATTTTGATCCACAAGACCTATACACATCCGTCATTTTCCGGTTCTATCTCGGGATCTCGCATTACTTCAAAGGCAAAATAAAATCAAGTATTAATATTCTTAATGATATTCTTAACGAAGTAAGTTTCAAAAATTATTTTCATATTGAGACAGATATCAAATTAACGCTTGCATATTTATATATACAACAAAAGGATCTTGATATGGCTGAGAACCTACTCAAAAGTCTCACCCGCAAGCTTGCCGGTTTAAAAGTAACCAACCTCAGAAATGTGAAAGAAGCTATAAAGATCTTTACTCTGATGATGAATGATAGTGGAAGTAGTTCAGGGAGAGCAAAAATCCAGAAATCTATAGAGCAATTTAATTTCTACAATTTCAGTGAAAAGAAAATACTTGCTCATCTTAATGAGGAACTAAATACTCTGGCAGGATCAAATTAAAGCTAAGCCCTCTTCCGTAAGTGGTTTATTCAGAAAAACAATGTCCGAACTGATCTTAGCTGCCGTTTCTTTATCTGCAGGATTAAAGGAAGAAGTTAAAATTGCTATTCTACTCTTTACCTGAAGATCTTTCTGAAGTTTATAAAACTGTTCGATGAATTGGAAGCCATCCATAAAAGGCATATTGATATCCACAAATATAACTGCAGGTACCAGCTGGTCCATCAACTCTTTATTAACGGTAAGATTTTTAATAAACTCTATTGCACTCAAACCACTAGAGTTAACGTATACTCTTTCTGAGAAATTATGCATTTCGATAACCTTTTGATTAATGAAATTATCCAGTTCATTATCATCGATAAGCATTACCGTAGGATATTTGAAATTCTGCTTCTTTACCTTGATTGTTTTTCTCATAGCTAATAACAAATATAAAAAAATTCTGTTGCATTAGCTATCAATTCTAATACTGCTTAGAACTGAAATGTCAGATTTGTTTTTAGCATGATTCCGAAACCCTGATATTCTCTATCCAGTTTCTTTTCACCATAAAGTGTTCCCCATCCTCCAATACCAATTGCATTGGCCCACTTGAGATGATCTGTAATTTTAATCCTTAAACCAAAGCCCGTGTATCCCTCTGCTGACTTATATCTCAACTCATCAAACTTAATGGTTGATCCTCGTTTTTTAACCTGATTTTCCAATCTAAGCTGCGAAATTCCAAGCTTCGCATTATTGTGATAGATTCCATCCAGAAAGAAAAATAATTCAAGATTGTGGTTTCCCTCATCTTTTAAAATCGCTCCATCAAATACGGTGTAAGCATAATTTACACGATAACCACTTACATTTAATCCACGCTTTTGTATCATTACTCCGGTTTCCAAACGCTTTCTTCCTTTTATAAAAAACACACCCGGACTATATTCTGAACCAAAACCATTTCCGGAAATAGAACTCATAGCTGATATTCCGAATTTTAACCCCTGTGCGTTACAGCTTTCATTTTTCGTTAATAAGAAAAGAAGGCAAAAAAACAGGATATAAATCACTTTTTTGAATTCTGCATTTTTAAAGTCGTATTGCTTGTTCATGTTTTTAATTTTATGAAACAAAGTACGTCCATAAGAAGGTCAGAGGAAACACGAAAACCGGGAAAAGGCTATTGATGTAAGAAAACCAAGGTTTTTGTATATACCAGAATAGGATTCAGATCAGAATTTAAAATTCCAGGTAACGCTTGGAAGTATCGGAAACAAAGAAACCTGCTTAGCCTGAACTTTAAAAGTGCCATTGAGCACATCTCCACTCGAATCAAAATACAGGAAATATGGATTCATACGATTATATACATTGAATACACTAAACGACCAGCTGCTTTGATAATGCCTGCACCACGACCTTGGAACAACTATAGCTGAGAGATCTTTTCCCTGCCCGACTTCTTCTTTCAGGCGGGCTTTTTTGGTGTATCTGGCTTCTAATCTTCTTTTTCTTTTCGCCATTTGTTTTTGACGATCTGGAGTAAACGTAACTGAAAGATCCATTCGGTGATAAGGTTTAAAGCGATAAGAGTTTCTTTCACCGTACTGCACTGCAACCGATTGTTCGAAATAATATAAGGAATTGGGGAGCGTTCCTGTATTACCTGTTGAATAAACCCATATTCCGGAGAAGGTCCATTTTGGATTTAGATCATAAGTAAGCACCACCGATACATCATGTCTTCTGTCGTATTTTGCGTAAAAGGTTTTTCCAAAATTAATTTCAGGGAAAGTTCGTGTGGTCCATGAAAGTGTGTAACCAATCCAACCCGTGAATTTGCCTTCTGTTTTCTTCACAAAAAATTCAGCACCATATGCCCTACCCGTTCCGAATGTAAATGAATTATCCGGATTATCTTTTACGTTATCATCAGGTGAAGCACCTTCTTTGTATTCAATCAGATTCTTCATGTCTTTGTAATAAGCCTCGACAGATGTTTCGATCATATTATTCATGAGGTTCTTAAAGTAACCAATTGCATATTGCGTCCCCGTTTGTGGTTTGATCACACTGGTGCTTGGCATCCATACATCTGTTGGAAGAGAAACGGAAGAAAGACTCGCAAGATGTACATATTGTTTATTGTAAGTATAACTTGCTTTTAAAGATGATGTTTTATTCAACTTAAAACGTACAGAGAAACGTGGCTCCAATCCATTATAATCCGCAATCTTCTGACCTCTCCTGTAAACCACAGTATCAGTGATCTTAGAAAATTCATTTTTAATATAACGGGTAAATGGGCCAACCTGTGCAAAGTATCCGAAACGTAATCCACCATGCACCTGAATATTTTCAGTCACCTTAATATCATCACCAAAATAAGTCTGTACTTCATGACAATATAATTTAATGATGCTTCCCAGATCGAACTTTACATCACCTTGCTTGGCAGAAGCTGTGGTTGGAATAAAAGTGTGAAAAGTATAATTAACCCCGAAGCGCATGAGGTGCCTGGAATTGGGAAAATAAGAGAAATCATGCTTCAGGTTATAATCACGTACTCCTGAAAATAATTTGAACTCAAAATTATCCTGAATCGCGCCTAAAGTAAAATCGTAATGACTAAAAACAGCTGTTGTGTTCGAAAACAATTTTTCATTATATATATGATTCCATCTCAATGATGCTGTAGCATTTCCCCAGGGCACATTGATATTAAAACCGGCATCAGCATCTTTAAAATTAAAAACATCACGGCCAAAGTAGCCGCTTAACATGATCTTATTTTTTTTATTGATCTGATAATTGAATTTTGTATTCAAATCGTAAAAGAAATAGCTTGTCCCCTGAAAGGGAGAGTTTCTGTGTTTGAAAATAGGTTTTACAATAGCATCAATGTAGGTTCTGCGGGCTGAAATGATAAAAGATCCGGTATCTTTTTTTATCGGTCCCTGAACGGTTAAACGGGATGAGATCAATCCAATTCCACCATCTACCTGCATGCGTTGATTATTTCCTTCCTTCATGGTAATATCTAAAACTGAAGAGAGACGTTGACCGTATTGAGCAGGCATCCCGCCTTTTATCAGGTTTACATTTTTTATTGCATCCCCATTAAATACAGAAAAGAAACCCATTAAATGAGATGCATTGTAAACAATAGCTTCATCTAACAAAATCAAATTCTGATCCGGACCACCACCACGCACATAAAACCCGGTTTGCCCGTCACCTGCCGATTTAACACCCGGGATCAATTGAATGGTTTTCAGTACATCCACTTCGCCCATAAATGCAGGAAGTTTCTTGATCTGCTGAATATCCATTTGCACCGAACTCATCTGCGTGCTCTTCACATTATCATCAGCTTTTGCGTTGATCACAACTTCTTCTGTAGTTACAACTGCAGGCATTAATGAAATATTTACCGTCTGATTTTTATCAAGAACAATTTCTTTTTCGAAAAGCTCGTACCCCAGATAGGAACATACTAAAATGTACTTTCCCTTTTCCGCATTAATAGAATAAAAACCATAAACATTGGCTTTCCAGCACATTGGGATCCTAAGCTTAGAATTCCACGTGGACAAGTTGTCGCGGCCGCTTCTATAGTGTCACCTAAATACTAGTGACTCCAGCGTAACTGGACTGGCCACAGTTAGGCCGCAAATGTAATCACACTGGCTCACCTT
>JADMIO010838864.1_pt1 | contig 84302 bp, 81 predicted proteins | sample 8958161 | NCBI WGS metagenome assembly JADMIO01 (sample SAMN16585339, study PRJNA669376) | soil metagenome | isolation source: Crop rotation soil | place: USA: Cullars Rotation, Alabama | collected 2011 | reverse complement strand
CGCGACAACTTGTCCACGTGGAATTCTAAGCTTAGGATCCCAATGTGCTGGAAAGTGGCGATCCCCTGGCCAAGCGCCTGGCCGCGCAGACGCTGATGCTCTCCGAGTTCCTGCAGCAGGCCGGCCTCGACCCGCCGCGCATCGACGGCCGAGCAATGGTGCAGATGCACTGTCATCAGCACGCCGTGCTCGACCCCGGCGCGGAGCTGAAGGCGCTGAACGCCGCCGGCCTTGACGCCCACGCCGTGCCCTCCGGTTGCTGCGGCATGGCTGGGTCCTTCGGCTTCGAGACGGCCAAATACGAGGTCTCCATGACCGCTGGCGAGCGAGTGCTGCTGCCCGCGGTGCGGGCCGCCGCGCCGGAGACCCTGATCCTCGCCAATGGCTTCTCCTGCCGCGAGCAGATCGAGCAGGCGACGGGCCGGCGCACCTTGCACATGGCCGAGGCCCTGGAGCTCGGCCTTCCAGATCAAGGAGCTCGACACTGATGCGCGCGATCACCGTTTCGCCGGGCCAGTCGGGTTCGGTTCGGCTGGAGGACCGGCCTAAGCTCAAGGCCGCGCCTGGCTGCGCGCTTGTCGAAGCGCTGGCGCTGGGGATCTGCGGCACCGACGCCGACATCATCGCCGGCGCGTACGGCGAGGCGCCTTCGGGCGACGAACGGCTGATCATTGGCCACGAGTCGCTCGGCCGCGTGAGAGAGGCCCCAACGGACAGCGGCCTGTCGCCAGGCGATCTGGTGGTGGGGATAGTGCGCCGGCCCGATCCCATCCCCTGCCCCGCCTGCGCCGGCGGCGAGTGGGACATGTGCCGTAACGGCCGCTACACCGAGCGCGGCATCAAGCAGCAGCACGGCTATGGGTCCGAGCTGTGGACCATCGAGCCCGTTTTCGCGATCAAGGTCGATCCGGCGCTGGGCTTGGCGGCCGTGCTCCTGGAGCCCGCCAGCGTGGTCGCCAAGGCCTGGGACCACATCGAGGGGATTGGCAGCCGCAGCCGCATCTGGGCGCCGAAGACGCTACTGGTCACCGGCGCCGGCCCGGTCGGCTTGCTGGCGGCGCTGATGGGCCGACAACGGAACCTGGAAACCCATGTGCTCGACCGCAATTCCGAGGGTCCGAAGCCGGGACTGGTCGCCGATCTCGGCGCGACCTATCACGTAAACCCCTCGGTGATCGGCGAGCTCTGTCCCGACATCGTCATCGAGTGCACGGGCGCGGCCGCGGTGATCATGCAGTTGATCCGCCACGGTGGACGCGACGCTATCGTCTGCCTTGCGGGCCTGTCGTCGGGCAGCCACGCCCTGCCGTTCGACGTCGAGCGCTTCAACCAGCGGACCGTGCTACGCAACGACGTGCTGTTCGGCAGCGTCAACGCCAACCGCCGCCACTACGAGCTGGCCGCCGAAGCCCTGCTCCGCGCCGACCGCGCCTGGCTCGCACGGCTGGTCACGCGGCGCGTGCCGTTGGCGCACTGGCGCGAGGCGTTCGAGAAGCGCCAGGACGATGTGAAGGTGATCCTGGACTTCGCCGCGTGACGCCGGCGGCGATCGAGGACTACGCGCTGATCGGAGACTGCGAGACCGCGGCGCTGGTCTGCAAGGACGGCTCCGTCGACTGGCTGTGCTGGCCGAGGTTCGATTCCGACGCCTGCTTCGCCGCGCTCTTGGGCGATCCCTCGCGGGGCCGCTGGCAGATCCGGCCGTCCGACGACCGCGCCTGTTCAACCCGCCGCTACCAGCCCGACACCCTGATCCTGGAGACCACCTTCGAGACGGCGACCGGCAAGGTCGTGCTCACCGACTTCATGCCGCCGAGAGCCCGTCACTCGCACCTGGTGCGCCTGGTGCGCGGCGAGGCCGGAATGGTCGAGATGGAGATGGAGCTCATCCTGCGTTTCGGCTACGGCGCCACGGTTCCATGGGTGACGCGCCATCGCAACGGCTCGCTGCATGCGGTGGCCGGACCGGACTTGGCGATCCTGCGCACGCCGGCGCCGGTCCGCGGCGAGGGACTGACCACGGTGGCGCAGTTTAGCGTGCGCGCCGGCGAGACAGTCCCCTTCGTCCTCACCCACGCGCCTTCGCACCGGCGGGCGCCCGTCGCGCTCGACGTCGAGGCCGGACTCAAGGCGACGCAGGCGTTCTGGCGCGGCTGGTCCGGGCAGAGCCAGGTGGACGGGCCCTATGAGTCTGCGCTGAAGCGATCGCTGCTGACCCTCAAGGCGCTGACCTACGCCCCGAGCGGTGGGCTGGTGGCCGCGCCCACCACTTCGCTGCCGGAGCGCTTTGGCGGCTCACGCAACTGGGACTACCGCTACTGCTGGGTGCGGGACGCAACCTTCGCGTTGGTGGCCCTGATGAGCGCCGGTCATTTCGATGAGGCGAAGGCCTGGGTGAAGTGGCTGCACCGCGCAGTAGCGGGATCGCCCGGCGACATGCAGATCATGTACGGTCTGGCCGGCGAACGTCGCCTGCGGGAGTGGTCCGCGGACTGGCTGCCGGGCTATCAGGGCGCGCGGCCGGTCCGCATCGGCAACGCCGCGCACCAGCAGTTCCAGCTCGACGTCTACGGTGAGCTGATGGACGCCTTCCACCAGGCGCGCCGCGCCGGGCTGGTGGACAAGGCCTCATGGGCGCTGGAACGCGCGGTCGTCGACCATGTGTCCGAGTTCTGGAACCAGCCGGACGAAAGCATCTGGGAGGTGCGCGGCGCGCGGCGCCATTTCACGTTCTCCAAAGTCATGGCCTGGGTGGTCATGGACCGGGCGGTCAAGGCGGTGGAGGAGCAGGCCCTCGACGGCCAGGTCGAGGACTGGCGGCGTCTGCGCGACACGATCCGGGCCGACGTGCTGACCCGCGGGTTCGACGAACAGCGGGGCTGCTTCCGGCGCGCCTATGACGATCCCAGCCTGGACGCCAGCCTGCTGCTGATCGCCGACGTCGGCTTCGTCGCCCCGGAAGACCCGAAGTTCGCTGGAACGGTGGCGGCCATCGAGCGCGAACTCGTCAATCCCGACGGCCTTGTCATGCGCTACGACACCCATTCGGTGGACGATGGCCTGCCGCCTGGCGAAGGGATCTTCCTGCCGTGCAGCTTCTGGCTCGCAAACGCGTACTGTCTGATGGGTCGAACCGAAGACGCCCGGCGCCTTTTCGAGAAACTCCTCGGCCTTTGCAACGACGTCGGCCTGCTCGCGGAGGAGTACGATCCGGAAAACCGCCGCCTTTGCGGCAACTTTCCGCAGGCCATCTCCCACGTCGGCCTTGTCAGCACCTGCCTCAACCTCACCAGCGCATCGAAGCCCAGCGAACAGCGTTCGGGGCGGCAGGCATCGCGTTAGCGGTCATGCTTGGGCACATTGATTGTCGCCGAATTTTCGTTTCCGAGCGCGTCGGACGATGCACGGCGTGAACGCCCGCACTAAGTCAGAGACAGGCTCACATTTGACCGAGATGCGCGAAGAGCTGATCTTAGATGGATGTCAGATAATTACCGTTGGGGGTTCAACACATTCGCCTGAAGTAGTCAGACAGCGCATAGCAGGCTGAGGCTTCATAATGTCCTCGGGGAAAGGCCGCACAGATGCGCGGCCCGGAGGCCCATTTAACTGCCGAGGAACCGCGAGATTTTATCCCGCCTGATTAGAACTCGACGGTGAAATCCACCCCGAAAGTCCGCGCCGGCTCATAGCTGGCGGCGTAAACCACGCCCAAGCCCAGGATGTACCTTCGGTGATCCTCGTTGGTAAGGTTTTTGCCCCAGACCGCGACGGAGCCCTTGGCGCTGCCAAGTGCGATGTCTTCGAGAGCAAGCCGACCATTAAGCAACAAGGACTTCGGAATGCGACCGATATTGCGGAATAGGATGTTACCGCTGCCGTCGTGGGCGGCCCGGTAATTGGCGTCTCCGCGAAGGTTGAAGTGCGCATCGCCGAACACCGGCGGTGACACATATTGTGCGGCGAACATGCCCGTCCATTTCGGACGCTGCGTGGCCAGGGTGTTACCCGCCGCGACGTAGCGCGGATCCAGCCGCGTGTACTTGAAGTCCAGATAGCCGACGTTCGCGGTGAGCGTCACCGCCTGGATCGGAACGGCTGTGGCTTCGAGCTCGAAGCCCTTGGCCTTCGCATCGCCCGCATTGACCAGCACCTGCGACGCTGCGGGAACGCCGAACGTCAATCCGGAGCCGGCGACCTGCAGATTGCCGTACTTCGCGGAGAACAACGACAGGTTGGTGCGCAGCCGGCGGTCGAGCCAGTCCGCCTTGACACCGCCTTCCCAGGATTTCGCCGTCTCAGGCGCATAGTCCAGCGTCGCCAGACGACCACCGGAAATGTAACCGGTCGCGTACTTTCCGTAGATCAAAATATCGGATGTCGGCTTGTAGTTGACACCAAAGTCGTAAGTCCATTTGTTGCCGTCGTAGTCCAAGGTTCCGATCGTCGGGATCGTTCTGTCCGTTCCTCGCTTCTTGTCATCCGTATAGCGGGCGCCGCCGATGACATCGACCTGGTCGGTGACATGGAATTCGCCGTGCGCATAGAACGCGTAAGATCTCACGGTGACGTCGCTCAGCTTCCTCGGGGCGTCGGATGGAACCGGGAGCCTGAAGCCAGGCGCGGTGAGGAAGTTTATGGAGTTGTACCCGGTGCCCGCCCCGCCCTTTTCGTTCTTCTGACGATACCAAAGACCGCCGCTCGTTATGTGCATGAGCTTGGAATCGTAGTCGACCTGCAGTTCCTCGCTCCACTGTGAGTCATGACCGCCCGAGAGCGTCACCACGCCAAAGAACGGCACGCCCGGCGCCGCGAACAGGCCCCCTAGGCCGTCGAGCTGGTTGAGAGGTCCGTAGTAGCGGCTCTTCCGGTAGGCCACGATGTTCTTGAGGTTGAGGCTGTCGCTCACGCGCCAGTTGGCCGTTAGCACATGGCCGGACGCCGTCAGCTGGCTGGGCACCGTGGCCCAGTTATTTACCGCGTCAGGACGAGACAGCGCTGGAACGTTCGGGAACCCGCTGCCGGCGTTAAGCGCGCCCAAGGCCGCGCCGCCAGCCCCATTGCGCGCCAAGGTCGGCTGCTCCAGCAACCCGACGCCGATTTCGGAAAAGTCGTCCTTCGTATGGTCGAACTTGTAGGTCAGGGTGAAGTCCGGCGAGGCCTCCAGCTTAATGGCCGCGGCCCAGGAATCCGCGTCGTCATCGCCCAACCATTTCGGTGAAACCATAGCAGGGGGCAGGCTCGAGCCAGTCCCGTTCCACACGGTCCCAGCGCCCTTGTTGCGAATGTCGCCGCGCCGTTCGGTGTGGAAGTAGGTCAATGCGCCGCTGAGCGGCCCGATCTGCGGGGTGTCAATGCGCGTGCGCAAGCTGATTTGGTCGTAGTTGCCGAAGCCCGCCTGCTGCTTGACGTGGAATTCGCCCGCTGGGTCGCGCGTCGTGATGCTGATCGCGCCGCCGGTCACGTTGCGGCCGAACAGGGTGCCTTGCGGTCCTTTCAGGACTTCGATGCGCTCGATATCGGCGATGTCAAAACCGGACCCTGAGCCCGAGCCGACGTAGACCCCGTCGACATACAGCGCGATCCCTTTGTCGGCGCCTGGGGCTGTGCCGAGGCCGATCACGCCGCGCATTGAAAAGGTCGGGCTCGTGTTGCCGGCAGGCACGTTGGTCAGCGTCAGGTTCGGCGTGACACTGTCGAGATCGAAGATGCTGTCGACCCGATTGACCGCCAGACTGTCCGCGGTGAGCGCCGTCACGGAGGCGGGAACATCCTGCAAGTTCTGCGCGCGCTTTTGCGCGGTGACGATGATCTCCGAGACGCCCCATCCTGGTGATTGTTGAGCATGCGCGGTTGAGGTCGAGCACAGCAGCATCGACCCGGACGCCAACGCGGTAAAAGCCAGGAGCGTCTCTTTCATCGACTTATCCTCCCCTCAAGGTCTCGGTGCGGCCAATTGCGGCCATCATTTGTGGTGGAGAACGCGGGTGTCCCCGACTGACTCCGTCATCGACGCTTGAAACCAACGTTTCTTCGGTTCGACTTCGCTGTCAAGGCAGTTAAGGCAGTCGCGTGACTGAAGCCGAGCCCTCGGGCGCGACTTGGAGCGCATCCGACCTTGCTGGTCGAGGGTTACTACGGGCAGCGGTTTGTGCGGCGGTTATGACAAATCTGCTTCGAGCCGAGTGGTAGGCCGTCGGGACCACCCTCGTGCGGCGCCAAAAGCTTCCGCCTACCGGAGGCCCGGTTCCGGCCCGGAGTTCAATGTGTGCTGTGGCCCGTCTCGGTCGCAGAGGCCGCCGGCATGTCTGTTCACGCGAAGGGCCCTTCAGCGCGGACTGGCACGGCCAGCGCCACGGTGCTAGCTGATCATCCGATCAGGTCCGGCGACTGCGTGCACCGACGGCGGCACGCTACGCGACGCGTTGTCTAGCGGACCAGTTGATGGATGAGTGAGCCGCAGCGGAGGGGCTTGAGCAGCTCCGCCTCTGGTTTGCTCAAGTCGAGCCAAGCCAGGCCCTCGGAGCGGGGAAGCACTACCACTTGTCGCCCGTGGTACGGCGCCACGTCCGGCCCCGGTGAAGTGGTTAGCATAGTGAAAGCGCCTTCCTTCACCAATCCTGCAATCCAGAACCACGGCTCACTAGACAGGGTGAACAGGTGCTTGTGCTTTAGCTTCTGCTTCGGATTGTCTGACGCCGTGAACTCGTAGAAGCCGTCTGCCGGGATCAGGCAGCGATCGCTCTTACCAAACCTGCGGCCCTCAGACCGAAAGTTGAAAACGGGAGCGCCTTTCGGCGACTTCCAAGCCCACGGTATGATGGAGACTTCAACACCCGTGCTGTCGCCGCGCACGACGGGTGCCGTCTGATTGACGCGGATATCCTCGTATGGGGGGTAATTCGGGACCGCATCGCCGGCCCAGCGGAGCGGGATCTTCAGCTGGCTGAACTGCTCGCGAAGCGTGTCCAGCGGTTGGACGTAGCGATAGTCGTTGCACATGGCGCGCTCAGTCCGAAAGCTCGATCCAAGTTGGCGCGTGGTCGCTGGGCTTCTCCTTGGCCCGCTCGGTCCGGTCAACGCCCGCGCTTTGCAGTCGTGGCGCGAGATCGGGACTGAGCAGCAGGTGGTCGATACGCAGCCCGGCGTTCCGGCCGAACGCGTTTCGGAAGTAGTCCCAGAACGTGTAGATTCGCTCTCCGGGGTGCAAAGAGCGCAGCGCATCTGTCCAGCCTTGCGATGTGAGATCCGCATAGGCTTTCTGCACCTCAGGGCGGAACAGAGCGTCGTCGCGCCAGCGCTCAGGGGCATAGACGTCCAGGTCGGTTGGCATGACGTTGAAGTCGCCCGCCAGAATCGTTGGCGCTTTCGCTTTCAACAGCTTGGCGGCGTGCGATGACAGGCGCGCGAACCAGGCGAGTTTGTAGTCGAACTTCGGCCCAGGCGCCGGATTGCCATTCGGCAGATACAGGCACCCCACAACCAGGCCCTTCACGTCCGCTTCGATGTAGCGGCTGTGGGTGTCGTCCGGATCGCCCGGCAGGGCGCGGAGTCGCTCCGTGGGGCGCTCGCCCCGGGCGAGGATCGCAACGCCGTTCCAGCTTTTCTGACCGTGCCAGATCGCGTCGTATCCGAGCTCTTTCAGCTCTGGCTCCGGAAACCGCTCGCTAGGCGCTTTCAGCTCCTGCAGGCACGCGACGTCGGGCCGACTACGTTCCAGCCATTCCAGCAGTCGCGGCAGGCGCGCGCCGACGCCGTTGATATTGAAGGTCGCGATTCGCATGGCTGGCGATCAATGCCCGACGCCGCAGATCGCTCCGACTGTCGAAACGGCTCAGCTCGCATTAGCCCCCGCCTTTGCGCCTCAGTAGCCGATCGGCTTCTTGGGACCCTGTCCGCACCAATCGAAGGGAACAGCGGGCTGGTCTAACCGCTTCAGTCATCCAATTCATAAGCGCCGGACGGCTGTCATGCGTCTCGGGACGTCAATTCTTGTACTCATCGCGGGCCTTGCCATCAGCGCGGTGGTCTGGGCCGCCTCTGGGGGAAGGGTCTGGTTTCTGTTCCTCCCCCTCATCCTTGGCTTTCCACTAATTTGGCGCAGGAGCCGCTAAGTGGGCCAAGAGCTCGATCTCGAAGCGCGCATCGCCTTGGCGGAGCGCAGCTTGCTGGCGCATGATTTTATTCTGCGCGCCCTTCTCACCCATCTAGCTTTGACCTCTCCAAAGTCCTTTGAAGGCGTAATCGCCGGCTTCGCCAACAGCCGCCTGTTTGGCTCAACAGGGACCGCGGGCGACCTCACACGCGAGGTCACGGAGTACCTGACGCGAATGGTGGAGGAGATTGCCGCCTCGCTTCGTCGCTGATGCAGCCGCTCGCTGAACGATTCCCGAAAGGGCTCGTTGACTCCGAGCCGGGCGTCTCGGCCCGCTGATGCCGACCGGAGCGCCGTGAAGCGATCGTCTAGACCTCAGCAGAGCGCCATCGGGTTGCCCGCGTTCCAGCCGGTGCAGCTAGCAACACTGGTGGACCACGTACCGCCGGGGAAGGCGTGGCTTCATGAGATGAAGCACGACGGCTATCGCTGCTTGCTGGCGGTCGGAAACGGGGCGGCCTGCGCCTACACACGGTCCGGCCTCGATTGGTCCGAGAAGTTTTCGACGGTCGTCGACGCCGCCGCAAAGCTCGATGGCACAGCGCTTATTGATGGCGAGATCGTGGTTCTCGACGCCCAGGGCCGTTCGAACTTTCAGGCCCTGCAGTCCGCTATCAAAGAACATCCGGCCAGGCTGCTGTTCTATGCCTTCGATCTGTTGGAGCTGAATGGCCAGGAGCTCAAGCCACTGCCCCAGATCGAACGCAAGGCGCGCTTGGCCGAGCTGCTCCGCGCGGCGAAAAGCGGCCCCATTCGGCTCTCGGAGCATGTCCGTGGCGATGGCGAGAAGCTGCTCAAAGCGTTTTGCGATCGGGGCCTGGAGGGTGTTGTCTCCAAGCGCGCAGATGCGCCGTACGAGGGCTCTCGATCAGGAGCGTGGCTGAAGATCAAATGCATCCGACGCGAGGAGTTCATCGTCGTCGGTTGGATACCTTCGGACAAGGACCGTGATTTTCGAGCCTTGCTCCTCGCCACCCACGAGCAAGGCAAGCTTCGCTACGTTGGCAAGGTCGGCACCGGGTTTGACGTCGAGGAAATGAGCCGGCTCCGGGGGGTGATGAAGCCTCTGGAGCAAGCCAGGCCCACCGTGGAAGCGCCGCGGGCTGCAGTTAAGGAGGCACGCTGGTTGTCTCCAACGCTGGTTGCCGAGGTGGCATATACCGAAATGACCAGCGATGGGCTTCTACGCCATCCCAGCTATCTCGGGCTACGGGAGGACAAGAAGCCGGAAGCGGTCGTGCTCGAAAAGGTCAAGCCGGTTGCCCGGGTGGCCGGCGCCAATGCGACGTCCATTGTCATCACGAACCCCGACAGGGTGGTTTTCCCGGAGTCAGGTGAGACCAAGGGTCAGCTCGCGGCCTACTATCAGCGGTTGGCGCCCTTCATGTTGCCCTGGGTCGCCAATCGACCAATCAGCCTAGTCCGCTGTCCGCAAGGACGCGGAAAGAAGTGCTTCTTCCAAAAGCATGACGGCGGTGCTTTCGGTGAGCAGGTCAAGCAGGTCGCAATTGCTGAAAAGGACGGGCATGAGGAGGCGTACATCTTCGTGGACAACGCCGAGGGGCTGCTGACCTGTGTGCAAATGGGGACAATCGAATTTCACGGTTGGGGATCTCGCATCGAAGATGTCGAGTTGGCCGATCGGCTGGTGTTCGATCTCGACCCGGACGAGGCGGTGCACTTCGACCAAGTGAAGGTTGCGGCGTTTATGATCCGCGATCTGCTTAAGGGCTTTGATCTGCAGACCTTTGCGATGGTCACCGGCGGCAAAGGCGTGCACGTGATCGCGCCCCTAACTCCGCGGGCGGAATGGCCGGAGGTGAAGGACTTCGCGTCGCGCTTTGCCCAGACCCTCGCGAAAGGCGAACCGTCGCGCTTCACGGCCGCGCTGGCCAAGGCGCAACGCGGCGGCAAGATCTTCGTCGACTATCTGCGCAATCAACGCGGCGCCACCGCGGTAATGCCGTACGGCGTCCGTTCGAGAGCGGGCGCCCCTGTGGCGGCGCCTGTGACCTGGGAGGAGCTGTCAGATCTCGACAGTCCTGCGAGATGGCGCATCTCCGACGCTGACGAACTCATAAAGCGGGCGAAGTCGACAGCGCTCTCTAACTGGGGTCGGGCCAACCAAGCGCTGCCCGGCGGCTAGCGGCACGGCCCCGCTCTGAAGATGAGGACCTAGGCGCTCACAATGTTGGCGCTGGATGGAACCCGGCGACTCCGAGGCAGCTTGATCACCTGGGCGCAGGTCGCTGCGGTGGCGATGCTGTGTCGGGAAGTTTCGCAATGACTATGCTCTCCCTCCCCCTAGTCGGAAGGCGCCCTCGCATCACGTGGTCCCAGCTTGAGTATGGCATCCTCGCGACCTTCTGCGTTGCAGGCTTCGCCTCAGCACTGGCGCTCGCAGTCATCTACTAACTCGGCCCAGTGCGAGCTGGCGGCTGCGATTTCGGCACTACACTTGCCGGATAGAAGAAGCCGAAGTGAGGACGGCGCGCTGGGCATCACGTCCTCCTTGGCGCAGGCACGGCGTCGATAACGATTAGGCCTGCGCGAGCCCGCGCGTTACGTCGGTCAGCAGAAGGCTTTGTGCAACCACCGCAGGTCGCATGTTTCCGATGCGAGTGTTGAAAGCGCCGTACGGCGTTTCTACGAATAGGGTCTCGCCCTCGACGCGATAGCGTCCATGATGCTCGCGACCATCTACCATGACAGTCACAGGTCCCCAGGCTTCTTCAGCCATCGCTATTGTCCTTCGCAAGTTGCGGTCGGTTCCGCTCAATTGGCCAGCTTGGCGTTCTTCATTGTGGGACCGACGCCTCCGGGCACCGGCACGCTCGAGTTCGCATAATCGGAATTGATCACCAGGTTAGGCCCGCCGTTGGTCTTGATGGCCTTGGCGACAATGACCGTCCAAGCAGACTGATCCGCGATCTTATTCGTGCCTTGCACCGACAAGGTGGCGTCAGGCGCATAGATGACGCCCACGATGCTTCGCGCGGCGTCGCTCGCGAGGCCTAAGGTCCGAGTGTTGCCGCGCGCTGTTGCGATCACGAAACCGGCAAACGCTCCTGAGCGGCGGCCCGCAAGGGTCACAGACGCACTGCCGGTGAACTGGAAGTCGGCTGTCGAATCGAAAAGCAGGAACACGTCATCGCCGGACATCGCGCCGGTCTGGTTAAGCTGCAGCTGGCCCGACTTGAAGTAGTGCTCCCCGGGCGCGAGATTTAGCCTCGCCGTGCCTTTAACGGTGATGTTCCCGCAATGCAGGCCGGCCGGCAGCGTCGTCGTTCCCTCGGTGTACACGACGTCGGTTGCAATGCAGGCGCCCGTCGGCGCGGCCAGAACCATGCTGCTGAAGGGGTCGTCGATGACCGGCGCACTCGGCTGTGGCGCAGGCGTAATGCGCCCCGTAGCTGTCCCCGCGCTCTGCACCATGGCGGCCTGTAGCCAAGCGGTAGAGCCCACCTGAATATCAGAATTGGAGTCGACCAAACATTTTGCGGCGGTGAGCTGGGATGTGCCGCCCATTTGCAGCCGGTCGCCGCTGTCCTGACCGATGCTCAACACACACAGAGGGACTTGCCCCATCGGCGAGGCCCCTGCGGCGAGGCGCAAGGGCCAGCCGCCAGGGGGCAGGAGGCTGCCGAAGAACGACATCCGCCGTCCCTCCAGAACCACCCTGACGCTCTTACCATCGGGGGCGATGACGGTGGTCACCGTGTAATCGCAACGCGACTTCAGCTCAGCGAGCTGAATGTCGAGATAGGCGCGCGTGCGTTCCGACAGCGTCGCCGGCTCGGTCACCCCGAGCTGCTGAGCGGCCTGGATCGCCGCCTGGTCCAGCACGTCCTGGATCTTGCCGCGATCGGCGCTCACAGACACCAGATCAATCGCACCGACCGCCAGCGTGATCACCGCCGGCAGCGCCAGCCCCGCAATCACCGCCATCCCGCCGCTGCGGTTTTGCAGGAAGCGAACAAGAAAGCGCGACCACTGCGGCGTCACGCATCGGCCTCCCTTCGGTTCGAAGGTGGTGATTTGCGCGCTCGTCCGCGGATGGCCACGACTGCTTGCGAGAAGCCTGCGAGCACCAGGAAGGCCATCGCGTAATCGGCGTTGAGCCTTCCCCCGCCGGGGGTGTAGAGGAAGAGAAACATCTGCAGCAACGCGAGGCCCGTGAAGCACAGCCCCGCAACGTGCAGCGGTCGAAATGCCGGTGGCCGGTAGAGGTAGCCGTAGCAGTAGGCTCCGCCGCAGAGTAGCAGCACCGCCAAGCTCACCGACTGTAGCAAATCTCCCACAGTTTGCATTGCAACTGCCTCCCGTAGTAAGTTTACGGTGGCGCCAGCAGATTTACGTTGAATGAATCTACTATGTCTGAAAGCCGACATAGCGGACGCATATTTATAATCGCGGGTCTGAGGCCGATTTGGTCACTAGATCTCCCATTATTTTCTCCGACGAGATCAGTGATCAACGATCATGTATTTTGCGCGTGTTCCGCGTCACGTGCAGTCGCATCGGGGCGGTCCGCCGGAAACTGGCGGGGGCCTGAGCCCTGCGTCCACGGCGCAGGATTTGCGGCTTAGGCGGCGCGGTCCTTTCAGGTTTGCTTTCATCGTGGCCATGACGGCGGCTCGCGCCTGGGAGTCGCGTATCCGACCGAACTCTATCGGGCTGCGATGCTATCACTTTGGGTCTGCTGAGGGGCGGACCAGCGTCGGTTGCGGTTTTTCGAGCGACTGCAGCCGACGCCGCGTCCCGGCTCTTTGGCTCACAGCAACTTCAACACACCGCAGCTTTGTACGCCGAACGAATGACCTTTGTAGACTGTTGTGGCGTTTCCAGCTGCCGTTCACGCCCCTCAGCGGGCGGCTGGAGGAACTCCGGCCGGACGGGGGCGTGTCTAAGCCGGAGTTCCGCCGGGCGCTGCGGAGCTTCCCCATCCGCAAGCCCTCGGCGGCAACCATACGCTAAGCCGGACATTCGTGGCCGATGGGCGACCAAGTCGCCGCCCTCGACGAGCGCCGGAGTACTATGATGCCGCTTCGCGACCTTGGCGAACGTCCGCTACTGGGGTTCGGGGGGATGACGTTTAGCGTGGTCGACGAAAAGGGTCGTCAGTACCTGGTGGACGTTACCGAGGAAGCATTAGAGCAGTCAGCTCCTGGACAGGAGCCGCTCTCTAAGCGCTTTGAGCGCTTCCGAAGCTTCTACGCGACCTTGGCGAGCGATCTGCACGACGAAGGCAGGATATCGCCCAATGGCAAAATCACGGTGCGCGCACGTGATGTTCAAAGGTCCCACTAGCAGGCCCTCATTCGCTAAGTTCGGAACGCCCCAGTTACGGCTCCGTTTGCGATCTTGGCCGTGGCGTTCAGTCGCCATGGTCCCGATGCCTGAGCGGCCCACTGGCGTCACGCGGCCGCGGTCCATCGAGCGGTTTACCCGTGCTTAACCATAAAGACTTGACCGTGGCGATTGGAGTAGCAGATGCCCAGTAGCACGACGCCGATCCTGCCCGAGTGGGCCGCTTTCTATCAGCGAGCCGTGGATCTCGGCGCCTTCCCGCGCCTCGCCGGCATTGCCGATTCTTGGGCTAGACGAGACTCCCGAGCGCAGCCACCTCGCGCCGCACATCTTCCGACTGCTTATCCTCCCGCAGTCCCTTAAAGCTCGCCTGGCGCAGCTTGCCGCTGCCGGTCGACTCAGCGGCCTCGGCGGCGGCGGACCAGCTCGGCGACGATCACCTGCAGAAAAGCGATTCTACATTTGTCAGGAAGTCGACTTAACTGCTTTGAAAGGCGGGGATCTTAAGTTCACCGAAGATCCAAGGTGATTTGCGATGTCTTATGATCTTGTAATTGGCCTAGCGGTGGCGATCGGCATCGTCTGTGCGATCTCAGGGTGCTACGGCGTGCTATGTAAAACCGCGCGCTTCAGGCCGCTACAACTGGCCGCACTCTGCTTCACCTCGGTAGCGCTGTTCCTGCTCAGCAAAGTTGGCCGCAGCTTGAGCGGAAGTGAAGCCATGGATATCGGCCTTGTGTTCCTGTTTGCGGCTACAGTCGCGCAAACTTGGATGGCGATCCGCGGTGGGGGTGGCCGCCGTTCCGACGTCACCGCGCCTACGGCCTAATCCGCCTTGCGGCCGTTCCGTCACTAGTTCGGGCCTGGGTAGCCGTCTCCCCGCCCTTCGGGCAGCCCCCTCGGATGCGACCATGCAATTGCGTTCTTGGGTAGGGACTCCGGCAACCTTCGGCGCGCCGGGGTCCCTTACTGGCCCATACGCTCTAATTGCCCGCGTTGTCCGGCGAACCATCGAAAAGGTCCGGAAACGAATTTTCAGCTTCAGCGTTTCCGCCGCCGTAGCCACAGCAACGCTTTCGGAGCATCGCCATGGCGCATGACCTGGCGCCGTCAGCCTCTTCCCTTTCGGCCAAGGGCGCGGCGCGAGTGCTGGTGCGATTGAAGACCTTCGCGGCATTGGACCGTCAAACGGAGGCGCTGATCACGGGCCTGGCGGACCTACAATCTTATCGGACCGGCGCGGTATTGGCGTCCGAACAGGACGAGTGCGAAAGACCCCAATTTGTGGTGAGCGGTTGGGCGGCGCGAGTCCAAAACCGGAGTAACCGGCCAAAGCAGGTCTTGCACCTGGTGCTGCCAGGAGAAGCAATCGGACTGCGGCGGTCGCTGCAAGATCCGGGAAGGCGCATCGTCGCGCTTTCGCCGGTGCACACGCTCGGCGCGGAACCCGTACAGCGTGCTTTGCTGAGTAAAGACACGCGGTGGACCGCCCTGCGCGCGGCATGGCAAGTCGCGGAGAGCTTGGAAGAAGCTAGGATCTTGGCGCAGATTGTTCGGCTTGGCCGCTATAGCGCCTACCAGCGAGTTTCAGACATGCTGCTGGAGCTGTACGAGCGCTTAGCCGCAGTGAAACTTGCGGACGAAACGTCCTTTCCGATGCCGATCACGCAGGAGGTTTTCGCCGACGCGGCGGGAATGAGCGGTATCCATATGTCCCGGACATTGAAGCAACTCAGGCAGGAGGGACTGGTCGAAATACGCGGCGGTCGCGTGTATCTCATGAACCGCAAGGCCCTGTCGCTCGTCGTGACCTAGCGGCGCCGCTCACGTGGCCTACGTCAGGTAACCGACAGCAACCACGCCCGGCACAATGGTGCGAAGTGATCTGCCTGAGGGGCGGAGAGAGCGCCGGCTGAGGGTCGCCGAGATAGATCGTCGTGGCCGGCGCCTTTGCCCGCCAGATTACACTCGGCCCGGGCTCCCACCACTGAGCTGGATCACTTTGCGTGTTCAAAGAGTAGCAAGAGCGCGAAGACCAGAGCCGCCAACGTCGCGGTCAACAGAAGGGACACAGCTCCCCGCTCTGACGCTCTGATGCGACGGAGTCGCCTAGCAGGCAAGCTTCGGCGTGTGCGTCGTCGTGGAACCTGGGTCTTCCAAGTAACAGGCAGTTCGGCGTTGGGCAAAGGCGTCCGCGCTGCTTCGACTGGCGGTTCGTAGTCCGCCACGCCATCGTCTGGGGAAGCGCTGCTTTGCGGCGAGCGGTACACAGTATCGAGGATAGACTGCAGATCACGCGCGTCGCCGTCGGAGCGTAGCGACGGACGGGTAGCGCCACTCGCGTGATCTTGGCGGTGCGAGCGAGCCATTCGTCGACAACGTCGCGACGCGACCTCCGTTCAAGGCGTCGTATGGAGCTCGAGCGATCGGATGAAGGTCGGAGGGGGCGGGCTATTCCCTCACTTTGTGACCAACCCCATCATTGATTGGAGGAGGTCGGCGATCAACAACGCCGCCATCACGACGCCCACCCAAATGAACATAACTTGGGCGAACGGCGGCAGCTGGACTCGACGTCTGCGGTAAAGTCGCGTCCAGGGCATCGAGCATCCCTCACAGAAGATGTCAGCGCGGATTAGTGCACTGAGATCCGTCGCAACGCCGCGCCCCCACGAAGCTGAGGTGGTTGCTTAACGCTACCATGCGCGGATGTCTCCGCTATGCAACAAGAATCCAGCCTGCCTTTATCTAATTTCGCGCCAGCGCAAACCACGGCTGTGGTGACGGGTATTTTACATCTTAAGGACGCTCACCTGCTGCCACTGAGGTGAGTAACGTCGACTACGCGACTGTAGACCTGTTGGTCGAAGCCTAACCTCGCCCTGTCCGCCGGTTTCATCCCGAGCAGGCGGACAGCCGGCCGCGGACGCCCCAGTCTACCCCGCGGTCCGCGGTCGGCACTTAGCCTGTGCTGGCAAGCGTCGCCCAGAGCGACGGAAATGCCCTTATTCGACATGCCGCGGAACTCGCAGGCGTGGGTGGCGTGGGGTGGCCAGCACTTGTTCGAAAATGCAGGCCACCGCGTTCCGGAGATATCCGACCGATGCCATTAAATACCGATCATGACACCTTGGCGTGGGCGCGTCTGACGGCTCTCGGCCAGGAGCTCGAAGACCTTGATCGGGCAATAACTCTGAGCGCGGCAGGCGCGCCTTTGCCATGGCCCATGGCCGAGGTTTTTGTGCGGCTCGCCGCCGCTGCTGAGGTTTGCGAGGAGCTGATCGCTGAACACGCTTCAGGCGGCGCCCGCGTCGCCGATAAGACCCTTAAAGAGGTGGCCGTAACACTGCGGATGGTGCGCCAAATAGCAACCGCCCTTGTGGAATTGGCTTGAGCGTCACCGGTCGCGCGTGGGGCCCACGCGCGCAGACCGCTGGCCGACCATCTCGGAAGATCGGCACAGGAACAGGCAGCCGCCCGTGCCGGTCGTTGCGGCTCCTCAGGTGTTCGCTGGTCGAGACGCGTAGCGGCGAGGCTCTTAGCCGTCCTCAATGATCGAGCGGATCCGCGCGGCGAGCTTGTCCATTGGAAAGGGCTTACTGAGCACATGCATACCGGGCTCCAGGTGTCCGTTGGAGATGGCGGCGTTCTCTGCATAGCCGGTGATGAACAGGACCTTCAGCTTCGGCCGCCTCACCCGCGCCTTATCGACCATCTGCTTTCCGTCCATGTCGCCCGGCAGGCCGACGTCGGTAATCAGCAGGTCGATCTCAATGTCTGACTCCAGGAGCTTAAGGGCGGTCGGCGCATCCGCGACCTCAATCGCCTGGTAGCCGAGTTCAGCCAGGGTGTCGCCCACCAGCATCCGCACGGTGGGCTCATCGTCGACCACCAGGACCGTCTCACCTTCCGCCCGCGCCGCTGCCAGAGCCGGTTCGAAATCCTCCACCTCCACGGTCACGCCGTGGCGCCTGGGCAGATAGATCTTCACCGTCGTGCCCCGCCCGACTTCGGAATAGATCCGCACCTGCCCGCCCGATTGCTTAGCGAAGCCGTAGATCATCGAGAGCCCCAACCCGGTGCCTTTGCCGGTCGGCTTGGTGGTGTAGAAGGGGTCGAAGGCGCGTGACGCCACCTCCGGCGTCATCCCGGTTCCAGTGTCGGTCACGCCTGGATGCTAGCGGAAATCCAGGATTGGCCTGCGACACCACCATACGTTCCCACCGTCGCCGGTCAGGCGGCGAATATCCAATCGCGGGTGAGGCTCGACAGGGAGACGCCGACCAGGATCATCTGGGCGCCGCCGCTCATGCTGATCACCGTGTCGGACCCGACCTGGGCGAGGGTGTAGGTGGTGCCCGGATCGAGCTGCACCCGGTCGCCCTCGGCGCGGCTGAAGTCGGTCACCCGGTCGATGCCGGCGTCGCCGAAGGTGTGGAAGATGTCCGCGCCGGCGCCGCCGGTGATGGTGTCGTCGCCGCGGTCGCCGGACAGCCAGTCATTGCCGGCCTGGCCCAGCAACACGTCGTTGCCCTGGCCGCCCCGAACCAAGTCGCTTCCGCCATCGCCGTTGCAGGTATCGTTTCCTAAGTTACCGAGAACGACGTCGTTGCCGGGTCCCTGACTGTACGGCGCGTCGCCCGACAAGATGTCATCGCCCTTGCCGCCCACAACCCAATCGTCTTCGTCCCAGCCTGAGACCGTGTCGTCGCCCTCGTTGCCGTGAAGGTCGTCAAACCCGACATTTCCATCGACGAGATCGTTCCCGGGACCGCCCCGAAGCACATCCGGGGCGCGACCCACTGCGCCTAATGTGTCGTCGCCATTTTCACCCAGAATTACGCTGCCCGCGAGGGCCCCGTAAATTCGGTCGGGAAATGGCGTGCCCGAGACATTCTCTATTGAAGAGACCTGCTGCCACTCGAAGAGAGGCAGGTCGGGGTCATCCCAAAACCAGATGGACTGGTCCTCTGGAAGTTGATCGAAGGGTCCGCGAAATACTCGTCCCCAATCCAGTAGAACGAACACTCCGAACCCATCATAAGGATCGGTCAGTTCGTAATCGAGCGTATCAATACCGGGGCCGCCGTCGATATTGTTAGTGCCATCACCAACTAATATGACGTCGTCGCCGGCGCTCGCAGATACAGAATCACCGGCGCGGGCCGTGAGGACGTCATTGGCCGGGCTGCCCGCTACGATCGCCATTTCAGAGCGCCGCCGTTATTCGGACATCGTACCGCCGTCGATTAACCTATGAAACTCACCGTGACGTGTGTTGCTGGCCCAGACCTCAGGACGACCCGATCACGGCACCCCTGAATGTGGATCGGGCGCAGGATTAAAGCGCTCATTGTGGCGCTTCCACAGGTTCCCGGGATCGGTGGAGCGCCGGCCGCGGAGCTTGCCCCCCAAGCCGCCCGCGGCCGGCATCGCCCGCGGAACACGAGCGCTCCCAGCTTGTTCTCACGACCAACCGCTGAGCATTTGCGGGCCGAGGCGGAGCGATGCCGGCAGCTGGCGAAGACGGCGTCAACCGAGCGGATCGTCGATCGTCTTAGAAGGATGGCCGCCAACCACGAGGCTCAGGCTCGGAAGGCTGAAGGCGGACAAGGCCAGTCTCGATGAATCAAAATGGATCAGTGACGGTAGACTACGGCGGTATGCCTTGTAGTGGCGCTTGGGCTCTGAAGGGCGCTGTGCTCGAAGTTCGCAGCACCTACGGCAATGAAGCGGCAGTGCTCCGGAGAGGGGACGACGCCGCCGCGGTCGCATCGGAAGTTCTGAGGCGCATCGTCGAGCGCTGGGCTCGTAAAGCCTAGCTCGCCCTAAGCGTCCTCCAGAAGTGCGATCTGGATGGCTGGACGTTCAGGGTCGGGAGATCGACGGAGGAACGCAGCAGCTGACCCAACGTTCGCCACCAGCGCCCTTCCCAATGGCGCATTGGTGCACGAGTACCTACGGCCGCGGTCCCGTCCCCCTTAAGCGAGCGCGGCCGGCCTTTTATCAGGACCGCGCCGTCAGCTAAGCGCACCCTTCGGTCAAGTTGGGCGTTAACATTTCATCGTCGGCTGCGACCTTAGGCGCCGGCGGCTGAGAGAAAGCGGCAGAAGCCCGCACACTCCCGCCTTAACGGCCGTGGAGTGTCACCATGTCCAAGACCTATTCCTGCTATCTGCACAAGCCGGGCGCGATGGCGCCCGAACTTCGGATCCTGAACTGCGAAAGCGAACAGGATCTGCCGCACGTCATCGGCTCGCAACTCGCGACCTGGGGCGAGGTCGAGAAGATGGACATCTACGACGAGGCCGACCGACCGGTGTTGACCTTCGCGCCGACAGACCGAGCGCCTCATTAGGTCCGGCCGATGGCCAACCTCCATTGGTACCGGAGTAGCAGCTGGCGAATGGAGCTCGTTCAGACCTCTCGCGCCATGATCGAAGAATCTCGGCGATTGCTCGAGGAGACGGCCCCGATGGTGAGGTCGGACCCGGAACGCTCGCCGCCAACAGTGCGTAGATGGCCCTCAGCCTCGCGGATAATTCGTGGGCAAAGCGCTTCGCGAGATCGGGAGCTTTAACCTCAATGTACGTGCTGAATGTGCATTACGCCGGCTCGCGCGCGGCCCGCGAGAGCCACAGCCTCGGGCGAGGATCTGAGGTGCTCACGCTCATCACGAAGTTGCTTGAACGGCATAGTGGATGCGAAAGGATCGCCGTTTACGCCGACACGACGTTGCTGTTCGCGGTGGACTGCAACGGTGCCCGACTGGCGCCCTGAAAAGCGGAACTGCGCGTCTTCACAATTGTTAGGCGCGCATGGGCGCGTCGGCTCGCGATTGGCATAAAGAGGTAGCCGCTAGGCTCGCTTCGAGCCTGCGCCGGATAGAGGCCTCCAAGGCCCTCCTGGAAGCGACGGACCACTTGGTGTCAGGGGATAGGGGACGGTCTGCTTCAGGAGCGCGCGACAAGCCGTGCCGGCGCATTGAGAGCGAAGCGACTGCGGCGCAAGGCCGCACAATAGGAGTCAGCCAGCCGGCCGAGCGGTACGGCGCGTCTGCTATGAGTTTACTCGCCTTGAGGGACCGCGATGATCGATCTTGGGCTGACCGATCTCGAACATGACGCGCTGTCTGAGATCATCAATGTCGCCGTCAGCAAGGCCGCCGTGTCGCTGCGCGATATGGTGGGTGAGCAGGTTCACCTCTCGGTTCCCCACGTGGAGCTGATCAGCCGACATCAAGCCGCCGAGATCCTGCGGCAGCGAGAGAGCGAGGATGTCGCGGCGGTCTACCAATCGTTCGACGGTGATCTCGCGGGTCGAGCAATGCTTATCCTTCCAGAGGACCGCAGCCTGGGTTTGGCCCGAACCATTGCAGTCCACACTGCCGGGGTGGTGACGGAGGAGCTTGAAGCCGAAGCTTTGTCCGAAACCGGCAACGTCGTCCTCGGCAGCTGTGTGGCTACGATGGCCAACATGCTGGAACGCACGCTGACGATATCGCTTCCGGTGCTGATCCGGGCCCACGTTCGCGAGCTGTTCGAAAGCGACGCGCCCCACGAGCAAGGCGTATTGTTCGCGTCGATCGACTTCGATATGCGGAAAAGCCAAGTTTCCGGCTACGTCGCCATAGTCATGGATATGCAATCCCTCACCGCGTTGGGTGCGCTTTTGCGAGAGTTCATGGAACGGGTGATGGCGCAGGATTAGCGCCACCGCGGCCGACTCGGTCATTGCTCGCGTCCCGGATCGGCCTCGCCGATTCCCAGGCTGTTGGCCTGCCGGGCCAGCCCGCGCCACTGTTCGGCGATGTCGCCGTATTGGCCCTGCATCAGGCTGCCGGCCACGCAACAACCCACCTGGGGGCCTTACGACATGATCGAAGTCTACGACGACGGAGACCATCCGCTGTTCCGGCTCTCGAACACGGGCCACCTGTCACTGTTGGCCGGGTAGCAAAGGCCCGCTGGGGGCGGGCGCGGGGCAGCCTTTAGGCAACGGTCCCGCCTCCCTTGGCGATCATGTGCTCGAAGCCTTCGACTGAGAAGGCTCGCCCGTCGGCGTCGATGATCTGGACGTTCTGGCGACCCTGGCGCATCAGTTCGCGCCCCATCTTGATCGCGTGGGCGTCGGTGTCGTGGGAGGAGTCGAAGACGCCTTGCCCGGGTCCGGTCATGATTGTGTACGGCATAGCCGGCACCATAGCGGGGCCTGTAGCTAAGTTCGATCGGCAAGTCACGGAAACGCTGGACGCGTCTCCCAGTAGACCCGCCGGCACCGCGAGCACGGCCGGGTAAGCAGGCGGGCGATGGCGCGGATGCCGGTCGCCTCATCGCCCAAACCGCGGGCCTTGAGGCCGGCAACCACGTCGGCCATCGGCCGATCCGTTGTCGCGCAGCAGCCCTGGCAGATGAACCGCACGCCGGCTTTGGGGTGGTGGTCAATGTAGTGGCGCAACGGCACGCCAACAGCCGCCGGCAGCGTGCGGTCCGGTTCCAGAGGCTGAACTTCGCCCCCTTGCGCCAGGCGATGACGTCGAGGTCCACCTGCATCGTCAGCCCGCAGGTTCGGCACTTCGAGACGACGTCCCAGCCCTGAGCCTGCATGTCCGCCACCGTCTCGCAGCGGGCGCGACGCTCGGCGATCGAAACGCGGTCGGGGTTGCGATGGCCCATGCGCCCCAGAACGTAAGGGGAACAAAATCGTCAAGGCAGAGGTTGATCAAACCTGTGCACGGAGGGGTTTTATAAGCCGGCCGCGGCTGTTTCTGGGGCGGCCGCGGCCGGCTAGTCCACGCTCGGAGAGCGTATCGGACCACGATCTATTCTGCGGGACAGGAAGAAAGGCGCCAACACTTATGTTGGAGCGCCGGCCGCGAGGGATGAGGGTCAGCGGCCGGCGCCTACGCTGGAGCGACCGACGGCTGAGGCGACTGGGGCGCCGCCGGGTCGTGCCGAATGAAACTCTCGGCGAGCAGTCGAACACCCAGCGCCGGGCGGGAGTTCCGATCACCACGGCTTAGGGCCGCGTCACACTTCGACAAATCTGCCCTGCCCAGATCGTTCTACGGCCACCCAGGTCCCAGGCTTTTCGGACCTTTGCAGAGGATGGCCGGCGAATAGATACAAGCCCGCCCCCCTGGCAGGGGTCAGGTAGCCTTTGCGCATCAACTCCTCGAAGTCCTCTTGTCCGCACAAAATGCCGAGGATCTTCGCCCCTCCCTCCACGCTGAGGTTCAGCGTTGAGCCCAGACGCACCGATAGTGGGAGCATCAGCCCACCCTCTCAAAGCTCGAAATCCTTCCTCCGACCCCGCCCGAGACTCAAGAGGCTCGGCCATAAGACGCCGCAGAGTGGATGCTGCCACCGTTCGACAGAGAGGGGACTCCCGGCGGGGGGTAAGCCCAGGCCGTGCCCGAGCGCGGGATTGAGCCTAGCCGGCGGCGGGGGGCTTTTCGCCTCGTGCCGTGAGCAGGGACGCGTCTTGGTTCGAAGCCAATGCTAGTCGCTTGGCAAGCTTCGCTGCTACCGCAGACGACAGAGCTAACCGAACAGGCACATTTTGAGCTGTCTTAGCGGACAGAACGACGTGGCCGGAACTGGCTTTGCTGGCCACGACTTCGGTTGCAGTGAGGGCCTGAACCAACTGGTGGCCCGGGGGAGCTGCGGCTTCGCGCAAACGCTCGGCGACTTCGCCTAAGCTGTGCAGCTTTTGGATCAGGTCGCCGACAATGTCCCAAGGCAGTAGGAGGTCGACGATGTCTTGCCCCCGAGTCTCCACGGAGATGCGGATCGTCTGTCCCCCTTCGTCAACGCCTCCACCCAAAATCTTCGCAAGGCGTTGCGGCTCGTCGGAAGCCCTTGTCTGGACCGTCACATGTATGGGGCGCTTTACTTTCGCCACCTCGCCCTCCACTCGAGAGCCACCGCCACTATGCGCCGATCCCCACAATCCCGGCTAAGTGGGCCAACTCGTGCACTGCGGCGCTCCCTCGTTGGTTCAATGACGTCGCCGCTGCTTTAGACCCCGCATAGCCTTCGTAAGTTGCGGCCAAGATGGCATGGAGTGGCGTCGCTGAAGCTCGGGAGGCAAGGACCGCTCCGGCTGAGGGGAGGTCAGGCCGATCCCAACCCATCGGAATCGTTACAAGAGAACGACCTGCACCGTTCCTGGCGTGTGCAGCGTCGAAAGGTGTAGCGGCTCACCCTCTTCATTGAACCGCGCGCCTCGCAGTTCGGCCACGGGCGTGTAGATCCCATAATCGCCACCAACCACAACTGGCAGATCTTGTGGTAGGGCTTTAAGCGCTTCGATGAGTTCGGCAACGGTCATTCGGGTCACCCGCGGAACAGCAACAATCCGCCGCTCCCCGGCGCTGATCGTCTCTTCAGATGTCGGAACGGCTCAACCGCGCTGACGTTGGCAGAAAAATGATGGGGAGGAGCTGATGGCGAAGTTCGTGGCGTTCGCGCAATTCATCCCGTTGGCCATGGTGCTCCTCGTCGATCTCATACGTCCCTCGCGGCCAGAGTTTCGTCCTCACTCCCACCAGCGCTAGTGGCCGCGACCGTCAGACTTTGTCACGCCCACCTTATCGTTCCCGAGTGTGGCTAAGACGACGAATGTAGTCGCCGGGTCCAGTGGGATTGTTGGGGCGTTGTGCTGGGACCCCAGCCGCATAGTGGCAGGCGAGGCTCGCGGCGCGTCGCAGATACTCGCGACCTTGCTCGCACAGCGCCCCAGCTGCGGCGGCAGCGAGGAAGATCTCGATCGCCAGGCCGTTCGGTTCGTCAAAGCCGCACGGACGCATTGGTGCTTTCCCGTCTCGGCCAGCGAGCAAAATACGGCGCCCCCCCTTGGTTTCGTCGCAACTCCCGAGCGCTAAATTGTCCAGGGAAAACCAACCGTCAGGCTGCGTTCTCAGCGACGATGATCTGGCCACGCTCTCCTTGGAGGTCTAGCGCGCGCATGACGGCTTCAGCGGCATCGATCGCCAACTGCCTCGTGGCGAAGGGGCCGCGCTGGCGGTTGAACCGCACGTACCAGCCCAAGTCGGTCTGAAAGACCACGATTACCTGAACCGCCACGACTGCCTCCCATCGAGAAGAGCACGGCGAGCTCGACTCGTTCCGGTTCGCGGAAGGCGCGGTGCGCGGGATCGAAGCTTCGGCGGAGTTAGGCGTTGAATCCCTCGAGGGAGATCACCGACTGGGTTCGCGCAAAGGAGTCGCCGTTTGACCGCTGAACCCAATAGAACGCTTGCTGCTGATCAGCTCGGGAAAGGTTGAGCGTCAGGAACCTCCTCGACGACCGAGCGCGTCGAAGACAGAGCTGAAATACAGGCGGCCTAACGGAACGGCATCCCGGCCGTCCGGCGGGGAGGCCGGGCGCTCACGGCGCCGGTAGGTCGGAGTCTGGCTTCGGCGCTGTTGTGATAACGCCGCCCCAGGCACCTTGCCTCAGCGGATATTGGCGTGATCGAGGGCGTCGGGCGGGTGTGCCAATAGAGCCCGCCACACGGCCTCCACGGCTGACTGAGCAAGTGGGCGATCGATCGGGTACGGAGTGGCCGATTCACCACACTGTCACATGGGCTGCAGCGGCGATGCGCACGCGGACTTGTGTTGCCCGCTGAAATCAAAAAGATGGCCCGCCAAGAACGAGTCTCGCCGGGCCAGTTATGCCGCAGCGCGGGAGGGGATCGCCGGCGTGGGCCTCACCAATTTGAGGTCTGCGCGGGCGAATTTCAATTCGAATCAAATTGCACTGACGGTGTAAACCGCTGATTGGTTCTACCAATTGCGACCTTGATCGCAGCTTGCGTCCGAAATGCCGGGCGATGGGGGGGTTAGCAGCGGCCAGCATTGTAACGGGGCGTATTGCTTAGGGGTGGCCCCTCTTATCCCTCTAATCGTTGGCCCGGCGCGAAGCGATGCAGATGTCTCGCAATTGTCGGGCTAGCGCGCGCCCCTGCATTTGCATGAGACTGTAACCTTCGGCCTTCAACTGCGCGCGAATCTCCTCCACGCCGGCATATGCGCCGGTCCGGGCTAGGGCGAATGCGCGCTCGAGGGTCGTGGGTCGGCAGGTCATGACTGGTCTCCCGATACCCGCGCACCTGGATGGAGCGCCCCCGAACCGCGGCGTCTACTCGTGGGGTGCGGCAAGAGAACCGCGGCGCCGGCCACAACCATGGCAGCGAACGCGAAAAATCCGGCCCAGCGGACCACCTCACTCACCCTGGCGACACCTCCATTGTCAGGTCGTTGACGTCGCGGCTTACCCCTGCCCCGCATAGGGGCTTGTCATCAGGATGCTGTTTCAAGCCTGAAAGACCCGCGATTGACCGTTCGCATATGGTCAAGCCATGGCTGAGGAACCCCACCCCGACGTGCTCTTGCCCGAGGACCTGGAAGAACGGTCGAAGCGATGCGCCGAGAGCCAGCAGTCTTCGGTCGATCATCGGAAGCGCCAAAAAGAGCGGTAAGCCTCGCTCGAAGGCATGTTTCTAGCAGCGCGATAGTTGGTCTGCGTCAGAGGCAAGGTGTTCCAAAATGGAACAACTGAAGACAAAACCATCGTTACCTTGCTACCCTAGGTCCAGGGGCGAACCGGAAATAGAGTGAGACGTTAAGGCCGAGGCTGCACTTCACGTCCCTTAGTGCGCAGCCGAGGAGTCCCCTGGCCGCTCCCGTCCCTCTGCCAGGGGACCCCTTTGCGCCCCACACGGACTGGTGGAGAACAAGTTCGCGACTGCGGGTGAACATGACAGAGCCGCCGGGTCGTGCCGCATGAAACTGGCGGCGAGCAGTCGAATAATCGCCATCTGCTGCAGCCTCCGACAGCATGAGCGAGGCCACGGAGCATAGTTCCTACCGCGGCGGTTCCGGAGCCAGCCGCGGCTCGAACGGGATTGCACTTCGCGCGTCCTCTTGCGCGAACGCCGCGGGTGTTAGCATCACATCATGGGCCCTGGACCAACCCCACTTGGCGAAATGGCGATCCTGCGACGCAGTGGGCATCGCCCGAAGTGGAGAGCGCTGGTTTGGCGCCTCGGGCTTGCCGCAGCACTTGTGGGCATCGCGGTGGCGGTGCATTGGTTCGACCGCGGTGGGTTGAGGGATAATACTGACGGCGTCGTGAGTTTTCCGGACGTCATCTACTTCACTATGGTGACTATCACCACCGTGGGCTACGGAGATATCGTCCCCGTGACCGAACGTGCTCGGTTGTTTGATGCATTTGGACTGACACCCATCCGACTCTTTGTGTGGGTAATCTTCGTCGGCACGGCTTATGACTTCTTCCTTCGAGGGCTGTGGGAGCGGTGGCGCATGAGCATGATTCAGCGAAACCTTCAGGGTCATGTCGTGGTAGCGGGCTACGGCACGAGCGGCGCTGAGGCCGTCAACGAACTCCTCCGACAAGGGGTCGAGCGCGACCGGATAGTGGTGATCGAGCTCGCCCCTGCGGCGATCAAGGCTGCCGAAAACTGCGGGCTCACGATCATCGAGGGGGACGCCACGCGTAACGCGACCCTGGAAGCCGTGCACGTTCACCGCGCCCGCAACGTAATTGTGTCCGCGGGACGTGACGATACCTCCATTCTAATTGTCCTTACCGCTCGGCGAATAGCGCCGACGAGCCCGATCAGCGTTGTCATTCGCTCCGAGGACAACGAATCCCTCGCTCGGCAGGCGGGCGCCACGACCGTAATCAATCCGGCCAGCTTCGCCGGGCTGCTGCTCGCCGGCTCAACGCATGGGCCGCACATTGCTGACTACATGGTTGACCTTGCGGCGATGCACGGAGCGGTTCTGTTGAGGGAACGACCCATCACAGAGGCTGAGGTAGGCAAGCCACTTAAAGAAATTGCCACGGGTGCTGGTCTGCGCATCCATCGGGCGGGCCAATTTTACGAGTTTTGGCAACCAGAAGCCACCAAGCTAGAACCCGCCGACCTCATTGTGGAGGTGGTCCCTGCAGCTGCTTTGTCATCTGGTCGCTGAGGACGCCGCGGCCACAGATCAAACCGGAAACGCAGTTCCACCAGAGGAGCCGCGGGATAGTGTCCTCTGGGGTTCCGACTTGGTGGAGGGCGATCGACCGCCGGTTGCGTCTCTGTAGCAGTCGACAATTCGCAGTCGCCGAACAGACCGGCGCCGCGCCCATGACTCTGAAAAGAATCGGAAATTCTCAAAAGTCGCAGCGAACCCTTTTTGGTGAGCCGCGGTTCTGGCGTGCCGAGGCGGGGAAATCCTTCGCTTCGTGTGCGAGCACTTTGGGAAGGTAAATCGCATGAACATGAAACTCCTCGCTACGGCGTCGGCCCTCGTTGTGGGCGTGGCGCTGGCGGGCTCGGCTTTCGCCGATGCCGACGCGGACGCCTGGGCCAACCACGGCTCCACGGCCAATGCGTCCGCCACTCAGAACGGTACGGACAGCTCGTCGTCGTCCAAGTCCACGAACCTGTCGTCCACCGACCGTGAGAACATCAACGTCAACCTGAACACCGAGTCCTCGAAGACCAAGGACAGCGGTAACGAGACCAACAAGTCCGACACTTCGTCGAAGACGACCGACAGCTTCAACACGGTCAACAAGTCCGACACGAAGACCACCAACACCTCGCTGACCGACACCAAGACGACGGTCAAGGTTGAAGACTCGTACAACAACAAGTCGGGCAGCTGGAACACGACGGAAAGCACCTCGGCCAACATCAAGGCGGCCTTGTCACTGCAACTGCTCGGCAACTCGGTTTCCGGCGTCGGCGTGCACTTCGGCGACGGTGAAGGCGGCGATGGGGGCAGCACCGGCCGCACGGGCGCCGGCGGCAACGGCGGCGCCGGCAGCGCCTCGCTGACGTCGAGCCTCTCGACCGGGGCTGTCAGCTCCAACGGCGCGAACGACTTCTCGGGCATCCAGACGGCGAACTACGACAGCGGCTTCGGCGCGGCTGTTCAAGGTGCGACCGGTCTGGCGGCCACGTCGAGCATCTCGTTCTCCGACGGCAACAACTAAAAGGCGCTCAATCTGGTCGTCGTCGGGCCTTCCTCCCGACGCCTTCCCAGTGCACGCGCGTATCATGACCCGGCGTCGCAAGGCGCCGGGTTATTTTCTTGGCCCCGACCCGGGCCGCGAGGCGTCAGTTCAGCAGCGCGCCGCGCCCAGGACTCGTTGCGCTATTGCTGCAAACTCCACCGGCGACTCCGAGATGATGCAGGCCGGCGTCAACGAAGCGGGGAACGGCTGAGTCCGGTCCTCTAAGGCCGCGTGCCTTCCGAGTGCCGGAAACCCCCAGGGCCGTCAGCCCAGTCGGCGTTCCACGCTGAAGGAGCGGTGCAGTGAGCAATCGCACCTGCCGCGGCGTCTCGCTCCAACGGCCGCGGGAGGATCCGCGCGCTCAGTCGCCCAGCTCGCGACCGCCAAGCCACCGCTGATACCGCGCGCTATCCCGGCGCCGCCAGAGCGCCACCAGCTCGTCCCTGATCAGAACCACGGGGATCGGCGACAGGATCAGGAGCAGGATGACAGGCAGCGACATTGTTCGGGGGCCTTCGGCGTTCGACCTGACGGCAGTCTAGAAAGCAAAACAAACTGCGCCGCGATCAACTAAGCGCAGCCGCGACTCGATACCGCACATGATCCAACCTGGAGCATTGAGAGAAGGCCCCTTACGGAGGCGGCCCACTATCTTTCCCGGTGAAAGAATTATAGGTGCAAGAGGTGTCACCATGGAGTGGGGGCAGGAGACCGCCCCAACGAAATATTCCCCTCCTATCCACAAGTGACTGCGACGCTTCCACAAGCGCGCGCCCGCGTGGTCTGGCCACGACGTCGTTCTGTATCGACGGTCCTGCCCGCTCTGCGGAGGGCGCGATGCGGCTCACACAGTCGCAGCGGTACGGCATCAACGGTGGCCACGCCATGAGCGAGTGGATACGCAAGCGTGGCCACACGCCGATCGGCCAACTGCTTTGAACGGACGACGAGCGTCGCGGCTTAGTGAAGGATCGGGCTGGGCGCAGTGCGTCGAAGTGGAGTCAGGTTCCCTTTGGACTGACAGCAACGGGAGTCAGACGGCCCTTGTCTCTGCTACGAACTCACCCGCGATGGTCGGGCGCCCAAGACTTGTACCATTGCTCCCAATCCTGTGAGCTAGGCTGAGCGCTTCAGGACCTCGACCAGCCCTTCTAACAGGCGCTCGTCATCCATCAGCTGTACGGCTAAGTCCCAAACGCCCTGCCCCGTCTGACGTTCATACCTTTCCAGCTGGGCCGCGGCGGCGTCGACCACGAGATGAAGGTTCTCGGAGGCGGCGCGGTAGAAGATCGCGCGGCCTCCACCGACCCCCTCCTTTAGCGCTCGCTGGTACCAATATTCCGGGACTCTTAATGCGATCGCGCGCGCCGCGACTAGCCGCTCGGCGACCGCCTGCCCACCCGCGTCCAGCATCCGTTCGAACTTGAGAATAGCTGCCTCGGGCACCTGACCGCGCGTCCGCCAGTAGGAAACTGTCGCCTGCGCCACGCCCATGAAGCGGGCGAGCTCCCGATCCGTCGGAACGGCCGCACGGCGCTTCATCTCGGTCAGGAGAGAGCCCACATCGCCCTTCCATTCGGTGAGCGGCGCAGCGCGATGATCCTTCGCCATGCACCCTCCTATCGAAATTCGCTCGGACAAGCGTGGCCAAATAACTCGATCTCGACTCAAGAGAATTGATATTTTGCCAGCTCTGTTATTATCCGTTACGCAGTTGACGATTCCGGTTTAAGCAGATCGGGCGGCAGTGACAGGCGATCAGAGTTGCATCCAGCAAACGCCATTTGGGTCAGCGCGGAGACCTTTGCGAGCTTGGCGGCCATCAGTGTGCAGGCCGGCCGCCGGGCCCTGAAGGCTGCCGCGAGCGGCAAGCCCTGGAGAGGCGTTCAGCTCGTAGTCCGGCCGCATATGAGCGCTTACGGTCACGCACTTTGCGCCTGGGAAGTGGCGCGAGACAGCCTGCCGCCGGACCTGCGGGCCATTACAAGTGAGGGGCCTCCGCCGTCCCTCCGACAGAACGTGTCCTCGGAAGCCGACGTGCGCGCCTTAGAGACTCGTTGGCGAGCGATTCAAAGCGCGTTTGCGCTTCCGCCACGATCATCTGCACGCAAAGCCGCACTTCGTACTGCGGCCGTCGCATGCGGGCAGGACGTTCGCACGCTGTACCGATGGCTGGCCCGCTATGAAAGCGATGGTGTGAACGGGCTGGGCCGCCGTCAACCGGCAAACGCGGGACAAACGCGGGTGGCGATCTCACGAAGCTTCGACAACGCCTTTCGCGAAGCCGGCGGCGATGAACCTGCGTTGGCCGAGCTGGCGACAGACCTGCATCGAGCGCTCAAGGGCTTGTGGGCCTCACGGGCCGAGACGGCAGGCAGCCGGGAGATCCGCCGTCTCGCTGAATTCCTGCTGCAGGAGAGCTGCGAAGCCCGCGGACTTCGGTTGTCGAAGGAGGCCATTCGGCTCTCACGGCGTGCGGTCGAGCGCTTCGCCCACTACCGGATCGTCAATCAGCGTCGCAATGACCGCAAAGCCTTCGACGACGCCAAGCCGCGCATCCGCCGCGACTGGACGATGCTGACGCCCATGGAGCGGGTCGTCGCCGATGTGAAACACTGCGACGTCGTCGTCTCGCGAGACGATGGCACGCCGGCCTGGCCGAAGATCGTGGCGTTCATGGACGCCGGCACAGGCCGGGTGTTCGTCCACCCCATTCTGCTGGAGAAGGGCGAGGGGGTGCGCCAGGAGCACGTGATCGAGTCCTTCCTGGCGATGGCTTCGGATTCCCGTTGGGGCTTCCCGCAAGGGCTCTACCTCGACAATGGCGCCGAGTTTGGCGCGCTGGCGAAGATCGAAGGCGCGCTGCAGCTCGTAGGCGATCCGGGGGCTCGAACGCTGATCTTCGCCAAGCCCTACAATGCCGCCGCCAAGCCGATCGAGAGCCTGTTCGCCCGCCTCGACCGCTACGTCTTCTCGATACTGCCGGGCTACGCGGGACCCAACCGGATGGCCAAGAAGACCCAAACGCTCGGTAAGCCCCCGAAGCCGTACCCCGGCACATGGACGAGCTTCTGCGAGACGCTGTCCGGGCTGATTGAAGCGCACAATCAGCGCCCGGTCGGCGGCCAGTGGTGCGATCGCTCGCCTGAGGACTGGTTTCAAGAGAAGGTTAGCCTCGGCTGGAAGCCGGCCCAGGTAGATACCCTGGCGATCGACTCCGCGTTCTGCGACCGCGACAGCCGGCGGGTGGATCGCGGCGTCGTGCGCATTGACGGCGTTCGCTACAGCCATCCGCTGCTCCAGGCGCTTCCGACCCGCACGGTGGTCGACCTTGCGTTGCCTTGGCGACGCGGGGCCGAGCCGCTGTTTCGGACGCTCTCGGGCGCATGGGCGCCGCTGAAGCGCGAAATCCCCTACCCGGCCCGCTGGATCGAGGGCGCACGCGAGTCGTCACGACGTCAGCAACGTCAAGCCAGTTATGTCTCGGAGCTCGCGCGCGAAGCGCCGAAGCTGGATCCGATTGAGATCCAGCTCCGTGCAACGGGCCGATCCGTCCCCACGCCCGGGCCCGGTCGACGCCTTGACTTAGATCTTGGCGAAGAGCTGCACGCGCTTGCCGCATCACGCCGCGCCGAGACCGAAAAGGCCCGTACAGCGCCAAGCCAAGCCGAGTTGCGCCGCGCGCGGGAGACGGCGCTCACCGAGCGACTGGAGCGGAGATTTGCCCGTGAAGAATGAGCAGTTCGTAGCCACGTCGGTCGCCCGCGGGTTGATCGCACGGATGCGAGCCACGCATGAGCGTCGCCGCATCTCGATCTTCTCCGGCCCGCCAGGCATTGGGAAAACCACGGCGATCGATGCGTTTCGCGCGCTGCATCCCGACAACGTCGTGGTGGTGAAAATCGCCCGGCGGCCCACGAAGGAAGTCCTGCTGCTGCAGCACGTCCTGGAGGCGTTCCGAATTGTCCACGGCGCCTCCAAGCGGGTGATCCCAAGCTCGATCTGGGAGCTCAGAACCTACTTCTACAAGGAGATCTGCGGCTGGGCGGACATGGACATGGACCTGGCCAAAGCGGGCAATATCGACGGCGGAGACACTCGCCTGACTTTCGTGTTCGACGAGGCCCAAAACCTCTCACGGTCGGCCATCGAGGTGATGCGCTATTGGAACGATTCCGACCGCTGCTATGCGCCCTTCCCGATCGGCCTGGTGTTCATCGGCAATAGCGAATTCGCGCTGCAGGCCGACAAGACCGGCGAGTCGGCGGTCTCCGCCGCGGTCGCCGATCGCGCCTACCACATCCAGGCGATCGAATACGCCGACCTGACCGACGCGGACATCGAGATGTTCCTTTCGGCGCAGGGGGTGGCGGACCAGTCCGCGACGAGCGCGATCCTGCGCTACCTGCGCATGTCGCGCTCGCCGCGGAGTTTTCGCCGCATCGCCGATATCCTCGACGACGTCGTAGACCTTGCGGACGGTCGCCCGCTTACCGGCGCGCTGGTGCACCAGCTGCTTGCGCCGGCCTGAACGGGCGTTCTAACCGGTCAGGACGCCTTCTTGGCCCTGGTCCGTGGGGCCGCCGCGCGACGCCCGCTCTGCCCCAGCCCCATGCGCTTGGCGAGTTGCGAACGCGCTTCAGCGTAGTTCGGAGCGACCATCGGATAGTCCTTCGGCAGGCCCCACTTGGCGCGGTATTCTTCCGGCGACAGGCCGTACTTGGTGCGCAGGTGCCGCTTCAGGCTCTTGAACTTCCGTCCATCCTCGAGGCAGACCAAGTGGTCTGGATTAATCGATTTGCGGACAGACACCGCAGGCGTTTGCGGCGCGCTTGGCGCTTCCGCAGGCGCGCCGGCTCCCTTTAGCGCACCGTGCACCTGTTGAATCAGCGCCGGCAACTGGTCTGCGGTGACCGAGTTGTTTCCGACATACGCCGCAACGATTTCTGCGGTCATGTCCAACACATTGGTATGATCTTCAGCCATTTTAGGCTCCCGTTCCTAGTGCTGGGTGCGCTCTTACTACTGTTCGCGTCCGCCGCAATAGGACAACCGTACTCGTGTCGAGCCGTTGGACCGCGCCTAACGCATGTTATGCGGGCGCGCACGTGGCTTGGGACCGGCGCACTCCTCCACTAGTCTCGGGGGCATGGACTTCCTCGACATCTATGGCGCCTCTGGCGTCGCGTACCGCTTCCGTCGTTGGCCTGAGATCGGATCACATCCGTCAACCGCCGGGAATTACGCGCTCGTAGGCGATCATGGCCGGAAGGTGATCGCCGTAGGCATTCTAGAAGACCTGAGTCGTGCACCGAACGAATTGGCCGGACGCACAGGGGATGCCGAGATTTTCACGCGGCTCAATATCTCGCGGACAACGCGCGAGGCCGAGCACGCAGACATTGCGCTACGTCATCCGAGCCTCACATCCGGCCAGCAGTCTACAGGGTAACTCGGCCCAGGCCCGGAATAATGACTTTAGACCGTGCCCATGTGGTTGATGCGGATGCGTAGGGAATAGGCAGACGAAACTCAGCCCATCGGTCCGGAGTTCACAAACATTAGAGCCGCAAAACAATGCGGCCATGGAGACGTCCGGCCGTGGATCAACAGCCAGCTGACTTGCGTGAGCGCGCTTCGCGACTTCGCCAGATTGCCCGCACCCTAACCGACTCTCGAACGCAAGCTGCCTGGCTGCGCGAGGCGGCAGAATGCGAGCAATTCGCCGCCGCTTTGGAGACGGAACGCTCGCCGCGCCGGTGGCTGTCCGGAACGCGCCTGCATTGATCACCCTCCGGGCTTCCGCCTGACGAGCGACCAGCCCCTCATCAGTAAACATCGATAATATACGATCTGACCTTTGCCCGCTCCTACGCATTTAAATCGAACACGTTCAACGACAGGCAACTCAGGCTCCCTTGATCCGAATTGCATTTGATGTGCGCCACTACGCCGCACCGCAATACTATGCTGCAATGCAACATGGAATTTGACTCAGGCACCTGATTGGGAGAGATGCACGGCGTGGGCGGAGAGCCCTCGGCCTGCAAGGAAACAACATGCCTTCTAACACCACTGCAAAGAAGGATACCGGCGCCAAGGAACAGGCGAAGGTTTCCGTCACTGTCATCGATGCCCTTCAGAGCTCGATCCCCTCTTTCAACAAGCTCGGCGATCACGCGAAGCTCAACCTGCAAGCCGGTGTTGCGTCTGCGAACGCCGCGGCCAGCGGGGCCCGCGCCGTCGGCAGCCAGGCCTTCGCGGCGAGTAAAGCGCTGCTCGAAGTGCAGATGATCACCGCAAAGCAGGTCGCCGGCGTCAGAACCCTGCAGGACCTCTTCAATCTGCAAGGCGCGTACACGAAGTCGCTCCTCGAGACCTATAGCGCCCAGACGGCGAAGGGGTCGGAGACCTTGAAGGCCGCCGTCAGCGAAGCGTGGGCGCCGCTGGGCGAACGCGTCGAGGTGGCGCTGAAGTCACTGCAAGGCGTCGAGGGCTAACGCCGAGACGTCCATCCAAACGGAAGGCGGGCTGTGGGATCACTCGCCGGCCGAGGGCCGCCGCCGCGGCGGCGGCCCCACACCTTTCTCCTGCTGAACTGATCGGGTCCGCGGCCGCGAGGCTTAGCGGCGCTATGGAGGAGTCTGCATGTCTCGCGTTGTCTTCGTCACCGGCGGCACCCGCGGGATCGGCCGCGCGATCAGCCAGCGGCTGGCCGCCGACGGATACAGGGTGGCAGCCGGCTATTCCGGTAAAGAGGCCGCCGCTGTCGCCTGCGCCGCCGAGCTCGGCGTGATGGTGGTGAAGGGCAACGTCGGAAGCTTCGAGGACTGCGGCCGCGCAGTGAGCGAGGTGGCCGCCGAGCTGGGGCCCATTGACATCCTGATCAACAACGCCGGCATCACGCGCGACGCGGTCCTGCATCGGATGAGTCACGAGCAGTGGTCCGAGGTCGTGCGGGTGAACATGGACTCGCTCTTCAACATGACCCGCCACGTCATCGAGGGCATGCGGGAGCGCGAGTGGGGCCGGATCATCAACATCTCGTCGATCAACGGCCAGAAGGGCCAGGTCGGCCAGACCAACTATTCCGCGGCCAAGGCCGGCGTGATCGGCTTCACCAAGGCGCTGGCGCTGGAGAACGCCAAGAAGGGCGTGACGGTCAACGCCATCGCGCCTGGCTACATCGACACCGAGATGCTGCAGGCGGTGCCGCCCAAGGTGCTGGAAGGGATCGTGGCGCAGATCCCGATCGGGCGTCTGGGTCAGGGCGAAGAGATCGCCGACATGGTCGCCTACCTGGCCGGCGAGCGCGCCAGCTTCGTGACCGGCGCGACGCTCACCCTGAACGGCGGCCAGTTCCTGGCGGGTTGAGCTGGAACTTAGCACGACTTCGCGGGGCCTGACTTGCGACTGCTAGCAGGCCGATCCTGGATCTGTGTCGGCGTTGCTGAGCTTGACGCGCCGCACTTGGACATCGGCGCGAACCTGATGTGCGAGCAGACGCTCGCCATCGGAGTGGCCCTCGCCTGCTCCTCTTGGGACCCGGCACACGCAAATCGGACAGGGCGCAGCAAGCGCGGCGCATCGGAGGACGTTGATGATCGGCTTTGACGCGCTCTCGGATCTGCAGCCTCAGGATCTGCCCGAATTTTCGATGAACGTGGCGAAGGCCACACTGATCGGTCAGCAGACTGCGCTTGAGTGCTTGAGCCAGGTGGATGCGGGCCTCTTAGGAGCCCTGGATCGGATCGATCTCCCGATGTCGATGCTGCAATCCGCCGCCTCGCCGATGGCGCCCGAGAAATTCCTGCAGCAACAGGGCCAGTTGATCTTGGAGATCTCGAACTACTGGCTCGAGACGATGTCATCCGCGGTATTTGGTCCTCAAGGCAAACGACCCGACAAGCGCTTCGCGGGCGACGCTTGGCGCCAGCCGATGTTCGACGCCGTGCAAGCCGCCTATCTCGCCAACTCGCGCTGGCTGAATTTGCTGGCGACGAACGCGCCCATCGATGACCCTTGGGAACGCAAGCGGCTGGCCTTTCATACTCGTCTGGTCACCGACCTCTTCGCGCCGTCCAACTTCCTGGGCTCGAATCCGGAGGCGCTGGCCGAAGCCGTGCGCACCAAGGGCCAGAGCCTGGTGCGCGGCATGGAGAACTTCGCCGCCGACCTGAAGCGCGGCGGAGGCGAGCTGTCGATCAGCCAGACCGACCGGGAGAAGTTCAAGGTGGGCGGCAACCTGGCGGTGACGCCGGGCAAGGTCGTCTTCCAGAACGACCTGATGCAGCTCATCCAGTACTCGCCGGCCACGCCGCAGGTCCGCGAGGTCCCGCTGCTGATCGCCACGGCGTTCATCAACAAGTACTACATCCTCGATCTGCAGCCGGCGAACTCCATGGTCCGCTGGCTGACCGAGCAGGGGTTCACGGTGTTCGTCACCTCCTGGGTGAACCCCGACGAGCGGCACGCCCACAAGACCTTCGAGCACTACATGGCCGAGGGCCTGCTGACCGCCATCGACAAGGTGATGGACCAGTGCGGCGTGCAGAAGATCAACGTCGCCGGCTACTGCATCGCCGGCACCTTGCTGGCCTGCACGCTCGCCTATCTGGCCGCCAAGAACGTGGAGTCGCCGGTGAACTCGGCGACCTTCTTCGCCGCCCAGCAGGACTTCAGTGACGCCGGCGACCTGGCGCTGTTCCTCGACCCCGCGAGCCTGGCCGGCATCGAGCGGCGCATGGACCGGGCCGGCGGCGTGCTGCCCGGCTCGTCGATGGGCGAGGCGTTCAACCTGCTGCGGGCCAACGACCTGATCTTCTCGTTCGTGGTCAACAACTACCTGATGGGCAAGACGCCGCGGGCCTTCGACCTGCTCTACTGGAACTCCGACCAGACACGGCTGCCGAAGGCGCTGGGACTCTGGTACCTGCAGTCGTTCTACCAGCAGAACCTCCTGGCGCGCGGCGAACTCGAGTTGGGCGGCGCGCGACTGGACCTGTCACAGGTGACCACGCCGGTCTTCGTGCAATCGGCTCGGGAAGACCACATCGCCCCGCCCGAGAGCGTCTATCGCGGCGCACGGCTGTTCGGCGGCCCGGTGAACTATCTGCTGGCCGGCTCCGGCCACATCGCCGGGGTGGTCAATCCGCCGGCCGCCGGCAAGTACCAGCATTGGACCAACGCGAAGCTTCCCGGGACGCTGGAGGGCTGGAAGGCCGACGCCCAGGAGCATCCGGGCTCATGGTGGCCGGTCTGGGCGGACTGGCTGCACGCACGTTCCGGCGAGATGGTCGACGCGCGCGATCCGGCCGCGGGACCGATGCCGCCCATCGAAGATGCGCCGGGCTCTTACGTGCAGGTCATGAGCTGAGCGCTTGCAACTGAGCTCCATTCGGGCCACTGCAAGCACCAGAAATCATTCATTCGAATGATCGAGAAATCTTCAAAGCTGCTCGAGGTTGAGCCGCTCACTTGGGTTGCATGTTGCGTTTAGATCGAAGTTCCAGGGCGAACGCTGATGACAGTTCGGGGCGCGATTTGAGGCCCGCCGCTGAAGTCAACAAATGGGGCCAAATACTCGGGAGAAAAGGCCGGCGAACGCAGGCCCGCATTGTCGCTGGCCTAAAGTTGCTGCTGGCGTCGGCGCCAATCGCCGGCATAACCGTCATCGCCGTAGCTGCCGAAGCCGACGTTTCGGGGCCTACGTTCTATTCCTATTTCGATGACCTTGGGGAAGTGCTGCTCGCCGCATTGCAGGAAGTCGAGCCTGATCTGGCGGCGGTACGCCACACTCTAGAAATCGATTGGCCGCGAGAGCAGGCGTTCACCCACGCAGAATTGTTCATCGAGGCCTATCGCGACTTATGGATGAAGCACGCCCCAGTTCTGCAAGCCCGCAATGCTCTCGCTGAACTGCGGGACGAGCGATTTATGGCGCATCGCGTAACAGGGCCAAATGAGTTAGCGCACATGCTCGCCGCAAAAATGCACCCGATCCATCGCGCTGACACGCCCCGACCTGTCGAGCCCCTGGGGATGGCCTCGATTGTGATCACTGCCCTGGAACGCCTCTCGACCCATCTGGCCAACGCGTATCATGAGCCGGACGCCATCAACTGGAAGCGCAGCCGGCATGCGCTCGCGCACTTTATCGTCGAAGGGATCAGGCCCCTTTAGACCGTTGCTGAAGCGCAACATATCAAGCCGTCGACTGATTTCCCCTTGACAGCGCCGGCGGAAGCTGACGAAGCATTGGTTTCATAAGCGATAGCCTGAGTTCCGGTGGTGGTTCACCGCGAACTCGCCAAAAAGTCACCGCGCCGAAGCGCTCGCACGGCCACCTAGGGGAAACTATCTTCATGTCTTCACGGACTATTTTCGCGCTGCTGGGCGCGACTGCGCTCACATCCGTCGCGATGCCAGCACTGGCTCAGGACGACGGTTCGACGCTCCAAGAGGTCGTCGTCACGGCCCAGAAGCGTGAGCAGCGTCTGCAGGACGTGCCAGCTTCGGTTACGGCGATCACCGGCGAGAATCTCGCGGTGAACCGCATCCAGAATGTTCAGGACCTCGATTCCGTCTCGCCGAATCTGACCATCACCAATATTCCCGCAGGTAACACCAGCCCGGTCTACTCGATGCGTGGCGTGATCGGCCTGGGGACGGCGCCCGGCGCCGACAAGGGCGTGGCGCTCTACATCGACGGTGTCTACATCGGCACGGCTTCGGGCTCCGCCTTCAATCTGGCCGACATCGAGCGGGTCGAGGTTCTGAAGGGCCCGCAGGGTACTCTGTTCGGACGGAACTCAACCGGTGGTGCGGTGAGCATCACCACCAAAGGGCCGCGCGGCGAGTTCCACATCAAGCAACAGGTCACGGTCGGCAATTACGACCAAATCGAGACGCGCACGCGCCTGGACACGCCGCAAATCGGCGGCCTCAGTGCAGCGTTCACTTATGCCCACTCAGAACGCCGCGGCGAGATCCGCAACAAGGGATTCGGCACCATCTGGAACGGCACGCGCGCGGGGCTTTCGCCAACCCTAGTCGCGTCCAAGTGGCTCGGCAGCGATGACACTGACTCCTACGCTGCGGCGGTCCGTTACGAGGTCAACTCCGACTTCAACCTTGAATACAAGTTTGACCACACCAAGGGCGACTTCACCGAGCTCGGCGTCGGCGAACTTGGACTGATCCTGCCCACAATCGTCACGTTCAATAACCAGAGCGGCTCGCCCCTGGTCATCTCGCCGACGCGTCCGAAGGCAGTCAACAACTGGGCCACGGTGCCCAGCACGGTCTCGGCGTCCGGCCACGTGCTCACGGCGAATTGGCGGCTCAACGAGAACCTCAACCTCAAGAACATCGTCGCGTACCGGAAGAGCCGCTATTTCGGGCCGCTCAACGACCTCTACGGCACCGGCGGCCTGTCCGCCGTCTCGACGGCCATCGCCACTGTCCCGTTCTTCTCGGTCGTGACCCTCTCCGCCGGCCACGATTCGCAGTGGACCGAGGAGTTCCAGGTCGACTACGACTCCAAGCTGCTGCACCTGACCACCGGCGGCCTCTGGTTCCACCAGAAGAACCAGAAGGGCCAAGCCGGCACCGGCTTTAACTCGATCAGCTTCACCGCCATTCCAGGCTACGTGCTGCCCATTCCGGCGAACGCCCCGACGGTGCAGAGCGACGTAACTGTGCGGTCCTACGCGGCCTACGCCCAGGGCGAATTCCATATCATGGACCAGCTCGATGCGGTGGCTGGCGCCCGGTATACCGACGACAAGAAGCGCGGGACCGACAGGACCACTGCCCTAGGCGGCAACCTGGACTATGACGGCAACAAGTGGACCTATAATCTCGGCCTGAATTACAAGCCTACTGGCGATATGCTGGTCTACGGAAAATACTCCACCGGCTACATCTCGGGCGGCAAGCTCGCTACGCTTACCTACAATCCTGAATCCGCCAAGTCATGGGAAGCGGGCGTCAAGGCCGACTGGTTGAACCGCCGTCTGCGCACCAACCTGGCGCTCTATTCGGCCAAGTACACGGACCTGCAAGTCGCGGGTTCCGGCCTCACTTTCGGTGTTCCCCAGGCCTCGCAAGTGCTAGTCAACGCCGGCGACGCCAGGGCGAAGGGCTTCGAACTCGAAACGACCGCCGTGCCGATCCAGTCGCTGACGCTGGGCGCCAACGTCGGCTATCTCGACTTCAAATACACCCGCCTCGATCCGCGCTTCGTCGCGGCCGGCAACACGCTGCCGACACAACGTCCGAAGTGGACCGCCAACCTGTCGGCTCAGTACGTGACCGTACCGGTGTTGGGCGATGCGCGGGTCACCTTCCGCGCCGACGCCAACTACCGCTCCGAGCACGACGGCGGCGCCATCCTGGCTTACCGGTCTTTGACCCGGATCCCGAAGAGCTGGGTGATCAATACCCGCGTGTCGCTCGACGGCATCTCCTTGGGGGGCGCGGAGGCTTCAGTCGCGATCTGGGCGCGCAACCTCACCGACGAAGACGGGCCCCGCTACATTCTCGGCCCGCCCGTTGTGGCCGCCGCCACCTACGAGCGCGCGCGGACCTTCGGCGCCGACCTCACCGTCGAGTTCTAATGACAACGTTTAGGGTGCTGCCTGACAAGGCGGCGCCCTAAACCAACGCTGTCCACGATGCTTCGTTTGGTCGCAGACGACTTAGTCAGTTAGATATCATGTCGTTGCGCATATTCATGCGCATGGCTGACCCGCTAAAGACGCACATTAGTATGGCCTGCCTGGGCCGAACCTATTCGGCCTGGTGGCACGTCCGCGACGGCCAGGTGCGCGTCGAGGCCGACTTCGGTTTTCGGCTCGCGCCGCTGGAAGCGAACGTTGAGCCGCAGATTCTCGCTGAAATGCTCTTTCGACATCTCGTTCGATCGCAAGCGGCACGGCGCGCGACCTCTCGCTGCGCGGTGCAGTCGTAGAGCGTTCCACAAGATTTCGACCAATTCTGGTGAGCAGATCGTCTCCTAAGCACCCCACGCAGCGGACGACCGTATCAACTCGCTGAATTCCGACGTGTTGCCGAGCGCACCCTAGGAACAAATTTGTGGCCCCGCTTGTTCAGCGAATATGGCGAATGCTCGACGAGGATCGCGCAACCCTTCTTCGCAAGTCATCGCCTTTTGCCTTCTTGTCGCCGGGTCGGCCTTCAGCTTCGGCAACGCGCTCCAGCAGCACTGGCGCGCCTCTGAGACCGACAGACTCTTGCTTTCCAGATACGCCAGCCACGAGCGAGTCTGGGATGGCATCCCCGAGGCGAAGCCGATTTCCGCCGAAGAAGTGGCGAAGCTCCAATGGAACGAAGCGCCCGCGCCACAGCGCGTTGTGACGCACAGGCTCTTGCAACAAGGCAATCCCGTGAAACAAGAAGCGATTGTGATCACGTCGCCTGCCCCGGCAGTCGAACAAGTTGCGGCGCAGACCGGTGAAGCTGTTGAAGCCACGGAGTTGCAATCAATCTGGACGAGCCCGGATGACCTAAGCTTGCCGGTCGATGACCTAGCACCGCTAGCCAGCGCGGCTCATTAGTTCAGCTGGCATAAAGCAAAGTGCGGTCGAGAAGCGTGAGCCGCAGTCGCCTAATATCGCCTATCGGGCCTGAGCGCCTGTCCAGCATTCAACCTTCGTCGCCAGTCGCAGATGCGCCGAGGACCGCACCAGACTGGCGGGCGTCATCCTCGATGAGCTTTAATGCCAGCTCGCGAACAGCCCTCTCGCTCTCGGAAATCTCTCCGTTCAAGCGACTTGCGATAGCGCGATGCAGTCGGGCCAGCATTTCTGAAGGGTCCAACGCCAGACGCTCGATCTGCAGTAGTTCGAATGCCGCCAATTGGGCTTCCAATTCTTCCATGAGAATCCTCACAGAGCTTGGTGGCCAAGCTTGACACGAGTCCTCACGCAGATCCGTCGGTTAGTCGACGTAGGCCAATAATCTCAATCGAGCGCCCACAGAGTAAGTTGCCCAAGTACCTCTCGCACTTGCCGCCGTTTGGCGGTTGTGAGCAGACTGCATTACGAATGCGAGATTCTGGGGAGAGGTGAGTATATACATGATGCGTTGGTTATTGTTGGCCGCCACTACAGCTTCGGTGGCAAGTTTTACAGCTGCGCGCGCAGAGGAAAACAATTACGGCATCAGTCCCTACGGAGCGCAGGCCTACCCCTATAACCCCGACGCGGGGCGCCAAGCCGCACCTACCGCTCAGCCTGGCGCGATCAGCCCCTACGGCGCCCAGGCTTATCCCTATAATCCAGCCCGCGCCGCCGCGCCGACCCCAGCGGCGCCTGCTCCGATCAGTCCTTATGGATCCCAGGCATACCCCGCTCAGACTAGGGACCCGAATGACCCGATCAGCCCCTACGGGTCACAGGCTTATCCCTACCGCCCCGCCGCGGCCCGAGCGCCTCAGGCTGACGCCCCGCCTCCCGGTCAGCCGGACCAACGCTTGGCGCAGGGCCCGAGCGTCCCGCAGGTCCGCGGCGCCTATAGTCTGGAATCTCAGGGCGCCTGGCGCCGAGTCGAAGGCATGCCCGCCAGCATGGGCAACCCCACTCAACTTGCGCCCGGGACCTACGCCGCGCCGCCGGTCCCATCCGGCACGGTGTTCAAGAATAGCGGCATTCCGCCCCTAACCCGACCCAAGAGCGCGGTCCATCCGCCAGCCAATCGCTATTCGGACCTCTACGGCATGTATCCGCAGAACGTGGTGGGCACCTGGCTGCTGAACACGGGCGGACAGTGGGGGATGTCCCTGCAGGGGCCGGACCGCAACGGGATGCAGGAATACACCTACGGCGGCCAGACGGGGGCCGGCGTCCTGAACGTCAACGCCAACGGGACCTGGACCCTGAAGTTCGCCGGCAAGACCCAGACCGGCCGCTGGGCCGACGCACCCGACACGGTCCACTTCTTCGGCCTCGATGGCGAAGAGCAGTTCGCCTACTGGAACAATAAGGGCCAGCTGCTCCTGCAGGGCGAGAGCGGCAAGCTGAAAACCAGCGTCAACGGCAAGCCGTAGGGAGGTCAAATCCATCTACTTCGTAGGGACGGAAGCCGGCCGGGAAGACGAGTTCGGCGGCCTCTTCTTGCTGGTTGCGACGAAGCTTCCGCTATCTCTTCGAATTGGAAGACACCGCCCTCCTCGTAAGCCTTCCGCCTTCGATCCCGACGGAACACAAGCTCGACCTTAGGGTTCAGGATTTCGGATCGCTGGAGGCGCCAGAATGCGCACTTTCTCAGAAGAATTCGTCCTCCCCCCGGCTAACGACGCCTACGAACGCGCCGCAATCCTAGAGCGTACCCGCACATTGAAAATGGCGAGCTCCGCCCACGCCTATGTGCGGGGCAACACAGTGTCGTTCTACGAGTGGCTGCAGGAGGGCAGTGATCACGGCGTGCCCGAAGGACCGCAAGCTTGGATTTGCGGAGATTGCCACCTTGGAAATCTCGGGCCGATCGCAAGCGCGGACGGCAGGGTGGACATCCAGATACGTGATCTCGACCAGACGGTGATCGGTAACCCCGCTCACGACCTCATCCGGCTCGGGCTTTCTCTCGCGAGCGCGGCGCGGGGATCGGATCTCCCCGGCGTGACGACCGCGCACATGATGGAAGAGATGATGGCCGGCTACGCGCTTTCACTCGCCGATCCCGATGAAGAGGGCGCTGTAGCAGAGCCGAATGTGGTGAAAAGTGTGCGCCGCCGAAGCCTTGGACGAAGGTGGCGGCATTTGGCGCGCGAGCGGATCGCGGACGCCTCGCCCGTGATTCCGCGGGGCCGGAAGTTCTGGGAGCTTACAGAGCAAGAACATGACGAGGTTCGCAAGCTGCTCGCGCAGGAGAACGTTCGGCGCCTGGTGCTGAATCTGAACTCGAGATGCGCGGCGAGCGATTTCGATGTCGTGGATGCGGCCTACTGGATGAAAGGCTGCAGTTCGCTGGGCCTTCTCCGGTTCGCTGTAGTGGTGCGGATGATTGACGCCGGTCGGAAGGACAATCTCGCGCTGATCGACATCAAAGAGGCCACGGCGCCGGCGGCGCCGAGCACCAACGCCTCGGAGATGCCCGTGCAGGAGGGCGAACGGGTGGTGGCCGGCGCGAGGGCGTTATCCCCAAACCTTGGCGAACGCATGGTCGCAGCCACCCTCCTCGACCGCCCCGTGTTCGTTCGAGAACTAGCGCCGCAGGACCTGAAGCTCGAGGTGGACCAGTTCAGCCGGGCCGAAGCCGTCTCAGCGGCGCGATATTTGGCCTACGTGGTCGGTCGCGCTCATGGCCGCCAGCTGGCGGCCGAAGATCGCAAGGCATGGCGCCGCGAACTTAACCGTCAGCGCACCGACGTGCTCGATGCGCCCAATTGGCTCTGGTCCAGCGTGGTCGGCCTCGCGGCCCGCCACGAGGAAGCCTACCTCCATCACTGCCGATCGTATGCGCTTGCGGCGCGCTGAGCCGAGGCTTCCCGGAGGCGAGCTTGCTATTGCAGCCCGGAACGACTTGTTGGCGTCGCGAGACCTCCGGTCGCGCGGCCCTCATTATCGACATGGCGGATTACTTCGACGCCGCGATGAAGGCGATGCGCCGGGCTCGCCATACGGTGCACCTGCTAAACTGGGCCTTTGAGCCTCAGACCCTGTTCCACCCAAAGCCCGGATGCACCGGTCCGGAAGAGGACCGGATTGGCGTCTTCTTGAAGACTCTCGCCAAGGCGAATCCCAAGCTGGACGTTCGCGTTCTCTGCTGGAAATCCGCGCTGCCGGTGGCCGCGACCCAGCATTGGTTCACGCTTGCCGACCGCAAGGTGTTCGCCGGAACGGCGGTGAAGTTCGTGCTCGACGGCAAGCTTCCCCTCGGCGGCTGCCACCATCAGAAGGTCCTGGTCATCGACGACGCCATCGCGTTTTGCGGCGGCGGGGATATCGGCCCGGACCGCTGGGACACGCCGCAGCACCTGGATGACGATCCTCGCCGCGAAAAGACCAAGCACGCCCATGGTAACAGCGAGGACGACTTCGACAGCCGCCACGAGGTCATGGGGCTCGTCGAAGGGGCTCCGGCTAAGGCGCTAGGCGCACTCTTTCGAGAGCGTTGGGCGCGGGCGACCGGCGAGGATCTTCGCGAGCCGCCCGCCACCAGACCGGCTTGGCCAGCTGGCGTGGCGGCGCAATTCGAAGGCGTCGAGGTCGGCTTGTCGCGCACCCTTCCTGCGTGGCGGCGCTATCCGGAAGTCCGTGAGGTCGAGCGACTGCATCTCGAAGGCATCGCCGAGGCCAAGCGCTGCATCTACATGGAGAACCAGTACTTCACCTCCCCGTTGATCGCAGCGGCGCTCGCCCGACGATTGGCCGAACCCGAGGGGCCTGAAGTGATCCTGATCGGCACGGAGCACTCGCCGAGCTACTTCGACCAAGCGACCATGGATCGCACGCGAGTGAAATTCATCGAGACGCTGAAACGCGCCGACAAGCACGGTCGATTGCAGGCCTACAGCCCCGTGACGACGCTGGGCAGGATCATCATCGTCCACGCCAAGCTGACCATCATCGATGATCGGCTGCTTCGGATCGGCTCGGCGAACATCAACAATCGCTCGATGGGCTTCGACACCGAGTGCGATATGAGTTTCGAGGCCGCCGAACGCGGCGGAGCCGCGAGCCGCCAGAAGATCGCCGGCCTGCGAACGCGCCTCTTGGCGCATTGGCTTGGCTGTGAAGACGCGATTGTTGAATCTGCGATCCGCAAAGCCGGCGGCGTCGGAGCCGGGATCGAGGCTCTGCGCATTGCCGGCTATGCCCGGCTGAGACCTATCCTGCTGCCAAAAGTGAGCGGCCTCGCGGCGGTCATCGCAACCTATCACGTGGGCGACCCCTTCAGTGCACGAGACTCATGGCGCTGCTGGCGACGCAAAACGGAATCGGAACAAGCCGGACAACGCGGTCGGAAGCGCACGCGCATAGCAGCCGATTGACCACTTGCCTTTTGGCGCAGTTCCGATATATCGGAGTGTGAGGTCGCCGAAAACGCGGCGCCTCGATTCCAACTGAAAATCTGAAATCGGCGACCGCCTCCACGAGGCGGCCGGTCGCCATGTCCAACGGAGGACCTGATGGACCTGACAAACCGGTTCGCGGAGGCGCTCGGCTATGCCGAGAAGCTGCACCGCGACCAGAAGCGCAAGGGCAACGAAATCCCCTACGTCGCCCATTTGCTGGGGGTGGCGGCCACCGTGCTGGAGTGGGGGGGCGATGAAGACACCGCGATCGCCGCGCTGCTGCACGACGCGGTCGAGGACCAAGGCGGCCTGGAAACGGCCGACGACATCCGGGCGCGCTTCGGTGACCGGGTCGCCGATCTGGTGCTCGCCTGCACAGACAACCTGGTGCACGGCGAAGGGCCGAAGGCGCCATGGGAAGAGCGCAAGCGGCGCCACATCGCCAAGATCCGCGACGTCGCCGCAGACGTGGCGCTGATCACTACGGCCGACAAGCTGCACAACCTCACGGCCATCGTGCGCGATGTTCGGGCCGAGGGCCCCGAGACGCTCAAGCGCTTCGGCCGCCCAGACCGGATCACTTGGTACTACGGCGAGATGACCGAGGCGCTCGGACCGCACGCTGATCACGCACCTGTTGACGAGCTTCGCAGCCGGCTCGCCGACTTGTCGGCGCTGCTGGCCGCCTAGCGGCACGACCGGTGAACCGCCACCAGCCACCTCCTCTATGAGCCAATGGAGAATACACCGCCGATGACAGACGGAATTCCGGACTATGGCCCGGAGATACGCAAAGAGCTCAGCTTGCTCTTGAATGACACCGCCCCAGGCGAGTGGGGCGAACTCGGGCTTTGCCCTGGCCCCTACGGCTGCCCTTTCGAGACCGATGAGGAGGCGATCGCGGCCGGCGTGCAGGAAAACTTCTGCTCAAGTTGTCGGGTCATCGAGATCTACCGGCCGAAATAGCCGCGACGAGGGCTCCGCCCGGTTGTCGATGAGGTCATCTCGCAATCGCGGCGTCCTCTATGTGCGCATGGGGCCCATCGTTGGAAATCCGGGGCATTCCGACCAGCGCACAGGGAGAGAAAACAATGAAAATTGTAGCGATTGCGAGCGTCATTGCGCTCGGCTTGGTCGCAGCCGGCTGCAACAAGCCGGCGAGCGAAAAGGCGGCCAACGCCTCGAACAAAGCCGGCCAAGAAGCGGCTGCCGCCAATGCCGCCGCCAACCAGGCTGCGACGCCCGCGCCTGGAACCGGCGCCGCCATGGCAACCGCCAGCACCGCCGATGCGGCGAAGGCTGCCGGCGAACACGCCGAGAAGGCCGCCGACGCGGCGAAAGACGCTGGCAAGGCGGCCGCCGACGCCGCGAAGAAATAGCGCTTGAAACGCCTAGGTCGTGACGGTGGCGCAACCTCGTCGCGGCTTAGGTCGTCAAGCTTCACCCTTCCCTCCGCAGCCTTGCTATCGATTTCCGGTGCGCTCCGACGACTTGCCGTCCTGATCGGACTCATCGCGGCTGCCGGGCAGGCCTCTGCGGAAGGCGTTGCGGTGACGTTCGACGACGTCCCCGGTTTGGCGCTATCGGCCACACCGACTTACGTCAGGGCGTCTTCGGTCAAGCTGCTGCGCGGTTTGCAACGCCATAATTTGCCGGCGACCGGTTTCGTCATCGCTTCGAAGCTGGAGGGCCCGGACGGACCGGCGAACACTGCTGTTGTGAAGTTGTGGCGCAACGCTGGGGTCACGCTCGGCAACCACGGCTACGCCCACGTCTCCCTGCTGGAGACGCCGGTCGACGATTATGTCGCCGACATCGGCCAAGCTGACCATGTGTTGCGCACACGCCTGGGCCTTCGCCGTGCGCCGCGCTGGTTCCGGCCGCCCTATCTTCAGACGGGCGACACGGCAAAGAGCCGTCACGCGTTCGAGGCTTGGCTTAGGCGCCATGGCCACCAGCTGGCACCGGTCACCATGGAGAATGCGGACTGGATGTTCGCTTTGCCCTACGACGACGCCTTGGCGCGCCACGACAAGGCCAGTTCCGCGCGCATCAAAGCGTCTTACCTCGATTACACCGCCCACGTCGTTCCTTGGTACCGCGAGGCTGGGCGCCAGCTCTTCGGGCGGAGACCCGACGTCGTGCTGCTGCTTCACGCGACCCGCCTGAACGCGGACACGATCGACGATCTCGCGGCCATCCTTGTCCGCAACGGCCTGCATGGGGTCACCCTGGCTGAAGCCATAGCCGATCCCGCATATCGCACGAAAGACACCTATGTCGGGTCCGACGGCGACGAGTGGATCAGTCGATGGTCGAAGGCGCTGTGCAAGGACCTCGACTGGGACGGCTTCCCCGAGCCGCCGGCCGACATTGCGGCGGAGAACGCGCGGCTCGACGTCTCGCCTTAGCCCGCTCAACGCCAGCCGCCGACCACCGGGGGGCGGCGGCCAGCGACCAGCGGCCTCCGTGATCTCGGGAAAGATTTGGAGGCCCGGCGACATTGGTCCCCGGTAGAACCCGTCGCGACGTCCAAATGGGGGGAAGTCGCCCCGGCCGACGGGCAGGACGACCGGGGCTCCTTAAGCACCGCGCGAGCGGCTTACGCGCGCGATCTATGCACAATCCAACGCGGCGGATGGCGTTCCGGCGCAGCCCTAATGGGGTGGGGCTTGACCTAGGATGGTCGTGACGCCTGCGGCAGGCTTGAGCAGAGTCCTGGCCGCAAATCGTCGCATAGCCGGCGCAACGCGCTGCGGTGTGGGGCGGCAACCTTTCACACCGCGATGGCTTCGGCCTCGGCCGTCAGTCGGTCGCAGGTGGCGAATTCGCGCCTTCGGAACGCGGCGGCAGCCGCCTTGCGCAACAGGGTGTGCGCCGCGACCGAATAGCGCGGTCGCAATCGTCCCGCCCAGAGTTCCGCTGTCTCCGGCGGCAAGATGGCCTCGTCGGCGCGCACCTCGATCAGCTCGGCGGCTTCTCGCAAAGCTGGCCACGCCATAAGAAAGCTGAGAGCGACGGCGAAATCCGAAAACTCGCGGGCCAGGGCGAACGCCCGCTCCTCCGCCTCCACGTCGGCAAAACCGCTGAGCCTTGTGACGAAGGCCCGCGCCCGATCCGCCGAGAGCGTGCGCTCGAACGAGGCCCAGCGGGCAACTTGCGCAGCCTCGGACTGGCCCGAGGCTTCCAGATATTCAATCCAGACGTCCTCCCAGACGAACTGGGCGGCAGCTGACGTCCGAGACGTCTCATCCGGCCTGCCTTCCTCCAGGACCGCCCTCGCCTCTTCGAGCCGGCCCGCAGTAAGCAAGCGGGCTCCCACCTCGGCCGCGACCTCGGGGGTCTTCAGCGCTTCGGGCTTGTAGGTCGCGCGGAAAGCGTCGACCTCGCCGGCCGCATCGGCGAGTTGGCGGCAAGCTCTCATCAAAGCCGGCGATGAAGCGGCGTGCTCGGCGATCTGCAGCAAGGCTGCTCTGGCGACCTCTCGCGGCAAGTCAGGAGCCAGCGAGCCAAGCCATTCGGCCCAATTGGCCGGATCATCCCCGACGGCGTCCGCCAGGCGCGTCCCGGCCAAGTCCGAAGACCCATCGACCAGCAATCCGCCCAAGCTGGTTGCCGCACGATCAAACACCGCGGCGAGCGCGCCTTCGCGATCCCGAACGCGCGATTGCACGCGCCGGGCCGCCGCGAGGAAGACGAAGGTTCGGTCGACGGCGGCATGGCGGTCCAGTTCGGCGAGCCGCTCCACGATCAGCCGCCGCAGCCCTTCGAGTTCTCGGACAAATGCGTTCCGCTGGCGCCAAGAGACGCGCGAGCGGCTGGTCTGCAGCGCCAAGAGCCGCTTGTCGATCTCCACCAACAGGTGTTCTGCGCCCTCTTCAGCGGCGAGTTCCATTCGCAGCCTGCGCTTGAGATCAGGTCGGCTATCGGCCACCTCGGCCAGGATCGCGGCGAGACGCTCAGCCCCCAAACCCGCCAGGTTCTCTGGCGTCACCTTCTTGCGGCTGGCGGCGGTGGGTCGCTTCATGAGCTCGTCTAATGAGCGCTCCCGCTTCACCGCAGTTGCGGTAACCGCCGGGAACGCGGAGCGAAAAAGAACATTTAGTGAACTCCAAAAGGAGATTCGCCAATGGCTGCTCGCAAAGCCACGTCCAAGCCCAGCCCGCAATCGAACGTGGAGAAGGACCCCGACGACTGGAAAACCGGCGACGAACCGATGACCGGCGCGCAGTCCTCCTATCTGCACACGCTCGCAGACCAAGCCCACGACCCCAAGGCGGCGATGGATGACCTGACCAAGGCGGAGGCCTCGAAGCGGATCGATGCGCTGCGCGAGAAGGTCGGCCTCGCGAGCGACTAGGCGGACCATGCGGCCGCGGCGAATCCATTTAGCCTCCGAGGCGTTGAACTGACCCGCTCAGGAGACCGCCGTGGCCGTGTCCGCCGCTGCAAATGTCATCGCCTTTCGCCCCCGCCTGGCGAAGTTCGTGGTGTATCCCGAGGGCGCGGCTGATCAAGGGCATGTGGTGCATGCGGCTTCGCCAATGGATGCGGCCACGACCTTCCTGGAGTCGTGGCATTCTGACGTGACCGCTGGCCAAGAGGTTGAGATTACGGTCGTCGCCGGAGAAACAGGCGAGGCTGTGCGCCTGCGCTTCGACCTCGACTGACGCAGAACGAATCGCCTGAGGAGTCGTTGAGTCGAGTCCCTGGACCCCATGTCGGGGCCCTTCAGGACGCGCCGCCATGGCCTACCGCCCCACCTGGCAAGGGCATCTGAAGCTCTCGCTCGTGACCTGTCCCGTCGCGCTCTACTCGGCGGTGTCGCCGGCCGGCGACATCCGCTTCAACCTGATCAACCCAAAGACCAACAGCCGGGTGAAGATGGTCACCACGGACGCCGAGACCGGCAAGCCGGTGCCGCGCGGCGAGCTCGTGAAGGGCTACGAGGTCGACAAGGGGCGCTACATCCTGCTCACCGAGGACGAGATCCGCGCCGTGCGCCTGGAGAGCACCAAGACCATCGATATCGAGCGCTTCGTGCCGGTGGCCGATATCGACCGCCTCTACTGGGATCAGCCCTACTTCCTGGCGCCGGACGGTAAGCTGGCCGACGAGGCGTTCAGCGTGATCCGCGAGGCGATGCGCAGCGAGGGGCAGGTGGCGCTTGGCCGGGTGGTGCTATCCACCCGCGAGCGCCTGCTGGCGCTGGAACCGCGCGGCAAGGGGATTGTCGCCTACAGCCTCAGGACCGCCAACGAGGTGCGCGAGGCCGGCGACGTCTTCTCCGGCATCAGCGAGAAGGCGCCGGACGCAGGCATGGTCGCGATCGCCAAGCAGATCATCAAGCAGCACGAGGGCCCGTTCCAGCCGGAGACGTTCGTCGACCGGTACGAGGAGGCGCTGAAGGGCTTGATCGCCGAGAAGCAACGGGGTCAGGGCGCCGTGGGCGTTGCCGAGCCCTCCGACACCCAGGTGGTCGACCTGATGGCGGCGCTGAAGGCCAGCTTGATGGGATCAGGCGCCAAGCCAGGGTCGGGCAAGAAGAACTCGAAGGCGGCGGGCGGCTCGAACGTCACGCCGCTGCGCAAGCCGCCGAGCAGTCGTCGCACGGGCTGAACGCCCGCGGGCGCCATGTGAAGGAGAAGTCGCCCCGGCCGACAGGCGTGACGGCCGGGGCTTCGGGTTTGTCGCGCGAGGGGGATACACGCGCGCGGCATGGAACAACCCACGCCACCGCTTCGTGTTCCCCCCTGGCTACCTGGCCGTGAACCCCGAGCACGCCGGCGCCGGCGCATCGGTCTTCATGCCGATCATCTTGCAGTGGAAGGTCGCCGGCACGCCGCCAGCCGCCGACGGCGCCTGCACGCAGCGGCCGCACACCGGACCCGGCGGCAACGGCATGAGGTGCTCCACGATGTCCGGCGGCGCGCCGTGCAGGTTGAGGCGCGCGGCGTGCGCCTCGACCTCGTCGGCCGCGTCGCCCGCGTCCGGCAAGAACACCTGGGTGCTCAGGTTGGCCCGCGACCAGGCCACGTCGCACAGCATGTTGGCGAAGGCGAAGTGGGGGTCGAGGCCCACCTTGACTACCTTGCGCCGCAAGCGGCGCTCGCCCTCGTGGATGCGCTCGGTGACCAGGGCCACCTTCTGCAGGTGCAGGAACATGCGGTCCTTCAGGATGGCCACCGTGCGGGGAACGCCCTTGTCCTCCACCTGCTGGATGAGCGCCTGCGGATCCGGGAAGAGGCAGGTCCCCTCGACGAAGCGCGCCAGGCTCATCTGCATGCAGTTGTACTGGTCGAGCTTGACCCGGTAGCGCGCCCGCATGTCCTCGACCGTCTTCTTGGCGCTATTGCTGAGCTTAGGCGTGTCCTCCCAGAAGATGTTGCCCTCGACGGACTCCGCGTAGTGGCCGAGGAACACCCGCCTGGGCCAGCGGTTGGCGAAGCGGTGGGCGTCGTTGTAGTTCGGGTTCGACTCGACCACGCAGACCTGGACGCCGTAGGCCTCCATGAGCTCGTCGCACCGGGCGAAGGGGTCCTCGGCGTAGATCTCCTCGACGTGGATGACGGCCTGGCGGTTGTCGGCCAAGCGCTCCTTGATCACCACGACGTTGTGCTTGCCCATCTGGTCGACCCCCATGCAGGTCGAGGCCGCGTAGGTCTTCCAGCCCAGCCCCAAGGCCATGCCGGTGGTGGCGCACTGGTTGAGGTGCTCCAGGGTCACCGGGATCTGCGAGGGGTCCTGATAGGGCTTGCCGAGCTTGCGGTTGTGGAAGTTCTTCTGGTCGTCGGCGTTGAGGTAGGCCTCCATGATCTCGCGCGGGCTGATGGTCGGCGAGAGCATCTGGTGGAAGTGGTAAGAGAAGTCCCGCCGCAGCTCGGCCTCGGGATTTTCAGGCCGCCACTCGCCCGCCTGCGGGTCGTCGATCCAGTGGCCGTCGCGGCAGACGTAGCGGTAATCGCCGGGGAGCCCGGTGACGCGGTCGGGGTAGGTCGCATCGAAGTCGATGCACTTGGGGAAGTACTCGTCGAGCGGCTCTTCCCGGCCGCAGGTCGGGCAGCGAGTGTGGAAGCGGTGGCGCGTGCCGCGCTGGTACCAGTAGTGGATGTCGGCGTCTGGCCAGTTGGCCGTCGAGCCCATCAGGGTCAGCTTGATCTCCGACGCGGAGAGGCGCTCCTTGGCCTTCTCCATGTCGGCGATCAGCATCTCCTGCACCTCGTCGAAGCTGATGACGTCCATCGGGTTTGATTCGGTCGACGTCTTGCCCGAGGTCCACAGGAAGTGGATGACGCTCTGGCCGATCTGGCGGAGCGTGACGTTGCCGGCGCCCACCCGCTGACCAGCCTCAGGGATGCTGTTCACGATCGGCATGAACCGGAAGGTGGACTTGGTGCGGGCCAGGGTCATGTCGGGGACGAAGAACCCCAGCCTGATCGAGGCGAACTTCACCGTCATGAAGATCGCGTAGGCCATCTCCATCACGGTGAATCCCACCTGGGTGCACTTCATGAGGGTGATCTGCTTCTGGAAGGCGTCTTCGAGCGTGCTCGGCAGCGCCGCGTAGATGGCCCGCATCGCCGGGCGCGACGACAGGTCAAAGCGCTTGCCGTCGACCAGCATCGCCTTGAGCGTCTCGCCCGTCGCCGGGTCGATCCGGTCATTCGAGATGAGGTCGCACCAGTCGACGAATGACATATCGGCCGGGATCGGCCCCGTGACGATGTCGCCGCTCAGGCGGAGCTCCGCCTCCTTGAGCGCGCGTTCGAAGTCCCTCAGGAAATCCTGATGGTTCATAGGCTTCATTACAGTTCCTTTGTGGAAATCGGGAAGTCGCCGCACTCGCGCATTAGGTCGTGAACGCCGGCGAACAGGGCGTGAGCCCTCTCAGGCTCGTTTAGAAATTCTCGCCCAAGGAGTTCGAAGAGTCCCTTGAGGAATTTGGTGGTTCGGACAGCAGAGACCATGTTCTGCTGCATGCTCGCGATGTCCTTGACAGTCTCACGATACTCTCGCGCGAGCTTGACTAGGTCGCCATTGTGCTCGACCTCTCCTTTCTCATTGTGCAGGTTGTTGATCGCCGACTCGATCCGAGGGAGCGTTCGGGCGAAAAGGGATTGGATTTCGTCGTAGCCGAGGATCGCGTGTTGCGATCCCGACAGGACCTCGGCCCGCGTGGCGGGCAAGACCTCGACCGCCGGTGAGATCCGCTGCTGGACCTGAGCTTGTTCCGCCGGCGGTGCGCCCCGAAGTGCGCTCGCACGGATGCTCGGCCGCGTCTTGCGCAGCTTGGCGATCAGGCGGTCGAGCTTCTTCTCTCCCTTGTCGCCGAGGTGTTTGCCGATGTAGGGCGCGAACTCCGGATCGTCGCGCAGCAGGTCATAGCCGCGGTTTCTGTGCGTCCGCAGGTGCGCCTCGATGCGATCCTCCAGATTGCGCAGCACCGGCTCCGGAATGCGCGAGTACGGCTTCGGCGGCGGAGGTTGATCTTCGGCATTCATAGGCGTGTGGCGGTCCAGCATGCCGGCGGAGCGGGAGGCGCCTCGGCAGCCTCAACCCTCGCGTCACGACGTCCGCAGGAGGTAGCGGCGCCCTGGTGCAGGCCCGTTGCCAGCCACTCCTCCAGCGTCTGCGGGAATGCGCCGTCCTCGCGCGCGCCTGCGTGGGCGCGGCTTAGGTGCGTCGGCAGGCGCGCGTCGACGCGAGGCTTCAAACTGGGCTGCGTGGGTCGCGGAGTGCGTGGCCACGTCTTCCGCCGCGAACGGTTCGGGTCTTGTGCGCTCATCGTCCGTGCGGCTGTCCAAATGTGCGCACGTGGCAGGAGGCCGAAACGCACCCTCCAACCCTTCCCTCACGACACGATCCACCGCGCCTCGCGGGCAGATCATTGCTCGCCAAACGCCCAGCTCGCTTCTGATGCAGGCGCGCGCGGCCCGCGGGCGCGCGGCCGCATAGAGGGCTCTCATGCGCAGGCCGGCACGGGGCGACGTGTTGCTTCAGGCCGGGCCAGACGGTGGACGCGATTAGAACCCAGTTCGCCGGCGGAACGCTGGGGAGGTCTACGGCGCTCATGTCGAGTGGCGATCCTGCGTGCCACGGAGCGGGAGGCCCGAGGCGACTCGATCAGCGCATCACGACGTTGGCGGCGGACCACCTTGCATCCGGAAATATACTTGCTAGACGTCTCGCTAGTTTATTTCCGGAGCGCACGTGGCCTCGCAGCGGAAGTTCGGCACCCAGGAGGAGCGACGCGAGGGCGCGCGCTCGAAGCTCATCAACGCGACCATCGAGCTGATCGCCGAGCGCGGCTTGCTGGGCTTCTCTCTAAGTGATGTCGGCCTGCGCACCGGTGTTAGCCGCGCTCTGCCCGGCCATCATTTCAAAGGCCGCGATCAAATGGTCGAGGCCGCGGTGACGCAGATCTTCGACGTCGGCGAGGGGCCCGCAGGAGCTGGCTTGGACGCCATGATCGACGCGTTCAGGCTGCGCCTGGCCCAAGCGGCCCACCGCGCGCCGACCAGCCTCGCCTTCGCCGAATTAGTGGTGGGCCCCCTCCCCCCGGGTTTGGCGGCCCTACGCGACGCCTACCACCATTCCCAAGCGCGGCTTGTGGAGCGCCATCTACAGAGTGCGCGAGCGAGCGGCCAAGTACGAGAGGACCTGGATCCATCGGCGGTTGTCCCGGTGCTGCTCGGCCAACTCCACGCCGAGATCATGCGCCTCGCCGCAGAGGGTGGGACCGGCGAGATATTTCTCGATTTGCTGAGGCGCTCGATCGAACGGGACCGGGACTCGACCAAAAGCCGCACTGCCCAGCGCACCCCTCCCGCGCCGAAGCCGAAAAATCAGGGAAACCTGTTCGGCGACAACTCGCCGCTTGACGCCAAGGGCTCGTGATCGGGGGGGGCGACGGGGACAGTTGCCGAGTGTCCCTAGACGCTGAGACCGTCCCTGGCACGGGGGTCAAGCGTCCCTTGAACGTCCCTCAAACGTCCCCTGCACAGTCCCCCCGGACCCCCCAAAGCAAGAGAGCTAGGGACACTTTGTAAGGGCCAGGGACACTTTCTATGAGCCGCCCTAGCGGAGAGGATCTTCGGCTCCGCCCCTGCGGCTCAAGTTGGAGCTGTCGCCCGCCTAGGTCTTCGGGCAGGCTGGACGGGGCGCTGGCGGCGGGACCAGATCCAGCCGTCACGAACATCGACCGACAAGGAGCCGGCGGACATGGCGATCGATTCCAAGCGGCCGATCCTCGCAAAGCCGGAACAGTTCGAGCGAGAAGCCACGGCGATCCGCCTATATGCGACCGACGTGGTTCAGAGCGAATTGGCGAAGGCCAAAGCGCTGTTCGCCCAGAGCCCCTTGGCGAGCGACGCGAGCGCGCGCGCCACGATCGACCGCGCGACCGAGGCGATCGCCTTCGCCTCCTCGCTCTACGCTGCGAACAACAGCACGGTGACCCCGTTCATTCTTTGGGCGACCAACGCCGCGCACGCGTGGAACGGCATGGTCGTGCCGTCGTCGGGCTACGGGCTCGACGCGCCCGACAACATCTATCGCAGCGCGACGTTCGACGGCGCCGGTCGCTACCGCATTCGCGGGACGGTGCAGGGCGCGGCGCCGACACAGGAGACCTTCGTCGTCTACCGGTCGCTTCCGGGCGTCGAGAAAACCATGACCGCAGGGCGCATGGACGAGATCGCCGGGGTGAAAAGCGAGGACTTCGTGCTCGACGCGGACGGCGGCTTCACAATCACCATCGACGCCGATCCGGCCAATGGACGCCCGAACCACCTGCAGGTCCCGGCTGATCTGCATGGCATGCACCTGATGGTGCGGGACTCGCTGGCGGACTGGACGAAGGCGCTGCCCTACGAGCTGAGCATCGAGCGGCTCGACGATCCGCCGCCGGAGGCCAGGCGCAGCGACGCCGAGATGGCCGCCCGGGCGGCTCAGGCGCTCGCGGGCAATGCGCGATTCTGGCTCAACTGGTTCGAGACCTACGTCCAATCCAAGCCGCTCAACGAGATCCCCCAGCCGTGGAGACGGGTGCAGGGCTGGGGGATGACGCAGCAGGGGCGCTTTTCGTTGGCGGACGACGAGGCGTGGCTGATGACGCTCGATCCGCTCGGGGCGAAGTTCTTCGATTTTCAGATCTCGGATCCGTGGACCAAGGCCGTCGAGTACGTCGCCAGGACCGGCAGCTTCAACGAGAGCCAGGCGGAGCCCAACGACGACGGCTCCATAACCCTGGTCGCGTCGCCGACGGATCCCGGCCTGTGGAACTGGCTGGACACCGCGGGGCTGACCAGCGGGACGTTCCAGGTGCGCTGGCAGTCGCTGCCGCTATCGGCGCAGGACGAGAAGGCGGTGCGCGAGGTGCGGGTGGTGAAGCTCAAGGACCTGCCGTCGCAACTGCCGAAGGGCGCGCGCTTCGTGACGCCCGACGAGCGTGCCGCGCAACTTCGCGAGCGCGTTGCGAGCTACAGCAATCGGCTGCGGTAGAGGCGCATCGGAACGGACAGATGGACGAGCTTGATCGGCTGGCGGAGGCCGTCGCCGCGAAGTTGATGGCGCGAAACGAGACCGTGGCGGTCGCCGAATCCTCGGCCGGCGGCCTGTTGAGCGCCGCGCTCCTGGGCGTCCCCGGCGCGTCGGCCTACTACCGCGGCGGCGTGGTGGTCTACAGCGCCGAGAGCCGCGAGCAGCTGCTGGGAGCGCCGTCGATGACGGCCGCGCGGGACGGTCGGGACCGCGCCGAGTGGACTCAGCTCACGGCCAGGGACGTCCGGCTGCGCCTGAAGGCGACCTGGGGCCTGGCCGAGTCGGGGTCGGCGGGCCCGACGGGCATCGCACCTGGCCGCACCTGGGTGGCCGTCTCGGGCCCGGTGGAAGCGACAAAGATCATCGAGACCGGAACCCCGGACCGGCAGGCCAACATGATCTCGTTCGCCACCGCGACCTTGCGCCTCTTGGACGACGCCATGGCGTGATCGCCGCCCTAGGCCGCGAGCGAACCGATCTGCCTGTGAATCTGATCGACCGTGCGGGCGCGCTGGGCGATCTGCGGCGCGACCGGACGGCTCTCGTCCATGTGGAGCCATAGCCGCATCAGGGTCCGCTCGCGACCTGGCCTGTTCTCGAACCGGTCCCGGGCATGAAGGATCGTCCAGTTGTGCCAGAAGACCATCTCGCCGCGCTCGAGGACAAAGCGCGCGGCTGTTCCCGGCTCGTTGGCGATGGCCTTCAACGCGGCGACGGCCTCCGTCACGGCCTCGGGAACCTCCTCGCCCCGCTCCTCGGCGACAAGCTGCTCGAAATGCGATCCCAGGATCAGGCTGACCGTCCCGTCGACGGCGCAGAAGTAGGGCAGCTTCGCCGCGGCGTTTTCGGCGGGGCTCGGCAGCTTGTAATAGGGGTGCATCCCGTCGAAGTAGCCTTCGTAGAGCACCGGCAACAGCTCGGGCCGTCGCTGCAGGAGAATGTTGTGCAGCATGGGTGAGGAGACGAAGCCGCTTTCCCCGCCGAAATCGGCCGTCTGCACCGACGCCAGCGCCAGGACCTCGTGGAAGTCGGCGTGGAAGCCCAGCTCCTTGTTGCTGATGTAGCCGCGGCCGTAGGGATTGTCGGTCTCCTGACGCACCCAGCCGAGGCGATCGCCCCGCTCGCTTTGCACCGCGGGCGCGCCGATCAACTGCCCGAGCATCCAGAAGATGCGCTGGAAGCCGTCGTCGCCAAAGCGGTCCACGTCGAGACCGCACAGCACGGTCAACCCCGGCCCCCGCTGGATCTGGCCCCGTATCGTCGCCGCCAGCTCGAGCAATATCGGGTCGCTCACGTCCGTGCGCCGGATCTGCAAGAGCGGCTTGTCACGGAGCCGGTTCAGCACCGAGGCCCAGGCGTCGAAGTGATCGTCCTTCAAATGGAAGCTCAGGCCGGCCTTTCCGCCATTGTCCTGGGCGCGCCAGGCGGATGGATGTTCAACCTGGCGAATGTGAATGTCGCTCATTTCGCGTCCTCGATTGCACTTCGCGAAACCTGGGCACGACCGGCTGAGGCTTACGGTCTGACGATGACCTTCATCAGGTCTCTTGGCCAGCGCGGCGTAGCGCTACGGCTTGTGCGACCCCGAAGCCCGGTGACAGGATCGTGGGAAATCAGAGGGGGGACGGGGCCATGTGGCGCAAGGGATGCAAAACGCTTCGGGCCCTGGCGGCCCCCGCCTTCGCCCTTGTGCTGTTCGCCGGCGCGGGACATGCGGCCGAGCCTTCGTCGCCCGCGGCGGTCGTCGAGCGCTTCGAGGTGGTCGAGAGCCGGCCGGCCTTTGGCGGGACCCGGTTTGACGAGGTCGGCGACTATCAGCTGGTCCTGGGGAAGGCGCATGTCCGGGTAAGCCCTCAGCACCCGGCCAACCGCGGGATCGTCGATCTCGACCACGCGCCGAAGACCGCCGAGGGCGATGTTCGCTATACGGCCGACGTCGTCATCCTGCGCCCGCGCGAGGCGGCGCACGCCCGCCGGGTGATGATCGCCGAGATCCCCAACCGCGGCATGCGCCTGGCGCTCGAGGGCGTGAACGGCGTCGACCCGATGCGCGACATGGCGGCGCTGCGGCAAGGCAAGCCGCTGCCGGCGCCCTTCTCGGCGCCTGAGGCGGCCGGCGGCGGTTTCCTCTACCGCCGCGGCTACACTCTCGTCTGGGTGGGTTGGCAGGCGGACCTGCCGCGCACCGGCGCGCTGCTCCGCGCCGAGCTTCCCGTGGCCACCGAGAACGGCAAGCCGATCACCGGCCGCGTCGAGGTGACGACGGTGTTCGACACGGTGGAGCCGCGCTCGGCGATGACGCTCGCCTACCCCGCCGCGCCGGGCGCCGAGGAGAACGCGGTGCTGACCGTTCGCGCCAAGCCGGGCGCGCCGGGCCGCACCCTGCCCCGCGCGAACTGGCGGCTGGAGGGACGCAGCAAGGTGATTGTCGAACGGGCCGCGGACATGGACGCCGGCGCGCTCTATCAGTTCACCTACACGGCCACCGACCCGATCGTGGCGGGGCTCGGCTTCGCCGCCACGCGCGACGTGCTGGCCTTCCTCAGGCGCGGTGGACCCGACGGGGCCGGCGTCGCCAACCCACTGGCCGACCTGCGCGCAGCGCCTTGCGCCCTCGCCGACGCCGCGGCCTGCAAGGCCTCCAATGGCGAGGCGGTGGACCTGTTGATCGGCATCGGCGGCTCGCAGTCCGGTCGCTACCTGCGCGATCTGTTGTGGCAGGGGTTCAACGACGACGGCGCCGGCCGCCGGGTGTTCGACGGCCTGCTGGTGCAGGTGGCGGGATCGCGCAAGACTTTCACCAACCGGCGCTGGGCCGAGCCCGGCCGGTTCTCGCGTCAGCACGAGGACCCGCTGGTCTATGGCAACCAGTTCCCCTTCACCTATGCGGTGACCACCGATCCCGTCACCGGGCGTCGCGACGGCCTGTTCGCCACCTGCGAGCGGACGAAGAGCTGCCCGAAGCTGTTCCACGTCGACGGCAGTTCCGAGTTCTGGAACGCCGGGGCCTCGCTGGTCTTCAACGACGGCGCAGGCCACGACCTGCCGCCCCCCGCCAACGTCCGCGGCTACCTGATCGCCGGCGCGCCGCACGCGGCAGGCATGGTCAACGCGTCGAGCCAGCTGGCGCCCAATCCGCTGACGGCGTCGGGCACGATGCGGGCGCTGATGGTGACCATGGACCAGTGGCTGTCCGCCGGGACTGAGCCGCCGCCGAGCCGCTGGCCGCAGATGGCGCGGGGCGAGCTCGCGCTTCCCGCCAACCGCAGCGCCGTGGGCTTTCCCGACTTCGCCGGCCTGCCCTACAGCGGCGTCGCCAATCCCGTGGTGGTGACCGACTATGACGTGACGCCGCCGCGCGACGACTCCAAGCGCGCCTGGCAGGTGCTGGTTCCGACCGTCGACGCCGATGGCAACGACCGCCCGGGGATCCATGCGCCGGAGCTGGCGGCCCCGACTGGCACCTACCTCCCGTGGAATCCGCGCAAGGCCGGCTACGCCCAGGGGGACCAGTCGTTCCTGTTCGGCGGCTACCTGCCCTTCGCGCTGACCGCCGAGGCGCGCGCCGCCGCGCACGATCCGCGCCTGTCGATCGCCGAGCGCTACGGCGACGAGGCCGGGCGGCGACTGAAGGAGGACGAGGCGAAGCGGCGGCTGGTCTCCGAGCGGCTCTATCTGGACGCGGACCGGTAGGCGAAAGCCGCGCCGGGAGGACACGATGATGACGCCTAAGCCCTTCACGCCGCACATCGATGACGCCGTCATCGACGACCTGAAACGCAGGCTCGGGGACGTCCGCTGGGCCCCCGACTTCGGCAATGACGATTGGTCGTACGGGGTCAACACGGCCTACATGAAGGAGCTGGCCGAATACTGGCGCACCCAGTTCGACTGGCGTGCGCAGGAAGCCAAGATCTGCGCGTTCGACCACTTCCGGGTCGAGCTCGACGACGTGCCGATCCACTTCATCCATGAGCGTGGGAAGGGGCCGAAGCCGCTGCCGCTGATCCTGAGCCATGGCTGGCCCTGGACCTTCTGGGATCTCAAGGAGCTCATCCGGCCGCTGGCCGATCCCGCGGCGTTCGGCGGCGATCCGGCCGACGCGTTCGACGTCGTCGTCCCCTCCCTGCCGGGCTTCGCCTTCTCCTCGCCCCTGACGAAGACGGGGATCAATTTCTGGCGCACCGGCGACCTCTGGGTCGAGCTGATGACCAAGGTGCTCGGCTATGAGCGCTTCGGCGCCCAGGGCGGCGACTGGGGCGGGCACATCTGCAGCCACCTCGGCCACAAGCACGCCGACAAGGTGATCGGCATCCACCTGACGACGGCGCTCAACATCGCCAACTTCAGCGGCGAGCGGAACTGGGACATCCGCGGCGGCGATCAGCTGCCGAGCGACAGCGTCGCCCGCGCCGCGGCGCTCGCCCGGCAGCGCAAGTTCGCCAGCCACATCGCCGCGCACGTGCTCGACCCGCAGACCCTGGCGATCATGGCGCACGCCTCGCCGGTCGCGCTCTGCGCCTGGATGCTGGAGCGACGCCGAGCCTGGAGCGACTGCGGCGGCGACGTGGAGCGGCGGTTCTCCAAGGACGACCTGTTGACCCACATGACGCTGTTCTGGGCCACGGAGACGTTCGGCGCCTCGGTGCGCTTCTACGCGGAGACCGCGAACCACCGCTGGAAGCCCTCTCACCAGCGATGGCCGGTGGTCAGCGCGCCGACGGGGATCAGCATCTTCGTGGCCGATTCCGGACGCGGCCCCACCGAGGCGCAGAAGGCGTATTACAACCTCATCTACGCCAAGGAGCACTTCACGGGCGGCCACTTCGCCGCCGCCGAGGAGCCGGCGCTGGTCGTCGAGGACATCCGGGCGACGTTCCGCGGGCTGCGGTAGCGCCGGCCGCTCACGCCTGCGGGTCGGCGGCCTCGACGGCGGCCCGCAGCAGGCCGTCGATTTCGTCAGGCGCCTTGCAGTAGTGGTGGGTGTTGATCGACAGCACCGTTACGCCCGCGGCGGCGTAGTCGGGTATCCGTTTGAATGCGTCGCACGGGTTGGTCTCGGAGGCCAGCGGCCGCAGCGTCACCCGCACCTGGAAGTCCTGAGGATCGCGGCCCTTCGCCGTCATCGCGGTCTTGATGCGGGCGATCTCCTGAGCCAACACCTCGGGCCGGCCCTCCGCGGGAATCCAGCCGTCGCCCAGTTCGGCGATGCGGTCGAGATTGCGGTCGGTGAGCGCAAAGCCGAACCACACCGGCACGCCGCCCGGCTGCACGGGGAACGGCAGCTGGTAGACGCCGTCGAAGGCGAAGAACTCGCCATGGTGCGACGCCGGCGCCTGGGTCCACAGCGCCTTGCACGCCCGGATCTGGTCGGTCATCCGGCTGAAGCGCCGCTCCCACGGGATCGAGGAGGCGTCGTACTCCGCCCGTTGCCAGCCGACGCCGATGCCAATGTCGACCCGCCCGCGCGACAGCTGGTCCAGCGTCGCCAGTTGCTTGGCGAGCAGCGGCGCGGGCCGGACCGGGGAGACCAGGATGCCGGTGGACAGGCGGACGCGCTCGGTCACCGCGGCGATCGCCGCCATCAGCGGGATGGGATCGAACCACGGATAATTCGGCGGGGTGGTCGGCTTGCCGTACGGATAGCCGGTCGTGTCCTCGACCCGCAGGATGTGATCCGGAACCTCGATCTGCGCGAAGCCGAGCTCGTCGGCGCGCCGCACGACATCGATCATCCGCCAGACGTCGCCGCCGAACCACTCCTGTAGCCGAAACGTCTGCAGCGCGATCTTCAACGGCCGCTCCCCTGGTCTGCGATGGGATCCTACGCGAAAGTCACGCGTCGAGGGCCGTTGTCCTCACGGCGATCGCCAAAGTACCTTGGGGTGTGAACACGGAGGCGGTCGATGGAAAATGCGAGCCCGGGAGCCGGATTGCGCTTCATCCATGCCGGTGATGTCGCGCCCAAGGAGTTCCTGGCGCAATCGCACGGAGACCGGCGCGCGGTGGTGCATGGCCAGGTGCTGGAATGGAACGCCGACCGGTTCGTCGCCTACACGCGGTATGATCCTGGCTTCATCATCGCCCGCCACGCGCACAAGAGCGACGCGCTGATCTTCATCCTGGAAGGCGAGGTGATGGTCGGCGAGCGCAACTGCCCGCCCGGGACCCTGATCGTGCTCGAGAAGAACACCTTCTTCGGTCCCCTGATTGCAGGCCCGCAGGGCTGCACCTTCCTGGAGAGCTACGCGGGCGACGTCAAATCGGTGCACGAGAACGAAGAAAGCTATCAACAGCTGCTGGCGTCCCGCGGCGTCGTCGAGCTGAAGCCCAATCGCGGTTCGCTGAGGCCTGCGCAGGATGAGCGCGACTAGCGTCAAGCCGGCGCGGCCCCAGGCGCAGCCGGCGGATCGCCCTGACACCTCTAGGCTCGACCCAAAGCGCGACGCGCGCGAGATCGTCCTGGCCCTCGCAGCCTGGGATTTTCCCTGGGACATCGAGCGGGCCCTGGAATTCGCCCTGTTCCGCACCTACGCCGTGCCGTCGGTCTCGTCGCTGCTGGCGCGCACCGGCGAATTCGAGATGCGCACCCGCAAGCGGTACGACGACACGGAGCTGATCCTGGCCGAGCTCCTGGAGCACGGCCCGGACCATCCCCGCGGCGCGGCGGCGCTGTCGCGCATGAACGAGATGCACGCCCGGTTCCGGATCGCGAACGACGACTTCCTCTACGTGCTGTCGACGTTCGTGTTCGAGCCGATGCGATGGATCGAGCGCTTCGGATGGCGCCCGCTGACCGGGGCGGAGAAGGCCGCGCTGTTCAACTACTACCGGGACCTGGGGGAACGCATGGGCGTGCGCGACATCCCCGCCGACGCCGCCGGCTTCGAGGCCTTCAACCGCGACTATGAGCGAGCCCACTTCCGCTACGCGGACAGCAACGCCCTGATCGGCGCCAAGACGCTGGACATGATGCTGGGGTTTTATCTGCCGCGCGCGCTGTTCGGTTTGGCGCGCCCTGGCGCGCACGCCCTGATGGATGCGCCGCTGCTGGCCGCGATGGGCTTTCCGGAGCCGCCGCGCTGGGTGCGGGGGTTGGTGCACGCGCTGCTGCGCGCAAGGGCGCTTGCCCTGCGGGCCCTGCCGAAGCGACACCGTCCTCACCTGCTGACGCGCGTGCGCCGACCCACCTATCCGGACGGCTACCGGATCGAGAACCTCGGCACATTCGCGGCGGGAAGAGCCGACGAGGCAGGCGCGTCGCCTATTCCGGAACGGAGAGCGCGCAGGAGGGGCGTGACGCGAGGGTCGTCGCCAGCCGGCCGGCGATGGGCATTTGCGGGAGCCAGGTCAGGTCCTTGAAGCGGAATTGCAGGTAGTCGTAGGCGACCACGGTCGCGAGGGCGTCCAGGGTCGGAGCCACGTCCGGGTCGCACCGGCGGCCCTCCATCGCGACCTCCAGACGCGCCATGCCCTCGATCATCGTGCGCCGGCGCTTCAGGCCGACGGGCGTCTCGTCGAACAGGACGGGGGCCGTGACCTTGCGCGTGATCATCGTGTGGACCGCGGCGTCGAGCACCCCCATCGCAAGCCCGGCGCGTGACAGCACGGGGGCGCAGTCGGGTCCGAAAAGGCTCGGAAACGCCGGGGGAGGCCGTTCGGCTTCCAGCCAGGACAGGATGAGCAGGCTCTCGGTGAGCGGCGTGCCATCGTCGGTGATCAAGGCGGGCACGCGACCGGCCGGATTGCTGGTCCGCAGCTCGGTCGTTTCGTCCCACGGGTCGACGATCGTCACCGGGACATCGAGTCCCTTCTCGATCAGCGCCATTCGGACCAGGCGCACGTAGGGGGATGTGGTGTTGGCCAATAGGCGCATGGAGGCTTATCCGACTTGCGAGCGTCTTCGCCGCTCAGTGCATGATGTGGCCGCCATCGACCACAAGGGTCTGGCCGGTCACGAAGGCCGAGAGGTCCGAGAGCAGATAGGCCGCCGTGCCGACCAGGTCGGTAGGCCGTTGTTCCCGCTGGATCGCGCGCGCTTGCAGAAACGCCTGCTGCCATTCGGCCGGCCGATTGCGCGTCGCGTCGGTGATGACGAACCCGGGCGCGATGGCGTTCACCCGCACGCCCGACTTGCCGGCTTCCTTGGCGAGGCCCTTGGTCATGGCGAGCACGGCGCCCTTGGTCGCGACATAGTGCAGGTAGCCGGGCTGCCCGGCGACCGCGACGACCGACGAGATGTTGACGATGCTGCCCGAGCCCTGGGCGCTCATGGCCGGCATCACGGCCTTGCAGCATTGCCAGACGCCGCGGACGTTCACCGCAAAGGCCGTCTCCCAGACATCAGGGTCGATCTCTTCGAAGCTGGTGAGCTTAATTTCCCGGAAGTAGGCGGCGTTGTTGATCAGGCCGTCGATGCGCCCGAAGCTCGAGATCGCCTGCTCCGCCATCCGAACACACGATGCATTGTCACTGACGTCCGTCTGCACGTACAGCCCGGGCGCGCCCAGCTCCTGCAGCTTCGCCAGGGTGTCGTCCGCCGGCCCCTTGTCGGCGACCACGACCTTGGCGCCCTGGCCGGCGCATTCGAGCGCGAAGGCCTGGCCTATGCCGGTGGCGGCGCCGGTCACGATGACGGCGCGCCCGTCGAGCAGTTGAGACATTGGACGGTCCTCCCGTTGCGTCGCCAACCGAGCTGAATACGTGACAGTTTTCAAGCGGAATGTCGGTTCGCAAGCGCCGCCCCGATCGCGGTGGGGGATCTTTGAATTTGGCGGCGGCGGCCCGGCGAAGACGTCTATGATGCAGGTGTAAAGCAGCTCCGGGACGCGCCGGACCACATAAGGGAGAGATGGCATGGAAGACATGTTCGGCCTGGCCGGGAAGGTCGCGATCGTCTGGGGCGGCGGACAGAGCATGGGGGAAGCCTATGCGCTTCGCCTGGCGCGCGTGGGTTGCGACGTCGCCGTCGTCGACCTGGTAGCCGAGCGGGCCGAGACGGTCGCCGGGAAGGTGCGCGAGCTAGGCCGCCGGTCGGTGGGCCTTTCCGCCAACGCCCGCGATCCGGCCGCCGTCGAGGCCGCGGTCGAGGCGGCCGAGCGCGAGCTCGGCCCGCTGAAGGCCATGGCCACCATCATCGGCATGGCGCAGCACTGGGGGCCGATGCTGGAGATGTCGCTGGAGCAGTGGCGCGACGACGGCGGCATGAACCTGGAGACGTTCTTCCTGACCGCCCAGGCGGCGGCGCGCCGGATGGTGAAGAACGGCGGCGGCGCGATCGTCGGCACCGTGTCGATCAGCGGGCTGACCTCGGCGCCGACCCACGCCGCCTATGGCGCGGCCAAGGCGGGGATCGCCAACCTGATCCGGTCGATGGCGGCCGAGCTCGGCCCCGACATCCGGGTGAACGGCGTGGCCCCGGGACCGGTCGCGACGCTGCGCGTCTCGCAGCAGCTGGCCAAGGACAGCTCGGGCAGCTTCCCCATGCCGCTGCTGCCGATGAAGCGGGCGGGCACCGTCGACGAGATGGCCAAGGCCGGCCTCTTCCTCTTGTCGGACCTGGCGAGCTACGTCACCGGCCATACCCTGCCGGTGGAGGGCGGCTGGCAGGCGGCCTATCTGGTCGGCCGCAACCTCTGACGAGCTGCCCTTAGGCTTCGCCCCGGGCGATCTGGCTCGCCCGGGCGGTGTCGAGGGCTTCGAACACCTCGGTGATCCCTTCCGGCCCGGAACGGGCGAAGAGCGTATATTCGTTCTCGTAGGGCCGGCCAGCGGCGATCATGTAGGCGCGGTAGATGAACCGCACGGCGCTGCCGGTCTCGTCGCCGACCTCGTCGAGGATCTCGACCGTGCAGTCAGGCCGGTAGTGCTTGGTCCAGACCTCGCGGTTGAAGGCGATCACCGCCTCGCGGCCCTTCATCGGCCGGGGAAACGGGTTCGAGGCCGACAGCGACCATTCCACATAAGGCGCGTAGAGCGCGGCCATCCGGTCCACGTCGCCGAAGGCCGAGACCAGGCGGCCGGCGGGGGTTCGAACGGTCATTGAAGGCGTCTCCTCGTCCGCGCCGCTGGTTGCTGGACGGGCGCGCCGGCGGCATCCTGCACGACCTGCGGGCGCGACGCGACACCCGGACCACGAGGGATCAGATGGACTATGTGAGATTGGGCCGCACCGGCCTCCAAGTGTCGCGCCTGTGCCTGGGCTGCATGACCTATGGCGAGCCGGCCAGGGGCAATCACAGCTGGACGCTCGACGAGGAGACCAGCCGGCCGTTCATCCGCCAGGCGATCGAGGCGGGGATCAACTTCTTCGACACCGCCAACTCCTATTCGGACGGCTCGTCGGAGGAGATCCTCGGCCGGGCGCTGCGCGACTTCGCGACGCGGGACGAGGTGATCGTCGCCACCAAGGTCTATAGCCGGGTGCGGCCGGGCCCGAACGGCGACGGCCTGTCGCGCCGGGCGATCATGGCCGAGATCGACCACAGCCTGCGCCGCCTGGGCCTCGAGTACGTGGATCTCTACCAGACCCACCGCTGGGACCCGGCGACGCCGATCGAAGAGACCATGGAGGCGCTGCACGACGTGGTGAAGGCCGGCAAGGCCCGCTACATCGGCGCCTCGTCGATGTACGCTTGGCAGTTCGCCAAGGCGCAGCGGGTCGCCGAGGTCAACGGCTGGACCCGCTTCGTGTCCATGCAGAACTACCTGAACCTGCTTTACCGGGAGGAGGAGCGCGAGATGATCCCGCTCTGCCGCGACGACGGCGTGGCGGTGATCCCCTGGAGCCCGCTGGCCCGCGGTCAGCTGACCCGCGACTGGAATGACGAGACCGAGCGCTCGCGCACCGACGTGGTCAGCAAGAGCCTCTACGCCAACACCACCGACGCCGACCGCGCGATCGTCACCGCGGTGGCGGAGATCGCCAAGGCGCGCGGCGTTCCACGCGCCCAGGTCGCGCTGGCCTGGGTCGCGCAGGTTCCCGGAGTCACCGCCCCGATCATCGGCGCCTCGAAGCCGGGGCACCTGACGGACGCTTTGGCGGCGCTGGATCTCACCCTGACGGCCGAAGAACTCGCAGCGCTCCAGGGACCCTATCAGCCACGCCGGGTGGCGGGGCACGCCTAGGGAGCCGGCGCTCCTAAGCCTTCAGGTCGCGATCGGGATAGAAGTGCTGGGCCATGCGCCGCAGGCCGTCGCGCCAGTGGGTGCGGCAGGGGCCGGTGATGGCGATCCGCTTGGCGGGGTCGCCCACCGAGCCGACCGAGGCGTTGGGCACGGGGGTCACCTCGATGATGGGCTCCACGCCGAACAGCTCGCCGATGTAGGCGCACCACTGCTGCACGCTGACCGCCTCGTCGCCGCAGAAGTTGACGATGTTGGCGGGCACGGCCGCGGCGCCCAGCAGCGGCTCGATATGCGCGACGATGTCGTCGTCGAAGATCGGCGCGTAGACCATCGGGTCCCAGCGGGTCTGCACCGGCCGGCCCTCGGCGATCGCCTGCAGGTGCCAGACCGGTACGCCGCCCCTCAAGCCATAGGCCGAGCCCATGCGCGCGATGACGGTGGGCAGGTTGAAGGCCCGGGCGGCGAAACGCGCCACCGCTTCCTGGGAGATCTTGGAGATGGAATAGGGCGCCTGGTTGGGAATCCTCTGGTCGCCGAGCGGCTCGTCTTCCTTCGAGGCGTGCCAGGGATCGTCGTGGGGCTTGTAGACGGTCACCGTCGACATGATGAGCGCGGCCCTGGCGGCGCGGCAGTGCTCCATCAGCAGGCCGGTGCCCTCGGCGTTGACGCTGATCGCGCGGTTGTAGTCGTCAGGGTTGGTGTCGACGGCCAGGTGCAGCAGGTAGCTGAAGTCCTTCGGCAGATCGCCGTAGTTCCCCGACGCCAGGTCCAGCGCCCGCGTCGTGACGCCCAGGGCCTCGACCTCCTGGCGCGCGGCCGGATCGCTGAACCGGGCGACGCCCCAGACTTCGTTGTGGGGGCTAAGCGCCTTGGCGATGGCGAAGGCGATCCGACCCGCGGGGCCGGTGATGAGGATCTTCTCTCCACGGATCATGACGCGCCGAGGCCTCCCCTGCCCTTAGCTGCGCGGAAGGACCTTGGTCGCCATCGTCCGCGACCTGGCAGGGATGACGAAGGCGGCCTCGGCGTCGGCCTGCGGCTTGTCGACCACCGCGGCGATGACCGCCTTCACGTCGTCGGGGGTCTCCAGCCAGATCTCGGTCATGCCGTCATAGGCGTATTCCGCCGCGCGCACCTGCTCGACCGAGGTGTGGGCCGTCAGGCGCGGGCGCCCGGCCACCGCCGGCAGGGCCAGCAGCTTTTGCATGTGGCCGAGCCAGGCTTTCGTGAACGCCTCGGGGGTCAGCTCCGGCCGGCGCTGGCGCAGCAGGATCACGGCGTGGCCGCGGCGCTTGCCCTCGACCAGGGTGTGGCGCTCGCCAAGGCAGGTCGCCGGGTCGATGTTTCCGCCGAACACCACCTCCTCGTCGGCCTTCAGGGCGCGGATCATCTCGGTGTTGCTCCGCGATGCGCCGAGCAGGGCGACGTCCTCCACGGTCATGATGCAGACCGCGTCGAAGGGCTTGGTGTCCACCCGCCCGTCGCTGAGCTGATGGTCGACCAGCAGGTAGCGGCCCGAGGTGAAGGGTGTCGTCTCCGGCTGGACCCCGCCGAAGGTCTTGAACAGCGCGAAGTGCTCGATCCAGCGCTGCGGAAACCCCTCGGCGCTCACCGTCGGGCCGCGCCGGGCCATGTAGAACTGGGTCTTGGTCATGATGGGTCCGCGGCGATGTGAGTGGGTATGGGCGTTCCTACTATGGGGGCGTTCTTGTCCAAAGCGCGAGCCCCGCAGCGGCTTCAATCACTCCAGGCTCTCCGGTAGGGTTTCCTCCGGAGGCCGCATGCAGCGCACGTCCGTAGGTCCTCGACGACTGGACAGGCTGGGGCCGGGCGATCGCCCGCGCCGCTACCGAAAGATCGCCATCAAGCCGCTCGGCGCCACCGTCGGCGCCGAGATCCTGTCGCTCGACCTGTCGCAGCCGCTGGACGCGGAAACCTTCGCAGAGCTCGATGCGGCGTTCCTCGAGTGGAAGGTCATCGTCGCGAGGAATCAGCAGTTGTCGCGCGAGCAGATGCTTGCGCTCGCGCAACGCTGGGGGACGGTGATCGAAGACTCTTTGCCCGGGCAGGTGGCGAACGGCGGGGCGATCCGACCGCTGGAGCCGCCGGTCGACAACGTCGTGGTTTTCACCCGCGACCACGAGACGCCGGGCCTGGAGAACATCTGGCACGTCGACGGGTCGTACCGTCCCGCGCCGATGCTGGGGACCATGCTGCTGGCGATGGAGGTCCCGCCGGTCGGCGGCGACACGATGTTCGCCGACATGGCGGCGGCCTACGACAACCTCGACCCCGCCGTCGCCGAGACGATCGTTCCGCTGCACGCGCTGCACGACTGGTCGGACGGAGGCTACGCCCAGAAGTACGCCGCCGACCTCGCGACCTACCGGCAGGTCGTTCCGGCGGTCTCGCACCCGCTGGTGCTGCCACATCCGCGCACCGGCCGGCCGACGCTATTTGCGAACCGCGGATTCACCTCGCGCATCCTGGGTCTGAGCGCGGCGCAGAGCGACGCCTTGCTCGACCTTCTCACCCGGCAGGCCGACACCCCGGAATATCAGTTCCGCCTGCACTGGGAGCCCGGAACGTTCGTGTTCTGGGACAACTTCGCCGTCCAGCACTACGCCGTGAACGACTTCTGGCCGCAGCGCCGGACCATGATGCGCGCCACGGTCGAGGGCGGCTGGACGACGGGCGTCGCCGCACCTCGCACGTGAGGCGCGGCGACGATCAGTTCACTTGGCGTCGCCGGTCTCGATGACCGAGTTGAAGCGGTTCGCGATGGCGTTCCGGACCTCTTGGAATTCCGGCAGCAGCAGGAAGTCGCGCCGCTCGGCCCGCTCCATGGCGAACCCGGCGATCGCTTCCGGCGTCGGGATGCTGGCGAGCAGGGCCTGCACGCCCTCCTCCCCCTTCGCGGCGCGGGTGCGCTCAAGCGTGGTGGAGATCAGGCCGGTGGCGGTGCGCGGCGGGGCCAGCATCGACACCTCGACCGGCGACTTTTCCAGCGCCAACTCGTACTTCAGGCCCTCGGCGATCGCCCAGACGCCGGCCTTGGTCGCCGAGTAGACGCCGATTTCCGGCGCCACCATGAAGCTGGCCTGCGAGCCGGTGGCGATGAACTGCGCAGGCTCGTTGCGCTGCATCAGGATCGGAATGAAGGCGGCGATGCAGTGGATGACGCCCCGAAGGTTGACGTCGATGGTGAGGTTCCAGTCCGCCAGGTTCATCTTGGTCGCGGCGTTGTAGCGAATGAGCCCGGCGTTGGCCCAGACCTCGGCGATGGAGGGAAACGCATCGGCGCAGGCGTCGGCGAAGCCTTGCACCTGCTCGGCGGAGCGGACGTCGACGACACGGGCCACCACCTTGGCCTGGCGTTCGAGCAGCGCCGTCTCGGTGGCCTTCAGTCCCTCGGCGTTGGTGTCGGCGATGCCGACCGACATGCCGCGGGCGGCGGCTTCCATCGCCAGCGCCCGGCCGATCCCGGACGCCGCCCCGGTGACGACCGCCGCACGTCCTTTGAGTTCAAGCTTTGCCATCACGACTCCGCGTTCTCTTTGCTTTCGCCGCTCAACGCCGCGAATTCCATGTTGTTGTTTGAAATCTCGAGATCGTCCCATTCCACCTGGCTGCAGAGCCGGGAATAGAACGGGCTGTACCAGGGCGCATTGACCTGCAGTCGCCCGTATTCGTTGTTGACGTAGTAGTTCTTCTCGACGCCGCCTTCCTTGGTCATCTGGATGAGTTTCTTGGCTTCCTCGTCCAGCTCGGAATTGTAGCGCTCGTAGGCCTCAGGCTTGACCTCGATCCGTGACTTGCCCTGTTCCAGAATGCGGACCAGGCCCTGGGCGGCGTAGGAGGCCCAGATGGCGAACCACACCGGCTGCGCCGGACCGCCCGACAACGGCTGGGAGTTGGGGCCGTAGAGCATGTAGAAGTTGGGGAACTTGGGCACCATCATGCCGATGTAGGCGCGGGCCCCGTCGGCGGCGTCCCAGGTGTCGTGCAGGTCGTCCCCGTCGCGGCCGACATAGCGCGCCGGCCACAGGTACTTCGCCACCTCGAAGCCGGTCGCGGTGACGATGACGTCGACCTCGATCTCCCGGCCGTCTGCGGTCCGGATGCCCTTGGGGGTGAGCCGTTCGACGCCTTCGGTGACCAGCTCGACGTTGTCGCGGGTCAGCGCCCGGTACCAGCCGTTGTCGACCACCGGCCGGCGGGACATCGGGGCGTAGTCCGGCGTCACCTTGTCGATCAGGTCCTGCCGTCCGCCGGTCTCGCGCTTGATGTATTCGAGGAGGTCGGCGCGGATGGCGTCGTTGACCGGATTGATCAGGCCGCCCTTGGCCTGCCACTCGCGGTCGATGAGCATGATCTGGTGAGTCTCGAACAGGTTCGAGGTCGCCGAATAGCGCCACCAGTTCCAGTAGCCGGGGAAGTTGCGGGCGAGCCAGATGGTCTCCGGCTCCATGGGCTCGCCGTACTTGTCGCGCGGGCTCACCCACTGCGGCGTGCGCTGGAAGCAGTAGACCTGGGCCGCCTCGCGGGCGATCGCGCCCAGCATCTGCACGCCAGTCGAGCCGTTGCCCAGGGTGGCGACCCGCTTGCCCTTCAGGTCCAGGTCGTCGGGCCACCGCGCGGTATGGACGATCCGGCCCCTGAACTCGTCCTGGCCTTCGAAGCGCGGAATGTGCGGCGTCGCGAAGAGGCCGCTGCACGAGATGATGAAATTGGCCTCGACGACCTTGGGGCCGTCCGGCGTCTCGAGCTCGATGACCCACAGATCGCGCGCCTCGTCGAAGGTCGCGTGCTTCAGGTCGTGGTTGAAGTGGGTCTTGTCCCAGACGCCGTGCTTCTTGGAGACCTCCGCCAGGTAGGCGCGCACCTCCGGCCCGCGCCCGAAATACTCCGACCAGGCGTGGCCGCGCTCGAACAGGTACTCATAGGTGATCGAGGCGGTGTCGACCCGCACGTCGGGATAGCGGTTGATGCTCCAGACCCCGCCGGGCTCGGCGCGCCGCTCGTAGATCTCGTACGGAATTCCCAGCACGTCGAGCTGCACGCCGGTGGTGATGCCGGCGAAGCCGCTGCCGATAACGGCGACCTTGAAGCCCTTGGGGAGAGCGGGCTTTTCGGCCGTCCAGCTGGCGGTGAAGGGATGGGGCCGAAAGCCGGTGATCTGGTGGCGGGCCTCGAACTCCAGGTCGCCCATCTCGCCGCCGGTGACCATGTTCATCAGCCGGCGGAGCTCGGCCAGCGGCGGCTCGGGCAGTTCGCCGGGGCCGGCGTTCTCGGACAACCAGGCCACCGCCTTGTCGATCAGCAGGGCGCGTTGCGCGTCGTCCATCTTCGCCGCTGTCGGCAGCTCGGCCAGCGAAGCGTCACCGGTGTTGTGATAGAGCGCTACGCGCACGGCGTTGAGGTCGGCGCCTTCCACGGCGCGGCGAATATAGGCAGGACTTGGCTTGTCGCCGCTCACTCCGCTCCCTCCCTATGCGCCACGGGCGCCGGTTGATCAGGCCCTTTGCAATTCTTGTATCGCAGTCCGGTCGCGCCGACAGGCTGCTCGCGACGACTGACCTGCAAATCCGTAATTACGAATTGGACTTCAGGCGTCGCCAGCAGATTTGGGCGAAGACTGAGGCGTCTAAGCCGCCCGGCCGGGCAGAACCGTGTAGGTGTCCTTGCCGGACCGCAGGACCTGGCCGGGGAGACCACTGGTCAACTCGCCGCCGCGCACGATCTCCTCGCCGTTGACGAACACGTGCTCGACACCTTCCGCGACCGAGGTCAGCCGCCAGGAGTCGCCGGGCAAGTCGTCCGCCCGCACGACGGGCCCCGCGCCGATGCGGTCCGGGTCGATGACCACCAGATCAGCCTTGTAGCCTTCCCGCAGTTCGCCGCGGTCGGTGAGGCCGAAGTGGCGGGCCGGCGCCTGGGTCATCAACTGCACCGCGCGCTCGACTGGCATAAGCTTGCGCCCGCGCAGGCAGTCGGCGAGGAAGGTGCTCGGGTAGCTCGCGCCGCACATGCGGTCGAGGTGCGCGCCGGCGTCCGATCCGCCCAGCATGACGTCCTGGTCCGCCCAGGCCTGGGCCCTGAGCGCCCAGTTCTCGGCGCTATCGTCGCCGCTGTTCGGCCAGAGCACCGTCTTCAGGTCGTCGGCGATGACGATGTCGAACAGGCAGTCGGTCGGCGTCTGCCCCCGCTCCTTGGCGATATCGCCGACGTTGCGGCCGGCCAGGCCCTCGTTCTGCGCCGAGAAGGTGGAGCCGATCGAATAGCGCGACCAGTTGGTGAGCGCCGTGAGCCCGCCCGCCTCCGGCGCCTTGGCCATCTCCATCATCTTGTCGCGCATCTCCGGCGACTTCAGCGCCTCGATCCGCTCGGGCACCGGCATCCGCAGGATCGGTCCCCAGCCGGGGAGCAGATGCAGGGCGCAATGGGTCAGGAAGCTCATCGTGGTGTGGACGTTGACCGGCATGGTCAGCGCCACGACCCGGCCGCCGTTCTCGCCGGCGCGCCGGGACGCACCGATCTGGTGCTCGTACTTGGCCCGGTCTTTGACGCTGACCTGCAGCACGTTCCAGTTCAGCGGCCGCTGCGCCTCGCGGGACATGTTGGTCATCAGCTCGATCTCGGCGTCGCTGAACTGGCCGACGCAGCCGTCGATGATGAACTCCAGCGTCGTGCCCGGATGGTCGCGCACCGCGCGGCACAGCTTGAGCACCTCGTCCGCCCAGTCGGCGAACCTCGAGGGCACCGGCTGGCCGTCGCCGTCGATGTGGGTGAAGGACAGCGAGGTCGAAAAGCCCAGTCCGCCGGCGTCCAGCGACTGGTGCAGCAGTGCGACCATCTGGTCGACCTGTTCGGGCGTCGCCTTCTCGCCCGTCCCGGCCTCGCCCATGACGAACCGGCGAAGCGCGCTGTGGCCGACCATGAAGGCGGCGTTGACGCCGATGCGCCCGTCGAACTTGCCGAGGAAGTCGCCGAAAGTGCGCCAGTCCCAGGGCAGTCCGGCCTCGAGCGCCTCCAGCGGCATGCCCTCGACCTGGGCCATCATCCGTCGCGTGAAGTCGGCGTCCTTGGCTTGCAGCGGCGCCAGGGTGAAGCCGCAGTTGCCGGCGATGACCGTGGTGACCCCGTGCAGGCTCGACGGCGTCGCATAGGGGTCCCAGAACAGCTGGGCGTCGTAGTGGGTGTGCGGGTCGACGACGCCCGGAATGACCAGCTTGCCGGAGGCGTCGACGGTCTTGGCCGCGGCCTCGTCGATCCGGCCGACCGCAACGATGCGGTCATCCTTGATCCCGACGTCAGCTTGGCGCGCGGGAGCTCCGGCGCCGTCGATGACCGAGCCGCCCTTGATGATGATGTCGAGCATTCGGATCCGACCTCTCTGATGCGTGGTCACGCCGCGAGCGCGGCTTGCGCTTACAGTCTCTGGTCCAGCTGGACGATGTTGCCGTCCGGGTCCTCGATGAAGGCCGCCCGGACCTTTTTGCCCGCGGTCTCGCCATAGGCCTTGGTATCGCCCTCGCGCGGTTCGCTCAGGATCTTGCAGCCGGCCTTCCGCGACCGTTCGAGGACACTTTCGATGTCGTCGACCCAGAAGCCGAAATGGTGGACGCCGATCTGGAAGAGCTTGGCCGGCGCGCCGGGCGGGCGGCGCTCCTCCGGCCACTGGTCGAGCACCAGGAAGCTCTCGTCCGCCCCTTCGCGCCAACGCACGTAGGCCGCCTGGCGCGAGGCGCCCATCTGCCACATGCCGCTCCCCTGCGTGAAGCTCTCCACCTCCTCGACGACGACCGGCATGCCGATCACGTCCCGGTAGAAGGCGACGGACCGGCCAAGGTCGCTGACGCCGATCGCAATGTGGGAGACGCCCTTGATGGCCATGTCGTCCCTCCCCTTCGTCTGGATGTCGGCGCCTGGCGTGCAGGCGCCTGATTTCGTATTCCGCGATGCTGGCCGTGGCGCGAGCGACAAGTCAACGCTGCGCTAGCGTCGCTTGGGATCGTTCGTGCGGCGCAGCCGTTCTAGCTGGAGCAGAACACCGGGCGCGGAGCGTGCCCATTGCGGCGGCGCGCGTCGGACTTGCAAGCAGGAGGCGCGCGCATGTTTGTCGTCGGTCGCAGCTACGAAATCCACTTCCTGGAACACGGCGCCGAGGCGTCCTCGACCTTCCGTGTCGAACAGTGGCAGGAACCCCTGCTGCGGGTCAGCCGGCCCGGGGTCCCCGACACCATCTTCAACACCGGCTCGAACCACTTCCTGCGGGCGATTCCGCAGCCGCAGGCGACCAACGCCAGGGCGGCGGAGTCGAGCGCGCACAGGCCGGTGGAAGAGGCTGAAATGGACGTGGTCGCCGCCGGCATCGCCTAACGTACGCGGTCCTATCAAATGGCATTGAAATCCGCCCCCGCAGCCCCCAGCTTAGTGAGGCCCGCGCCGGCGATCCCCTCCCGCGCTGTGGCATAACTGGCCCGGCGAGATGCGTTCTTGGCGGGCCATCTTTTTGATTTCGGCGCGTCAGGCAAGCCCGCATCGCAAAAAGTGATCGACCGGGCGCCACGCGCGCGCTGATGCAGACCCTGCCCCTCGCCACCTAGACGGGAGCGGCCGCCTCGACCACTGTCGTCGAAGCTCAGAATCTCCCAAGGGAGATGGTCTGAGCGATCTTGATCTCGTGATTGATAGCGGGGGCGGACGATGACGCAGCGCCAAGGTCCCGGCTGGATGTTGCAGGCCGTTATTGTGCTCTCGGGCGCACCCTTGGCCCTGGGCTACGCCATCGTGGTGCCGATCCTCGCCAGGATGTCCGCCGCCCTCGCCCACGACGCGACCGGCGAATACCTGGTCAAGATGGTGTTTGGGGTGCTCGGGCCGGCGATGGTCGTGGGCGGGGCGGCCGGCGGCCTGCTGGCCGACAAGCTGGATCGCCGGCTGCTGCTGACGGTCTCCAGCCTGCTGTTCGCCGTCGCGGGCGCGGCGCCCTTCGCGACCGAAAACCTTCCCCTGATCCTGGTCTCCCGGGCCCTGATGGGCGCAGCGGCCGTGACCATCGCCCTGGTCGGCTCGGCGATGGTCGCCGACCTGTTCGAAGAGAAGCGCCGCGCCGCCTGGTTGGGCGCCATCGCCGCCGTCCAGATGGTCGGCTCGACGCTCTCGTTGCCGGTGTCCGGCGCCTTGGGCGAGGCCGGCTGGCGCTTTCCATTCCTCATCTACCTGATCGGCCTGCCGATCGCCGCGCTCGCCTGGTTCGGCATAGCGGGACGGGCAAAACCTTCGACGCAGGCCGCCTCGCCGCCGAGCGCCGACGACACGGCGGCCACGGCCAGCGCCTATCCCCTGGGCCTGATGGCGCTCGGGCTGATCATCGGCGCCCTGATGACGACGCCCGGCGCCTACATGCCCTTCCGCCTGGGTCAGCTCGGCCTGCAGAACACCACCATCGTGGGCTTCCTGCTGATGCTGAACGCGCTCGCGGGCGCTGGCGCGGCGGCCCTCTACGGCATCCTCCGGCGACGGCTCTCGCCCCGAATGGTGTTCTGCGCCGGCTTTGGGGCCCTGGCCGTCGGCTTCGTCGTGCTGGGCCTGGCGCCCAATGTCGTGGTGGCGACCGCGGGCCTGTTGGTCTTCGGCCTGGGGCTGGGGTGGCTGACGCCGAACCTGACCGCGGTGGTCGTCGCGGCGGTGGACGAGAGCCGTCGCGGCCGGGCCCTGGGCGCGATCAACGCCGCCGCCGCCATCGCGCCCGCCCTCGCGCTGACCGCGCTCGACCCGCTGTCGCACCGCATCGGCGTCGACGGCGTGCTGATCCTGACCGGCGCGGTCGCCGGCGTGATGTGCCTGGGGACGGCGCTCGCGCCGCGGAATCGGGCGGACGAAGCGGCCTCATCGCCAGGCTCGCCCGCCCGATAAAACGGCTAGGCCTTGGCCGGATTGGCCCCCTTCAGGTGGACCACCTTGTCGCGCCCGGAGATGTTGGGCGCGTGTCCGAAGGTGCGCTCGGTACGCAGGTAGGAGAGCTGCAGGGTCTTGATGTACCAGCGGCCATCCTTCTTCTCGTAGGTCTCCAGGTAATGGCCCCAACCGTGGTGCTGCCACCCGTCCGGCCAGATGTTGTAGTCCTCCAGCGACCAGATGCCGGTCGCGGTGGTCGCCGAGGTCAGCTCGATCTCCGGCATGTGGCCCTGGTGGACGCTCTGGACCATCTGCAGGTTACGCGCATAGGCGACCATGGTGTCGCGCCCATGGACCACCTCGCCGCCGGCCTTGGAGGTGTCGACCACGACGTCCTCGGCGAATACGCTGCCGTAGAGCTCCCAGTCCTGGCTATCCAGCCCCCGGAAATAGCGGGCCTTGAGCTTCTTGATTTCCTCGAGATCGTCCATGGCGTTCCTCCATCCTCTGGGTCTTGGGAGGAAAAAGCGAAGGGGCGACAGTTTCAAGGCGAATATCGGCCCGCACGGTCATTCTCGAAGGGAACGGTCGTTTGAATTTTGCGGCCGCGGCGCGTGGCCATGTCACTTCGCGCCCGCTAAGCCAGATCCGATCAATTGGGAGCAAACCGTCATGTCCGAAGCCGCCGCTGAACCCGTAATCCTGCGATCCGAGAAGGATGGCGTCGTGGAGCTGGTGTTCAACCGGCCGGCCAAGCTCAACGCCCTGACCAACGAGATGTTTCGGATCGTCCGGGCGGCGGTGGACGACCTGCGGGATCGCGACGAGCTCAAGGTCCTCTTGATCCGCGCCAAGGGCCGCTACTTCTGCGCCGGCGTCGACCAGACCCAGACCGACAGCGGCGGCTCGGCCAAGCCGCCGGAGGGGCCTGCCGACACCCGCACCATGATGCGGGTCACCATGGGCGGCGGCATGCATGCGCTCTACGAGGAGATGGAGCGGGTCGAGAAGCCCATCGTCGTGGCGCACCACGCCCCTTGCGTCGGCGGCGGCCTCGAGATGTCGCTGGCCTGCGACTTCCGGCTGGCGGCCAAGAGCGCCTCCTACTCCTTCCCGGAGATGGCCTTCGCCATGCTTCCGCTGTCCGGCGGGGTCAGCAAGCTCACCCGGCTGTGCGGCCCGCACTGGGCGCGCTGGATGCTGATCGCCAACGAGCCGGTCCCGGCGGACCTGGCGCTGACCATGGGCCTGGTGCACCAGGTCTATCCGGACGAGACCTTCGAAGACGAGGTGCGGGCGTTCTGCACGCGGCTGGCGTCCAAGCCGCGCGAGGCGGTGGCGGCCGGCAAGCTCGCCATCGAGCTCGCCGCCGACCTGCCGTCCGACCAGTCGCGCCAGCTGGAGCGGCTGACCTACTCGACGCTCGCCTTCACCAAGGACTTCCTCAACATGCACGAGACGCTGAAGAACCGGCTGGGGGGCAAGACGCCGCGCGATTGAGCTCCGCTAGGCCGCTTGCGCCGGCCAGGACCGCTCGATCATCCCATAGGCGGACTGGCCGTCCCAGCTGTAGCGCGCGCCGCCCTGGTGCAGGTTGAGGCCCCAGACCCCGGGGCTGCCCTTCATGAAGGTGGTGAGCGCGGTTCGCCCCTCGATCCGGGTGACGCCCAGGTCGGAATGAAGCTCGACCGCCACGTCCTCGTCCCGCTCCGTGGGCCGGCCAAGCCACCGGATGTTCTCGGCCTTGGCGGCGTGCATCTTGCCGTCCTGATAGACGAAGCCGCGGTTCCAGCCCGCGTAGCCGTCGGCGTGCGGCGGATAGGCGAGGAAGCCAAAGGCGCGCCCGTCGGGAAACACCGCGGACTGCCAGCAGTGGCCGCGCAGGAACAGTGAATCGGTGCGCACCGAGCGCCGCTTCACGCGCATGCCGACGCAATTGAACGTGCGCGTCTGGCCGTCGACCGTGAGCTCGCCCTGGCCGCGCATCGACTGTTCGAGCCGCATCCCGAGGCCCACCGACAGCGCATCGCGCTGCTCGCCCTTGCCCCAGGTGGTGAAGTCGGCCGGATTGACGTCCTGCAGGAAGGCGGGGTGGGCGGTCTCCAGCTCGATCTCGTAGCGCAGCGGGACTCGGTGCGAGGCGTCGACCGTTCCGGCGATCTGCTGGGTTATCGTCGTGTCGACCACTTGGCTGTCGAAGCTCACCTGCCAGCGCCTGAAGGGCTCCAGGCAGCGGAAGCGCATCGGCCCGCCGCCGAGGATCGAGGGGACTCCGTCGGCGTCCAGGGTCTGGTGCATCGGCCCGACGCCGGCGCCGGCCAGCACCCGCCCGTCGGGAAAGGCGAAGTTCGCTTGATAGCGCCGGTTCTCCCAGGTCTTCGGCTCCGCATCGACCCCGAACCGAGGGATGCCGAAGGCGCCGCCCTCCTCATAGAGCCAGTAGGAGGTCCCCTCCCGCACCCAGGCGAAGGGATGCGGCGCGGCCAGGAAGAGGTCGGCGTCGGCCGGCAGGCCGCTCGAAAAGTCAGGGCTCGACATGTCCTCATTCTCCTTGACGCAGGGGCAGCCTCGCACTCTAGGCCTAAGCCGCTGCGGCGGCGCGCCGAACGCAAGGCGATTGCGGCCGGAATTCACTTTGATGGCGGCTTTTTCGCCGAAGCAACCGCTCCCTTTCGCGGCCGCTTTGCGCAAACATCCGCGCCCACGACGTCAGCGGGAGGAAGCGCCATGGAACGGCAGAAGGAACACGATCTCCGCGGCAAGGTGGTGGTGATCACCGGGGCCAGCCGCGGCATCGGCAAGGCGACCGCCCTGAGCTTCGCCCGGCGCGGGGCGAACGTGGTGATCGCCGCCCGGACGGTGGACCACGACAGTGTCCTGCCTGGCTCGCTCGGCGAGACGCTGCGGGAGATCGAGGCCCTGGGGGCCGGCGTGCTCGCGGTGCAGACCGACCTCGCCAAGGAGGCCGACCTGAAGAAGCTGATCCAGTCGGCCGTCGACCGGTTCGGCGGAGTCGACATCCTGATCAACAACGCCGCGGCCACCACCGGCACCATGTGGGGCAAGGGCTTCCTGGAGCAGAGCCGGGAGGAATGGATCTACCAGTTCGACGTGAACACCCATGCGCCGTTCACCCTGATGCAGCTCGTGGTCCCGATCATGGAGGCGCGCGGCGGCGGTCGGATCATCAACATCACCTCGGCCAGCGCCGAGGCGCTGCGCCTGCCTGAGGAGCCGCGCGCGGCCGAGTCCCTGGGCGCCTGGAGCCTGGAGCTGCCGGGCTATCTCGCCAGCAAGCGCGCCATCGACCGCCTCTCCAACGTGATCGCGCCTGGCCTGCTTCGCCGCAACATCGCGGTGATCAGCATCCACCCCGGCCTGGTGCAGACAGAGTTGGTCGACATCCGGGTCAAGGAAAACGGCCTCGACAACACCACCGCCGTGCCGATGTCGGTGCCGGCCCGGATGGCGGTCTACTTCGCCGCCTGCGAGGCCCCCGCGGAGTATGCGGGGCGCATCTTCTTCGCGGAACGGGAGGTTGCGGACCTCGGATTGCAAGTCGACGCGTGACGCGATCCGCGCCTGGTGTGACCGTTTTCGCCCTTCCGGCCACGCCGCCGCCGGGCCAAGGTGAGGTCGTAGCTTAACGGCAATCACCTACGGGCTTTGGAGGATCGGGGATGGCGGACGGCGAGCAGGACTTCGACGCCGAGATCATTCGCCAGCGCTACGGACGCGAGCGCGAGCGGCGGCTGAACCCCAAGCAGAACGCCCAGTGGACCGACATCGCCGACGGCTTCAGCCGCTTCGCCGAGGACCCCTACGTCGAGCCGGGATTCACCCGCGATCCGATCCGCGAGGAGCTGGAGGTGCTGGTGATCGGCGGTGGCTTCGGCGGCCTGCTTTGCGCGGCGCGGCTGCGTGAGGCCGGCGTCGACGACTTCCGCATCATCGAGAAGGCCGGCGACTTCGGCGGCACCTGGTACTGGAACCGCTATCCCGGCGTGCAGTGCGACGTCGAGGCCTACATCTACCTGCCGCTGCTGGAGGAGACCGGCTACGTCCCCACCGAGAAGTACGCCTACGGCGCCGAGATCCTCGAACACGTCAAGCGGATCGCCAGTCGCTTCGAGCTGTATGACCGGGCCCTCTTCCAGACCCGCGTCGCCGAGATGCGCTGGGACGAGGAGAGCCGCCGCTGGGTGGTGACCACCGACCGCGGCGACGAGATCCGCGCCCGCTACGTGGTCTCCGGCAGCGGCCCGCTCAACCGGCCGCACCTGCCGGGCGTCGAGGGCATCGCCCGCTTCAAGGGCGCCGCCTTCCACACCAGCCGCTGGGACTACGCCTACACCGGCGGCCATAGCCGCGGCGGCCTGACCGGGCTGGCCGACAAGCGGGTGGCGGTGATCGGCACCGGCGCCACGGCGATCCAGTGCGTGCCCTACGTCGCCGAGTACGCCAAGCAGCTCCTCGTCTTCCAGCGCACCCCTTCGGTGGTCGGCCTGCGCGGCAACCGCCCCACCGACCCGAACTGGGTGCGCGCGCTGGAGCCCGGCTGGCAGAAGCGCCGCAGCCTCAATTTCGAGACCATCCTGGAGGGCGGAACCGTCAGCGAGGATCTGGTCGCCGACGGCTGGACCTATCTGAACCAGCGCATGCGCCCCGACGCCCAGGCGCTCAGCCTCCCGCCCGAAGAGCGCGCGCGTCACGTCGAGCTCAAGGATTTCGCCGCCGGCGAGGAAATCCGCGCCCGCGTCGACGCCATCGTCACCGACAAGACCAAGGCCGAGGGGCTGAAGCCCTGGTATCGCGTGTTCTGCAAGCGCCCGACCTTCAACGACGAGTACCTGCCGGCCTTCAACCGCGAGAACGTCACCCTGGTCGACACCCAAGGCGCCGGGGTCGAGCAGATCACCGAGCGCGGCCTTGTCGCCAATGGCGTCGAGTACGAGGTCGACTGCATCATCTTCGCCACCGGTTTCGACACCGGCGTGGAGTACACCCGCCGCTCGGAGTTCGAGCTCTATGGCGTCGGCGGCCGGACCCTGAGCGAGCACCACCACGAGGGCCCGCGCACCCTGCACGGCTACTACAGCCACGGCTTCCCGAACTTCTTCATCCTGCTTTCCAGCACAGTGGGATCCGAAGCTTGGAATTCACGTGACTTGAAGTCGCGGC
>JADMIO010806426.1_pt1 | contig 84307 bp, 76 predicted proteins | sample 8958161 | NCBI WGS metagenome assembly JADMIO01 (sample SAMN16585339, study PRJNA669376) | soil metagenome | isolation source: Crop rotation soil | place: USA: Cullars Rotation, Alabama | collected 2011 | reverse complement strand
CGCGACAACTTGTCCACGTGGAATTCTAAGCTTAGGATCCCAATGTGCTGGAAAGTAGCATTGTTATCACCTTTCGAACCGTTCCATATGGCTAACCGATTTGCAACAGCCAACATTTTTGGCATTCTTGCTTTCGAAGCACTCCAAGTATTTGACAAACTTCTATTCAATAGCACCGAACAACCAAATCAAGGAGTGTTGTCTGAGATTCTCCAACACTTTGGTAGAGTGTTGATAATTGGGTATGCATACATTGCCCTATCCGATATGACCGATTAACGAAGAACTCAACAATTCTTCTCTAGAACTCGCTACTATCCCGTGCTTGTCTCTCTGCAGTTCAAACATGTCGTTGTTCGTCTGTTAGCTCTTCTCTACATGATTGTAAATGTGATCTTCGCCGTTGAGCGTGCAGCTTCGTGCATGGGTTCAATACCACTTTCCGAACCAAGTGCCCTTTTCGAAGAAGCTGTCCTTCGTTGGGTATCGACTTATTCAATGAGATCTTTTTTGAAAACCTTATTTGTTGATTTTAGGAACTAGGATCTTGGTTTACCATTTATGGATTGATAAAAAATGCGCCATACTTTTTTTTCCTCGCGTGCATCACTGCCGAATTGGCTGTCCTATGTATCTACGATTCACTTTGGGTTCCACTGTCGAAGAATGAGAATATTTGGCATCCGCCAGTTCGAGAACACGCTGATTATCATTATGCAAAACAGTATGTTGCTAAGTTGCTTCGACCCAAATGGAACGTTAATGACACGAACGGAAATGCATCTCTCAATGATGATATAGAAAGTGGCATGATCAAGCAATTGTTTCGTCGCATTTTCTTCTATCGATGGGATAGTGAATTTCGATATACGGCTTTATCCTTGTGTACCTATACAGTCGCCGCTGTTTTTCTCTTTTATCTGGCGTGCACACTCGTCTTTTTCTACATTGCACGAGCAACTAGTCACATCTTGTTTGCTAAATCTTATATCGAATCGTTTCTGGGCATTGGTAAGATCAGAAGATGACTCACGATGGATTCATTATTGAATGTTTTTTTGCTTCCAGAAACCGAAGGATCATGTTTTCAAGTCGTAATCTGTGTGAGTGCAGTGCTCACATTGCTTCTCCATAGTTTGCAATTATTAGCGGGCATGGCGAATTATAGAGAGCATAAAAAACAATTACGTCAAGGCATCTTTGAAGATATTCCATGGATATCTTCTCAAAAAGAGTATTCAATCATGGGGACCTCGGTGAAATATTCCGGTTTTCTTGTTGGTTACATTGCCTGGGGCTTTGTCATTAGTTTTCATATCATTCTTTTCGTTCTTGGTTTGATTTGTCTGCTGCTAATTCGTATATCGTCTGCTCAACTATTAGTCGGCGTGTTAGTACCAGTGATAGTTGTCTGTTGCTTACGAAGTGGTTCGCTAGCAGTTATAATCAGATGTATCTCTAGCAAAGATGATAATAAAACACTCAAAGAGGAAAATCGCAGAAGTTATGCTATTTTGGTGTATTTCGGTTTCTTTGCGAGTAAGTTCTCCTTTTTTTGCGAAGTGGAAATGCAAGAGAGAATGAGTTTTGTAGATTGCTTTATTGGCATTGCTTCATGCATCATGCGATTGTTATATGGAACTGGGATGAATCTCTGGTATATGGGTCGAATCGACTGTAGTTATCTTATACGACCATGGGAAACGTCTGGTAAGATTCGAAATATGATTAATAGATAGAAAGATAACGTTCATTTAGATGATGGATTCAGTGCGTATGTTTCCTATTTACACTTGGAAAGGGCTCAAACACATCCTGTCTTGATCGGTGAGGTTTATCGAACACAAGTGTGATGCGCCGTTTTGAATGAGACATACACTAGTTTGTAGAGCTCGATAAGATTGGAAGAATTCTAAAAACATTCGTCCTCATACCTGATCTTTCTCGAATTATGATCGTTTTACTGGAATTTTCGATATCGAAGAACTGGACTTGAAACTTTACCCATGGATAGGACTCATAGCCATTAAAACCTTATGAATAATTTTTGTTTAGACACATGATATAAAACATTAGAAAACATTTTGACATGCTTACGAAGTCATTAAAACAATTTTTTCGGTTCAAAACGGCGCATCACTTTCTCCTGTAATCATCGTATCTGACATGTTCTTTTTCTGTTCAGCGTTTTGCTATATGCCCATCGAAAAAGTAACTAAAACTGATTATGATAATCTAACCCCTGAAGAAAAACAAGAAATTGATGAACATCGAAAAAAAGTTCGAGCGTGTATTCGTTGGCACCTTGCTTATACGCTCATTAACAATCCTAATTTATTCGATTTGAGAAAAGATGCACTAAAACGATTAACACAAATTCGTTCTGATTCAAATCAAACTTCAAATCGCAATGAAATGAAGAGTAGAGTCGAACAGTATATCAGTATTCGATCAAAGATGTTGTACGATTCGAATGCAAATCAAAAGACTATTCTAGATAGTTCGAGCCGTCCTTCATTGCCATTCACCGAAAATATATCATCCGCCCTGGTCATTCAAAGGAGCCTCGATCAACATATGCAAGCTTGGCGAGAGAAAAAGGTCGATGCAATCCACAAAAAAGATTCCGTTCGTTTTGTTTATGGACATCCAGAAAGAATTATCCGAAAACCGCTCGACCCAGAAGTTGTTCTTGCTCCGGGACGAAACCCAAGTGCGACACAGCCGTCCACACCTCCGTTTCCGATAGACGAAATAGAACAGCAACACATTTCTGCAAACGAACCTGAGCGAACAAGGACACAATCCGAAGAACAACAGCACCGTGGGACATCATCAAATCCACTTCTCAATAATCAACGCACAGAAACTCTCGTTGAAGAGCGAACCTACATTGAAAAAAGAAGGCAAGGACATCAACAATATGAACGCATTGTTACTGAGACTAGCACCCTTCGAAAAACGGAATCGAACGATTCTTAAAAATGTAGCTCAGGTTTATTTTTCATATACCCAATGTGATCTTCTGTGTTGTAGTGTCATTCTATGTAAAGAAAACGATTAGCATATCTGTTAATTCCATGTAAGAACGTTAATAGGAAAGAAAGCAGATAAAATAGGAATGTCAGGTATCATATGATGAGTTGGAAAAAATAACAGAAGACCTGTTTTCAATCAACAGCGATGACTTATCCAGTTGTTTCGCATTGCCGATTCCGGGCGATCGATGAAAGTATAGTCGATACATGCCTCGTTTTTCATGCGTGATTATATGTGTTCGATATGCCTACCGACACATTTGCATTTGTCAAAACGGCAAGCACCACAATAATTACAATTATTCTTATTTAGAGAATATCAGATGGAACACAATTTGAACATAGCTGATTTTTACATATCGAAGATGAAGTATACTGATCGCAGTACATCTAGATATATATTTTGACTTATATCTGAAAGTGTAAGTAATTGTCACAAAAATTCACAATATCAAACTGGTACTCATTCTTTCTTTTTCACATATAAGGCCGAGAGAGAAAGAGAGAATTTTTTGCATCATACCGACACCGTTTTCGCATAAATCAATCATCTGGAAATTTTGAGTTATTGAAGTTGGTAAAGATCAACAGGAAGATCTGGTGTGTGCGTCGAGTCACCAATTTTCGATTGACGACGAGTGAAATATTGCATTACGGAGTGAAGAAGATTTAAAAAATCGAAATTGATGTGAACGGTCTCTGGTGCGATTATTGGACGATCCGACAGAGCGATTTCTGCACATATAAAATGTAAACATCTTCATATTCCAAGCAGTGAGTACTTTCGTTCTTTGAAGAAACTCTTTGGCGAGCAAAATAAAAGAAAAACGTGTAGAGACCAGATGGAAAAACAACAGGGTCCACGTTCATTATCGATATGAACGTGATCTCATGGCACGGCCTCGCACCCGCAAAAGGAGAAAATTTCTTTGATATAGGATATATTGTTGGCACCAACACTCGAATACTTTTGCTCGTAGCGACGATATTTATATCGATTTTTGCAAAGAGAAGTGTCCCAACAGAGTAATACCTAATTGGCAAAAGCATTCATGAGAACTTCTGAACGAAAATATAGAACTTCGCTGATGAGACTACGGAAGTATCTCATTATCCATACTGCACCATAATGGTAATTATGATATAAACATATAACAGCGACCTCTTACGATCGGTGTAACAGTTACTAACTAGCCATTTTATAGTACATAAATTCATAGTATATGCAAGAATTCAGAAGAATCGACTAGGTGTGTGTATGCTACCTTTGTCGGCAAAATTCTTTTTTTTATCTTTCTCGTGAACTGATGCTATAAATAAGAGGAGAATTGACGATTCTTGCGCAAGACTCGAATTGACATGTGAAATGTTTCATCATTGAAACTGCAGCATTGCGCAATACTACCTGTATATGTCGTTCGTTTGTGCTTGAATGCACATTTCTCGTTTATGAATAAACGGTAGTCGTATACACTTGAGAGACTGGATTCGTAACGGTTTGAATTGGAACTCGAAGCCCAGTTTTCAAAATCATCGGAAGCATCGTTCGCCGTGAAAGTGTTGTCTAATTCAAACTCAGCATCGATGGCAGATTGTCAGGTGCGATCAAGTTCTTTCTTTCTTCCTCCAGCTCGATTGTTTCCTAAACAATATTTTGGTTCAACTACTCAATCCGATCTCTATCATCATATGAAAAAAGCAGACTATTCAAATTACATTGGTTTTACTCGCAGTTTTTTTCGGGTTCCCGAACAGGATCTGGAAAACCCCTTGAGAAAAAAAAGAAAGTCCGAATTTTTTTTTGCAAATTATCACAAAAATTTATAGTTTTTTTTGTTTGAGCAGTTGATGCTATTCAAGATATTTCGAAGTGAATAGTCTGAGCTAGTTTTTAAGCAAAAATCCTTTTTATATCAAGGATGAAAAAAAAGTAATTTTTGAGAGAATGAGTAGCGAAAAAATTGAAACTTGATCAAGGTGCTCTTCTATTCTTAAGAATATTTATATGAATGTTTTTCATAAAAACAACCTGCTAGAAGATATTCAGTCTTCATACGAAACAAATATTACTTGAAGATCATTTTTGAAATTATGTGATGTTGATGATTGGAAACTCGCGATTTGTTTCTAGGCTTTGCAATTACTACCGGTCGATGGTTCCCGGTTTGGCTTTATCGTTATGGGGCGTAAGGAAGCATTGTTTGGAATATTGCACGGCAATTTTCGAAATGTAATTACAAAAATTTCGGTTGATTTGCCAAAAAAGGGTAGCCGTGGTGGTTCAAGTGCAATTCGATTCGCTCGAATTCGGCTGGAAAAACGACAGAATTATGTACGAAAAGTATCACAAATGGCTGAAGAATGTTTTATTACGGATGGTAAAGTCAATGTGACGGGGATTATTCTTGCCATTGAAGGCATTATTATGAGTGAATTTCAACACTCGGATGTATTCACTCCTGTTAGTTGTTTTTCTTTGATAATGATTCTGAGGAAAAGTGATGTTTTGTAGCGTCTTCAAGAGAAAATTCTTCAACGCGTGATTGTTTCCTATGGCAATGAGAATGGTTTTAATCAAGCAATTAATTTAGCTAGTGAAATACTTCGTGATGTTAAATTAGTACAAGAAAAAAAAGTTATTTGTAAGTTTGATTCACCGTGAGATTGAATTTCAATTGTTTTCCTTTATTCAGCTCGGTATTTCGAAGAAGTATCCAAGGACTCTGGTCATTATTGTTTTGGTGTGAACGAAACACTCAAAGCATTGGAAAGGGGCACGGTAGAAACTTTGATTGTGTGGGACAATCTCGATGTGAAACATTATTCCCTACGTACAATTATACAAGAAAAATCCCTTTCTCAAGACAAAGATATGGATCTCGAATGGGAATATGTTGAAGAAATGCCATTACTTGAATGGTTTGCTTACAATTGCAAAAAGTTTGGTAAGAGATAATCAGTGATGAATCTGATTTTCATCATTTTTTATTAGGTATCACACTCGAAATTGTGACGGATAAGAGTCCAGAAGGTTCTCAGTTCGTGCACGCCTTTGATGGCATCGGCGGTTTGTTGTAATTTGATACATTTCCTTCACTTTTTTTTACTCATAGGTATTCTTCATCACAATATAAATCTCGAAAATTCGAATATTGATGAAGATGCTGAACTGATCGAACACAGTGAGTCGGAAGAAATAGAAGATCATTTTCTGTAATTTATGTTTTAGATGACGACGATTATACGTCCTTCTTCAACTAATCTAAATTTTCCACTCATTCTTCAGTTCATGTTTATTGTTCATTTCGTAGTTTGACATTGAACATAAACAATAAGAAAAAAAATTGAACAAGACCTTTACATACAATAAATCAAGAGAAAAATTCTCGTCCGGTTAACCTGAATATAGAATCGAAAAAGTTCAAATAGGGTGTTTTTTCAAAGTTTCGTTGTTTTTGCGGTACTTTCATCAAACATGCAGGTCACAAGAGGATTCTCAATAGTATAGCAACATTACGTTGTAGGCTGTTCAATTCTGTATCGAATGATACAATGAAAACTTATCTCGGGAGCAATCTTTTCGCTGAAAACAACCGGTTTTGTACTGTTTTGGCAATAGTTATAACAATCGCTTTTGCACATACTCGAAGTCATTTTTCTCAGTCAAATCGAGTTCGTAACAACAAAAATCTCAGAGATGGTACAGCTAGATGTGCTGATGAAATTTCATTATAGGACAAGTTTTCCGAATGCTGTGGACGTACTTGAAAGTGTGTAAAGTTCCTGAAAATTCGAAAGTAGGGCCCAAAGACGGCGTCGCTATTATGCTTTGGAAAGCGCTACAGATCTGGGAGTTTCCTAATTCGATAGAAAACGTTTAGACGATTCCAGAGCACTAATAAAAGTAAGAATTCTATTTGGCCTTCATAGAAGTACTTGAGCCCAAAAAATCGTTAAAAATTAGCATTTTCTATAGCAGTTTTCCAGAAAAAAATAGTACATGCTGGAAAAGAATAATCACCTCAACGAGTAATATCTATGGTAAAATTTTCAGACTTCTATCATTTATTGAAGTTACAACTGTGTTAACATATCATTTGAAGCGTAAAGCTGCTAGTAGCAAAAGTTTATTGAATTTTCTTGACTAAAAGAAGCTGAACATAGAGAAAATCGCATCAGTTTAATCTAATATCTAGCCAATGTTGTTCTAAAATATGTTTCATTAAGGTTTTCCAATTTTGAAAATGGTTGTGTTTTTGACATTTGCTATTAAAACACATTGGCTCTGAAAATTGTGCTGAATGCTCTGCTGTAATATGTCTTTCTAATTCCATTAATCCTAGGTAAACTTCACCATCATTGACGAATTTGTTGCACTCTATCCCTGAACTCCGCCACGACCACGACCGCGATGTTGACCAAGACTACGAGCACTAACACCACCACGAAGAAATTGATCGATTACTAGAAAGAGCGAAAATACAGATTTAACTGATTCTTTTCCAACAAGGAAATGTTCTACTAAATATTCACATCGTAGCAGAAATATTGAAACTCACTTATATTTTGGAAATGTTGATTTGTCTGTTCCCTAGAGGAAGTACTGAGTTCAAGGTACCGACACGGGTACCCTGTTACCAGTATGTCACAGGTACTTTTGGGTAATTTCGGGTGCCCGATGGGTACCCAAAAAGTTGAAAATGATATCTTTCTGGGTGCTCAATAAGCTAAAATGTGGAAAAAAAATTCAATATGGGCGCTAGGTACTGACCAGTCTTCTCCTGCTGTGTTTTTTTTGCACATGGTTAAAGTTGATCAAATCTGAAATATTCCAAATTTCAAAATCTGGCCATAGAATATATGATGACAAATGAGATGGTCGAACAAAGAAAGAGACAGAGAGAAGAGAACAAAGCTCCGACAGTACCACGATTGGTTCACCAATCAGTTCATGCGCGTGACCTCTATTCGAACTTCAGTCACTCGATGGCATTGTATGTGAGAAATAGTGGGCGTGAATAACACCCATGTAAAAATAGTATAGCATTTAACGATATTCTTGCCAAATTTGACGCGATACTTTTCTTTAAATGCTTAATTAACGCATTTCAACGAGAATAAACACGTGAAATGTTAATTTCCGTATTCATTTTCACGCATTAAATTTTTCAACGCGTTTGCTTGCGTTTCACAAGGTCAACATCGTAAAAGTGAAAATCTGGAACCCTTAGCGTCAAAGAAATATTAGTCACAGCAGATTTACAAAGTTTTATACGAAAGAGAGATTTGATGACCGAACAGTTATGAGAATTCTTCTAGATTTGGATAACGAAAAAACATGGCTTGTTTTGATGTTGGCTTGCGCTAGTAATGTGTTTTGTCGAGTCTTTTTGGCCAGTTTCTACTCCGCTCTGACTATCATCTATCGTTGTCGAATTTTTTTCCTCATCGAATCTTGTTTTCTCACAAATTCCACTGCGTCCTTGTTCGATGAGATGATCATTTCGTTTTTTTGTTAAATCTAACTTCATATAATATATTTTGGATTGATCTTGTCTCAATTGTGATTTGTAGCACACTCAAGCTCTGTTTTTGAGTGAAAATCATTTTTTCTAATAAAAATGACTTTTTTCTCAGTGCCATTCTTGATTTTCTAGCGCTGAGTTACTAAAAACGTATGTTTTTGTAAAAACCCTTCGTTTTCTAGGTAAAATTTGGCAAAAAAGTAACCGGTAATAGAAGACCATGGCTTTTTATTATGGGAGAGGAGTTATAGAAAACTAACAGGATGCGGTTCAGTGACACCTCATGTATGAAAAGACTTATGCAAGATTCCGTAACTACTTAGCGTTGCGATACAAATTTTCTAGTAGATTCTTTTGCGCTATTGGCCTCGATTATCAATAAGTTTTCCGATCAATTTGATGATTTTTCGTATAGCAGAAACGAAAATTATTTCCATGTTCGAACTTGAAACACCGTTAGATTTTCTCAAATGCAGCTGGAATTTTTTTGCCCAGTCCTGCTTGGAAGACATACTGTTTTTGAAAAAGCTCAATTTTCTATCCAAAAAAGGTTTTTTGGAAGGAAAATCTTCTGAGACCTGCTTTTGGTCCCGCCCCATCAATCTGATGAGTAACTTCTGAATGGAAAATCATATATCGTTCCTTCTAACAATACGAAATCATTCATCAAAAGATCGGTAAAAGAATTCCAAACGAGCTGATGTTTCCTATATTCGAATAACAGAAAGCGTAGCTCTGACACGATCATTTCTCTCTGCTAAATACGATCTCCTGTCGTTTAGTGTCATCGTCTGTGCGAAGAAAATAATTCGCAAATCCGTCAATTCTGAGCAAGAATGTCAATAAGAAAGAAAGCAGAAAAAATAGAAATGTCAGATTTCATATTACGAGTTGGAAAAAAAGAGCAGATTTTCAAATCAGTCAGATAGACGATGTTCAGTTATCTAACGAGCAGGAATATGGGGAAAAGTTCGCCCGAAATATAGTATAGGAGTAACAGAATTGTTCAAATAGTTTTCTACTTTCGTGTTCTTCACATGGGCTACACTTGTCGAAAACATACATCTTTGCACCGAAGATGACGATGAATCATAGGCTTTGATGTGAACAGAACAAAAACAGGAAGCATGAGCAATACAATGAATCAGTGAGAGTACACCTGTGACAGAAAAGATAACGAAGTTGGGTATTTTTAGTTTTTCATTTTGTTCTACTTCATACCGAGCCATGTAAAAACAATCATATTAACAAGAAAACTGATCGATCACGAAACAGTTATTTATTCAAAAACAATAAATATATAATGAGATAATCTGCAAGATCTGCACAGCGCCGATGTCGATGACTAATCGTTTTGTCGATCAGATGGTTTGACAACTGCTTTTAGATATTTCCCATCGAATTCATTGCGCGACCATGTTGTTGATGTAGTCGATGTCGGATTTATCCATCTGAACACAAGACGATACTTGACATTAAGCCGAACACTACATTCTCGAATCGCATGTTGAGTACATTTATACTTTTTGCTATTTTTATACTGCTCTTTTCGTTTTTGATACATCTGCATCAGAAGCAGAGAACAATCAGAAAGGACTTGAAAAATGAAAGCAAACATACTTCCTCAGATTCATAAGATTGTTTTGGAAATTCATTATCAAGTATCGTATGAATATCTTTCTTCCATTCTTCATATCGTGGATGTCCTTCTATGACTGATAAATCCAGATCTTTGACAAAAAATCCTTCGTCTACATTCGATGGATAGTTGGTAGAGATGTTTGATAATTGTGGTGTGGAATGTCGACGCATTGGATCTTGTTGGCTATTGCTTGGACTTTGGTTTTCTCGTTTGACGAGACCGTCAATTTGTTTCTGGTTCTGTCGATGCTTGCTTTTTGTTAAATGAATCAATGATGAGAGGGAGAGGAATGACGATATCTTTTTCCTCTCGTTCTCTCCTGTACTCCACGTACGTGGCTATATACGTCAACAGCGAAGAACGGGTCGTCGAAAAAATATAACTACCTTCTCACTCAGTAAGAAAAAAAGCGTCTGTATTTCTCGGGAAGGTTTATACCAATAAGGTGAGGTAGATTGTGTTTACCGTGTTTTACAAATAAATCAGTGACATTAGATAGATGAAAAACAATCGAATCAGCCCCTCTTGTTCTCTCTTCTCTTCTTTCTTACTTGGCGTAACGGTATCGTCTCATTGGAGGCAGTTGGAAAAATTTTTGAAAAGATTCATGGCAGCAGACAGAGATGAGGAGCTCCGACTCCGAAGCGAAGTGTCTGAACGAACGTCTGAAGTTGAAGCGAGAAAATGTCAATCGGATACTGCCAACTATAGTTTTTTTCTCTGTCATTTTTATCTTTTAAAACGGAATCTGAGCGTCATTAATTAGTACAATAGCTAGTCTATGAAAGAGTCAAAATAGTAGAGTTGTCACAAAACAACGATGTTTCTGTTCGTTGGGGCCGAGCGGAGCCGATAAAGGTCGGAGCTGCCCATCTTTGACGTCACAGGGTGCTCGCGCGATAAGAACAAAGAGCACTAAGTAGACATAAACCCGATAGTATGACATTGTTACAACGAGGGTGCAAGGACGATTTGATGACTGCGTACGAAAAAAACAGAGTGTTGGAATTTTCCAACTGAAAATGATGAACGTTGATGCAATGATTCATATGCACCGACAACAATGTCAATCGAGGGGGCTAACGAAATAGATCAAATTTCACGCACGCCGAGAAAAGCATAACAGAAAAGTTCAAATCCTACTCTCGTTCTTTGAAATGAGTGCCAACGACATCAACATCGAATCGATACTATTGACAGAATAAAATAGTCAATCAATTTTTCACAAAGAAATTCTCTGGTGAGTGAAACTTCAAGATGTTTTGTTGAAAAATAACTAATTTCTTGATTTATTTGTTGTATAAATCAAACAGAAAATATTTTGATTAGACGAGATTGCTGAAATAAACCGTGATGATCACCGGTGCTGGATTAGAAATATTTGAGCATTATGGCAGAGCATTATTTTGATTGTCCGATGATTTTACTATAGCCTTCAGATAGTGACCATTCGCATTGAGAGACCATCGATGAGGTTTATCGGTTGCCGGTGTGCGCCAGCCGTAGATCAGTCGATATTGATCATTGAGTCTCGCTGTCCAACAGTTTTGTTCTCGATGCCATTGAATAGTAGGATGTAAATCTTCGAATTGTTGCTGTCGATGGTTGAAAATCTGAAAAAATTCCAACCGACAATATGTGCATTTATTTAAGATGAAGATTAGAAATCATACGGCATCTGATTCATCTGATTGTCGAGGAAATTGATGATCAAGAATTATATTTATGCTTGCAATCCACTCTTGAAAACGTGGATGCCCTTCGATTAAAGTCATATCAATGTCCTTGTAAAAGCGTCTGTCTCTTGCGGCCATTGTTCGCTGTGTGCAAGGGGTGTGTGCTTTTTTTTCTTCTACGCGGATGATCGTTTTATTTTTTTTTGTTCTGTGAGAGCAGAAGACGATGGTTCCGTCCGTCCATATCAGACGGAGGTACAAATGAACAAAAACAGGAAAGGAAAAAAGGTGAGTAATAACGCGACAACAGGTGATAGATTAAGTCAAACTCACATTCTTTGCATAACTGCAATCAATATTGACATTCTGTGAACTTGTCGAAAAGAAATCCGGATTTTTACGTTATTCAGATAATTGAATTGTATGTTTGATTTATGCGTTTATTATTTTTAAAATAAAAAATAAACAAGTCAAATACAAATCTTCATCATGAAGACGAAAGAAGGAATAAGAAGTGAGACAAAAAACGAAAGACATATTCAATTACATTCAGTTACTGTAGACACTATGTTGCCATTGCGTGTGGTCACAGTCCGGCAATGTTGTTGTGTTGTTTGATGAGAAGTAAAGCTCGACATGTGTACGTGCTTGTTGTCATCTCCAAACAAGTCACTTCCGAAACCACCACCACCAAATCCACCAAACAAATCGCCGAAATCAACGTGAGTTTCACCGCCCGTGCCGAATCCATCATGAAGATCGTCGAAGAGGGAATCGAAATCGAAACCGAAATGGTGATGTCGATGAGCTTCTTCGTGAGCTTTCTGATGTGCTTGCTGATGAGATTTATAATGAGCTTGATGATGAGCTTGATGCTGAGAATGATGAAATTGTGATGAAGCAGCATCGAATTGTCGGAAGAAATCGTTCATATCGAAGTGAAAACCAGAAAAGCCACCACCACCTCCACCGCCACCACCTTGATTCGATGAAGTATATGATTGATGACCTTGAGCATCGTATTGTCGACGTTTATTTGCATCGCCTAATGTGTCATACGCTTCGGCAATGGTACGAAATTGTTCTTCAGCTTTCGGATCCTTGTTTTTATCTGGATGATATTTCAGCGCTAAAAGAAGAAACCCGTTCAAGAACGATTCATTTGAAGAAAAAAAAAGAGTTCGTACCTAATTCACGAAAACGTCGTTTGATCTGTTTCTCGGTGGCATCTCGTTTGACGCCTAATACTTCATAGTAATCTTTCGCTCCCAATAGCACCTCACAGCTGATCAAAACGATGACAATACATAATGAGTGTGTAATGTACATCTTTTTGTGTTTGGTCGATTGTCTAGCTGTGAAACAGTCAATTTAAATTGTTATGTGATTTTTTTCCTACATGCTGTCCATCTGTCATAGTGCGCAAGGCAGCAAGTGATGTTGCTTCCGATGATTGGCTCACGTATTTAATCGAATCAAAATTTTCTTCTCATCCTCACCATACGATTGTCGTGAAGTGTACATATCGGAAAAAATTTGACTGCACATTTTGGTAGACAACAAAAATTATTCATTTTATTCAGTCGGCCATCGTGTGTTATAGATGTCACTTTTTTGTACAATTTCATAATGTTTTTTGCAAATTCAGTAAAGAAATTTTATAGAAAAATAAATCTGCATGTTTAGAATCGAATCTTTTATGAATATCTCTCGAGTTCGCCATGTTTTTTCACCGCCTCCGCACGGATGCGCGTTAACTGACTCAATACCAACGCGCCCGTTGTTATGTTCTTTTTTATTCGCGTCATTACACAATCGCGTCGTTCTCGTGAAGTGCAACATAGTATCAACTCGTTTGTCTTAACTCTCGCTCGTGTAAGTTCATTCTGATTCATATAAATCTCATGTTTTTGTTTTTCTTCGACTAGATCGAATTATGCCTCAACAAGTATCATTCTCGACGGACTCGTTCGTCTCCGGTATTGACTATTCCGAAGCATGGAATGTTCTCGAATTGACCACTAGTAAACAAAAACAACTTCGTCGTGAACAACGACAACGTCCACAAGAGTTGCGTACACAATTGCTTCTCAAACGAACTTACAATCTCGTATGTGAATTATTGAATTCGGACTGTTGTCCGTCTTCTTCTTCTTCTTCTCGTGGTGAGATCCCCACATCATCATCTTGTTCTTCTCTGCCCCTCTCAACAGTCGATACAAACAAACGAAAATCATCACCTTCGGACGATAATGATCGACCATTGAAGAAATCCAAGAGTCTTATGGACAAATGTTTCGATATCACGAATGATAATGACATTCTTCAGTTTCTTCTTGAACTCAATGCTGTCAAAGTTGCACCCAGGTATTGAGGAGAACAGCTGAAGACATTGAAAACACTAATCATCTTTCGGAATATGATGAGATCTCTCCGCATAAACTTTAGTGTTGACATGGTTTCCGCCTCGTGGCCGAATCATCCTGCAATTGTTTTCGTCGTGTAAGTGCTCGTGCCATTCGGTGATGATTTCTCTCTCTCTTTCTCTTTCTTTTGTTTCTTCTGTTCGTTATTTATCAGATATGTTGTAGTGTGTAATAAACACCGAGGAAAAAATGAAACAGGCAGTGTGCCTGTGTATATAAAGATACTCTTTTAATCGGTCTTCTAGCATGGCTATGGTTCCCGATTGATATGTGGTAAAATGAAAATATCGAAGAAATTTGTCGCGATTTATTTCTTGTAGTACATGCGATGAACGATGATGATTGTCAAAACATCGAGTCTGATACACCGTCGCAGGCTAGCGTATCTCTTGTTTTTTTATTCTTGTTGTTGTTTTGTTTCTGCTGACATAACAAGGAAAAAAACCGATCGGCGACAATTCACGGGTCAACGACGATGAGAATAAGTTCGACATATCTTTTTTTTTCATTTGATTGCCTTATCTTCAGTTCAGAAAATCAGTTTTGTTTCTCTGATACGAGTCGTCCATCGTGAAGGTAAATCGAAATAATTCATTTTCTCATCGGTTTTTTTCATCCGAGTTGAAAGAAAAACATAAGGTAAGTTTGCAGGAATGCATAACCACAATTTCGTTCGCGAAAAAAGGCTCACAAGAACGATGACAGATGTGATTGGCCTTGACAAATGTGTTCATTTTTTTCTCCATTGCGTTCTACATTATTGTGTGATAATATTATTTTGAAATACATTTGACAGACAAAAGAAAACAGCTGACACATGTTCTTTTTGTATCTGTGTTCAATCTCGATTTGTTCATGCTGCGACTGCCTGACTTGGTTCTGATTATCTTCAGCGCATAAAGAAAAAGCGAAGGAGGAGATTGTGTTTTTTTTTCTTATTGCCTGCTGAGACGTGCATAAAAAGGAGCAGACCAAAAGTCAAATCACCACATCATCGAGAATGATGCGAGCACCTCTGCAACGTGTTCGGCACAGTATTGACACACTCGTAAGTCTGATGATTTGTTCGTCGATCGAAAGAGATTGTTATTTTATCTTAGCAAAAAAATATCTATGAATATCATCATGCATCGAGTCTTTCTCTGGCATCGAATTCTGCGCGATCAACAGCGGAATTGAAAAAAGCCGGAACAGGACAAAGTCTCATTCAATTACTCGAAGATTCATGGACGATCATTCAAGCATTATTTGTTCGACTGATTTTCGCTAGTTCAGCCGTGATGGCCGTTTGGAGAGTAGTTGAAGAAACGAAAAAAGCTTATTTTTGGTATTTACTGATCTTGCTCGTGTTTTTACTTCTCGAAAGTTATGCTACTGTTTACACACGCAAAGGATACGAGTACAAATGGTAAGATACAAACACAGAGTGTGTTTGTGAATCGATTGTGTTTTCTTAAGGTTTTGCCCATCGGCGTTTGCGTATTTGATTGCGATTGTGCCTTGTATTTGGTTGTTGGAATTGAATCATAGTCGTACATCGACTCAGTCGAATCAAACATTCGCTTCGTCTGTCATTCCGCCTCTAATGGGATCGATTTCATTGACAACAATTCCTCCGGACAGCGAATCTGCCGAACGGATTTTGACTACAATGAAGTTTCCAACGTTAAAAACTCGGCGAATGCCATCGACTCAAAAGCCAGATCTTCGACTCGAAGAATTTCTCAAAACACCACAAGAATTCATTTCAAAAGTAAAAAAGAAATTTTCTCAGAAAAATCCGATCAAGATTTCTTTTTTTCGCAAATCTCATGAGACAATGTTTGTCCCTGTAGTTAGTAATTTGTCCAAGACATCAACTTCCCCGGATGCAACGCTCCCCGACGGAGAAGGGTTGGACATTTCCGTTCGAACGAACGAGCATTATTTTGGACGAAGAAAATCTTGTTGTTCATTTCTGTTTTTTTTTCTTCTCTCTCGTAGCTCAGCACTCGATTATCGACTGAAGAATGGAATATGATCATTGAACAAATGAGTTTGCTTGTTCTCATTCTTAGTCGATGGCTTTTACCCAAAGGCGAACTCACTCGAGAAGAACTCTCACAATTATTACTCGTAAGATTGAGAAAATAGCATTATCATATGAGATGGTTTTTTTTCCGAAGGTTTACATTGGTGTTGCGGCTGATATTATCGAATTTTTCGAAGTTTTTAAAGAAGCACGCGTAGGTGTTTTGACAAAAAAACAACTTGAATTTCATTGTTTTTTGTTCGTCACAGGTTCGTACCAATATGACATTGAGCATTTTGGTTCTCGTTTTGTGGACATTGAGTTTGCTACAATTTTGTCTTGCTCTAACCGTTTCACGAGCTCGCAAGAGTCGTGCTGATTTTCAACAGCGTCATTCTAATAATGATTTTTCTCCACAAATCTCCCCGTCGTCGACATCCTGCTGTAGTCCATCGGATTTCTGGGGTATGCTTCTTTCGCTTCTCTTGCAAGACATGCCGTTCTTTTGCTTTCGAGCTATACTTATTTTTCATTATCATATTCTTTCTTATTCAACCGTATTTTTTACATCAAAAAATGGTCTTATTATTATACTTCAATGTTATCGTATCACAGTCATTATTGCTGCAACAATTACACAAGAACGACATCTTCATCGTTATCGACGAGAAGCAGCTATGATCACAATAACGAACAATAAAATCCATGAAACAAATAGTGGAAATCGTTCGGAAAAAGATCATGAAGCTAATTCACTTGTTTAATTTTCATTCGAATAAAATGATTAATTCTGAAGTTCAAAAATCATGATTTGATTTTCATTTTTCCCAGTCAAATTACGCCGATGAGCTGAGAAAACATGAGAGCTTATCTAAGCGGATTACTCCTGATGATATTGAATTTGTTCTCAGCAAAGACATGGAGAAAGATGACTGTCGATTGAGGCAAATCCTAAGAGGATTATTCACACGATGAAAAATAAGATCTATAAATAAATTTAATTATTTCCGGACAAGAAAAGCTATGCTTTAAGATTTTGATGTCACTTCAAGAGACAATGTCGATCTAAGGTATCCTTGTAGGGATGAGAGAAAAAAAAAGAACAAAAAACAGTGATTAGGATAAGAAGTCCAATTATCTAGATGATGTCAAGCGAAGATGGCTGGATTTACGTTCAGAAACATCATCGAATGGAATTCTTCTTTGTTGATCACGCGACAAAATCGACTGTATGACAATGTCAGAAGCTCATTGTCGTAGAACAAGAATTGGAGGAGAAGTCAATGGGCAATTTGTCTCAGATCTAGCATAGAATATCATGTAAACCATGCGAAATCGATTTTCTCAATCATAAATCGAAGAAATGAAGCGAAATCAAATTTCTAGAATGAGTTGCTGTCGCATACAAACTCTCATTTTCAATCGCAATGATAAATATGAATGCAGCGGATATCCTTGAATACAATTAAATTAGCTGAAATTAAATTTGCCGTTTGTTTTCATCATTAGAAAGAGAACTGAATAGATCTCAATCATATAAATATACATATTTTCTTCGCTTTTATCAGATCGTGATTTCTTCCATCTGACTGAATAATTAGATCTGTCAAAACTGATTTAATATTGCCATTTTTTATGCTTATATACAAAATACAAGATTCTTTTTTCCGAGTCGGAAGTGTTGAGAACTTGCAAAAGCCGCTTGTTTCCTATTTGCATCTTTCGAGAACACCATCTGTTACCATATCGAACTCCTAAGTTTTCCTAGTGTAATTCTATCATTATTGCAGCAATGTATTATCCGTTATAGGTTACACCCGTCGACAATTGCGAACAAGGTAAAGGCATGTGTCAATATGACCAACTGTTGCTGCCAACTGAGCGTTTTTTATCTTGTTCGTCAACGAACTCGTTAGACATGACACTGAAAATAGACAGAATCACATTGTGTTACAGCTGTCGAATCTCTAACAAGAATATTCTTTCGGAGAATCAGAAGGTTAACAACATCACGAGAAGGTAATAAAAATCGAATTAACTTCGATGTGATTGACAAAAGGCGGACGACGAATATGGTTTGTTTCAACATTCTACATGCATCTATTGCATGTGTCAGACCAGAATTGTTTTCTTTTCGTCTATTTTCATATAAACAGTTTTGATTTTTTTCTTCGTCTCATTTTCCGTTAGACACACATCACAATGATTCCCTCGAGTCAGTTTACATAAACGAATTTCCTTTCGCATAAAAAAATAATTAACGCTGTTGTCGGTCTGCTTCGACGTCTCAATCTCTCTAGAGAACTCCTAAAATAACAAACATTGGATGATCTTTGGTGTCAATCGCAATCGAGAAAGAGATGGTATTTCAATAGACAAATTCGGAATTAATTTTCGTCGGCACCTGGGTGAATGAATCAAAATTGACATATTGAAATGTGTTCTTGAAATCAGAAACCGAGAGAATGTTGACTTATCACGAATCAATTACCTAAACAGATTGCTACTATCAATATAATACTCGCACTCAGTCTTTTTCTCTCTTCTGGCACACCGGGTATTGGCATTGTTGCATCATTTATCTGATGCGAGAAACCCCTGCATGCATGTGTTCACTGATTATCGAACGTTTTTTTCTTCTCTTCTTGTCTATGTCTGAGGGAATTAGTCGAGCACGGGGATCGATCGGTTGCGATAGCACAGGAGGAGGTCTCACTAATGTTGTTGCTTGTTGCTTGTTGCTATTTGCTTCTAACTATTGAGACAGAAAGCGCGAGAGAAAAGAAGACGAAGACGGGAGGAAGTAAAAAGCAGAGAAATATGGAAGAAAAGAATGACAATACTACTAGGAGTGTAAGAAGAAGAGTGTGCGCACAAGAGAGACACACGGGTAACAGTGGATTCGGTTTCTGGCTGTCTGCAGGCGCGTGTATGTGAGGATGGGAACACTGAGCAAGTAATGGGGCGAGAAGGCGATTTTCAGACAAGAACTAATCTGCGAATCAATAAGAGCGTGTCTTGCAAATGAATGATGGATCACCGGCATCTCCGAGTACTACACTCCATTACGCTCGAGCCGTAAAAGCCCTCAAAATCTCTCGATTTGCATATCTATCTTTCCGACTATCCATCCTGTTTTCCTTCGACTTCAATCATCATCGTTTATCACGACCAAATTCGAGACGAGAATATATCGAGCATAGCTATAACCGACAATTGCTTCGCTACGGATGCGTTAATTGATCTCTATCTCTCTCCGTTCTCTGCTTTCCGTGCGTATATGTTTCGCCATACCGGGTCGAGTCCCTATCCATCCATCCATTGTTGAGAGACGTGCGTGTCCTTGACATCCTTCATTGCTTCCACGCACACACACACATACACACGCATAAGGAAATTGTCCCGTCGTTCGTACGATGACGACTCCCACCCATTGTCACCCTGGCGAGGAAGAAAGATGCAAAAGCTCTTCTCATTGCGTAGCCGTATTTTGAAAATCATCGTCAGCAATAGCATAAGACGCCCGGCATGCGCACACAAGCAGCAAATATTGATTGAAGGCGACAATTTTCTTTGTGCGAGCTCTCTCTCTCTCTCCCGTCGTAGAGTACGGCGGGCGCATCCTCTCTTCCGTCTCCCTGTGGCATCCTCTCGTCATCGTCGTCGATATCTATGGATAAAATCGTTTCCTTCCACTATCGCTACGCGTTTTCGCGCGTTGGCTTAGCAGCACAGATCGCGCTCGTTACGGCCATAGGATGTGTTAGTCGACAATCCACCACGAGTCAGAATTGTGTGTGTGTGTGTGTGCGTATGGAGGAACAGCAGGAAAAAACTTCCCTTGTCGATTGATATTATTCCGACATTTGCAAAAAAATGCGACTATACTATACCTCCGTCTTGCCTCTGGTCTTCTATCTTCGACGCGACGAAGATAGCAGATAAATATGTTCGGATTGTCTCTCTTTCTCTATGCCTGCTGGTTTTGGTCGACAATGAATGTCGTTTTGCTGCTGTTGTTGTTGTTGTCGACATACAATTGGGCACCGCCGCTCGAGATGGTAGATAACTCTTGCTGCTCTGCTGTTCCTGCATTTACTACAACTATAATCATCGCTGTTTTTGTTTTTGTTTTTGTCGTTCTCTCTGACATTAGTAGCGACAAGAAAAACGTAAAGTATCATGAGACGAGATTGAGAATAGTTTGTAGTCGGAAATGCGTGCACATTGCGTTCATTCTCCATCAGTAGATCATATTGGATGGGAAAAAAGGAGGGGAACAAGCTTGTTTGTCTCCTCTCTTTTGTGCGCATGTGCACACAACATCACGGAATGCGAGCCGACAAGTGCGAAAAGGGAGAGGCATCGAGATAATCCCCAGATGAGCACCACCACTACCGCTACAGAGATAGATATATATAGACGCTGATGATGATGATGAAGAACGCGAGGTGAGAGCTACCGCGCGAGCTCGCACGCGTGCGGGTGTTAGGAGCGCCTGTCTGTAATTGAATCAATTGAGTGGTAGTGGAGTAGCAGTACTGATGATGTTTGGTGATTGAATTCTCGATCTGTCGCTCTTATTGCTCGGAGTCTTTCTTTTCCTCATTCCCTTCTTTTTCATTACTACGTTTTTTCTCTCTCTTCTCTCTCTTTTTTCTGTGCGAACAATTGTCGTTACCGCTTTCGGTCGTTCCAGATGAAAATGTATTTCCTTTTTCTTTTAATATTATAAAACTAGTGCGAATGCAAGAAAAAAAACGGGACATTTACCGGTCGAATTTTCACCTCATTCTAGGGATGTGAGTCCGTACGTGATGCGTCGTCGTCGAAATTTGGCATCACTTATTACTTTCCTCGCATCGTCCGGTATTGTTGTTGTTGTTCATGGTGCAGCAACACTCAATTTCTCGAGAATAGACGATCCCTATCATAATGGTTCGTTGATTTCATCGTTTCCTTCCCATTCATCATCATTATCGACGAATAATCCATCAACATGCTCAAAAATTCGTACGAATTGCAGTACCAACGATGGCCTGATCATTCCTCTTTGGCGTCCTCAAGAAGGAATTTCGCTGGGCGATCGAATTTCACGTGCACTTGTCTATCTTCTTGCACTTGTCTATATGTTTATCGGTGTGGCTATAATTTCGGATCGTTTTATGGCAGCGATCGAAGTGATTACATCACAAAAACGAGAAATTCGAAAGAAAAATCCCGATGGAACCATTTCGATAACCACTGTTTCTATATGGAATGAAACGGTATCGAATTTAACTTTAATGGCATTAGGTTCATCTGCACCCGAAATTCTCCTTTCGATTATTGAAGTTGTTGGAAAAAATTTCAAGAGTGGTAAGTAGAATTTGTTTAAGAAAAGAAAAACCAAATGTTTCAATGTTTTAATTAGGCGATCTCGGTCCGGGTACGATTGTCGGCTCGGCAGCTTTTAATCTTTTTGTGATTATTGCCATTTGTATCATGTCTATCCCAATCGGTGAAGTTCGTCGTATTCGTCATTTACATGTATTTTTTGTCACTACAGCTTGGTCAATATTTGCCTATGTATGGCTTTGGGTTATTGTTGCTAAAAGTTCACCAGGTTACATTGAAGTTTGGGAAGGAACATTGACATTTCTTTTTTTTCCATTAACGGTCTTTTCGGCTTATATTGTCGATACGAAAGTTGGTCAATTTATACGTGTTCGTATAACATCACAAAAACAAGTTCTTCAATTAGAAAATCATACATCACCACCATTACCTCATACATTCGATGGTTCGGGTGCTGCTGATGATTCGGAACAAAAATCAATGATGGATGGAACATTAAAAAGTTCAGCATCATTGAGTAATAATGATTTACTTGGCAAGAAAGCTAGTGGTACATTACAAAAATCGATATCCGGCGCTTTATTAGAACATTTGGGCAGTTCAGCAGGTGGCCTAGATGAAACATCACAATGGGCAGATCATGTTGAACAACAACGTCGTCAAGAATTTATTGATATTTGGCGTGAATTGAGAAAACAACATCCGAATCATGATATGCATACTTTAAACGAAATGGCTGCAGTGGAAATGATGAATCGTGTGCCGAAATCACGAGGTACAAAAAAAAATTTTTTTCTTCATTTTTATCGTCTTTTTCTTGTTCGTTAGCTTATTATCGTATTCAAGCAACAAAACGATTAGGTGGTGGTGGTGGAAATGTGAAGAAAAAGATACTTGAAAAATTAAATGAACCGGATCGAATCGAATTATTAGACAAACAAAATCAACAAGCAGCACGTGATTCCGCGGCAAATATCTCGAAGATCTATTTTGATCCAAGTCATTATACTGTACTTGAAAATGCCGGTTATGTCACATTACATGTCACGCGTAACGATGGAAATTTACGTAATACAGTTTATGTTGATTATGCAACCGAAGATGGTACAGCTACGCATGGTGCCGATTATGAACCTGCTGAAGGTACATTGATTTTTTATCCGATGGAAACACACAAACAAATTCAAGTGAAAATAATCGATGATGAAATATTTGAAGAAGGTCGGTTTTTGACTGATTGTGATTATTGAATTGAGAAAACTTTTTTATTTTATTTAGATGAACATTTCTCTGTGAAATTAAGCAATCTTAAAGTGAAAGATAGTCAAGGACGTTTAACACCGGGTGCCTTTGATAAAAGTGTTATCTTAGTTGAACCATCAACTGCTGTAGTTATGATTATTGATGATGATCATTCGGGCATGTTTGTGTTCGATACGGATGAACGAAGTGTGGTCGAATCGGATCGAATCGTTCATGTTTCCGTCATGCGAACATCCGGTGCTCGTGGTCGTGTACGTGTACCATTTTCTACTGCAGATGAAACAGCATTGAATGGTCGTGATTATATTGCCAATTCTGGTGAAATAATTTTCGATAACAATGAAAACGAGTGAGTACGAGAGAGAGAGAGCCAGAAAAAGGTTAACAACAACAAACACTTCCTCCAGGCAGAAAGTACCTCCACATGTGTGTGAACCTGGAATATCCTAATTTGTTGTTTTCGATCAATATGAGTGTCAAAACCAGTGCATTAGATCGGTTCTTGTTGGTTGATGGCGCTAACGGCTTTTTTCTTTGTGTCTAGGACCGAAAGTTCGGTCTAATGTCTCTATATAATGAGATGTGGGAAGAGGGGAAGGATGATGAAGACGAGGGGGGGTGGACTCGCGCGCCTGGCAAATATTATGTCAATAGCGCACGGAGCGGCACTCATCGGCCGAGCGGTGCGACGGACGCCGATCGGCTAATTGCATCGTTGCCGTCGGGGATCCGACGGTGGAAGTGCGTCGTTTCTTTCGTTTTCTCTTGATCGATTCCTTTTTTTTGTTTAACATTCACCAGATTCATTCATGTTGGCAGTTGTGTGTACGCCGAGGCGATTCTAATCGAAGAAAATAAATCAAACATCCAATCTCGTCGACGGACGCAGTGTAGTGTGATTATTACGAAGCTGCTTTGACGCACTTGTCAAGCTGCATGAGACGCTCGTATGCTTTTCTTTCCCGACATACATACTCAGAAATAATCGAAGTTTTCTCATATATATAGAATCTATTCATAGGCATCAAGAAAAGAAATCCTTTTTTGCATTTCTATATGCGTCAATCGGAAGAAGGCAAATGCAAACTGATTGCTCATATTGTATTGATGAAGCGTAAATGAGATTCGACTGAAAGCGAACGTACGAAAAAGTTGCCGCTACTCGATTTCCTTATACAGCGAGTTGTTCCAGGTGCTTAGACATTCTCGGACTAAAATAGCACAATTTATTATCTGATGACAGGCAACATCAATTAAGTAGTGCGTGTCGTTCGTAGGAATGAGTCGGCTTAACGCAATTGTCATACACAAAAATGTATCCCTCAGATGGTCTTGACAGAATTGTTTTGTCTTTTGTTATTATGCCTGGTTTCTTTTCGGACATCTATCGAAGGCAAGGCGTTGATAGCATACTTTTATACAATTAACGTACATAGAACAAACAACGTAGACATAGTTGACATTTGAGATTTTGTTTCACAGAAAAACAATTCCAATTGAAATTATTGACCGAGATCAATATCAACGGAATGAATCATTTCTCGTTCGACTCGGTGAACCGACTCTTGTCAAAGAGGAAACCGATGCCGAAGAATTGCGTATGTGTATTGAAAGATTTTCATTTCCGTATGTTCACAATTGTTATTATTATCATCTAGCAATGACTGAAGAGGAAAAACTTATTGCTGAATTGGGTAAACCCAAATTGGGCGAACGGCACACACTTCGTATTCGCATCCGGGAAAGCAAAGAATTCAAAGTAAACAATATTTGTTTACCCATATAATCAAATTTATTGAATTTTTCTTTTCCGAACAAAATTAGAATGCTGTTGACAAAGCACTTTATCAGGCAAATACAGCTATTCTTGTCGGTACTTCAACATGGTTGGAACAATTCAAACAAGCATTTAGTGTCAAAGGTATATTTATTCAAGAATAATAATAATAATAATAATAGAAGAAATTCTCTTGTAGATGAAGATGATGAAAGTGATGAGACCGGTGATGTCGATGGCACGGGTGGTGGAGAAGAAAAACCGGCGACTTGCAAAGATTATATGTTACATTTTATTTCATTTTTCTGGAAATTTCTCTTCGCTTTCGTACCACCGACGAGTGAGTGTTTGTTGAATGAAATTTATCGAGCTTTTTTCTCATCCTAGGTATGGCCGGTGGATGGGCTTGCTTTTTTGTTTCAATCTTAATCATCGGTATTTTGACCGCATTCATCGGTGATCTCGCTACGCACGTGCGTTGATTTTTTTTCGTCGAATTTGTTGTCTATGATTTTTTTTGTATCCTATAGTTTGGTTGTACTATTGGTCTGACGGACACGATGACGGCGATTGCATTTGTAGCACTGGGAACATCTTTACCGGGTAGGACGAGATTGAATTTTGAAAGAACAATCAATCAATTTGTTTTTTCAGATACATTTGCTTCAAAAGTCGCTGCTGAACATGATAAATATGCAGATAGTTCAATTGGAAATGTGAACGGTTCGAATGCGGTCAATGTTTTTCTTGGTATTGGTTTACCATGGGCAATATCGGCTTGGTATCATTATTTTAAACAAACTCGATTTGAAGTCGAAAAAGGTTCATTAACATTTAGTGTGACACTTTTTTGTTCATTCGCTGCCGTAGCCATCTTTCTTTTGTTGATACGACGTTTGAAAGTTTTTGGTGGTGGCGAACTCGGTGGTCCGCTCAAATATCGACTCATCTCAAGTCTTCTATTTCTTTTACTCTGGATAGCCTATTTGGTTTTGAGTGGCCTGGAAAATTATTGTCGTATCAATTTGTGAACACGCGAATAAGAAAACGAACAAACCAACTAAACACCGTCACGTCTTTCCGTTGCTCGCGTGTGTGTGTGTGTCGATATATAATTTATTTTTTGTTCGTTCTTTTTTTCTCTTTTATCTTCTTCTTGTGTATTGTCTCTCTCTTCTTCTTTTTTTCTCAGACACAAAAACAGCATAGAACAGAACGGTGCATCAAATATTCTATTTCGAAACAATAAGCATGCAATGTTTACTCTATTAACAATATTGCCATAGTCATATTTCCGTTGGTTTTGTGTCAATAGAAGTGGACGACAATGGTACTTTGGTCGTCTTGTCGACCTCTTCAGAATCACTTGAATGACGCGTTGTCTCGCTCGATTTATCCGCCGAAATCTTCTCCTCTATTGTTTTTTTGTTGAAACATTTTCGACGAATAACTCGACAAAGGAGAACAATGTAAAATGGTTGTGCTGTTAAATAGGCAACAATTAGAGGAACTACAGTAGCTTGAGTATTTTGTGGTGCAGGAAAAGAATAGAGTAGAACCATAAAAGCAACGCCAATATTTTGAATACCTGGAAAAAAACAAAAGTTCTTTTTTTTCGAAATTTCAAATTGAAATTTCATACCGGTCTCGATACCGATTGTTTTGACTCGCTTCCAATCTTGTTTCAAAAGCCAAGCTGCTATGCCACCCAAAATATATCCAAACCAAGGTAACAATGGTGCTGTTAGAGCAATTTTTAAGTCAACATATTGAAAAAGATATATATTGACGATAGAACCAAAAACTAAAAAATAAGAAATCAAGAGAAAAAGTGCTGGTTTGATTATGCGTTTCGTAATTAGCTTCAATTTTGGAATAAAATAGACTAAAATCATGCCAACACCAAGTGGTACGATGACTCTTAATAATGATAAGGCTAAACTCAAAAATGGAATATGAATTTTCATGCGACGCAAATAGGCATATTGACCGAGTGTGTAAAACCAGAATGGCATCATGAAGAATGCAGCCACTGTTGAAGCAAAAGACATGAAAGCTGATAAATTGAGATCACCATCGAACATGACTGTCCATTGATTGGACACTGCTCCACCTGGACAACAACCGACTACAAATAGACCCAGACCATACAACGGGGGATACTTGAAAATTTTCGTTATCCCATAGGCAATCAAGGGCATTAGAGTGTATTGACAAACGAATCCGATAACGACCGGAATGGGTTGAAGAAAAATTTCTTTGAGAATTTCAAGGTCAAGTAGAATACCCATTAGAATCATAAAAGTACCAATAAGAAAAGGAATAGATGCTTTGAAGATTTTGTCTATTAGACGTTGTGGTTGAGAAACAAGAACTACGCTCGAGCAGTTTACAGAAATAACATGACCATTCGAAGCGATCATTTTGATCAAATAATGAATGCGAGTGGAATTCATGTAATCAGCACGCACTTGAAAATTGATAACAGCCAATGATCCATTGGCAAGATCTAAAAAGTCTAAAGTAATTCAGATAGATCAGTAAGTATGCTTACTGTGATCCAAGTTCTTCAGATTGATATCTTCGGTAATCGTTTCACTACTATCCACGAAGTGTATCACTTTTCGATCGGCAATCGATGCACGCGTGCGTACGGATACGATTTGATGTTGATCGAGTAAAGTACGATTGATTTTCAAGTCAAAATATCGAGTGCTAAACAATGACATTCGATAATTTTCATTCATACACCAGGCCTGACGTTCTGGTGAAACAAATCCACTGTCGCATTCGCACGACCAAATAAAGATCGTCAGGTAAATTACCAAGAGCTGAATCATTGTCATGTGTCTCTTTGTACGCAAAAATGACTTTGTCTGCACGCTTTTATACACGTATCATATATACGTAACGATTCATCGAACGTACCCTTCGAGCGTTGGATATTGTTTTGATTCTGTCGTATATGCTTTTCATACAAACGCTTTTGCTTATCTATACCTTGATCGATACGAATGAGCGCGTCAATATATAATCAAAGTGATCGCTGATGACAAACGTCGACTACCTATCGCGAATAAATAATAATCTATTTATTTTGCAATCTCGATCATGTGAAGCTTGCTGTTGAGTAACATCCCAGAGGCAAGATTGCGGGATTGACCTTCATCAAGCAGCAGTGTCAAAATTCCAAAGATTGTGAATTCCCGAAGAATTCCCACCGGTTTTTGGGAATTGTGGGAATTCTGGATATCCTCGGAGTTGATATTAAGTGAGAGAAAAGAGAAGTATAGGAAAGAGGAGAACAGAAGAATGTACGAGATCCTAGAAAGTCCGGTAAAACGTGATGTGAAGCAATTCTATGAAGTCAAAAATAGTGATATTCAGGGTAGTCAAGAACTGCGCTTTTTTTAGGAGTTGTAGTGTTGCGTCAGACATTTCTATCGATATGACCAATTATGATTGGCGGAATGTGTGAAAGCGAGTGATCCAAAGGGGTCGGACGAACAGTGAAAGTCAGAAGCTTGAAAAAGTGTAGTATTGATATTTCTGGAATAGTGGCTCAAGTGAACGAGTGAATGATTTCCGGTGTGGTTACAGTCAGAAAGCACAGGTCGAGAACAGGAAGCCTGCCGTTTTAATGTTGAAAATACTGGCTGTGAACGATATGTAGGGTTGAATGAAATATCATGCTGAAGTTTGTTTTGCTTTCTAGTAGATTGCTGATTTTTTAAAAGGCTGCAAAATACTTATGACTCCCAACGGCCCCATCTTTGGGTATTACAGTTAATAGCATTGAGTTCTAGTGGATGTTTATACTCTATCTGCTTTATTGATAATGTACGTGACGCAAAATGAATAAAGACTACGTCAACATGAGTCAGATTCGGACTCAAATTCGTTGGTTTCATTACGTCTTTGATCTTCCGTGCTCAATCCTGTTGCCGAAAAGTCACGAATCAATCGACATTGCAAAATCTAAATAAGTTGTTATTTATTAAAAGATTTGAGACTACTTCGATACTAACCAAACAAGAGCCAGCATTGATTGGAATGATTCCCAGAATGCCCCAGGATTCTCAAAATTCCCAAAAACAGGTGGGAATTCTTCGGAAATTCCCAATCTTTGGAATTTTGACCGGGCTTTCATCAAGGAACATAAATACCTGAAGAGCATTACAGATTGAAAAGTTTTCGCAATCTCCATCAATCCTCCTGAAAAATTTCTCGGCACGTCACTGACGCTTTCCTGCTGTTTGATATGTGTATACCTGTTAAGAGGTCAAAATCATTTTATTTTGTCTCAGAGCAAGATCTTCGTAAAATCCCAATTGCTAATTCCTACACATTTCTTCAATTCTACGTAATTTTTTAAAAATTGTTAATATTGCAAACACAGATCTCTTTGTTTTTCTGCAGGATTTATTCACAACATGCACAAGCTTATTAGACAGACATGTAAGCTGGCCGCTCAGTTACATAGCCGATGGATGCTTGATGTTGAATGAGTACTTGACAATGATCATATTCGCGTCGTGAACATAGATCTTTGCATTGAAGAACAATAGCTCGTGCTCGGATTACACGTTTTCGAGCATTTTCCATACTAGTTCGACTACCGGCATACGAACGTCGAATATCATTGCGCATTTCACGTATAACTTGTAATAGAAATGTATATTTTTCAGCTAAAATAGTCGATTGTGACGGTCTAATAGATTGTTGCTCGGCATTGGAAGGATAATGATGACGATTATTATCAAGCAATGAATAGCGTAAACGTTTCGTAGCTGTCGATGAGTTCATGTTTCTTTGAATACAATAAATCGATGTTTTTTTTTTAAATGGCGCGAAAAAGAAACAAAATCATAGTAATGAACATGGTTGTTTGTCACGAAATGGATTATCTTTCGGTGATGGAAAACCGACAACGAGTACATCATTTGCTTGATGATCGGTTATATATCGAACGAGATCTTTACAAGCCATAGAAACTTTCATACGTTCACGTGTAGCTTCTTGACGTAATTGTTCACATAGACGACGTTGTGAAAGATAAACACTTGGCGCTTGATCTAACATGTCAAAGTCAATATTAACGTGTACTTCAAGATGCAGACAAGTCAAACACCTCCGAATACTAGTAATTTACTTGGAGAAAAAAAAAGTTTTTCAGGAAGGACAGGAAGCAACGATGACTTTTTTTTTGTTATCAGAATCAATTAGTGTTCACCAGATGTTCAGAATTTTGCAATTGGTTGATTTCTCGAGAGATCGCAATCTATCCGTGTTCTTAACTAATTAAGAGATGGTTTTGGAGGCTATCCTCTGCAAAAAAACGATGTTGTTATGATAAGAAATCTCGGATTGTAGTAAACAGAGGGATTATTATGTTTCGTAGTGCATTCTCTCATTTTTAATAGAAAAAATGTAAATGTAATTATCTGAACATCGAATTCTATAACCGTTTATTCGAAAGAAAGAGCAGGTGTGTTTGCCCCTCCAGGCTTGTACGATCGATGAAGCGGAAAAAATACAATTTTCTTTTCATAAAACATGGTCTTCCTTATCATGGGAATGTCCTTGAAAGTTTATGAAACGAAGAAGAATGCCTGATGTACACGTCATAACTAATGAGCTTGAAGGTATGTCAACTAATGGATGGTGTCATATCCGCTGAGTACTTCTCATTTGGATTTCCAGTCTTCAGACATCATCTATACTATTGCTAGGCTGCATTCAGCTGAATGACAACCATAATAATGATGAATTCCATTTTGCTTAGATAACATTGATGGAACAAACACAATAATAACAATGAAACTCACATTCCGGAGCGTAGGAACGTGACGATGAGAAATTGTCCGATATGCGTCTGTTCGGTATTCCATCTTGAATTGCTGCGTTCGGATTGTTACTGACACCGCCGATTACTTGCAGCGAAGTCATAGTGATGAATGAAATTAAAAAGAAGAAGAGGCGTGATGCTGTTTGAAAATTGTTCCGCTCGACTAATGGTGAGAATAGGCGTTGTTCTTAGAAATCGCCATAATTGACTCAATTAATAAATAGTCGTTGAGTGAATGCTTGGCTTGCTTGACAGAATTCTCGGTTTGCACAAATTCGATGTATATGTCAGTCCTAGTAAGAGTAAGTAGTTAACAAGTTGCCGTTTTTCTCGCATAAAAGAACGAGAAATAGAAGACACAGAGAGAAGACACCAAGAAAAAAAACAGCAAATGCAATTCTCTTCTTCTTCTTCTTCTCCTATTTCTTTTTCTTCTTTTTTCTTCGATGCTTTTTCCTTTTTCCTCATGCTAGTGCTAATCTTTCTTTTGCAGGTACTGCTTGACGTATTATTTTTTTTCTCATACAAAAAAAAGCACATCGATGGTGTTTGAAAAAAAAAGAGCGAGTGCATATAACATCATTTTCTCTCTCTCTCTCTCTCACGCTCCAGAAGATGATGATTGTAGGTATAGTAGTGTGTCTGTGAGACACGCACAAGCAGAAAAAAAAGAAAACTGGCAGACAGCACGCAAACAGTAAGACTAGCGAGCCACTCGAAATAACACAGTTTGTTTACGACATGACGAACAAAATTGTTGACTCTCGACTGAGTAACAATAATTGGAAGTAGTTTTTCCTCTCGCTCTCGAGTTATTCGTTTTGCAGAATCAATCATTCATTGATGAAGAACGGACAATTGTATCATCTCCGGAAAGAGAATAATGCTCGAGACAAGAATGTTGAATAGCGTGATTTTGCTTTTTACAGAAGAACATAGCATGACATTTAATCCTTATCGACATGGTTTTGTATTGCATTGAATCTGTCTTTATCTATCTATGCGAATGTATATTTCGTTTCTTGGTTTACTGTGTAACCTGTCATTTATTGATTTGAATAGACAAACAAACAAAAAGAAATACATACACAAATTGATTGATTGAACAAAGAAAAAGAGATTACTTAATATGGAGATAAGTAATGCATAGTCAAATGTTTGATATCTTCTTTGAGGAGAATATTCATACCCATGAAAGAATGAGCACCAATATGACAATGAAACATCCACAAACCGGGATTGTCTGCAATTAACCGGATTTTTGTCCATCCACACGGTTTTCGATGATTAGTCGCCGATCGATTTGCTGTAAAATGGGCGTATTCCGAAGCGTAAACAAGCATAGTATCGCGTAGTACAGGATTTGCCGTGTCTGGCGTTGTTGACAACTTATTGTACAATCCTGTGCCGTGTGAATGGACCCAAAATTTGTGTCCATGCAAATGAAATGGATGTGATTCGCAAACACCATTAGTAGCGACGGTATTTTGAATTACTAAATCGACAAGTTCATTTTGTTCAATGGTATAAGTAACATCATTAGGTAAATTTTGTTCGTTCCCATGGTATAAATCGAACAGTAAAGGCGTAGTCAAATTTGTTAAGCGTAACATGTCCAATGTACCATTGTTTGTTACCCAACGAATACCGGCACCAGTTTGCGTGTATTCTTGAGTATTGAAAAGGTAATATTCACGATCGGAAGTTCGATTCGGCATTCTGTCGAGTTTGAGAATTGTTTCGTGAGGATTATTGAAAGCAAATGCCATTAAATCAGTTTCATTTGCCAATATTGGACTTGACAGAGCGGAAAGATTGGCTGGTACGATGGACGTCGTTCCATAACGAATTACACCCGTACAACTGAAATCAGTTTAAATTCAAAGCATTTAAGAATGATGAAAACAATTATTTTCTTCGATCTAACAAGTTGTATTCTCATTCACAACATCAATTCTTCATTCGTTTGATAAGAGTCCTTGGTCAACAGATGATAAAAATAGGACCTTAGGAGAAAAGTCTCTTAAGACGACATATTTACTATTGCAGAGCGGTTGGCTTAGAAGTTTTTATTTGATAAATTTCATAATTTCCAACAGAAAAATTGATCAAACAGTGTTGGAGAGCGGCGCTAGGCGTGTCGAATAATATATTCCAAAAAAGCTGGCTTTTGACACGTTCTGACATACGTGTGAACCGCACGCCGGAAGAAAGATTACAATGATGATGAATACGTTTATTATAAATCTCATTCCGGTCGTGTTCAAACATATCCGTCATTCATATATTAAAATAAAGATAACGATAATGATGGAAGACTTTGTGAAAAAACTCGTCAGTCCTTGGTGAATTGCGCTTCTAATGAAAAACATCTTCTAGAAATCAAGGTCTCAGAAGTTTGATCTCATCGACAAACTACGTTTTCAAACAACTAGTTCATAAATACATGCGCTTTCTATGGACGATTTTTCATAACATCAAGATGGATCACGGGAAAATCTGATACGAGAAAATGAGATTTTTTTCGTAAATCCTTCGACACGCCAGGAGCTGTTCTACAACATTGGATAATTGGCTTTTCTTTGGAATTACGTGATCTATAGAGAAATCTTTTCAGCCAGTTCCAAGTACAAAATATAACGGAACAATGCTCACGTTGCAACATTTGCTATCGTGAAAATCGACTTTCCCATCCAACTGTCGAGGCCTATACCTGCCAATGCTGTCAGCTAACGGCTTTCACTAAAGAAAGCATCGAAAAGACTTAAAATTGATTTGAATCCATACGACTTTGAACAAATATAGATAACAAGATTAAGTGTTTACCACATCCATCTATTTTGAAGGAAAGGATAGAAAGTCCTGAGTTTTCATCACACGCCTAGCCGTTATTGGAGCAACCTCTTTACACAAAAATCTGATTATGACAATTGAATTTCACATTTGTCATTGAAAAGTAGAAAGTTTGGTATTGTTGCAAAATCTGGAAAATCCTCTTCATGTGAAAAGTCGAGTTGTCACACGGAAATTCCGGATTTTTGCGGCATGTTCGGAAAATTTAACCTATTTATGAAAACGTATGTTTTGGATTTAGAATATCTCGGATAATCACGATATTTTTGTGTGCAGTTAAAGACTTTTCATCACGCCTACGAGACACTGAAGTGTACTTTTTTCACGCGAGAAGTGTCTATCAAAACTATCGCGTAAATTTACCTTGAACCGGCTGGTAAAACTCGCCATCGAATGGCAATTTGCATGAGAAAAACACCTTGCGATTGCTGTTTTGTTTCGAGTATGACAGCATAACGTTGACCGGATGTAATTTCGAGCGATGTAACATTTGGTTTCGGTTTAATTCTTGTTCCGTCTGCTTCTACAATCGTCATCGAATGTTGATCAATAGCGAAAACAATTGTGGATAAACTTGTTGCACCGATTAAACGCAAAAGATATTTCGTATCCGGTTCGAGTGTTACGACGAGATTTCGTTGACCATTGATTAACAAACCTGTCGGTTCGCCTGCCCAACGAAATGGAAAACCGAGTAGACCCATTTCTTGATGAACACGATCGGATGTTTGCCATTGATCAGAAAAAAGTAACGGACCACCAGGTAGTTCCAGTAAATTCCACGGATTTCGTCTGTCATGAACCAGCAATGCACCGAAAGCGGTGACAGCTTGTAGACCCGAATGAGAATGATAAAAATATGTACCGGCTGGGTAAGCACGAAGCACATGTGTAAATGAATGATTACTCGGTATGGGCATTTGTGTGATGTATGCAACGCCATCCATCTGTGGTGTTTGCCGTACGAGCATACCATGAAAATGAATCGTTACTTCTTCATTAGTCGGTAAATTATTTTTCACATGAACTACAAGAATATCATTGAGGTCAGCTTCAATTAATGGTCCGGGAAATTGACCATTAATTAGTATGACTGTCGATGAAGTATTTGCATAAGAAACAATAAGATTATATTCACGACGTCGGTTAACCATTGCCACGCCATTGAACAAAGGGAAGATGGTGACGAAGAGAAGAAGACGAAACATCATTCGACTAACGTGTTGTACTGTCGAATGAATGAAGAGAACAGACGACCTCGCTATTGTTCTCTGTCGTTCTGCTACACTGTACAGGCCCTGTATAATTTCGCACCTATACTTCAATGTGTTACACATACACCCACAGACATTCATTTTTCTTCTGTATACCTAACAGTTCGAACGCTGATTTCTTGTTTTCGTGTCGATATCTATTTACCTGAAAAGTGAAATAACGATCAACGAGGCACAAACATCCATCAATTATTTCAATTTGTGTCTCAAGGCAAAGCTTCAAGCACGTAGAGTGATTGTATCATCTTGCGTTGTCACCTTTCGATACGCAGCATACCTTCGTGCTTTAAGCGTTTTTTCGTCTTATTATGTATTCAAAAAAGAAGAAAGATTACAATGTTAAGGTCAGTTGAATCAGATTTTCAAGGACGAGTTTTGTCTTGTGGTAATAATGCATTTACTTTTCAAATGAATCATTCTGAAATTATTGACAAATTTCACTCGAAGATCCAATGGGAGATTTCCCACAGATCAATTTCAGTTGTTCGAACAGAATTTATGTCAATCACTTGTAAAAAAAACACCCGAGCACACAGAAATGTTCACCACAGCTATTATTCATATTGCTTCTCGCATACTCGGTTGCCAGTGACAGAAGAGAAAAAACCTCTTTTTTTTCTCGCATCGACAAACTTTGAACTCCGAGAGGAAGAAAACAAAAAAAAACTCCTTTTTTGTCCCTTCTCGCGCCTCTTGTCGCAGATTTATTCTCTTTCCTGACTAAAAAATCCATTTACATATATGCGCACATTTTTTTTATTCTCTTCTCATCAACAGAACCAAGGTGAGTAACGACGACGACGACAATCGTGCCGATATGGTTATTAACATTTTCTTTTTGTGTGTGACTTTAGTTCAATAAAAAAACCATGTCAGCTGCCGCAGCATCGAACGTATCGACCATTGAGCAATTGAGCGTTAGCAATCCGTCCTATGTGCCCGATGGTGATGAGAATTCGGAGGAGAAAACTATCGATGATGATGTTTTTCCTCCGGCTCGATTCGATCGTCTGGCACGACCGCAATCGACTCGAACGACTCGTTCAATAACGAGTCGTTCATCGGTCAATAACACCGATGGACGAGTTCGATGCTATGATTTTCATGCTTCGAAATATTTCTCCTACAAAGTACCGAGACAAGATTAAAATCGGCATTTATCATTCATCTTCTGTTGTATCACTAGGATCATGGATTTGAAAAGGCTTTGGGCAATATTCACAATGCATTATTTCCACAAATCCCCTATACCGATGCACTTCGCGAAGATCTGATGAAACGATCATGGCTTTTGATTGAGTAGGTCATAGAGAAGAACATCGAGCAAACATTCAATCGATTCGTTCTTTTTCAGTATTGATCATTGGGATTTGCATCGAGAAGTGGTTGTTATGATGATGGAAAATCATGTTCTAATCGTTCGATACAATTTTATTCGAGAACGAATCATGTGGACTCAAACCATTCGTTTCGAAGATATCCGATCGGTGACCTACGGCACATGCACCTATCCTGATAAGTCGATAATGGGGTTAGAAAATCATCAAATTTAGTTTTTGTCACATAATTCCGCGTTTGTCTGATAGTGAATATCTTTATGGTGGTGTGCGAATTGTTCATGGTGATGAACCATCATTCTTCACACGATGGAATCCGACGAGTAAACCACATATTCATACATTCACCTCGCACCATTTGGCTTACAATGACAAGGAAAGAGAAACTGTCACGTACAATTGCGATGATTTTATTGAATCACTTGATACTGGTAGAGAAATTTTCATTCGAATTCTTGTTTTTTTTTGATTAATTGAATTTTTTTATTCCTTGCAGCTTTGAGTGCTTATCGTCGTGGTCGAAATGAACCCAAATTGGATTTTGTTGAAGAAAAAATTGTTATTCCGAGTTATGCCAGTCTTTGGTCCGTCCTTTTTAATCAAAACTATCTTGGCTTCAATCGTGATCGAAATGGAGCCAATTGGTAGACGATAAATGAACAGTTTTTATTTGTGTGTGCGATAAATCGAATGTACAAAACAAAACATTTGAAGATTCATCAAGTCGATGTTTTATCAGCAACAAGGCTTAGCCAAAGCACATTGCGATGTAGTTGTTTCATGTAATCAAACATTGCTTCACCGTTTCCGTCGTTTTGTAATTCTTTAATTGTTCGTATTAATGCAGCATTCTCACGAAGTAACTACAAAGAAAAATAAAAATCTTGACTGATAACATAAGAATAAATAAAAAGAAGATGATTTAAACCAACCTCAAATAACTGTCATTTCAGTTAACTGTTTCCCATTTGTAAATACGTTTGCCTATCTTTTTCTGACAGAAAATTTTCTGTTCTAGTTAAAAGAATCTTCGAAACATAACTACCAGAGAACATTTTTTTCTCAAACCAACTTTATTCCGGGAAGAATTGCTGAATCCTCCTTGTTTGTCCGCCACACTAGATTCGGACGAGCTGAAACTTTTATAGGCACTTGACACTATTTGCGATGCATGCTTTTTTATTGCTGCGCTGATTTGTGGCAGGAAAATGTCCTAATGGATAAACAAGCGTTACTTCGGGTGCCCTCCATATTTTGGCTCTGCTATTTGACAGAAAGAATAGAAATAAACGTACACATTTCTAATTAAGTCTGTTTAAGTTTCAGCTCGAACAAACATATAGAATGTCCCAAAAGTCAGAATGCAGAAAAAAATTGATTGTCTCTACCATATTTTAATCAAATCAGGTCACCTTCATTTTTAATACAGAAGAGATCAGATTTGACTTGAATATAAATATTCAAGCGTTTCACAATTCTCATGTAATGTTTCTTGTCTGATTGCTTTAGTTCTTGATCCACCACTTTCCAATTCATATTCGCACAATTTCGAGTGAAAACTGCAAATTGCATGATATCTTTTATCCGAAGTTTACAAAGAAATAAATGATTAAGAAGACAATTTCGGTCCATAGATTTTTCGACTTTAAGCCGTACCCTTGTCGCAAACAGTCTGTGGCTGGAAAGAAAAAAATTGTGCACTTAAAGTTTGACGGTGTAACTCGGTTTATCGCACAGGTAGGGCTCGTGCAATACGCGATCTCAGCAGCTACTCGAGATTAATAGAACGACATGGTGGAGAGAAAGAAGCAAAGCATTACTTTTTTTGCTTTTGAGTGAATCCAGGCGGGATTTGCTATTTCCGTTGAGACCGGTAATCAAAATAAATAATATTCCGTCTATTTCTCTACTGCTTAAAGTCAATTGACCTCGAGTTGGTTCTGAAATTGAGTACTCGACGAAAATTGCTGTCTGAATCTCGAAAAAGAAAAATCGAACAACTAAACACCCTAACTCCGCACTCATACTTCGGATAAGTAGCTCGAGATTCGGCCATGATCTATATCTGTGGTAAAATTTTCAAGTCAAGATCGTTTCAAAATGCCAGGAATTCAAAAATGGAGTAAAACTTTTTTCTTGCATGGTTCGATAGAGTTCGTCGAGCTCTATAAAACTGTATATTTCAAAAAACTACTTGAAAAATCTCAAAAAATGTTTTTAAAAAAACTTATTTTTTTCATATATGGCAGAAAAACACTCGATTTTTCCATATTTTCATTATTTACGCTATCTCAAACGTTTCGAAATGTACTCATTCGATGCCGCGTGAAAAATTGCATCGAATAGGTACATTTCGAAACGTCTGAGGTAGCGTAAACAATGAAAAAATATGTTTTTTTAAACATTTTTCAAGTCGGTTTTTGAACTTTTTATCTCAAATAGACGGCTCAAAATTTTTTTGAAATATACAATTCTATAGAGCTCGACGAGCTCTATCGAACTATGCAAGAAAAAACTTTTACTCCATTTTTGAATTACTGGCACCTTAATTTTCTACGTTTAAACTCTCTGAAAATGTCTTAAGTTCGACATTAAAAACTTTTACTATTTAGTTCCAATAAATCCAGTTTTTGACGCGCTTTCATTTGGTATAAAACACATTTGTGATGTCTTGTAATGGTTTTTTAACATCCTGTATTGACGTTCTTACATTTGTTACTGTATTTTGATCGCCAGGGTACTTGTCACCTGTTTGAGGATCGATCAAGAATATTTTCGACATTTCTAAACAAGCAAAAATCCGGCTATTCGCAGCAGCACATGGCAACAATCGAGTATTCGAAATATTCGGTTTTCATTTATTTTGTACACACACACAATGAGCAACAAACAGCAAAAGAAAAACATCGAATGAGTGTGTGTGACTAGAATCGAACGTGTGTAAAGAGAGAAAGAGATTCGTCATTGTTTTTCATTAGTTTTTTTTGTACATTGAACATGTATATGTAAACATATAGATATATAGAAACAAAAGGCCGTATGTGTGTGTGTTGGTTTTTCTATTTAAGTCCCGGACAAAATTCGGAATACGCGAGAAGAGAGTGCACAACACAAAAATTTCTTTTTCGATCGTAAGAATCCGAACACTAAAACGGAACGGAGAGAAGGACGAGTAAAAAAACACGATGAGTTAAGTCTGCGACGGTTGATTCGGTTGATATTGAGACGAGTATTGACCTTGCGGTGGAGCTTGTTGTTGATACTGAACATATTGCGGTTGTTGTTGGGATGGTGGTGGCATCATCATTCGAGGTGGTTGATTTTGCCATTGAGGCTGCATGTGATAGGCTTGTTGAGGATGATGATACATTTGTTGTTGCGGTCCACCGTAATTATTGTACATCATCGGTTGTTGCTGTTGTGATATTTGCATTTGTTGTTGTTGATTGGAAACGAGATTTTGTGTGTTACTCGCTGCCATTGAGGTTGAAGGCGAAGCAGATGATATCGACGGAGTTGAAGACGATGTTTTGGGTGATGGCGGAGCTGTATTTAGTGGTTGTTGACCATTTAGTGGTGAATTTGGCTTCGGCATTTGATTGGACGGAGCATTACTCATCATTGGCATTCCTGGGTCTGAATGAAAAAAACAATTGTTTTGTTTTCTTCTCGATTAATTTCACTCACTCTGTTGTTGATGGTACATCGGATAATGTTGTTGTTGTGATTGTTGCTGTTGAGGCATGCCGCCATTAGGCATCGGATGTTGTTGATGTTGATGTCCATAACCATTCTGTTGTATTGAATATGGATGTTGTTGTTGTTGTTGTTGAGGCATATAGGATGATTGAGGTTGAAGATATGAAGTCGGTGCTTGTCCGGTGGATGTCGGTGGACTCATTGAATGATCCATGGCCGAACCGTTCATCATTCTTCCTTGTTGCTGTTGTTGCATCAATTGTTGTGGTGGTAAATAGGGTCGTTGTTGTTGTTGAGACATCGCAGCGAGATGAGCCGAAGCTGGTTGAGGTGTCGGTGCTTTATTCATCACTGTAGTATTCGTATTTGAATGAGGTGAAATCGCCGAAGTAACCGGTCCGCCAGGCGACGGTGAAGGTGCTGAAGCAGAAGCCGGAGAGCGTTGTTGTTGTAGGGAAGGCGTAGCTGTGGTATTCGCTGAAGATGAAGGAGGATAGAGACCACCGGCATTATGCGGACTTTTGTTCAATGTCGAAGAGGGTACACCGGAAGGAGCCGGACTATTTGTCTGCGTTCGATACACTGCACAAAGAAAAACAAACAATTCTATTTCGAAAAAAAATTTCTCCGTACTCTGCTCCGAATTGGCACCATGTGGTTGCATGGTCTAGAATTTGAAAATCAATTTTAAAAAATCTTCTCCTATCACAATCTTTACCATCTGCATCGGTCCATTCGGTTGTCCTTGCATGAACGCTTCTGGCGGCTATAAACAGCAAATAATTCAAAACTTTATTTCATAGAAAAACACACGAACCAATAACCCATTGGGATGATGTGCTGTGGAAACATCGAATTGTGTCAAATAGGTCAAATTTCGATACAACGTTCGTTGATATCTGAATTGCATGATTATGGAAAAATTTGTCATTCCCGGAGCAAAGCACACGACTTACTCTAAACATTCCATCTGTCGTCCTTTCGATTGTAGATCGAGAATAAGTGAAATTAAATGAGAATTATCTTCCAATAACTATTGAAAAAATGAAAATTTTTAGAATTTTCTTTTTCAGAAAAAATAATTTGCCTTCTGAATCGTTGGTTTTTGTTGTGATTGTTGTTGTTGTTGCTGTTGTTGTTGTTGAGATGGCGGTGGTGGATGATGTTGCATATGTTGTGCAGGCGGAGCAGCCATTTGTTGTTGAGAATACATTGTTGAGATCATGCACAAATACAGAATAAGTAAGCAGTAATAAGACAAAAGAAAACGCGCAGTCAGCAGATGGACACCAGGAAAAAAACAACAACTTCAAACGAAGAAAGGCAATGTCGATAGACCAATCCTGGATTGCATGAATCAACTGACTCGTGTAGAATTTCGACGAATGGTCCAATCGATTGAACAATAAGAAATGCTTTTTCTCAAGAAGATTCAAATCAATATTAAGATAAAAAATTTTTCCTTTTTCATGTTTTCGAAAATTCAAGCATAGACGTCGCCACATGTACACAGGATATCATTTATCCTTGACAGACAGTCAAAAAAAATCATCAAAATGGCCAAGTGTCTCTTGGCGAAAATTCGACCGAGCTTTTGTTTTACTCGACAGTCTCATTTGGCTTCACGACTAGAAAATGGACCGAATTTTCAGGATTTTCTCGACAATACTGCGAAGAAAAACGATGAATATACCGGCAATTTAGTATTACGTAAAGGTGAACAACGTCTTCGTATTCCCCCATGGCTCAAAACCGAGATTCCTGTGGGAGAAAATTATGCTCGATTGAAGGAAACATTGGCGAAATTGAAATTGAACACGGTTTGTGTTGAAGCAAAATGTCCTAACATAGGTGAGACGGGAATTTTTCGAAAATTGAGATCCATTTTTTTGAATAAAAATCAGGTGAATGTTGGAATGGTGGCGAAGATCGCATTGCCACGGCAACGATCATGCTTCTGGGTGATCAATGCACACGTGGATGTCGTTTTTGTTCAGTGAAAACGTCGCGTGCTCCATCGCCACCCGATCCAAATGAACCGGAAAACACCGCTCAGGCGATTTGCTCATGGGATATTGATTATATCGTTTTAACTTCAGTCGATCGTGATGATTTGCCTGATCAAGGCGCATCTCACATTGCCGAGACTATCCGTGCAATTAAACGACAAAAACCGAGTTTACTCGTCGAGTGTCTTACACCGGACTTTCGTGGCGAGGAAAGTTGCATTGAAACTGTTGTCAAATCGAATTTAGATGTCTACGCACATAATGTCGAAACTGTGCCGGAATTACAAGCTTATGTTCGTGATCGTCGAGCTAATTTCGAGCAATCGTTGCGTGTTTTGATTCACGCAAAAGCAGTGAATCCTCGATTAGTTACGAAAACATCGATTATGCTCGGTCTGGGCGAGACGAACGAACAAGTTCGCGAGACAATGCGTCAATTACGAACACGAGCCAATGTCGATTGTTTAACATTAGGTCAATATATGCAGCCAACAAGACGTCATTTGAAAGTAAAAGAATACATTCGACCGGAAGTTTTCGATGAATTAAGAAAATATGGCGAATCAATCGGTTTTGCTTATGTCGCAAGCGGACCATTAGTGAGATCGTCATATCGAGCTGGAGAATTTTTTATTAAAAATCTTCTCCAAAACAAACAAACCGCTGCTGCGGTGTAGATATTGTTTTTCTATTGAAAATATATGCCTAATCCGATTGATTGTAGATGTACTTGCGTTTGTCCTATTGTCGTCATTTTCGACCATTTCATTTTCGGTCATTTTCGACATCGCCTGCTTTCGATATTCTTAATCCGTATCCGAATTATGTCGAACGTCAATTGGATGTCACATTGAATACATCATCGGGAGATGATGTCGTCGAAATTGATCGTGAAACAAAAATAAAACTCGCTGCACCGGCGACTTTTGTTCGAGCAACAATCAATTATGTTGATACGAATCCATTGGGTGATAAAAATCAACCTCTGGTTCTACTCGTTCATGGTTATCCGGGTACGCATGCCTCCACACGAAATTTAATTGGAGAATTTCAACGACGTAATTTTCGATGCATTGCACCGGACATGCCTTGTAAGTTGTCAATTTGTTTATTCTTTGCAATAGAATGAATCTGCAGATTGTGGCAAGACAAAAATGCCACTATGGAGCGGTATTGTCTGGCGTAATTCGGTTTACTTACGTGCTCGTTTTCTCGGCGAATTACTCAAACATATCATGGGCAATAAACTTATGTAAATCAATTGCTATTCTAAGGATTTAATAATGCAATCACACAAAAAAAATCTTCTAGACCAATTCATACAGTGGTCGGTTGTCATGAGAATGCCTATGCATTGATGTCTCTGATTGATCAATATGAGTATTTCCGGTGTAAATCATTGATTATGATTGATCCAACGCCGAGAAAACTCATCCGGTAATGAGATTTTTCCTTTGATCTACTTGACAACGCTGTCGTGTAGATTTTTTCCATTAGCTAAATTTGTCTTCGATTTCGGCCGTTTGCCTCTTCATTGGCCGGTTGCCAAATTCTTTCTCAAAGTACTCGGCTATCAAGAATTACTCTCACATTCTCAACGAGATATTCTAGCAGCAATACGTATTTGGATGATGGAAGATACTTATCAAGTAAATATGATCCGTTTTTTTTGTAATAAAAAAAGAACCTATTTCCAATAATCTAGTACGATGCACATATACATAATTTCTGGTTATCTCGATTGCGTGTAATGGTGCTTGTATCTCGCGATGATAAACATCTCGATAAGAAATTACTCGATGCACTCATCAAAGATTTAGCTGCTGCAGCATTCAAAAAATGTAGGTAAGACTTAGAAATGCCATTAGAAGATATTGAAAATGTTTTTTTTAAAACATAATGAGAAGTGTCTTTCACGCGTGAAGTAGTTTTTTTCCTCGTTGGAGAAAGAAAGAAAGAAAGAAACACCGTTGCATTTTGCATATGCAAACACCAGTTTTTTTTTCAGTATGACTAGAAAACGTAGGTCAGATGTTCAACAGAAAAATGTGTCTCAACCCGCGTGATATTTTCACATCACGCATGAAGTATGTTGTGCATCGGATTGAAGCAATTCATTTTGACGAGTGATTTTTATTTTCAAATACGTGTCGTGTGTGAGAAAAGTAGAATGGTTTATTTCCTTTTCTTTGAAGCCAAGATGGGAAATGCAGTGGTAAAACGATACTCATGTAATCATAACGAATTACTCAGTGATCGTATTGATCAAGTCGGTAACGATATTGAAGCGTTTTTGTCCTCAGCTTTCATGTCACCAGCTGCGACCATGTACGTATTGCTTTTTTTCTTCTTGCTCTCATTTTTTTGTCTTCCGAACAGAGCACAATCGACAGATGCAGAAGCAGTAGCAGCAACAACAACAACAAAGGACGAGCGAAAAGAATTTCTCAAACGTGACGAACGAACAAAATTAGATGTTGATTTGGATCAACACATGTACAATCGAGCGAGCACAAATGACTTTTTCTTGAATGCATTCGGTTCGACTACAGCAGAATTGAAACCAAATCAACCGCATAGTTTACGTTCAACATTCGAACATCTAGCTGGAGATTTTATCGAACGACGAGCACCGGGCGCAAAAAAAGAAACATTGGCCGATGTTAAAGAACAAATGCGTAAGAAACAAATTCGGATCGATACCAAGAACTAAGAGCAATCGTTCGTTTCGCCGTTCTTTTTATTGTCTCTTTTGTTTGTCCTTTTTTGTACTGACTGGATTTACAGGCAAACGCTAAATTCGGATCGACAACTTGTGTGATTAATTGATCCTATTATGTGAACGTGATAGACGTTATCTTTCGGACGCAGGTGTGTGTGTTCATCGTATTGACTATACTCGTTCTATACATAAGTGAACCACTGTTTGTGTCGGTAGACACGCACAAGCCGAAAGATCATTTCTCATGTCGCAATGTGTGCGATGAAAACAAAAACAAAAAATCGTTCATTTGTCATGTTGAAATCAATGCATGTATTTCTTCATTTCAGATGCTATCTTCATATATCTATTGGTTTGTCTATCGTCGTCGCAATAAATTTTTATTACTTTCTGCCATTGTCTTTTGTGTTATATTTTACTTTTATCACAATGATCCATCATCATCAACAGCAGCAGGAGCATCGCGACAAAGTAATAAACATGACAAATCGAAATCGAGTCAATTATCGAATCGACAACGTATCAATCGAGAAACATATACCATACCAGAGCCGTGCAAAGGTGATTGTCCCGGAGAAAATGGACAAGGTGTTGTGCTTTCGGTAATTTAAAAAAAAACTAGTTTTCTATATATTCGAAAGATATGCCATCTATTCAGGCAGAAGAATCACGCGGTTTGGATGTAGTGATGAAAAAAGAATTTTTCAATCTTCGAGCTAGTGATAAAGTTTCACTTTGGCGATCAATACCTGACACTCGTGATGGACAGTATGTTAGTTTGATTTGATTCGACATTGAAAAATGCAATCTTTCTACAGATGTAAATCAATTGTTTTTCCAAAAGATTTGCCGACTGCATCGGTTGTGATTGTTTTCAAAAATGAACGTTGGTCGCCTGTTCTTCGAACAGTTTATTCTGTGCTCAATCGCTCACCGAAACATCTCCTCAAAGAAGTGATTCTAGTCGATGATCAATCGGATATTGGTACGAATGAAATTTTCTTTTTTCAAAAAATAATCGTTATCTATTTATCAGAGGAGATGGGTCAAAAACTGGACGACTATTGCGAAGAACATTTCGGCGATCTCGTACGTATTCTTCGCGCACCGACACGACTCGGTTTGATCAAAGCAAAAAACTTCGGCGGAAGAAATGGTTTGTTTTTAATGCGCAATTTACCAGATGAGAATTACTTTCATTCTAGCTACGGGCGATGTCGTCATCTTTCTCGATGCTCATTGTGAAGCCAATACCGGCTGGTAAATAGACTAACAATCGTAGAGAGAATTCTTCCTTGAGAGAAAGAAAAAAAACATTCTAGGCTTGAGCCATTACTCTTACGTATCAAAGAAAAACGCACTGCTGTTCTTTGTCCCGTGATCGATATGATCAATAGTTATGCGATGTCCTATCACTACGGTTATGCCAGTTTGGTTGGCACCTTTTCGTGGTCGCTGCATTTTTCTTGGTCGTCCATGTTCCGGCGCATTGCCAACGCGCGTAAATCGCACATTGAACCTTACCCGTACTCGCGTTTAGTTTTTTTTTCTTCTAAAAATCTTCATTCACATGGTGATGGTGATATAAGTTTGGTGATTTTCTTTTTTTGTTATTCAGGCTAGAACCTCTTTTGTTGCGAATCAAAGAAAAACGATCGGCTATTTTATGTCCAGGTATCGATATGATCAGTGATCAGAATATGGCTTATGGTGTAAGCAATATTTCTTTTGTGTGGTGTGTGTGTGGTTTGAAGTTTTGATTCTATCGATTGAAGGGTACGGGTGATGGAAGCGTGGGTGGATTTTGGTGGTCACTACATTTTAATTGGTTACCGGTACCTCAACGGATACGTAACGCACAAAAATCAAGAGTCGATCCTTATCCGTGGGTGATTGGGAAAAGATATACGCCATCCGATAATTGAAATCCATTCTGTTCACGGATCTTTAGATCGCCGACCATGGCCGGAGGTCTTTTGGCTGCTGAGCGAAAGTATTTCTTCGAGATCGGTGGATACGGTAAGAGGGATTTCCATTGTCTTAATCTATCTTTCGTGTTTTTTCTTTGCCACAGATGACGATATGGAAGTAAGACGAATGTTTGCTGCTCTTCGTTGGTCAAAATGAGCATTTCATAGGTATGGGGTGGGGAAAATCTGGAAATATCCTTTCGAGTTTGGATGTGTGGTGGAAGTTTGGAATTTGTTCCGTGCTCGCGAGTCGGTCATATCTTCCGGCCAGGTCATCCGTACAATATGACCGGAGAGAAAGGTGAATACTAAGAAGAAAAAAAACAACCATTTTCAATGCTCTTTTCCAGGCAAAGGCGATGTTCACGGAAGAAATTCGATGCGTCTTGCTGAAGTTTGGATGGATGATTACAAACGATTCTATTACATGCATCGACGTGATCTACAAGTTCGTCAAAATGAACAATTCTTTTCTTTGAATGAAAAAAACGTGTGTCTAGGGAAAAGATTATGGCGATGTTGAAGAGCGAAAAGCACTTCGTAAACGTCTCAATTGTCATTCGTTTAAATGGTATCTTGATAATGTCTTTCCGGAAAAATTCATTCTGGATGAAAATGTTCTCGGCTATGGAGCGGTAGGTGAAATAATCTGAATTTAAAAAAAAAACTGGAATTTTCTCGGAAGGTTCGCAATCCGGCTTCGAGTCTCTGTTTCGATACATTGGGTAAAGATGAAAAATCCACCGTACCACTGGCTGTTTTTTCTTGTCAAAATGGTGCTTCGGCAAATCAATATTTTTCTTTAACAAAAACCAATCAATTACGTCGTGAAGATAGTTGTTCGGTTTCATCCGGACGTAATTCCGAGTCAATGACAGTGCAAATTTCAAATTGTGACTATGTGGATAAAAATCAATTTTGGAAACATGAACCGGTAAGAGGGGGCACTGTGCCCCCCCCCATCGTCTCGATATAATTTGATTCTCTTTTTCGAAGAATGGAACAATTGTTCATCATCCGAGTGGCATGTGTCTCGATGTGGAAGGTGTTTCCAATTCGCAGTTGGTTAATTTACGTAAATGTGTACCAAATAAACCATCACAACAGTGGCAATTCGAGTTCTATCCAACATCGTGATCTCATTCAACGCAACCATTCCAAAGAGACCGTCCAGACAAATGTTATTTTCCACCTCGATAAAGCGGGGTGTGTGTTTGTGAACAGTGTGTGTGTGTGTGTGTTCTCGTGATACAATCTGACCGCTTCCATTTCTGCTGTTCGTTTTGCTTTTTCATTGTTTGCTGCTCCCGTTGTTTTGTTAAAATTTCGAATGAAGAAAATAATAGTGCTTTATGTTTTATTTAGAAAAAAATCTAGTACCACGGAGTGTGCATCACATTTTCTGTTTTTATCTGAACAACAATTAAACTCGACAGGTTTCTATTTTAGGAAGACGAAAATTTTCCCCGTAAGCTTTCGAAAATAGTGACAAACTTTTACAAATGTGTGCCAGATGCGTAATAGATGTGTTCCATGAGAAAACTAGCTTGAGAATGGCTGAACGTATAGAGCTGTTCTTTGGTTGACAAGAGTTTCTCGGCCAGGTCTTTCTTTTTGTCTCTAGAAAGTTTTCTCTAAAATCCTTGGAGTTGGTTTTCTAGAAAACCGTGTTTTTTGAGGAAAATCGTCTTTTGATGTTTTGATATTTCGATATTTTGCATTCTAAATTCATAGAGCAGACAATTTCCTACACAATGCGATGTCCCCGAGCTTTCTACGATGTTTTTTGACTAAACTATATCAAATTTACGGAAGACTCCTAAGTCGTTATTTCGGTTTTTCACACAGAAAATAGCAAAAATGACTTCTAGCCCTTCCGTAAATTTGGTACAGTTTTGTCAAGAATTATTGTAGAAAGCTCGGAGACGTCTCATTTTGTAGGAAATTGTCTGCTCTATGAATTTAGAATGCAAAATATCGAAATATCAAGACATCAAAAGACGGTTTTCTGGAAAACCAACTCCCAAGGATTTTAGAGAAAACTTTCTAGAGACAAAAAGAAAGAGCTCGTCGAGAAACCCTTGTAAACCAAAGGACAGCTCGATACGTTCAGTCATTCTCAAGATAGCCTAGACCAACTTTCTCATGGAACACGCCTATTGCGAAGAAATTCTCAATGCAATATGATTTCTTTATTTCAGAGTCTAATTGAGTGTTATCGTAGATATGAGCAAAGCCGGAAAACGCAAGAAAAATGTCACCGAGGAGTCTGCTCCTCAGTCCAATACCAAAAGAAAACGGACAGAAAAGAAGATTGAAGTTCCTGTTGCCGAACCAACAACGAGTGAAGCTGGCACAACACAAGAATCATTAAGCAGTTTGGTTCGAGATGCATCATGGGCGACAAATCTTCGCGATTTATTCAACACTGACAATTTCAAGCAGATCGAACAATTTCTCAATACACAATGGACAGCTCGCAAAGCAATCTTTCCGCCGAAAGCGCTCATTTTCGAAGCATTCAATCGAACACCTTTCGACAAAGTGAAAGTGATCATTCTCGGACAAGATCCTTATCATGATAATGGACAAGTGAGATCGGAGAGAGATATGAGAAGAAAAAGAATTGTTTTTTTCTACTTTTCCAGGCTCATGGATTGGCATTTTCCGTACCTGAAAATATTTCTCCATTACCACCGTCATTGAAAAATATTTTTAAAGAATTAGCAAATGACATGCCAGCATTCAAAATGCCAGCTCATGGTTGTTTAGGTAAGATTTCCTAATGCGAGAAAATTAGATTCTATTTTTTTTCTCTAGATAAATGGGCCAATGCAGGCGTACTTCTACTCAATGCCACATTGACTGTCGAGTAAGTGTGTGTGTTCATTTCCGGTTTTTAAACGAATTTTTCTTCAAGAGCGCATACGCCCAATTCGCATTCGCGCATCGGTTGGATGGATTTTACCGATGGGGTAATTCAACTCTTGTCGGACAAACGAACAGGTATTTAAAAAAAAACGATTTTCTGCTTTATCGGAAATATCCTAGGTCTGGTTTTCATTCTCTGGGGTAATTTTGCTCATAAGAAAGAGAAATTGATCAACAAGAACAAACATACAATAATCAAAACGGCTCATCCATCTCCGTTATCATTCAACAAATTTCTCAATTGCAAATGTTTTGCTCAGGCCAATGCAGCTCTGAGCAATTACGGCGAACAACCAATCGATTGGTCACTGTAATCCATTTACCCATTTCAAATTCTGTGATGTTTATTATTTTTTTATACAAGAATTCATCTTCGGATGCTTTGTATATGCATATTTGCAGCCGAAGTACAATACACAAAACAAAGAAAAACAAAACGAATCCATTGCACGCAGTCGAAAGACACAAGCAAAATACAGGGATTATCGTCCGGGCATTTTATATATAGAAATGACGACCAGATCGAGTGATAACTACGAATGGTGACGATGGTGAAGAAAAGAGTTGCGGTCCTGAAGTCACAAATCGAAGAGAAAAAAAATCAGAAGGAAATTTGAGCATCATCACGGGCTGAGAAAATGAACGGATGTCACCGGCATTGGTAGACGAAAAAAAATACAAACAGAAAAAAAAAGAAGACGAAGCTACTAAGTGGATTTGGTTGAGAGTGGGAGTGGAGCATTAGTAGTAGTTTTGGATCGGGGACGGACCGGTTTTTCCTCGTGAATATCGTCATCCGTGACCGAAGAATCATCCATCTGACTGTCCGATGAACAACTTGTATAGTCTTCTTCGGCAATCGCTTCCCCAATTGATGATCTATAATTTCGAGAAAAAAAAGAAAGACAATATTTTGTTAGTCAATTAACATCAATTAATAAACGAGAAGCAGAAGAAGACAACTGTTCACACAAAATATCTACCAGATTTCGCGAATTGTTCTCATTATATGAGTATTAGTGTACCTATAGAGCGCGTAATCATATTATTGAGCAGCAGCAATGAAATTTTCGGTAGTGAATCAATCAGACCTACCTTGTCATATTGGCACTATCTTCTGGTGATGAATTCGAACGATTACGTTGTGCGGATTCCAGAATAGTTGAATTCATATTATTCTGCTGATATATTGATGGACTATTTCTGTTAATATTGTGAGAGTTTGGAGAGATATGCAAACAGATTAACACTCACTTATCAGCGACGAAGTTGACAGAATTAGATGGGTTTGAATGTGGTACCATGACAGGCGGCGTAGGTGGTTGAACGGTTGACGTATTGGGATATGGAACAGGAGGTGGACGAGGTGGTGGTGGTGGTGGACGTACTGGAGCAGGACCTTGTTTCTATACAGAAAAGCACAGTTTTGTAGTCGGGTAACTCCATGAGGGAGTAAACTAATTCGTTAGCTTACCACAGACGGTGATCGCTTGACACTTTCTTTCACCGGTGGCATTACCGTTCGACCGAGTGTCATTGTAGTATCGGATGATGTTGGCATTTGTGCATTAGCATATGAGTTCTCATTCATCGGTGCATTGGAATATGAAACTGAACCACTTCGACCAGTCAATGCACCGATGAATTTCGAGAGACGTGATTGTTTGGTTACTGGTGATGTGCGACCGGTAGGATTTGGATTTGTTGGATTCACATTCGGGAAATTTTCATTTGGTGGCGGCATCATCGCACTAGCAAAGCTTGACGTTCGCGTACTCGATCGTCCGTCTCCATAAATATCGGCATCGGCATAGCTAAGGCTTGATATCGATGCAAAATCCGGCATAGGACCGAAGTTGAATGCTTGACAGAGTTTTTTTAGATCTTCATATTTCAATCGTTGCCGTTGTTCAGGTATACGTGAACGTAGCATCGGTGATTCGATAGCAACAGTAACTGAATTGAGTATTAATGTAAGAAAATAATCTCGAAATGATTTATCATCTTTATAGATACCACCAGGTGGATCAATAACCGATGTAGCATCGCTACGATGCCAGATCTCGACCTATCACACAATGTATATTTATCTATCAGAAGAAAATATGTTAGGGTTTACCTTATAATAAAGTTGTTCATCGATTGTGTTCGGTTGTACAGTGATATAGACTTGTGTGACTCTGCTCGCAATCAAATCCGGAGAAAATTCAGCGCCGGGTTCTTGAAATACAATACAGACGAACGCATTGCCCACCAAACCTTTACGTTCAATAAATTGCCCATTAGCTTTCGTCGATTTTATCATCGGTGCAACATTAAACATAATCTCATGATTTTCATATTGTGTATGATAAGAATATTCGCCGTGAAGATCATCTTTGATGTCAAGATCACCGCGATAACGTGTAAAGCCTTGCAGGCGAACACGATCAGCGATAGAATCAAGCAAATTACACATCTCGTCCGACATGGAATCATTGCTGAGAATTTCATTATCAGTCATTTGCTCGGCACGTTGATAGAGAAAACCAACTTTACTATGTTGTCGTTCATCGTTCGTCTTATCGAACGCATAAATTTTCTCGTTCGACTATTAACAACAACAAATCCTTGTTAATGAAAATCTCTTAACTCCTCCACACTTACTCACTTTCGGATCGCCGACACATATAATACCACGAGTTGGTGATAATCGTGCTTGGTCAAAAATACATTGCAGAATATTATCCTCGTTAGCCGGGCTTGAAATTAGGGACACATCGTAGTTACGTGCTGCAGTGCTATTGACATAGGATAAATAAAAAGAATTAGTCGAGATCTTGAGAGTGAGGTTCAGCATGACCCTGTTCTCAAGCAAAAGAAAAATCCGATGATTCATCTAAGTCACCTCCGGATAGCCCACTCCGATGTTTCTTATAATAAATTCTTCGTGCTCTACGTTCCGGAAAATGTCTTTCTTTTGAAAATTACACGTACATGAATTAATGAGATTGACAAGATCAGAACAACAGAAAAAAAAAGAGCAAGCATACCGAATGATGGCTCGAACTGGTCGAAAACTGTTACTGTCAGCAATAGAATTCGATAGTGTAGTTTTAACTTGCAAATAACGTAGCGAAGCAATGAAATAACCTTCACGTTCGGATTCACCAACAAAATTCGTGTGAAACTATGACAATAGATGTGTTACGATGAGAAATTGTCGAAAGACTTACATATTCAAGAAACTGTTCGCGATAGATTTCCGATACACACGCAGACATTTGTAATATGAATGTCAATGTGTCAGCTGAGCGTGGTTCGAGCGAACGTGGATCCATGATAAATACAGATGATGTTGTTGAGAACGATGTCGAATCTTCATAATGAGACGGTGACGGTAATCGTTCATTACTCGAAAGACTCGAGCGTGATCCGTCCATTGGCGGCATTACTGTCAGCCTCTAAAAGAGAAATAATAAGAATGAATCAATACAAAAAAAACAACAATATTAATACCTGGTCATGTTCAACCGTTTGTTCTTTCATCAGTAATACAAGAAAAACTAATGATCCTTCGAGCTGTGCGTTTTTTTTTATTATTCTAATTTTTTTCCGTCTCCTTTTCTTTCTTCAATCGACGACTAAATGCATGCTGGCTGCTGCAAGGAATAGTCGTATCTAACGCGATGAAACAGTCAGAGATGCGGAAGAAAAAAAAATGTGGGAGTAAAAAACATAGACGAAGAAAATGGAAAAGAAAAAAAAACGCACGCGTGCATCGCGCGCGCGGGCTCTCAACGACAAACAACAGGCTGTTTCGGGGTGAAATATGTCAACTCTGCTCAAGCGTAACCGTACAGACGCATGTACGATTAAATCACCATTGTATCCGAAACAATAATTCTGATTAGAAGAAAAAATCATTTCGTTTTCCGATCATCTAATTCAGTGAGAGTCGTGAAAAATAGAATTAGCTTACCCGAGACTGCTGATGATGCAGATCGGGATCGTAGCGTTGTTCATCACCAACAGTCATACGACGACGATCGCCGAATATGTCCTTGAACATGACAAAGAACATTCTTATTCAGAAAGTGCCAATGGCGTTTGTTCCCCTTTCACACCCACTCTTTCTCTATCTTTTCTTCTATCATCTCCAGATGATGTCAAGCAATCCAAGTGAGAAATTCTCTTTCGAGCATGACAATGCGACTGTGATGCGTGCACACACTTGACTCACCAAGTGCGATGGCGGGTCAGCTTTCATCGTTGTCATATCGGTGAAATGTGGGGCGGCCGCGATGTTATTTGTCTCGTCCCTATAAAAGACAGAGATTTTATAGTGGCAAAAAAAAGCGAAACATAAAGAGCATGAGTAGGTGATGAGCTACATTCGAACGTGCACACTGACTGAAGTATACAATAATATAGTGCTCCTATCTACTTGTCCTGATAAGAGACAGAGAGAAAGAGTGAAAACGACGGCAGCGAGTAAAAGAGACAGAGTAACAGTGTTGGTGTCTTTTTTTTTGCTTTTCTGTTTTTTTTTGTTAGTTCTAATGAAATGACGCTGACTAACTGCGACATCATCATCATCAGCATCATCATCATCATCATCTGCTCTCATACCCACCACAATGATAATAAACTTACTTCGGTGCATGTTTGTTGTGATGTCTGGTAGGACGAAAGGCGTGAGGAAGTAAAGAACTGAAATGAATTTGAGGCGTCGAATTGCGTCTATCTGCAGTAACTTGATTATGTCGATTTGGAATAGGTTTTATTTCACTATTTCGTCGATCGTGTGGTGGAAGTGTATTTGACGTCGATGGGGGCAGATCAGCAAGAGTATCGTCAGCGAGATCGTCCGAAACGGACATCGTTCGCGGTCGTGATTGTGAGTGAGCGACTGATTCGGTCTTGTTGAGTTTCAGTGAACGACGAGTGGGAGGACCGTTGTCCGAGTGAGACAATGTCGATTTGAGCGGTTTACGATGATAGCTCAATGCCGGTCGACGATCCAACGTCGACATGGGCAGTGGCGGTGATGGTGATGAGTCGAGTGACATCGAGACAATATTTCTAAAAAAAGAACTAAGAATATGTGACGACAATATATTTACTTTCAAGAAAAACACTCGTTGTGTAGATGTAAAAAAAGGAAGTGTTAATGATAAAGCTTCTACATATTTGCCACATTTTTTTTGTCGACTTCTTTCGCTTTCCGTTTGACAATTACTTTTTCCGCTCTCGTGCGTGAACTAATGCAGCGAGAATTAACCTACCGTGCATGTTACGTAGCATGCAGACAAAAGAGAATTTTCTAAGAGTACATACTTTTCACTATCCAAATAGGCGCACATGCTGTAGTTGGCTAATTTTTTTATCCTACTCACCTTCATGTATGGTGACCATCTCTAGAAATGAAACTATTGTCTGTGATGATAAGCTTCTGGCTTTTCTTCTTAGCAGACACCATAGACGAAAAAACCGAGCTAGTTTGATGAGGCTTCATGCGATCTTCATCAATATTCTAATACTTTCTTCTCACATTTCTTTTACTCCACACAAGAAAAAAAAACAACAATAACAAAGGAAAGCATTGCGCACACGTAAGAATTCGCGAGCGTGCAATCTGCGTATTTGCTCTTCCATGACACATACACAACAAACACAAACATACACACACTCATGTGCGCACAGCTCTCGTTCCGCATGAGTAGCCTGTGTTCGTTTGTGTACGCGTGTAAGATTTATTCATATCTCTCTCCTCTCGTGTATCATGTTTTCGCATCAGAAGAGTTTTGACGCCGGATAGAGCGCGCGCATCTAATTCGAAAAACACGCAAAAAATGACTACAATCAAGAGGAAGCAATGCGTGCTCTATCTATCTATCTATCTATGCATCCAACACATACATGCGCACATTAATTATTACCTTTACGTGAGCGTTGATGAGTGAATGGGGTTTTTTTTGCCTTTGTTAGATATATAGAAATGTGTCTATCCCAAGTTTCGTGTCAATGATGACACTTGCGTTAGCTTTTTTTGGTATACCTCTTTTTTTGTATTGATAGAGTATTTACGCAGATGAAAACTCTGATTAAGTGTAGGAGAGAAAATTAAGAATGGTGTCAAAGCATCATGATAGAGCTACTATTATACACGTTAATATTCAAATTGACAGGTGCATTGAAAAGAGGAGGAGGGTGCATATGTGTACATCAAGATATACAATCGCTGCGCACATCTGGTTCATATTTCATGGTCGACGATAGTCAATCGTGAAGAAAATGAAAATGAGGAGGTCGACCAAGAATTTTTGTTTAAAAGAAAGAAAATGAGTAACTTTACCCGTTTTTTTCAACATTATAATTGCGTTGCTCTCTCTTTAATACTTTCTGTTGCTCTGTCTTTTTTTTCATCGACAGGATGCTCGTCAAGAGCAGAGTAGAAAGAGAGAGAGAGAAAAAATATGAGGCGGTGCGATGTAGGGTCTCGAAGGGTGTCAATTTGTTGCAACAATCACAGGATTGTTTGTCCTCCCTCTCGCTTTGCCTTTCCTCTCTCTTGTCATTGATTCTTTCGTGTTATAGACCGAACGTTTGTCTATATGTCTGAAAATAAGCCAAAAGGAACGAAAAAAGTATTGATTTACGATGCTACACAAATATTATATACTTGCCACACAAGAAAACGCTTTCAGTTAATCGAACCTGTGGAGTTCATAGATTTACCTTCTATTTTTATGTCCAAATTGACATAAATAACAAAAACAAACATCGAAATCTTATCGAACGTGCCCGTGCCGTTTGTTTTCACTATGATTACCCCTACGCTTGTTCTCTCGCGCTTTTTATTCGATTTCTTGCTTAATGCTCGAGTTCGTTGCATGACCTTCATACATTCCTTTTTTTAATGTACATCTGACCTTTAATGAACTTTTTCGTTTCATTACATCACCATTATCGAATGAGTGAAAAAAGCAATCACAATAAACAATAGATAAAAAAAAACAAATGAAAGCAGGAACGACATTCGAAAGAAATGACGTATTTTGGAAAAAAAAGATTCGTAGTCGTCTTCGGGATAAATAACGAAATAATCTGTATTCGAACGATAATTTTCAAGCAATTACAGGGCATTTGAAGAGATTCACATTGGGTGTGATAGACACATCGAAAAATGATGCCAGCTCAGAATTATTAATTGATTTCAGCAGTCTGAATCGCTGCTCTTCGGACAGGTGCGACATAGATGTCGTGGTACTTCTCTAGTCACGTTATTTGTCATTGCTTCTCACCTATTGAAGTCCACTGTCCTTTGTTTTCAAATGTGCGGTATATCACACTAGTGAGAACAACGATGAATATGTATCTCTTTCTTTTCGTGCTCATCGGCCTTGGCTCAGGTAGATCAGTCGTTTTCGTAAAAAAAAGTCACATCGAAGTTATTCTCGGATTTCAGTGACCAATGGTCTCGAATGTTATGTGTGTGAACAACAAGAAGGTAACGATGATAAATGCATTAAAACCGTGCGTATGTGTCAACGGCATGAAGATACATGTGCATCGATGATTCTGTGGACAACACCACACGAATGGTAATATTGATACAATCAAATTTTGAAATCCATTTGTTTCTCTAGGACACCACGTGGTGAACGTCGTCATTATATTTCCAAAGGATGTGATACACGTGATGCGTGCACTCGCCGTAAGAATCTATTGTGAACATGTATGACGAATACATATGGAAATATTTCTAGTTCTTTATGGTCTCGCCAGTGTTTGTTCGCGAAACTGGTACGAAGATTGGGCGTGTGTGGAATGTTGCCAAGGCGATCGGTGTAATCGATATATTGTAGTAAGTTGCTTCTCTACCATTCAACGACAACAAAGAAATGGATATTTCCATGAAAATTAAAATTCCTGTCATTGTTCTGATAGTTTTTAAGATGAGCTAGAGATATAAATTTTTCTTCCCTGTTGACGAAAATTGATTTTTGTTATTTATAAAAGAAAATCTGCTCTCCAGATCAAAGCAAAACACGAAATTTCAGTTTGTACCAGTTTTAACCGCAATTGCCAACAAAACTCTCCTTTTTGCACATCAAACCGTGCTTTCCTTTCTGATTGGATTCATTCTCAGAGGAAATCTCTATCATAAACAAATTCGTTTTCCTCGTACAACTGATCTTGCTGAATTTCCGGGGATTGGTGTCTGACTCCAGGACAGTCGGCTGTAAAAATTTGATAGAAAGTCTCACAACATTCAGGGTCAAGAGTGCGGCACAGATTTCTTCTGAAAGGATAAGTCCATTTTTCATTATCTCGTTGTTCTCGAATTTGAATGGCTAGACAAAATCGGCACTCGTTTTCGAGTAGATTTAACCTACTTAAACACCACCTTGAAAACTTCAAAAGATCGCCTGGAGGGACAAGTCAGATAGGATCAACAATTTTTTTCAGAAATTCATCTAGACTTACATTTAGTCTTGTCGAGTCTCTCACGCTGATCATAAATTAGACCTTAAAAAAGATCAAGACGCTTTTCGAGAGTATGTTTTATGGTTTTTGCTGTAATAGACCTTTATGAATATTTACGAACCATGTGCAGAGAGGTCTCGAGATAGGACAAATATACCTTAAACAATCAGCTATTCAAATTCAAGAAAACACTATCAGGGGATGCTTCAACGTCGAGACGAATTTTTGCGGACCTCAGAAACGTTGTTCCTGTGCAAACGATGATTTTTAAAGAAAAACCGCATTCATGATTTCGAAAAACTCGATTTTTCTTGTGTGTAGTCGAACAATAACTTGCAAAAAATGTTTCCAATTTTTTAAAAACGACTCATTGTTTGACGGGATCGAAACTTTTCGAAAAATCATGAGTTCGCTCATCTCGGACCAATACCACAGGAAATTTTCATTTTGACTAATTTACAGCGTTGAATTAATAAATGCATTCTTTTCCAATCTAGCTTGCTTCCAACAACACTCGTGCATCGATCTATGTCATCATGGCTACTTCGTTTCTTGCCATTATTCGTATTTTCTTCACTTGAACATTGTTTCTTACCTGTCGACAATTTTCTAGATCTGATTGTTTTTCTTGCTGTTAGAATTGTACATTCCTTATGGTTTTTTTTTGTTTCATTATGTCTCCCCATTTTTCGTTCTCTTGCGAATGATGGATACAAGACCAAAAAAAAGAAAAGTGTGAAAAATAAACAAAAAAAAAACATGAGCAAGCGCATACACTCAAAACAACAGGTAGAATTGAGGCTTGTTGCTTTTCTGTAGAACATAGTGAAGAAGATAAATAGGGTATTGTCTCTTGTGTATCATCTCAGCGTAGCACCTGCTAGTGGAGAGAGAGAAATATGAGGAATGGAGACAGAAGTAGATAGAGAAAACCGTGCCAACAATAACAATAGGAAAAAAGAGATATAGGGTAAAAACAACAGTAATAACAATCGTTTTTGTATGTTTTTTGTTTGTTAGAAGAGAGAAATCGAAGAAGAAAAAAGAAAAGCAAGCAAGCATGAGTGTGGCCAACAAACCAGCAGTTCCGAACGCCTATTGAGGAGGACCGTTATTGACTAGAACAAAGAAACAATAATAACGTTTTTTCTTCACAATTTCAATCTCCTGAACAATTGACATTCGTTTCCATTCTAGTCACCGATGCTTTTCATGGCCTTATTTTCTCATGTTGTTGCTCGAAGCTCAACAAGCATATCGTGCGTCAGAATTTTTCAAGCGGACATACACTCACAAACTACGATAGGTTCCTTTTTTCTATTATGGACTGTTACTACGACGAAGACCAAAGAATTTTTTTAGGAGTAATCCTATAGAGAAAGACAAGATTTGTTTTTAGAGATGTACAAGACATATTAATTGTTTTGATATTATGATTAAACGATCAATCGAAATGCCCACCTGGACTCATCGGTTGTTTGGTTGACTGTTGCTGTTTGCTGGCTGTGGATGGTTTCACTGTAGGAAGAACAGGAGCAGCAACATCGCTCGTATCCATCGCTTCGATCGATGCTGACTGTTCAACTATACCATTCGGCGTAGTCGTTTTGAAATTGAATCTAAAAAAATACCTATCGAACATATCATTAAACAGAAACAGATCACCCACGTTTGAGAGACTAGGTCAGTAGGTACTGTTGGTTTGCGTGGAGATCGAAATCCTGGATTATTCTGATAGGACGGATGGACTTGAAAGGTATTATGTGGTCGATGCATGTCTTCGATTATCGACGGAGCAACATAGGTGAAACCCTGATAATGTAATGGATATTAATCAGACAAGAAATCGTCTCTTTAGACATCATACGAGAAACACTTGATTTGCACTTTCGCTTAACATGCTATCATCGGGTGAATCGACCGGTGTTTGTTTCGTAAATTTTGTATCGAATTGGCTGACATCATCATCACTTTTGAGTACAGGTTTGTGTGGTGGATCGTATCTTTTAGCATACACATCATCCCAATTCAAATGACGAAAAAACGAATGATTCTATTTGTCAAATGTCAAAATCGTTTCTTTTTTGCAAAAACATCAATTTTTACTTTGATCGCTTCCGCATCTTCCGGGCCGCTGCCAAGTCGATGGCTGACTTGTCGACGAAGTAACTGCAATAATTCATCGATTTAATTTCCCGAAAAATAAACAAATACTGTTGTAGCTCGACTATCGCGCGAATAGCAACACGAATTGTTGTATCGTCTCAGTTCGAGCTTGATTTCTGCTTTTGCTCGGCTAGATTTTCTCAAATCATTTTTTTCAATGGTCTCACACGAAAAAAACAACGAAATACTGCACGAGCGACAACAAAATCTCGAGAAAAAACGAATCTTATACGTTGTGAAATCACTATAGACTCCAGACGTAGATTATTTTTGGGAATATGAACGTTTTCTGGAAAACCAGGTTTTATCCGGGCCAAAACTTTTCTTTTTATACAGCACACCAAACTAACAGGAGGGGCATACCGTCTGTATTTCGTACTTTTCATCGTAGCAACATACAGTCGGTCTTAAACACTGTTCCGTTTAATTCCTCATAAAATGGTATATTTTATTTAGCAAATATAATCGCCGGAAGTGTTGAAACCAATCATCATAACTTTCTAATATAATCTTTTCATTATCGAACCAGTTAAAATCCTTGTTTTGACATGATCCTAGTAAGCAATTTCACTTTATAAATCATGTTTACAGTACTTGGAGTCATGCTGAAACAAGATTCTAACTTGTTAGATAATGAAAAAGATGATATTAGAAAGTTTTGAAAATTCAGTATCTTCGAAAGATATGATGATTCGTTTCAACACTTCCAAGACGATTATATTTACGAAATGAAATATACAGAATTAAACGGAGAATCTTTTAACACTGATCTACGATGAAAAGTGGCGAAGAAAAACACGGTATCATTATTTATGCCCCACCTATTACTTATAAAACACTCGATTTTTTTTCCAAGTAACCTATTTGACCAAAAAACGATCTGAAACAGGAAAAAAAACTAGTGCTTTATAAGTAGTTTGGTATGCTGGATAGATCAAAAAACTTTCGACCGTGTAAAACCTAGTTTCCTGGAAAATAGGATCTCAAAGCTGGATATTCAGATTCAATTGAAGTCTATAACGATTTCACAGTCTGTAAAATTGATTTTTGATTCATCTGTACTCACGTTTCGAATGAGTTCTTTAGCGTCAACTGTCAAATAGGCGGGCAAGATTAATTTTGCTTTGATAATTTTATCCATTGTCCGTTTACGATCTTCGGCTGTGAATGGTGGCTAGATGAAATATCGAAGAGTGATAAGAAGATTTCTTTCAATAAGACATACGGCGCCTGTCAACATGTCGTACATCAGTGCGCCGAAAGACCACCTATGCAAACAATAAATCAAATATACTCTTTTATGTTTAAGCTAACAAACCAATCAACAGCTTTGCCATGGCCACTTCGGGTCAATATTTCCGGTGCCATATATTCAATAGTTCCACAGAATGTATTCGTTTGTCCACCTTCATAAATCGACTCTTTACACAAGCCAAAATCCGTCAATTTAACATGACCTAATCGATAAAATTGTATTATTCAACAATACCAATCGAATTTACCTTGTGCATCGAGTAGGATATTTTCCGGTTTGAGATCTCAAAAGATCGAAAGAAAAGAAATTTCATCGACATAAAAGAAAAATTCTCACCTCTACAAAAGAAAAATTTTATTAAACAAAAAAAAGAACGAATCAAAATCAAAACCGACCTGTAGATAATGCCTTCTTTGTGTAAATGTTCGAGTCCAAGTAGAATTTCCGACAAATAGAAACTAAAATTCACGTTTTCTTTTTTCGAAATAAGAAAATTTTTCAAATAATTACCAAGCCATATCATCCATAAAGATGCCTTCTCGTTCGAGTTGCATGAACAATTCACCGCCCGATAAATATTCCAAGATTAAATAAAGTTTACCCCCCGTTTGAAATGCATAAATTAGATCAACAATAAATGGACACTATTGAACATAAATTAAGATCAATATCGACAAAAATAGAAAGGTTACCTTGACACATTCGAGAATGTTTCGTTCGGCCTTTGTATGTGCTGTATCCTTGGCATTACGAACGATTCTTCAATTCGGAAACGAAAAAGATTTTGTTTGTTTTCTTGAAAATGCTTACGTGGCTTTTTTCAAGACTTTCATAGCAAAAATTTGACCCTGATGATTACCGGACACTTTGCGTACTTGAAAAACCTGGAAAAATAGGAATGATCGAATCGAATTTCTCGAACAAAATTCACCTTGCCATAGCCGCCTTTGCCAAGTACTTTGAGCAATTGAAAATCATGTGGTGATACTCGATCACCAGATGGATTGACTGTTTTCTCACTGATCTGTACCGTTTCTATTTCGCTGAAACAATCGATTTTGTTTTCCTTCGTTTTATTACTTTGCTTGGATATTTTTCCTCGCGTACCTTGCTTGTGTCGGATCGACACCGGTATCATTATCGACAAATCGATTGTCATCATCATTATCGATTGCCGATGGATCATCATCGGTTATTGTCTGTTGTGTATCGGATAATGGATGACGATGTTCACTCATTTCCAATGAAAACAAGGGTTCGTCATCGTGGTGATGTTGTTGATGAGCCATCGACGCCGGAGAATCGTTTTTGTCGAAATGTATGCTTTCTATTCGAGATTTCTTATTTCTTTTATATTTATCTCAGCGCATATCTTATGAATGAGTTTATCTGGAATTTAAGGGCATCCTTGGAATAACGATGAGTACAAAAGACATGAGAAGAATCATGCACGTTATAAGCACCTGGGTGATGTTTTTAGAGAATAAATGCAAAAAAAGGGAAAACGAACGCGAAGGAGAAAGAACAGAAACATTGCAGTGCACACAACCCAGACAGACAAGAGGAGATAATGAGACGACACACGATTGGCCATAGAACACACCAATTGGATTGGAAATGTCAATTTTTCTAAGGGATCTATGCAGTAAAAAACCAACGAAGGGTTGCCATGACGTTTTTTTTCAAAAAAATGATTGTAAATGGTAGAATAGAAAAAAATTCACAGTATTTTCTGAATTGATTTTGTATGTAAAAGGTAATGATCAACTTTTGAGTCTAATCATTTTTTAAAGGAAATATTTGACATGAAATTCTCTTGATCGTTAGGATTTGGATTTCTAATCAAAAGAATTCTGACCGGATTCGAGACGTTTTTTATGTGGAGCAAGTGATAATTTAATTAGTGACAAACTTAAATATAGACTTATTCACTTTCTTCACGCTGCTTGAATTAATCATAATATATCGTGTCTATGACATGGTAACAAAACATCTCTTATTCATGTTGAGTACAATAATGCGTCGTTCATAATCATGCTATGACTAAATCAAAGAATTTCTTGTATTTCCAATCGAAACAAGACAAAATGAATAGTTTATCGACAAGTAATTTTCATCCTTATCCGAAATTATTCAAACGGGAAAGAAACTGATTTTTCACATCAGAAATCACACGATCAAAAAATTGTTTTTACTCTCATCATTTTTACTGTTTCCTAACGATTCGCAATAGTTTTGAGCAGTTGTCAGTGATTTTCAGTGACTTCCTATGGGTTCTATTTCCTATACTGATTGCTGTTGATCTAATGCTTTATGCGGATTGATGCCAAAGCTTTTCAGTGGCTTCTAATCGTTTTTAGGATGACCAATCAAATTTTTATCTCTCATTCAAAATCACTTTTCCCCAAGAGGAAAATAGTGATTTCTTGATTTCCGGTGATTTCTATCAGTGGAAATCATTTTTTGATCCTTGATTGGAAACCATAAGAAACCTTTGGGACCTGTTAGAAATCATTGATAATCAAAGGAAATCAAGGCATTATTTTTTAAGCTTATTCCATGTGATTTTCAACGATTTCGTATTGATGTCTGATTATTTTCATTAAATTTTCGTTGATTTCTAACAAAGAAATCCGATTATTCTCCTTGCTTTTCCCTTTTGAAATGACTCGTTTCAGAATTGCAGTGTCTATTTTGAAGATTTGTAACAAAATATCACTTTTATTATTCTAAAGTAGGCATGATGGATTTGTACTCGAAGTATATATATATATATTAATCTTGACAGAAACCGGCGTGATCATCGGATTGTCAGGGAAATTGATGTGCAAAATCTAAAGAGGGAATCTCTCCAAGTGTAAAATAGTTTTTCGCTTGAAGAGTTAATCTTGATGTTGATGTCTCGACTGTTCTTGTCTTACCGAGTAGGAGGTATATCAATGTCACTACCCGGAAAATTAGAGTAATGAAATTTCAGACTGAAAATGCGTCCACAATTAGAATAGCACAAAGCTTGTAGTCGGAACTAACTTTTCCCTTCCGAATCTCATATTAAGATAATCTAATATTTAACGAGTGAACGGATTCTTTATTTTTTTTCGAACACTTGTGAAAACGCCTTGGAAAAATAGAACATTTTTTCGATAAACTAGGGGAATTTTCAACGTCGTTTTTTTATTATGAGGAGAGATGAGATATTAAGTTTTCCATTAAACTCTTCTCCTTGTCTATGGTGCTTAGCAGCATTTTTCAAAGTACTTGTCGTTTCTGCCGGGCTCTAATAGGAAAATTGAAAAAGATCAAGAAAATTTCCGGATATACGTAAATTGATGAGTTACATCAAGTGTCATCGGATAATCATCACTGCAACCACGATAGCCTCTCTAATGGCAGCAATCCCAAGCAGAAAGCCGTTTTACTGATATTGTCATGCATCTTCTAGATTAACCGAGAGAAAAACGATCGACAATGTCGTTCGGATAATTGGCACAATTTGCTTTCGACGTTCTTCTAGATGTACGATCGAGCTCCGCGTACGTTACAGCCTGCTTTAGGCAGCACGCCTGATCACGTCGGTCCTGGCACGTATGATCATCGACGGAAAGTGCCTCATGAAGGTTTGTCGAAATATTTTTCTGGTATTCTAATGCAAATATCTGTATGTTTGAACAGAAGGCTATGCTCCCTTCTTGTCACTGGCTAATCGTGGTGACATTTTTTACAATGGTGAAAATCCCGGTCCGGGTCATTATGATTTGCGAAGTACTCAATCACCGGCCATCAAAGTAAGAACAAAGAAAGAGATAGAGAGAAAGAACAGGTGGCAGTGGTCAAGTTTATTTTGTTTCTGCACGAATGATCTTTCTTTTTTCGCAGACAAAACCAAGAAAAAAACGCGCAGATTCACTCGGTGCACACGTGTTTGTGGTAGTTACAGGATGATGATAATGTTGAAGATTTCGCGCCGGTATTGATGATGATAATGTGGATGCTGATGGACTAGGAATCTAAACATAAAAATATGCACATTCTTATTTGCTGCGTTGCATGCTTCGATGAAATCTGCTAGTCTGAAGAGAAACTTTACTGCTTTTCTTTTCTATTGTACTCGCAATTAGTAACTATTGAACATGATAGCATCAAGAAAGTTCGTTTGTGTTGAATGTACTGTACGAGTGCGTGTTTGCGGAAGTCTCGATTAATACGACTCCCCAGTGTTACCTTCCGTGAGAATGATTCTTTTTAGCTCCATTTCTACCAAATTACCATCCCCTTTTCTATTCCACTTCTTTAGGATGCTTTTATGTCTAATCAAATGAGTTCTACATACGTCTTTTCTCACGTTGGAAAATCATATAGCAGCCTATGCAATCTGTTTGGATTGAAGTAATAAAAGTCATGTCTTCGCTTTTAAAAAGAGTGTTACGTAGAAAATCAACGTCAATCAACAGGTGTTAAGAAAGATTAGTTGATTTTTAGTCATTCTTTTGAGTATGTCTAAATAATCGTACGGTCGAACAAAAGAGAAGACAAGGAAGTGCTTAGGGTAAAAAGGTAATAAGAAAAGAGGATATATTGACATCTTCGTGATATTCAACAGAAGTCTTGATCAAGCTTGAAAATCTCTTTGAGCGTTTTCTGACAAGAAAGCTTTTAAGGCTTTATTCAAATGTGTCAAGCATAAGATGAGCTCTTTCATTTCCTTTTATTATTAGAGTAGGAGTACTTCACTCAAAAACTCTTTCTGTGACTGTCATAATGGATGTAAATGAGTAAGATTAAAAAAAAAGAAAGAAAGAACCTTTTTCTAGTCTTCTTCGCACAGACGTTTGACGGTTTTGGCGCGAATTTCAGCTCGTTTATGTTCGCTCACACCCGGTTGAAGATCACTGAGCATTTCGTCTGTTAACGCATAGGTAAATGCTTGACAATCAGCAAGCGGAAGGAAGTTTTCAACCGATCTGTATGGATTGAGAAATTTTTCTGTGAATCGTTCAAGTTGATCATGTTTTTCTTGCGACCATTCATCATAATCGTTCGCAAAATTGCCAAATTCACTGATGAATAAAGCTTTGTCTTCATCGGTCACATGTGTACTTTCGAGTAGCATTGTTTTCAGTACTGGAAAATTCCATTCAACCGAATAGGGTCGATCACTGTTCGGTGTATGTGCCACACTGAAGAGAAGTTTGAGTGGATTGAGACGACGCATGACACCTGCTTTGGGCTTGATAAATGTCGTCGATGATGACAATGGTTCATGCGGTAAATTCGGGTACGGATTGGCATTGATCAATGAGACGAAGAGCAACAGAAGTTGAGTGATAACAATTGATTTAAGCATCTTTGATTTTGTCGAATGTTATAGAACACAAAGTCTGCGTGTGTTAATGGCACCGACAGTACAGGGTGTGAAAAAAAGAATGAACGCCGGTTCTCGCTATTTACGTCTGTCGAAAAAGAACGAGAGAGAAGTGAAGAGAAGAAGAGAAAAGAAAGAGAAGAGTGCAGCAAAAAAAATGATCTGTTTGTGCTGAATGTCTATTGGAAGATGATGACTTGTTATTAGCTCGACTAATTCATGGTAGTGATATTCTGTCATGATGACTAGTGAAGGACACTTCCGTGCAAAGTTTCTCTGTTCTTAACTCAAGGTGAGGTGGTGTACACTGGATTTACGTGAAGCCGATAATTTTCTACCTCATTTAACTCGGTGTATCTTGCATATGAGAACAAAGATACAGACAATTCGGAATCCGGGTCACGTAGATTTAATAATCGATGTCAACAACATTGTCGAGATGTTTTATCATCGTGGTCAATTTGTAGTTTTATTCTTTCATTGACAATTCTCTACACGTCGAGGATATTTTTCTTTTTTTTTTTGATAGACTAATTTTTGTTTCCTGACAAAAACACAATCATAACAAATAAATGATCTCATTAATTTTTGATTGATTATGACAAATGAGTAAAACATTGAAGCTAGATGGCAAAGACGGAACGTGACAAAATTGACAATGATTGCATGTGGAGTTTCTTAATACATAGAATAGATTCATAGTAGGAGACAAAGTGGTGCTCAACTCGACGTCCAATGCCAAGAGCACTTAACGGACTTTTTTTGTTTAGTGAATGGCATATTTAGTCCAAAAAATAGGTGACTTCTTAACCTCGATAATTAATTTTTCTCTATGTTCTTGCTTAATTCAAATCAATTCTTCAATACGTATAAGCTCAGACGATAATTAATCGAATGATCCAGCTCCTTCTTGCTCTATACTTCGGGCTCATATGATTATTTTTCACTTCACTACAACCGGATATATAATATAATTGATGCATGGGCTGTTTTAGGGAGGAAGTACCTTGGCCAATAGAGCAAGTCGTTTTGAACAGAAACAACAAGACGAAACTCCAGGTGAGAATTGCGTGGTTTTCAAGGGCGGATTTTCTCGACAAAACAAAAACTCTGTATTAATTACGTGTTAGGGCCTGGCGCGTATGAATTACGTACCAGTCAATCGTCTCGTTCGGGTGCTGCCGACATTGTCAAAGCGAGTTCTTGTGCCCTGAATCTTTCTACCAACTTCCGGTTTGTTTTCTATTCAAATAGCTTCCTCGCCAGAATACATTTAAATACAATCGCAAATCATTGGCACCTTCCATTCCCGATCCGAAATTTGCCTATGGTTTCGAAGAGGATGAGGCTGGAGCTCTCGTACCACAGCAACCACCTACCAGAGATGGAACTATGGGTCCAGCTTTTTACAGTCCACCGGCAGCTCTCGTATGTCAATCACTTTCTTTCTCTCTCTCACAGTTTCATTAAATTTAGCCCGATAATGAAACTTCTAAACTCTATCATGGCGTTCATTTCGGAAAATATTCCGGTAAACGCACTGATTTCGCTGGGAAACCAGGTCCCGGTCCAGGTGAATACGATCCGAACGATCCTGTTAAACTTGAAATTCATCATATCAATATGAAAACATGGGATAAACGACCTGAATTACAAGTTCCACGTTATCCGGAAAATATGCTCAAAACCGTTACGAAAGAAGTAAACAAGAAATCAATTCTAATCGAAATTCGAACATGACATAAATATTTAGAGCCTACCGGGACCGGGTCAATATTCAATCAAACGTCAACTCGATCCTGAATTGCCTAAAGGGGATATTATTGGACTTGAATTCGAACGGCCACCATTCGGATCACAATCGAAAGTAAAACACATCGATTGCCATGAAATATCATATTAAATTTGATTTTTATTAGCGATTCGATTCTGTTCCACCGGATGTTCCTGGTCCGACAGCGTATACAGACAAAGTCATGACTGCATTCAGTGGTATTCAATCGAAACCTTCCAGTCTCAAACGAACACCATTCAATCAAACTGCCGCCCGTTTTCTCCCGCTTGATTACAAAGCCAGAAGTGCTCCGGGTAGACAAAATCGATTTAATTTAATTTCATTATTATTCGTTCGAAATCATAACTTCATTGCAGGACCGGGACAATATCGAATTGCTGGTTTTGCCGATGAAAATTTGCGACGAGCAGTAGTTGAAGGTGGCAAAAAACCGCCGTTCAATGTTGCTTCACTGCGACGACTCGACATGGCACGCAGAGATGAATTCAACATGCCTGGTGAGAGATAACCAGGCGCTATCGGTATCTATCATATTCGTTATTCTCAGGTCCGAGTAGTTACGATGTAAAAACTCAACCGTTCAAGCCGAAGATCGAACGTCCTACGGCGAATTTTGCCTCAGCTACAGCTCGAGAGGCTGTTGTTGAAGTAAATTATTTGGTTTAGTTGCCAACGTCTCTGCACATCTTTTTTTTCTCCAGGATATGCCGGGTCCCACAGCATACGATGTATCACGTGCTTATCAGGCTCTTGTTTCTCAAAAGCGACAACCACCACGTTCGAAAGTTGCTCGCCGCCGTAATACATCATTTCTGAGTGCAGCCAAACGAACGTTTGCTGTTGGTGAAACGTCTATTGAAATACCTGGACCGGGAGCGTATGATGCTTTTATGAACGAACGTGTGCGTGGCTGTGCACCTGTGCGAGATTCACGTTTTCATTATACAGCTTCCAAATTGCCGGGTCCTGCTGATTACGAAGTAGGCAATTGATTGATTTCGATGATTGTCATATTTAAAAAAAAAATCTTGATTCTAGTTATCACCACTCTTCCAAGATACTGTACTTCGCGGAACATTCAATACAACATTGAACAATCCGATTTTAGCTAAATTGCAAAGTCGAGCTTTGCGTGAAGAAAAAATTGCGGCTGCAGCATCGATGAGCACTGGTACACCTGTGCAAACTGTCAGCGGTAGCAAAGGCGAAGTGGCTTCTCACGCGTGAAACAGTCATCTATGCACGAACGACGAATAGTTTGATTACATTTTTTTCAGAAATTCTTTCTCTTTTTTTTGTGTACAAAATATAATCTACAATACAGTAGATTTCTATGCATCGAATTGTTCCGAGCATTCGTACTGGAATGAAGATGACTGTTCATCGATAAATAGACTGAAAAGAACACATTCGAAATCGATTTTTAATAAAACTATGGATATCCATCGATAAGAAAATTCTAAATAAATTCACTGAAAATCAAACAGCGATAATGGCTCACACTATTTCTCCTAAGCGGAATGGTACGCTTTTTTGTGTAGGTACTTCGTCTGTGGATGTGTATGAAACCCATCTTTTTTGTCACTACGCTGGTTATCCATTCTCGGATGAGTGAATATACTGTGGTATTTTATCCTAACAATAAGTGCTGCGTCAAACAAAATCTATTTATATTTCTCTCCGTGTGACTGTCATCGGTGGTTGCTAATGCGATAAGTTGAACGTTTTGTCTTATTCTCATCCGCTTGACGTCAACGAATAGAGAGGACAGAATGGATCACGCGTTGTTCTTTGACAAACATCAACCATCCATTCAACGAGAAAATCAAGAAAAAGCTTTTTTCAAACTAGCGTGCCATTTCATCATAACAGTTTGACGTGAATGCAACTAAATCCTGCATATACCTTTCGTCAGCAAATAGAAAATCACTCACCGTATACGTACTTTTTGATCTGCAGGAGATCCAACGCGCTCTACAAGATGTACTAATCTTTTCTATAAAAATACTTAATTAAATCTGAAAAGGCATAGATATTGTCTGAAGGACGCCGACGTTTTTGAGTTTGCGGCGGAATCCATTACGATATTTTTTTCTGAACTTGCATTCTTGATTTAAATATATCTTGACAAGCTGTACAGAGTACTGTCACATATCCAGAAACTCGACGGTGCGCTCTCATCTCCTATGGGCGATACGAGATCTTCTTGAGAGATGAGACACACCTTCAAATTTCTGGATATGTGACACTGCAATGAAGAAAAGTCAAAAACCAACGTCTAGAAAAGAAGTTTCTTCCTACTCGGTCGTTCGCAAACAGTAGTATCAAATCTCTACGCGAACTTCCATTATTGAAGTCCGTTTCAGATATTAAGATACTTTTATATTCTCTATTTTGAAGCACTAAACGAATTTTGAACTGCGCCGGCATAGGCACTTCCGGCCTGTTCCCACTCACTCCTATCCGTCACCAACTGCACCATTTCGATTTTTCTCTATGCTATATTAGTAGTTCTTGGCTTTCAAATGACAGCAAAACACAATAAAAATCAGCATTTTATCATTTGTCTCAACTGAGATAGGTGCAAAACAAAAAATTTTGTAAAACTTTTGCCCTACCTGGTCGCGCACATGTCTTCAATCTCGTCAAACAACAAATGTGATACCACTTTTGTGTAACTGTTTCGCATGGTCACTCTCAATTGCGACTCCGCTTGAAAAAATCTTCATTACGGCAGTGCTTGAAACAAAAGTAATATTGAACACATTTCAGTGATGTTTAATTTGCAAAATTACACATGTGTATAACCGGAAGCAAAGCGTTGCATCACCAACATATTTTGTCCTTGGATTTGTTCATTGTTACAGCGTCTACAAAACTATTATTATTGTCGTTTTCAAACAACAATGCGCGTGGCTATTTTTCGAATAACTCTAGAATAGAAACAGATAGCGACCTGCGGTTTTCATAGGTCGATAGCCAACATCCAACAGCATATTGACATGCGAAAAAAATCTCCGAAATTCTTTTCAGAGCTCGGTTTTCAAGAGGATCTCTAAAAACCTTGGTTTTCGAGAATTTCGATATTTCTGTTTTTTATTCTAACTTGATAGAGGAAACAATTCTCTACAAAATGAAACGTCTCCGAGCTCTCTACCATGGTTTTTGACTGAACTACATCAAATTTACCGAAGGCCACAAAAGTAAATTTTGGTCATTTCCTATAAGGAAAACCGAATAAACCCTTTGTGGCCTTCGGTAAATTTGATGTAGTTCAGTCAAGAACCATGGTAGAGAGCTCGGAGACATCTCATTTTGTAGAGAATTGTTTCCTCTATCAAGTTAGAATGAGAAAAATAGAAATATCAAACTATTGGAATCCTTGAAAAGCAAGGTTTTCCAGAGATCCTCTTGAAAACCGAACTCTGAAAAGAATTTTGGAGATTTTTTTCACAGGTCAATATGCTGCTGGGTGTTGGCTATCGACCAGTGAAAACCGCAGGTCGTTATCTCTTTCTATTCTAGAGTTATTTGAAAAATAGCCACGCGCATTGTTTTTTGAAAACGACATTAGTTTCCATTAACTGGAATGACCTTGTTTTATTCTACATCACAGTCAGATTTGTCTTTAGTCTTCAACCGATGTCTTCTCTAAAGAACTATCTGCTCAATTTCAATCTCTTTGAGTCACCGGCTGAGAATGGCGAAAGAGACGATGAACACCGACGCAAATCCAACATCATTGCTACGCGATATTATCTCGCACTTATCACATTTGAAATGATCATATGGACGTTTGTTTTTGCATTGAATTTTCAAGCGATAACTGTCACAATCCAACATCCGACAAAAGAAGAGTTCGAAAGCCTTCCTCCTGATGCACAATGTTCATGTTCTTATATTTCCATACCATACGTCGAGTATACTTCATTTTTAGCAAATTTTCATCAAGTCTGTTCAAGCAATTTTGTCTCTGATCGATGGATCAGAGCCATCTTTTCCGGTTTTAATACAACCTATTTCCATTTTCGAGACTTTCGAACTTCTGGCAGTGCTCAGTTCCAAGCACTGGCAAGCTTTTGTCGGCTCTCTCAAGCCAGCGTTCAACAGAGTATTGCTTCGTTTCGTATGAGCACATTACTTAGCCCTCAAGTATTATCCGAAATTGTTCTTCGGTCGAAGACCCAAGCAGTTATTGATGAATTTAAGTTAACAGCACCGAATGTCTTTGGAGCACAATTGGAACTAGTACGTGAAATGATAACGGGCAATCAACTGATGTCCGGACTCGAAACAAATGGCATTCCAATATATCGGGTTTACAATGAATACGGGGTTTCTGCAGCACCTTATGTAGTGAGCCTCGTACGTGAGGACGGCTCCTTTTGTAGCTGTATTACCGATCTCGATTGCTAGGTTTTTTCGGGTTTTTACGATGATTTCAGAGCGCCCATTCAATTGCATTTTAGCAACAACAACATAAAGATGTTGATGGAAATTCAGGGCATCACGGCCGGCTGTCTGTCAATGAATAGCCTTCTTCAATCAACTCTCGAGTGTTTCTACAATCAATCATGCTTAAACAAACTCATCTCATTTTTTCCTACCACCGAGAGATTTACAGCAATGCCTGTGATCGAGCAAAGTCATTTCAAACCGAATTCAACGGTGAAATCGATCGTCGATCGTCTCATAGTAGAAGAATGGATGACAAATATTTCCTATGAAAAATATTACGATCAATGTGCACCGATATCATGTACCTATTTCAAAACCGAACGCAACGGATTTGTGTTTATACTGCAAAAACTTATCGGTTTTCTGGGAGGTGTAGCAGCCTTGTTCGGATTGATTATTCCACAAGCGATTCACTTCATACGACGGCCACAAAATTCTGAGCCGACTCCACGAGTTTCTCGTACGTAAAGCGTAGTTCAATATATGTTCGTAGTGGATGTGTTCAGATCTTGTTGTCCTGGGCAAAAATTGTTCAACACACAAAGAACTGTTTGAAAGCATTTAATACCGACTCAGACTAGATTTGCTCACTGAGTGACAACCGATAGGATTAGAAAGAAGCTTAAAAGAACTTGACTTTTTTAGACAGCTCTTCTGATCATTGTGTTTGGTTTTTCACCGTATTGTGAGACCAAGTCCCGATATCAGAGCTCTGCCGAAAAGACAATCTTGTATAGTAATCATTTCTCTCAGTGATACCAAATGAAAAACAGCTGATTTCATGATTTGAAATCTCGAAATCTATTTTCAAATCAGAAAATTGATAGAATGTTCTTCCAACGTCTGGGCAACTTCTTATTACTTGAAGCACATGGAAAACAAATGATATGCTGATTCTGTTCATAAATTACAATTCAAATGATCTGATTCAAAATTCTCATACAATTAATTATTTCAAAGATTTTCACAGAGTTTTTGAAGACACTCATACGGAGAAATTCCAGTGAGACTAATGCATGAATATGACTACAGAAATCTTTTTAAAAAAATCAGCTTTTCCACCTTCGGTTCGGCGGATTTCTTCCGTTCGAAAAATCCTAATATCTCACTGGGTTGATCTCGGTTCTTTACCTACAACAACATGCTCTACAAGATGAAGTCAATTTCGCGTAAATCTAAGGTTTCGATTGAGCAACCCTCTACAACAGTAGGTAGCAGCTTATACATGCAATGAGTGATATGGTAAAGTCAATCCCTAATATTCATGTGCATTGTCCATAAATCTTCTCTCCTGTCCGGTGATTTTAGTTCGTCTGCGCTTGTATAAACTCAAAAAATCTCTTGTAAAAACTATCCTTGAACTCAACATCTTCAAGAATCATTTGCATAATGATCGTCAGCTGCGTTATCAGCGCAATGGAACTCGACTCTACATACTGTTTATCGCGATTTCACTTGCTATTTTGAGTTGTTATTTATTACTGAGGAAAGAAATTCATCATGAGACCATTCTCAATCCAACTGAATCTCACTACATTCATCTTCAGCAAACCTATCCACATAGTCTCTCGTGCCCATGCAATTCGATCTCCATGCCGTACTCCACTTTTATCACTATTGAACGTTCCATCCATCAAATATGTTCAAGTGATCTAATTTCGTCTCAATGGATTGAGTATACTGGGTCATATATACGTCTCGGTCTCGCAACTTATAATCTCGACTATCGATCATCTGCCAGTGGTCAATTTCGATTGTTGGCTATACTTTGTCAACAGACTCAACAAACAATCAATGATTCTCTACAAGTCTTTCTTCAAACACAATTGATCGGTTCACAAATTATCCCTCAACAATTATTTGAATCTCAAATAAATTCAACTATTCAAGATTGGCAATCAATTACTATCGATAGATTTCTTCGCACGCGTCTACTTATGCATGCAATCAATCAAGGCAATAATTTATCGAATAATGCATTCAATTACAGATATATCACGTTGCCTATCTTCCCGACAAACGATAACAATATCAAAAACGTATTCAAATTGTTCTTGTGACATATCTAAGTCATGCCGCTCTAGCGTGAGTACATACTCATTCGATGAACAGCTTACCATGACTATACTTTATTCGATTCCAAATTTCTTTGTGGGTTGTTATCCGATCGAATCGTTGCTTGCATCGATCTTAGAATGTTTCTATAATCGATCATGGATGATCGAACTTGACCAGTATATGGGAACACCTCTTGGAAATTCTTTCAATTTTTCTACACTTGATCCAGATTGAAACTCGCCATACGAGAAGATCGAATCGATTATCAGTCGACTTATGATTGATTCTTGGTCGTCAAGCGTTTCCTTCACTTCGTATTACGAGACATGTGCTCCATGGTCATGTACATTCGAATATGAAGGTCGAGATAATCTCTTAGTCGTAATTACCACTATCATCAGCGTCTTCGGTGGATTATCACTTGCTTGCAAAATCATCATTTTGATCGCACTTCGAATTATTGAGAAGTTCATGGATGGTCTCATTCGTCGCGGTTTGATGCTTTTCATCAAAAATTTGTTTATTTGTAATGATGAGTCAAAAAAATTCGTCGACTGCATTTCATATTGATCGTAATGACTCTGTATTTTCTCGGCTTTAACTCCTCAAACAAAAATTGTCAAAGTCGAGAATCCATCTCTTTCCACGTATCAAAATCTGGTAACACACTTCGCCGATTCTCTTGAATGTTATTGTTCACAAATATCGATCAAACATGGATTATTTCTCACTGTTGTGCCTCGTTTTCATCAAGTGTGCTCAAGTGAGTTTGTCTCAGATGATTGGATCACATATCTGTACAGCGACGGAAATATCATATATTATTTTACCCCAACCAATTTTCAATATTCTGCATACGGACAATTTCAATTGCTTGCATCATTCTGTAAGCTCTCTCAAGAAACAGTGACCGATGCCATTTTACAATTGACTAAAAGTGATTTTATCAATATTCAACTCTTATCAACCAGTCAATTAGATGGGATAACAACTCTGATTCCACTCTATGGTGGTTTGATGATTAGCTGTCGAGTGATCGCTGTACTGATTGTTCGATTGCTTCAACGTCGAACACGAGAAATTATTCCGGCAATACAATGATATACGTCTTCAACAGTCGGTGTTGTAATGTCAGTAAATCAATATTAATTTATGTTTAACCTTTTGTGAATGTTGTCTCAAGTCTGCGCAATAAAATTCTTGTAACTATAAAAACATTAGCAAAGCAGCCCGGAGTTTCCTTTTTTCATGGTTCTTATGTGCTTTAGAGAAGTCAGAAATCAGCATCTTTCTTGCTCTCGGAAACCCAAGAACATCTTATCAAATGCGTCACAGATAGTCAGACAAAATATTTGAATATGCTGCTGCTTCAAAAATGCATCAAAAGCTTTCTGCTACTTCGAAATAGAAATCCAAACACCGATGATGTCGTTTGAATATTCAATGTCGAACGGTCAGGATTTTGATCCGTTGTCATGGTTTCAGTATTGAAATGTATCGCTGAAGAAATAAAACTGTCGAGTAATACCAAGACTATTTTTCGTTTTCATGGATTTCTAAGAAAATAATTGACTCGCGACAGGTAGAATGAAACATTTTTTTGTTGTTAAAATGCGTTTTCACTTGGTATATCGATGATAATTGTGGATCTAATTTCGAGATGATCATAATAATGAATTAGTTGGATAATAGAAACGATGCTAAAAGTTATTCTAAACTTGAGAACGACGGCTCTTAACCATAATAAATTGAAATTTTGATCTTCAAAATTTACCACATTAAAAAGAACGAAATTCCGTAACAGTGATGTTTTAAGTGTTCATTTGATACAGTTATTTCCAGAAAAATGAATTGATGATCTGAAAGATCGTTGAAAACTGCATAATTCTCGTACAGAACGTTTTACTTGTATGTGATTTCATTTCGTTGAAAAATACAAAATCATTGTTACCTCCAACAATGTGCGAATTATTTTAATTTTTCTTGATAGTAGGTCTCAATTTGTGATACAAATTCCAGAGCGTTTGCTCTTGTCATTATCGAATTATAGCTTCCAGAAGGTAGAAAAATAAAATTCCGTAACGGCTAGTCACGCCGATATGAATTATGTATTTCAATTACGGCGCGAGACATTTGCATGCAAAAGTTATTGAGACCACGATTTGTTTTGTTCCCAGCCCCACGATACATGACATGATAAGGTGTTCTGAATGTATATATTTTAGTGTGACATGCAGCGATAATTCAAAATACAAATATTTTTATTTCCTTCGGTATTACTATTGTTCTCTTTGCAACTCAAACGAACAAATTTTTCTTTGGAAAGATGACATGGTGATATTTTCAACAGACATATGTTTCGCAAGCATGTCGTTCATGAAAGATCTGTAGGTGCACTGTGAGCACATAAGAGATCACCGAGCCGATAAATATACCAGTTTGAAATGCTAAACCCGCCCGGTACAATGCTCGGTGACCACCGATTTGCCGAAAGTGAATCTGTGTGATCAGGTTCGAGAACGTTCCAAAACAATAGAGCAGAAGCCATGCGAGACCAACGAGTAAACCACCCACCCAACCATGCGTAACGAATGGCGAACATGGTGAAAGTTTGGCACAGAGAAAGATATAACTGCAAAATAGTATATTCATAAAAGTCAAGATGTAAGGCAGTCGAGGATAATCCAATACTGTCACTTGAGGAAATACAGCAGATACAACTTGCATCAACGGATAACAATATTGGGCGGCGATTACGATCTTTTGATAGAACTCCAATGAGTAAGGTTGAAGTGCATAAGCTGTAAAATGATCAAGAAATTTATGAAAAAAGGACGAGTTCAGATTTACTTACTTTGCAAGCTTGGAATGACTCCTAGAACATAACAGTACAATCTTATTTGTTGTTCAGAGAATATTTAATGAATGTTCTCATTTCGCAGCTTACCGGAGAGAATAAAAGAATTGCAGAATATACACAATAAATAAAATGCATTTTCGAACAATAAATCGTTTGTTCGACTCTCTGTCATCTTGCCGTTTTTGTTCAATAATTCCAGCTCCGAATTACTCTCTGTTATGGTTTCTTGTCCATCACGAATTTGTTGTGATTGACTGCCGCTTATTTGTTCTATTCGTGTCCAACACAGAATAATGAAAGAAATAAGTCCACTTAATAAGGCAAGACCCATGATGAAGTAAAAGACATTCGGAGAAAACCGTGCTGGCAAATGTCGTTCAGTCCACCGCGTTCCATTTTCACTAATGATCGGAACACATTCAATCCGACCGGCACCTTGCGCCAGAGCAACCCACGACGGAAACAGATACGACACTGCATCACCGATGAAAAAACTTCGCATAAAAATTGTAGGATAATGACTGAAATATGGTAAAAATGTCACACTTGATACACAATCACAAATGGCTACAGTAAACGTAAGAATTAGAAAAATAATCGAATGACGAGTACCATTGATTGTCGTTGTTACATTCCACATGAAAGCAAGTCCAAATAGACCTAAGACACCGATAGTTAAAACGAAAAGATTCGCCGGAATTTCATAGGCTGTGGATTTTGTTACATGACGGATGAGAATAACCATTAGAATACCCACATAGGATAAATTCGATACGAAATTGACGATGGATGGTAGTCGCCATCCTTCGGGTAATTCCTGAGAGAGAATAGGCAATTCAACACTTGACATGTTGGTATTGAGACTGTAACCAATGTTGAACAATATGAGTAGGATAAAAGTGGCGACACACGACCATCGCTAGAGATTGCCAGAAAAAAAAACAATGGATGACTTTTTTATTCAAATAAACAATGCATGTTGACCATGGCTTACCAGAGAACTGGCGATTTGATTCCACGCCATTTCTTTTCTTGAATCGACAGTGTAGCACAAACACTATACCCCCAATGAAAAGGCCAAGTGACTCGTACTCGCTCATGCAGGACGATATACATGAAGAAAAATATCCCTCCGTTCTCTTTCAAGCGTAGCTTGTCTGATACGTTTTATCACTGTAGAGTACACGTGCGAATGTGTAGAACACAAAGTTGACGTTTGCTTGTCGTTTTGTCTGCTCATCTTAAGTTATTTTGACCACACGTCGACGATTTGTACTAAAATGCGCTCTTTGTCATCAAAAACGCTTAATTACTGCTTGGACTCTTGTCCCATCATCAGTATCTTCTGAGTGTGTGTGGGACTTCTCTTTACCGTCGCCTGAAAACTTATATTCTGTTTTCCTTTTTTACAGCAAAGTTTGTTATAATAAATGCAATCGTGGACAAGCAAGAAACTAATCTTGGAAGAAAAATGTTATGTTGAAAGAGGACAAATTCTTGTGCAGTGCTTTGACAGAAATACGTAGAAGGAATCTTGATGCCTACTGTCTTGACATGTTACATATTCTTAGTGAATCTCATAATTGCACCGTTGAATTGACGGCTAGTGCGTCGAACAGGATGATGGGGAAAAGTTCACATCTATCTGCCACTCTCAATAAGTGTGTATCGCTGTTGGGAAAATTTTCAGTCAAATTACCGAGAATACACTCAGTTTGTATGTTGATGATGATCAAACACTCTACATCGCTGATTGGGGAAATCACCGTATTGTCGAATGGAAGAGTGGTGCGACAAGTGGTTGCCGGTGGAAATGGACCAGGAAACAGGTATGATCAGTTGAATAATCCAACAGACATGACTCTCGACAAACGAACAGATAGTCTCATCATCTGCGACAGAGACAACGGACGAGTGATACGATGGCCTCGTCGAGGTAGCACAAATGGAGAAACGATCATTTCGGATGTCTACCGCAAAGGTTTGACGATGGACGACGAGGGATTTCTCTACGTCTCGGACCAGGATGAAGTGAGACGATGGCGAGTGGGTGAAACGAGTGGAACAGTGGTGGCAGGTGGTAATGGATTGGGTAGTAGTCTCAATCAGCTCAATGCTCCTACTCACATCTTCGTCGATGGAGATCAGTCAGTGTACGTGTCGGATTGGAACAATGACCGTGTAACGAAATGGAAGAAAGGCGCGAAAGAAGGCATTGTCGTGGTCGGTGATCAAGGTCGAGGAGATGCTCTGACACAATTAGACGAAGTCCAAGGAGTGTTCGTCGATCAATTTGGCACTGTCTATGTAGCTGACGAAGACAATCATCGAATAATGCGTTGGCCGCAAGGAGCCACAAAGGGAAGTGCTATTGTTGATGGAAACGGCTACGGCTATGAAGCGAATCAGTTCAGACATCCCTTCGGTTTGTCGTTCGATGGAAAGAACAATCTCTATGTCGTCGATGAGTTGAATTGTCGAGTGCAAAGATTCTCAATGAAATAGTCGGCTCACACGATTAATGAACAAAGATAATTTTCTGTTCTTATTTTTTTTCTCGAAAAGACACCACGGAAAGAATTGATTTCGTCAATAAATTTTTCATTGCTATCTATTTTTTCTCGCGCGCGCGTACAGCGAGGCTCTGTCTGTATGTTGAAGGCATAAAGGCCAACAGCGGTAAGGTAATACATGTACGTCCGTACGTGCATCAAACACCTTTCCTGTTTGTTTCCAACATTGAGAATCTCGTTGTGCTGAATAAAAGAATTTACTCACTGTCATGTCATTCAGCACTAAAAATTGTTGTTTGACGAGACGGATCGACGATGCCAGCACTGTAAATGAAAGAAAGGTCAGAGGTTAGAATTGTGTGCAATTGTAGGCAGGAGCGATGGTAAAGAATTTCTCCTATGTTTTTTTTGGTTAAAAAAGTGAACTACACCTTTTCGGTTCCAAGTTCACTTATTTTGAGATCAAATCCAAGTATTTCTCTATGGACTATTGAATTGCTGTGACATTTGCAACAGAAAACAGCAATTCAATACTCAATAAACAAATACATTGATATGATCATCGCATGAAAGAAAACGTTCCCGTGATTTCCGTTCCTTCAGCAGTTTGCTTACCTTTTTTTCAAACGACGATGTTTTTGCTCGAAGTGATCGACGAATGATGCCGATGACAACTCGACAGTCTCTTTATATAGCAGTGCAAATGATCTCTGTCGCCGAAAGTAGCCATGAGAGAAACATTCGGCAGTGAACAGCCGACTGTTGTATCCTTTGAGTTGTCGATGTGGAAACGTGTCAGCTTTGTCCATGCTCATTGCGGATGTTTAACTTGTTGAACAACAAGATAACAACGAGAAAACAATGCCACGACGATGGATACTAATTTCAAATTTGTCTTTTTGATACTGTTTGAGAAGTGAAATCATTGTTCCACAGCGATAGAAATGTTGCACTAGAAAAAGACAATTCGTTTGAAAACAAGCATTTATCTTTTGTTCGAACATAAATTTGTGCTTCAATAGTCTAGAAGGAATCTGATCGTTTTTTTTTCTTTATCATTCGATCGTCTAAACGCGTCATAATCGGTTCCAGTGTCGGTATTTGTAACAATCAACTCTTAGCCTCAGACTAATGCTGATTGCATCGAATATCTAGCTGTTCTTCTTGCGAAGATGATCGCATTCTGATAGGGTGTTTCTAATCAATAAACAAGACTGGATTGAGCATCAACAAGCTGATGTTCATTGTGTGTTGTCGTTGCCTTGTACATGCAATCATTCAATCTCTGGATCGATAATGCAACAAGTGTGCGTTTTAATGTGTGTATAAGCGATCAAATTTTCATGGTACACCTTAGTGCATGTACTGATCTCAAGTACTTGAACAAGTACTGGAGCCTGTAATGTAGAAAGTACCCTGCATACTGGTTCAAGTACTTGGACTAGTATCGAAGAACTTTCACGAGTTATTTCTGACTTGAGGGAAACCATCCTGGATCAATGTTCAAGTCGACTGATATGAACAGACGAAAACTGTTCTAGGATCAATTTTTCATTCTGAGCACGAATTTGATATCGGGAATGATCAAAAATGCAAGCTTAACATTTTCGGACCTGAAGGGTTTTCTGGAATTCTTTTCAACAATTTCTGTTTGGTGACACGACAACATCGTACACTGTTTCGTTACGAAAACTAGGGTAGTAGTGCCTGCGAGGATCTCAAATCCATGAAAGCACTAAAATACTGATCAAAATGCAGGGTACTTTCTACATTACAGACTCAAGTACTTGACTCCAGTACTTAGTGGTCTACAAGCAAGTAATACAAGTACTTGAGACCAGTACATGCACTAGGATTGGCGAATATTTTGAAAATGCTGAGAGGTGAGAAGACAGTTCGAACTTATTCATCAAGATGATCTCGCGATTACTAGCGATTAATCGCCGATTTCTGCGATTTCTGTGCGATTTTCGCGATTAATCGTGAAAAATGTCGCGATTTTCTCGGCATGGGTATGTAGTTCGTCTTGATCACCTGAAACCCGGCCATTGTTAGGGCCACATCGGACTCTAACGTAACCTCTCCACACTGAGAAAAAGAGGCAATTGAGCAATAGATGAGGTTGAGCCATTCATACCATGACAAAGATGAAAATAACTAACTTGTGCCAGTATGAAACAATTAGCTTCTACAGATTCTCGACTGTTTGTTTCAGACTACGTAGGTATGAGGACTCCGATCCATGATAAGTTTTCTTATCGCTGTGCACGGAAGAAAGTGCAAATAATACTTCCGAAAATGTAATCAAGAACGTCCACATCACAGATCATACTTACGTCATGGCGGAAGAGCTGCCGTTTCATCGAAAAAAACTTGAAAAATTCCAACTTCAAACTTCCCCGAAACAGGATGAAGAAGGTCTTATCATTGATAGACAATCACCTGACACTCATTCAAGACGAATATTTTCTTTCTTCACTGTGACTCCTTAAATCAATATCGTCATTATGCAGGAAGCAGACGGATTAGAACAGATGCTTCCAGTTTACACCAACAAAACAACCGATGTCAATATTCCACGAATAGGAATTTTTTCAATACAGTCAACAAAAGAAACTCATATGGGTTAGACGAAGTTTGATGCATGACGCAGCTCTAATTGCAGAAATTCAAAAACATCTTTCCTCACTACCATGTCGTGATAATATTTGTGTTCTGATGCTTATGCGCTTCTTCACAATAAATAATCACATCGATCGTATAGTGTAGTTCGATTCTTCATTAACGGTAGAAGATTCTCATGTCGACCGCATCGGTAAAATAACAAGATCCGATCAAAATAGAAAAATCTTGAAAGATTTTAGTATGCCATGCGTTCTTTCAGAACAATGCCTGTTTTACTAGGTTTCAGATATCTGATTGGAATTCACAGGAAAGTCGAACCAATTAGCTGTAATTTGAAATTTGACTCATAGGCAGATCTGAAAGTCATCAATATACTTGAGTTTTGAGTTCGAATAAATGTATTTCTATGGATGGCATTCTGAGTTTCTTTAGCATGTGTTATCTTCAGAAGAAAGCATCCACAGCGTTTGCAGCTATTCTGACAATATAACCGTTCTAAATAAGTATTTAGTATTCACAGAATGCCAGTGAAGCTTTCTACATCGAATACTCTAAGACTCTTATCAGATTTGAACATCTGGTAAAACGCTTATAAAGACGAAAGAGCTAGATGTGTAGAGGCAGTCTTTTAGGGTGTCGACGTATGCGCAAAATCATAGTTCTATTCGTGTATGCCAACTGAGAGAGTCCCTCATAGAATATACAAGAAATCAAAAAAATGTTGGTAAATATGGTATTTTTTCTGGATTTACTTCTACTTCCCACAGTGCGTAGCAAGGGGAAAGAAGCGTACTTCGTGCTTCAGAAGTACCGAAGTACACAGAAGTACGAAGAACTACAGAAGTACGCTTTTTCCTTCTTGGCGCGTAGGTGTTCTTCGCCCTGCCATTTTTCCAACGCGGAAGCTTAGGGGCACAAGTTCGGCAAAACACAAATCATCTTGTAGGAACATTACTTGGCCAACTCAATGTATGGCACGTCATTTCCTAGCCAAGATAAGTAACCCTTCAAGCCCCACATCGAAAAAACCATTATTTTGGCCCTGTAGGATTATTATTGAATGAAATTATTGCGCGTCTACTACAGCACTGCTATGGGCTATATATATGCCTCCTCATATATTTGTAATTCACACATCGCCCTTCACTATTATTTCAAAGCAATCAAGCAAAATCTTCATCGAAAGTAAGGAGAATTAGTATCCATATGAGAAAGCATCTTTTCTTACACATAGGAATCATGGCTTCAAAGGTCATCTTTGTACTATGCGTGTTCGCCCTGCTGGTCGCAGTTAAGGCACAGACCGATGTGGAAACTCAAGGCGATACAGGTAAGTACAGCAGCATCCAGGAACTGAGAAATGTGATATCCTAGCTGTCGGAGAACTGTCAGTAGAGCCAAAATA
>JADMIO010548850.1_pt1 | contig 84312 bp, 92 predicted proteins | sample 8958161 | NCBI WGS metagenome assembly JADMIO01 (sample SAMN16585339, study PRJNA669376) | soil metagenome | isolation source: Crop rotation soil | place: USA: Cullars Rotation, Alabama | collected 2011 | reverse complement strand
GGCGGTCTTGGTAACGGAGCGTGGCGCAGCCTGGTTAGCGCACCAGTCTGGGGGACTGGGGGTCGTGGGTTCAAATCCCGCCGCTCCGACCAACAGAGCATTGATTCAAGAACAACAGATTTGAAGAAGATACGAGCGAGCATTTTATTCGGTTTGTCCTCGCGCCAACGATCAACCGTTAATTCGATCCTTCTAGGCTCGATCTGAAACAAGCCCGGGGAATATTGGGCCCGATCTTCCCTGGCTGGTTCAAAGCGCAATCCGGAGTTTGCTTATGCCCAAGAATGCAGCTGAAGCGCAGCCTGTTGCGAACGCCTGGACGGACCGGCGCAGATTGCCCAGGAAGACGACTCTGTTGCGCGCCATCATTGCCGGTCCAAAGGGCGAGGATGCATCCGATTGCATGATCCAGGACCTCAATGCCGGCGGCGCGCAGATCAGCGCCTCGAAGACCCCTGCAAAGGGTACGGAGCTGTGTCTGCTCGATACCGGCAATCAGCTCGCCTACCTGGCAAAGGTGATGTGGAGCAAAGGCGATCGGTGCGGACTGTTGTTCCACGAGACGCACACCTTGGGAGTAGGACTTCCATCTCATTTGACTTTTCTCTGGAAGCTGTGCCTCGAGGCGAAGCTGAAGGATATCGATCGCGATCTTGCCAAAGGCGCGTCGGCCCGCCTCGCATTCCTGAATGCGGGTCTGTCCGAGGTGGATCTTCACTACATGTCGCAATGCGCGAAAGGCGACGCTCAATTTGAACGTGCGCTCAACCGCGCAAAGAGTCTGTGGTCACCCGAAGTGGGACAGCCGCAAACCTGAAGCACCTCCGAAGCTCACTTCTCCGGCAGCGGCAGGTTCAGCTCGCGGCACAGCTGGGCGAAGCGCGGATCGTGCCGATAGGGAAGAAAAAACGGACTCGCCAGAAGAAACGTAACGCCCGGATCGGATGAGGCGCGCGCTCGCTCGAGCCATTTGAACATGTTGTCCGGATCGCGGCGGGCGCCGTAGGTCACGGCAATCTGGCTGGGCCAGCTGTTGCCGTATTTTGCGATCTGGGAATTCAGGGCCGCATCGGCCGCCCGGCGATTGCCGCCGATCTGGGATGCCAGGGCGATGGCGTGGTCGCGCCACATGCCCTCCGGGACGTTCTTTGCCGATTCCATGGCGGCTTTCGCGTTCCCGCGAAGGATGTAAAGAACGATCCATCCAATGCCATCTGCATCGGGAGCTAGTGTGTGAACGCGCCTCAGGAGCCGCTCGGCTTCGTCGAGTTGGCCTGTTGCCAGCAGATCCTGTGAAAGGCCGACATAGGCGGTCGGGCGAAGCGGATCGCTCGCGATAGCCTGCCGGAACAGCGCATCGGCTTCGTCCAGCTTGCCCACGGTTTGCAAGGCAAGTGCGAGATTCTCGCTCTGCTCGGAATTGCCGGGATCGAGAGCCTGCGCGCGGCGCAATTCCTTTTCGCCTGCGAACCAGTCAAAGGTGCCGTCTGTGTAAGTGAGAAAACCCAGCGCGGCATGCCCGTCCGCGAGGTTCGGTGCGAGCGCGACAGCCTTGTTCGCCAGCGTACGTGCTTCGGCATAGGCCTTCCTGGCGTCTGCGCCACCCAGGAAGTTCGACGCCTGTGTGCTCAGCATGATGGAGAGCTGCGACAGGGCTTTGGCGTAGTTCGGATCAATCCGGACTGCTCTCCTGAGGCAGTCGATCGCCGCCTTGAGCTCGGACTCGTTGAGCTGGCGATAGTGGAACTGGGCCTCGAGATAGGCATTGTAGGCGTCGAGATTGCCGCTCGGTGGCCGGTCGCTCTGCGTTGCAACCCCACCCATCAGTTTGGCTTTCAACGCTGTGGCGACGGCACTCGTGATGTCGTCCTGGAGCCGGAACAGGTCCTTGTACGGCCGGTCGTAACGCTCCGACCACAGCGTCGTGCCGTCCTTGGTGTTGATCAGTTCGGCAGTGATCCGCACGGTATTGCCGGCGCGCTGGACGCTTCCTTCCAGCAGATGTGCAACGCCGAGCTTGGCGCCGATTACACTGACCGGATCCTTGCTGCCCCGGAACTGGAAGGACGATGTGCGTCCGATCACCTTCAGTCCGGTGAATTGCGTCAGGGCGTTGATGAAGCCCTCGGACAGGCCGTCGGAGAAATAGAGCGTGGCGGGATCGCCGCTCTCATTGACCAGCGGTAGTACCGCAACGGACTCTTCTGCAACAATGGCAGGCGTCGGCGCCGTTGCTACATCGTGGCGGACAAATCGTTCGGTGAGGAGCAGCACCACCGCAATCGAAAGTGCGCCGATGATCCAGACATCGAGCCTGCGGTTCGTGGCGCGTGCCGTGGTTTCATCTTGCACGACCTCGCTCTCGCGTCTGAGGCCCTCAGGCGTCAGCTCATAGAACCAGGAAAAGGCAATCCAGAAGGGAAAGCCGAGTAAGGCGGCAACGAGAAACCAGCGGGCGGAGAATTCCGGCGCCCCCACGACCGGCGTCAGTTGCGCAATCCCCTGGCTGAGCGCCCAGACGCTCGTGAGATAGAGAATGACGGCACGCAGGACATTACGCCGCTTCAACTCGCGCAGCAGCGCGCTCACGGACATGCTGACAGCCCCTTAGACCCTGCCGCCTCGTGCGGCGCGCCGGTGGCGAAACGTTACTACCGCTGCACCCGGTTTCAATGGCTTCGGGACCACTCCTTTCGGAGTAACATGGCACGATGACGGCCGTGGACCGCATACCAGACGTTAATCCAGTCCTCCTACACTGAGTGGAGAAGGCCTGGGGGTTAGGCCCCGATCTCCCTTGGCAAGCTGAGAACGCCATTCGGATCTCATCTATGCCCACGAATGCACCAGAAGCGCCGCCTGTTTCGAACACCTGGGAGGAGCGACGCCGCCTTCCCAGGAAGACAACCGTGCTGCGCGCCGTCATTGTCGATGCAAACGGCGAGAATGCATCCGATTGCGTGGTCCACGACGTCAACGCCGGCGGCGCACAGATCGGCGTCTCGAGAACCCTCGAGATCGGCACTGACATATACCTGCTGGACAAAGGCAATCAGCTTGCCTACCTGGCAAAGGTGATGTGGAGCAAACCCGATCGATGCGGGCTGTCATTCCTCCATACGCACTCCGTGGGGCCGGGACTGCCGCCGCATTTGATCTTTCTCTGGAAGTTGTGGCTGCTGGCGAAGTTGAAAGAGATCGATCGCAACATCAGCAACGGGGCGCCCGCCCGGCTGGCATTTCTGAGTGCCGGCTTGTCCGAAGTGGATCTTCACTTCATGTCCCAACGCGCGAAGGACGATGCGCAATTCGAACGCGTGCTGACTCTCGCAAAGCGCCTGTGGTCAGCTGCGACGGAGCGGGTGGAGACCTAGGGTCGGGCTCGTCCCAGAAACGGCAACCGGTCTCGGCCGGTCTGCTTGACTGTTTTTCCGTGTTCTGGTCTCCAACGGACAAGGCATTGTTTGCCACATGGCCTCTCCGCGCGCCGGAGCCGCCGCCAGCAACCTGGCTTGGAACCACTGGTGCTCGAGACTGATGCTCTAAGAGTTGTTGCCGCCCTGGCCGCGGGCTACCTGCTGGGCAGCATCAATACGTCGGTGATTGTGGCGAGACTCCACGGCGAGAACATCACCAGCCGGGGGAGCAAGAGTGCCGGACTCACGAATGCTCTGCGGGTGCTCGGAAAGCGCGCCGCCGCGATTGTTCTTGCCGGAGACGTGCTGAAAGGCGTCGTCGCCTGCCTGGTCGGGGTGTATCTCGGAGTCTATGTCCAGACGGGCGGGGCCAGAGATTGCGTCAGTCTCCTGGCGGCCGGCGCCGGTGCTGTCCTCGGGCACAACTGGCCTGTCTATTTTGGTTTCAAGGGCGGCAAGGGAATGCTCACGGCTGCGGCCGTGATGTTCGTGGTCGACTGGGTGATGACCCTTATTTGCCTCGGGGCATTCGTAGGGATCGTGGCCTCAACCCGCTACGTGTCCCTCGGAACGATCTCTGCCACCCTGCTGTTTGTGGCGTTCTCGTTCCTGCCGCTCTTCGGGCACACGATCTATTTCGGCATTTTCTCCCTCCTGTTGGCGCTCGTGATCGTCGCCAGACATGGCGCAAATGTGCAGAGGCTGCTCTCGGGAACAGAAAACAAGCTGACCCTTTGAGCGGCGACGGCTCTTGCGCGCCGCTATATCCCCAATAGGCTGGAGATCCGCGCCTGCTGTTTACGGCGCCGGAGGGAGCGAACATGCGGAAGAACCAGGCCCTCGCCAAATGGCGCGCCGGCGGACAGACCATCGGCGGCTGGGCAATACCCACACCGCCGAAATGATGGCAAATGCCGGGTTCGACTGGCTGTGCATCGACTGCCAGCATGGTCTCATCGACTATCGCGACCTGACGCATATGCTCCCGGCCATCGCGACCACCGACACGATCCCACTGGTGCGCGTCTCCGGCAACGATCCGAAGGAAATCATGAAGGCGCTCGACGCCGGCGCCATGGGCGTGATCGTGCCGCTGGTCAACAACCGCCGCGAAGCCGAAGCGGCGATCGCCGCCTGCCGCTATCCGCCGGACGGCACGCGTTCGTTCGGCCCGATCCGCGCCGCGCTCTACGGTGGCAGAGGCTACGCCACGGAGGCCAATGACGAGATCGCCTGCATTGCGATGATCGAGACGAAGGACGGCATCAAGAACGTCGAGGAGATCGTCACGACCCCGGGTCTTGGCGGCGTCTATATCGGTCCGGCGGATCTTGCTCTCGCACTCGGCCTGCCGGCGCGCGGCGACACCGAGGATCCGCTGCACCTTGCGACGGTCAAGACGATCGTCGACGCATGCAAGCGCCATAAAGTGCCGGTTGGCATCCACACGGGGGGCCTCGAATGGACGCGCAGGCGGCTTGCCGCGGGCTTCAACTTCGTGACGTTGAACACGGATGCATCCTTCCTGATGCAAGGGGCCGCCACTGAGCTTGCCGCTGCGCGCCAGACCGAGGTCCAGAAGAAGGAAAGCACCGGCTACTGACGGGGCAGGGGGCAGGGCGATGGCACTCAAGAAGGTCGGCATCCAACTGCCGAAGCAGGCGCAGAACCAGACAGTGGAACAGCGCTATGCGCTGGAGATCGAAGGGCTTGCCGGCACAGCGGAGATCGTCGAGGTACGCGCCGATACGCCGGCCGAATTTGCCGCCGGTGCAAAGGGCCTGGACGCCATCATCACGTCCTGGGGCCTGCGCATCGATCGCGAGGTAATCGCCAGCCTCGACAAGTGCGTTGTCATCGGCGTGGGCAGCATCGGCGTCGACATGGTCGATGTCGCGGCCGCCACCGCCGCCGGCATCGTGGTCACCAACGTGCCCGACGTCTTCATCGAGGAAGTCGGCGATCACGCCATGATGCTGCTGCTCGATGTGGCACGGCAGACCAAGCTGATGTCGCGCATGGCGGCGGATGGGCGCTGGTACCAGGCACGACCCATCCTGTCGCGCACGCCACGCCTGCTGGGCCAGACGCTCGGCCTCTATGCCTTCGGCAGCGTGGCGCGCTGCACCGCTCGACGTGCACAGGCCTTCGGCATGCGCATCATCGCCTGCGATCCCTATGTCAGCGAACTGGAAATGACGAATGCCGGCGTCGAGCCGGTGGGATTTGGCGAGCTGCTCGAACGCAGCGACTACCTCTCGATCCATGCGCCGCACAATACGGAGACCAATCACGCTTTCGATGCTGCAGCGTTTGCCCGGATGAAGCCGACAGCATACGTGATCAACACGGCGCGCGGCCCCATCATCGACGAGGTCGCTCTGATCGATGCGCTCGAGAAGGGGACCATCGCCGGCGCGGGGCTCGACGTCCTCGAGCAGGAGCCGCCGGGCGCGAACAATCCGTTGCTTGCCATGGACAATGTCGTGGTGACGCCACATGTCGCCTCGGCAACCACCCGCATGCGTCCCGAAACGCGCCGTCGCGCGGCGCGCGAGGTCGCTCTGGTGCTGCGGGGCAAATGGCCGATGAGCTGCGTCAATCCCACGGTCTTGCCGCGCAGTGCGCTGGAGCGCTGGCAGCCCTATCCCATGGGACGCGGCCCGAACCGCTAAGGCAGGCGCCGCGGCACGAACAAGGAGCAGGAGGGCCGATCATGAAGGTCACGACAGCGATCGCGAAGGCGATGAAGGCAGAAGGGGTCGAAATCCTGTTCGCCTATCCCGTCAATCCGCTCATCGAGGCGGCGGCGGAAGAGGACATCCGCACCATCATCGTGCGCCAGGAGCGCGTCGGCCTGCACATGGCGGATGCCTGGTCGCGCCTCTCGTCAGGCGACAGCATCGGCGTCTTCTGTATGCAGCACGGTCCGGGTGCGGAGAACGCGTTCGGCGGTGTCGCCCAGGCCTACTCAGAGTCGGTGCCGATCCTTGTCATTCCCGCCGGTTACCCGCGGCGGCTTGCGCATTACTATCCGAATTTCAATTCCACCCTGAACATGAAGCACATCACCAAATGGGCCGAGCCCCTCACCATGGGTCGTGCGATCCCTGAGGTGATGCGCCGGGCGTTCTTTCAGTTGCGCAACGGGCGGCCGGGTCCCGTGCTGATCGAAGTGCCGGTCGATGTGTTCAACGAAGACGTCCCCGACACCTGGACCTATGTGAAAAGTTTCAAGGCGCGAAGCGGCCCGGACCCCGAGTCCGTGAAGCGCGCCGCCGATGTTCTGGCGCGCGCAACCAACCCGGTGATCTATGCCGGGCAGGGCGTCCACTACGCAAAGGCGTGGGGCGAACTGAAGGCGCTGGCGGAGGAATGGAACATCCCTGTCACGACCTCGATCGAAGGCAAGAGCGCCTTCCCCGAAAATCATCCGCTGTCGCTAGGCAGCGGCGGGCGTGCCAATCCGCGGCCGGTGAAGGCATTCCTTGGTGAGGCCGATGTGATCCTGGGCATTGGCTGCAGCTTTGCATTGACCGGCTTTGGCGTACCCATGCCGGTCGGCAAGACAATCATCCACGCGACGCTCGATCCCATGGATCTGAACAAGGACGTCGCCGTTCAACATGGCCTCACTGGCGATGCCAAACTTACCCTGGCCGCGCTTTCAGCCGCGATGGGGTCGATGGACCACGCACCGGCGAAGGGCCGCAGCGAGGTCTCGCGCCGTATCGGCACGCTGCGTGCCGCATGGCTCAGCGAATGGATGCCGAAGCTCACCTCGGACGCGACACCGATCAATCCCTATCGCGTGATCTGGGAGCTGAACCGACTGGTGGACAAGAACAAGACAATCGTCACCCACGATGCCGGCAGTCCGCGCGATCAGCTGACGCCGTTCTGGGAGGCGACCGCGCCGCTCTCCTACATCGGATGGGGCAAGACCACGCAGCTGGGTTACGGCCTTGGTCTTGCGATGGGCGCCAAGTTGGCGCGCCCCGAGCATCTGTGCATCAACATCTGGGGCGATGCCGCGATCGGCTTCACGGGAATGGATTTCGAGACCGCGGTGCGCGAGCGCATCCCGGTGCTCTCCATCCTGTTCAACAATTTCTCCATGGCGATCGAGATCCCGATCATGCCGGTGTCCCAGAAGAAATTCGGTTCGACCGACATCTCGGGAAACTATGCCGACATGGCGAAGGCCTTCGGGGCCTATGGCGAGCGCGTCGAGTCGCCTGGCGACATCGTTGCCGCCTTGAAGAGCGGAATCGCGGCGACTGAGGCGGGCAGGCCGGCGCTCCTCGAGTTCATCACCGCCAAGGAAATCACCATCTCCAACGAGTGAGCTCATGGCTATCGCTGCCTCCGTTTCCGACTTTCGCGCCATCGCGGAGAAACGCCTGCCCAGGGTCCTGTTCGACTATGTCGACGGCGGCTCCTTCGACGAGGCGACGCTTGCCGCGAACCTCGCCGACCTCAAACGTATCGGCCTGCGCCAGAGGGTGATGACCGACGTTTCGAAGATCGACATGTCGACAACGATCTTCGGCCGTCAGCTGTCCATGCCGCTCATCCTGGCGCCGGTCGGCTTCGGCGGCATGATGGCGCGCCGCGGCGAGGTTCAGGCAGCCCGCGCTGCCGAGAAGGCCGGCATCCCGTTTTCGCTCTCTACCGTATCGGTCTGCCCGATCGAGGAAGTGCGCGCCGCCACGACCCAGCCCTTCTGGTTCCAGCTCTACATGATGAAAGATCGGGGCGTAGTGCAGGCGATCCTCGAACGGGCGCAAGCGGCCGGCTGCACGACATTGCTCGTCACCGTCGATCTCGCGGCGCTCGGCACACGCTATCGCGACATCCGCAATGGCATGGGTCCCCAACTCGCGGGGCTCTCGATTGCGCGAATGGCCTGGCGGTTCGCGGCACGGCCGGGCTGGATCGTGGATGTCGGCCTCAAGGGCGGGCCGCTCAATTTCGGCAATCTCTCGAGCGCGCTGAAGCGGAATTCGCTTGGCGCCGGAATGGCATATTCCGGCACAGCTTTCGATCCGTCCCTCAACTGGAAGGATCTCGACTGGCTTCGCGCCCGCTGGAAGGGCGAGATCGTCGTCAAAGGCGTACTCGATACCGATGACGCGCGAGAAGCAGCCGCGAACGGTGCCGACGGCATCGTGGTCTCGAACCATGGCGGCCGCCAACTCGACGCCGCGTGCTCGACGATCTCGGTCCTGCCCCGCATTGCCGAAGCGGTCGGCGACAAGACCACAGTTCTGATGGATGGTGGCATTCGTTCCGGACAGGATCTCACTCGCGCGCTTGCCCTGGGGGCCAAGGCATGCCTCGCAGGCCGCGCCTGGGTCTTCTCGGTCGCTGCGCGGGGCCAAGCAGGCGTCACGCAGATGATCGAGACCATGCGCAATGAGTTGCGCACCACCATGGCGTTGATCGGCAAGACCCGGATCTCCGACATCGATCGCAGCACCGTTCGGATTGAATAGCGTCGGTGCAGCTCAATGTTCTTGTCGGGTGATCTGACTCAAGTCCGCATCAGCACGGAGCGGCTGACGCTGCGGTCGTTCACGGCGGAGGACGCGCATGATTCATTCGTGGAAGCGAACGTGCGCATTGCCCGGTACATGTCGTGGAATCCACCCGCTTCCGAGAGTGCGTTCAGAGACATATGGCAGGGAACAATGGCCGACATGAAACTGGGGCGGCAATTGTCTCTGACGATTCGTCTGGCGAGCACGGATGATTTCATCGGTTCGGCTGGTCTCAATCCCGCAGAAGGCGACCTTCTGGAGACAGGCCTCTGGATAAAGGAAGCCGCGCAAGGGCGGGGCTATGGGCGCGAGGCGGTGGCCGCTGTGATCGGCTGGGGCAGCGCAATGTTTCATCCATCTGCATTTCTCTATCCGGTCGTCGATGAGAATGCGCCCAGCTGCCGGCTTGCCGAGTCCCTTGGCGGTGTGGTCAGGGGAACGCGGCGGCGACAGAAGTCTGGCGACACCATGCGGACCCTGCTGCTCTACCACCTGCCGGGAGCTGCGTAGGATCTGCAGCAGACTTGGAGGAGAAAAAGTAGATGATCGATGATCGACCTTTCGCAAAACGCGAGGTTTTCTGCGCCTGAACGGCCAGGAAAGGTCGATCATCTCTGAAAGGTCGATCAAATTGAGCGAGTTGTTCGCTCAAGAGTTCCATCTGCGGCCGACTGTCACGAACAGGGGTGAAGAAGCCCGTTTTCCGCGAGCGCTCGTCAACGAAATTAAGCACACTCGCAGAATGGTCCTTGTCGCGCGCGATAGCGCTCGCAACAAAAGCTGCGCGGGGCTGGAACGACACGGAGTACTGGCTTGAGCGCGACCAGCGACAACGTCACCTGTAACGAATTCGAACACTTCAGCGACGCGAAGGTTCTTGCCGGCGAGATCGCCAGTCGGATCGGGTTACGGCAGGATCTTGTTTTCTCCGATGCAATGCACGTCGCGGTTGCTTTGGCGCTCGAGGACGCGGAGATGGACTATACCGGGCCGAATGTCGCCTGGATGTTCGAACGCATCTGCCCGGGTGAAGTGCACGAAATCCTGAAGTTTCGTCGCGATCATCCCGACCAATACGACGCTCTGCCGATGGCCGGAAAAGTAGATGGCCTTAGTGCGGCGCATGTCGAGGCTGCTGGTGCGCTTGAAAAACTGCTCGCCCCGGACTGGTTCAACGCCCTCTTCTTCAGCGGCAATCTGGGAAGAGCCTGACACAACTTCTCCGGCAATCCCGTTCGCGGCACACCCGCGTCACAATCGAAACTCGGAACCCTGACACCGTTCCGCGACAGCTCATTGGACCTTGGACCAATGGCACACGCACTGTCGAAACCTATCGTGCGCGCCCGTTGCCTGAGAACAAGGAGACCTGCCATGCAACTCAGCCCCGATGCCAGAGAAGCCATCAAGACCGAGGCGCAACGCTTCGCCCAGGATCTGAGTCTGTCGGACGATCAGAAAGCCCGTCTCAAAACCGCACTCGAGGGTGCGCGTGAGAAGATCGAGGACTATCGCCAGACCCATCCCGATGTGTCGAAGATGGACCTGCTGGCGAAAGTGCGGGACGCGCGCGTACCACTACGCGCGATGCTCACCGGCTTCCTCACCCCCGACCAGCTGACGAAGTGGGACGCCGAAGTCAGCAAAGCCAAGTCGTTCCTTGGGATTGCCGCTTCCTGAATCTTGCATCGTGACCCTGGCCGGATTCGTCCGGTCAGGGTTGCCAATCGGCCCGGCCGCCTTTGCCATTCCGGGCGGCCGCTCTAGTTCCGCTTTACGCCCCCTACATGGCTCTGGATCCAGGTCGTGACCGTCTCCAGTGCGACCGAGGCCATTGTCTCCTCGATCCGGCCATATTCCGTGGGCGAGCCTGTCGTCGCGGTCTGGAACAGGTGGTTGAGGTTCGGAATCTCCTCGATCTCGGCATCGCGATTGCCGGCTAGCGCAGTGCGGACTGCCTCGAGATTTTGCCCCGGCGGGACCTGGAGGTCCTTGCTGCCGAACAACGCCAGTACCGGACATTTGACCTGGCGCAGGGTCGGCGCCGGATCGTAGTTGAAGAAAAACCGAAACCACTCGGAATTGACCTGGTTCACCTGCATGTCGACGACGGCGTCGGGCAGTTGATGCGCCTTGGCGTATGCCGCGAGGAGCGTGCGCAGTTTCTGGGCCGCTACGTCGTGATTGGTCTCGCTGCGCACGATTGCGATCATCTGGCTGCGCAAGGCGCTGCCTTCTTCAACGGCAGAATCCGGCAGACCCATCGCCTTGGTGATCAGCCGCCCTTGCTCGGTCAGCACCGCGGCGCCATCTACGCCAGGCCCCGCCAGCATCACGATGAAGTCCGCATTGGGATCACGTGCCGCCACCATTGGCGCGATCAGGCCGCCTTCGCTATGCCCGATCAGGCCGACATGCCGGCGATCGATCTCCTGGCGGCCGCGCAGGTAGGTCAGTGATGCGCCCGCGTCGGCCGCGAAGTCTGAAGTGGTTGCGCTGATGTAGCTGCCGGTCGAGGCGCCCGTGCCGCGTTTGTCGTAGCGCAGGACGGCAATGCCGTGGCGCGTGAGGTGGTCAGCCAGCACCAGAAACAACTGGTGTCCGAGGATCGGCTCGTTGCGGGTGTTGGGACCGGACCCGGCGACCAGGACGACCGCGGGAAACGGACCGGTGCCGCGCGGCAGGGTCAACGTGCCGGCGAGCCGAACCCCGCTTGTGGAGTCGTAGGCAACCTCTTCCTCGCGATACGGATAGGGCTTCACAGGTGTCTGTGGCCGGTTGAGCGTGGCCTGAACCTCGCCCTTGGGCCGCAGCTTCAGCACCAGCGCCATGTTCGCGCCAAGTTGTGACCATTGGCCGGTGATCGTCTGACCGCTCGCATCCAAGGTGCCCTGAAAGCTTGCGTTCAGGACCTTCATGTCGAACCGCACCTGTGGCCCGTCATGTGCGATCCCCGAAATGCCCAGACCCATCGCCTGCTGATCGATGCTGTCGAAGGTGCCGAGCGTGCCGTGCGGTCCGCTCTTGATGTGGAAGGCGAGCCGCAACTGCATATTGGGCGCGGGCTGCAACGTGCCGTCCCAATCGCCGTCCAGACCGGCAATGGTGGGTTTGTCCGGCAGCCGGCCGGCGGTGAAGTCGAGCGGCAGCGACCGGCCGCCAAGGGTCATCTGTCCTTTCCATGCCTTGGCAGACGCGTCGTAGGTGCCGGCGTAATCGACGTGGCGCGGCGCGTCGGAGAACGTCAGCTTGTTGTCGGTAATGCTGACGGCGCTCAACGGACGGTCGTAGGTCCCCTGATCCGGACTGTCGATCGTGCCCTCCAATCCGCCGGAAGGAGCCTTGCGCAGATGAATCGCGATGGGGAATTGGATGCCGGGTGAAACGGTCAGGGTGCCGTTCCAGTCGCCGGCGAAATCCTGCGCCAACGCGCCACCGCTGCAGAGGAGGGACAGGGCAAGGACAAGCTTTGACAAGGACTTCCGCATTGCGCCCCCCAAACCGATGCACGCCGCATTTGGGCCGTCAGGCCTCGGCGCGCTGGTGCAAGAATACAAACCGCTCCGCGATTGGTCGAGTTTGTCGCGAAGGCTCCGCATTAACTCGGTGAGATGCTTCCGAGGATGGCTGCCAGGGCGACAACAACGGCGGCGATCATGAGTTCGCTGCGGATGTTGCGGATGAGGGTGCCATCGTCATTGCCGCTCTCCAGCGCCGGCATCACGCGCAGGCGGTTGATGAAGGCAAAGGCAATCATCGCCAGGGCCAGGGTGACCTTCAGGACAAGCAGGATAGTATAGCTCCAGCTCACGCGCTGCGCCGAGTAAACGAATAGCGTGTTGAGCATCCCGGCAAGCATCAGGGCTGTCACGGTATAAATCGCAATCTGCGAGAAGAGGTGCAGCGCCGGCATGAGTTCGGGTCCGCGTCGCCGCTGGGCCAGTTGCAGCAAGACCAGAAGACCGCCAATCCAGAAGCCGCCTGTCACGAGGTGAACCGCATCGTTGAGCGCGCGCGTCGTGGCATGCGCCTCCGAGCCGCTGGCGGCGGTGTGGCTGGTGAAGGCGACACAGACCAGGGCGATCGCCGAAAGTGCCTCCGCCGCCAGACCAACCGGACGGATGGCCACCGCAGCGAGACACAAGAGCGCTAGTGCGCCGATGCGGACAAAGGCGAAATGGCCGAATTCCGTATCCGCAAGGACGGCCAGCAAGGCCGTGGGATCGAAGACGGCCTGCCAGCCGCCGGACATGGCTGCCGTTGTGAGCAGAACTTGAACGATGGCTGTTGCCACGGCGACGAGGCACGCCCAGCCGAACCAGGGCAATGAAACGGTGGCATCGAGGTTCTTGCGGCGAAGCGCCGACACAAATGTCGAGGCTCCGAATACCGCCATCAACGGCAGCAAGTGAGCCCAGCGGACAAGCGCGAGCGCGGCGGTCATGGTTTGATCGTGAACGTGTAACTCCCCTCAGAATGATGGGTGTCCACCGACACGGCGCGCCAGGTGACACGATACTTTCCCGGAGCAAGTGCCTTCAGGGACGTCCGCATGGTGCGATCGCTTGCATGCGATGTGGTCGCAACAACCGATCCGTCGGGGCCCTTCAACGTCATGCTGCTGAAGGCGCCCTCCAGAGGCTCACTGAAACGCAGGACGATTTCCTTGGGAGGCTTGTTCAGCACCGCCCCTGCGACGGGATTGGCCTGTTCCAGCATGGCGTGGGCGAACGCCGGACTGGCGATGAGCGATGCCAGGATCGGAAACCAGGACTTCATTGCGGCTCTCCAAACAGGGGGCGCCCGAGCGAATGCGGAAAGATGTCGTCCACATAGAAATGCAACTGCGCCGCGATGCCGACATTATGGCCGCTCGCGGCGTTGACGGGAATGATGGCCTCTAGGCCAACCTGGACATACTGGCCGGACCACAGCAGGCCTGGGTTGATCGTTCCGGTCGTCCCGTCATTGGCCGGGGACTCGAGGCTGAACTCGACGAGTGGGGTGACTTTGGACAGGAACGGCCCAAGACCGACGTCGCGAACGTTGGCGGTGAGATAGCTGAGGCTGTACTCGATGGCGCCGCCCCATTCGATGACTTTGGGTTCGCTGCTTGTGCCGGGGATCGCATACCCCACACGGCCGGTCACCGCGAACGGCCTTGCGAAGCCCGCGCTATCCGGCAGATCGCCGAAGCCTTTGCCGAAGAGCAGGGCCGGCGTGTAGACCGTGAACGGTTCGGCAATGGCGGAATTGCCGCTACCACCGATCTCGAAGCTCATCGCCGCTGAGGCGACGAACTCGCTGTCCGGATCGCGCAGGAACGTCCAGGTCGGGGTGATCTCTAGATTCTGCCAGCCGCTGCCGGCGGGCGAGTCCGTGTAGCCGCCCTCGAAGGAAAGAGAGAGGTTGCGCGACAGAGTCTTGGCCCATTCGAATGTGTATTCCGTCTCGCGGGGCCCGCCGCCAGGCTTGAACGAGATGATCGTCGGCAGCGCCAGTTCGTCGGCCGCAAACGGATCGTCGGTTGCGATGGTCGCAGGAAAGAAGCGCTGGCCGACTATGCCGTGGGCCTGCGCGGCAGTACTCAGAAGAAGCGTACAAAGTGCGACGCCAATGCGCCGGTGATGACGGGACATGAATCCTCGCGTGTGAATGTTGGATGCGCGCAAAAGCGCGGGTGATCGCAACGTCAGGCGAAGAAGGGTGGTGCGCGCGGCGAACTGGATGAGTGCTGTTTGTCCCCTGAAGGCGCCGTGGCAATGACGATTCCTTCGGTCGCGCCGATGCGGAAGGCCGGTGGGAGCAGTGCCACCTCTGCCAACGGGCCCGCAAGCTGGGGCGCCACGGCGAAGGGGCAGGTCTGGGCGTGGTGCTGCAGTACCGCGGGTTTGTGCGAAGGCAGATCGATGCGAACCGGCCCTTGCAATGTGCAGATGACCAGCGTTTGGCCAGCGGCCGCGGACGGCATCCAGCCCGCCGGGAGGAACGCGCGCAACAACATCGCGACAAGCGCGAGACTGACGGCGGCCGTTCGAGTCATGCGGTACATCGATCCCTCGGCCGCGAAACTCGGTAACGGGGGCCGGGTTGTCCAGCGCCGGGATGACGCAGCCATACCGGGAGGGGTCTAGTGAATCACACGAGTCACCAGCGCCGGTGGCATGTCCGCGTAGGTGAGCGTGAAGCTCACGCGACCGATCAGGCGACTGTCCGTCGTCGTGATATCGACACGCCATTCGCCCTCGGCGGGATTGCGCTTGATGGTGTAGCCGCGATAGCCGCCATCGCGTCCGCCATTGACCGCGAACTGTACAACGCTCTTGGTCAGCCAGGCCTTCTTCTTCGGCGAATACCACTGCCAGCGATGGCTGATGGTCGTGTGCAGGCGGATGGGTGCGAAGACCGATGAAAACACATAGACCGGCTGCCCCTTGGCGACGTGGACAACCGGGTCGTTGCGCCAGGCGATGTACCAGGGGTCCGGCGCTTCGCCGGTCGCGGTGTAGAAATCGCCCTTCTTGGCTATCTCGTGATAGACGCCGCTCTGCGTCAGGGCGAGGGGCAGCGGCGGCAACAGGTTGCCGGCATAAAGCACGTTGACCAGGGCATAGACGGCGATGGCGCCGACATAGGCCGCCTGCCGGTCCCCGCGGTGTGCCGGCCCGCCGATCCAGCGGATGATCCGCATGTAGAAATGAAACAGCACGAAGGCGATGAGGCCGCTGGCGCCGAACACCCATGGCCCGATCGCGTGCACGTAGACGGGAAGCAGGAACACCGCGCAGGCGAACAGGATGAAGAATAGCAGGATCAGCGAGAACACGATGCGGGTGAAGTATTTGCTGAGCACCTCGTTGCCGATGAAGAGGCCGAACAGCATCAGCATGAACGGCCAGGACGCGGCGATGACGGCGCTGCGCGAATAGAAGATGAGAAGCGCGCTCCACAGGCTGCCGAACGCGAACTGCGTTGCCAGCACCAGGAAGAAGCGCCAACGCGAATAGCGCTCGCCGAGGTCGCGCACTTCCATGACATGCAGAAGCGCGACGGAAACGCAGGCCATCGTGATGTAGCCGAGATAGATCAGCTGGGTCTCGGCGACGTCGACCCGGCCGAGAATCCAGTTGTCGAAAATGAAGCCGCCGACCATCGAGGCGGCGGAGATGTGGCGCTCGTAGACATGCGCCCGGTGGATCCAGAGCTGCGCCTGTTCCCGGGCCACCTTCATGGCGGCCTGCGCCTGTTCCTGCACGGCACGCGCCCGCGCCGTCAGCGGCACCCGCGCCGGGCGCTGCGGCGGCCCAATGGGCTCGGGGACAATGTCGGGTGCGTCGTCGGACATGCGGGCGCTTTAGTCGGAAACCGGCTTGGCAGGAATGTGGCGGAGTGAGCCTGACGGGAAATTCAGAAGTTCAGGTAAATGGGATTTCCGATCAACAGGAGGTGATTGCTGCTGTCGCGCACCTCGGCTCTGACCCAGTGGCGTTTGCCGTCGGAAACAAACCGGAAGGGTACATTCACGTCACTTACGTGTGTGTTCGGGGCATTCGCCAGCACCTTTGCCTCCTGAACTACGCCATCAACTATGAACCTGATTGTTGAGGGCTCTGGTCCATCCATGCTCGCCACGAAGGTTATCTGGTCGCCTTTGGGCGCTTGCACGGCATCACCCATCATGAGTGACGAGCCACGCAAGGTGGCGGTCATCACGAATTGATCTTGCCTGGTCCCTTCAACGTCGACAAACGCGTGCCCCGCTCGGAGGCTTTCCAGTATTGCGCGGTCCGACAGCTCGGATGCAAGCACGACAGTCGTCGGATAGCCGACCGGCCCCTTCACTGACGGACCATTGTGGTTGTCGCTGCCGCCGATCGCGGTGATGCGATAACCCTTATTGAGCAGGTCCTCCCAGAACGGAATACCCGACACCGGATTGTCCGCGTTGTTGAACAAGGCCGTCGCGCCACCGTTCACGATCTCGATCGCCTGGATGCGCTTGTAGTCCGTATCGGCCACGCTCCAGCCGCAGCCCATACAGACTTCGCCGCTCGGCAGCTTCGGATGGTTGATCGAGATCAGGCCGTGTGCCGCCTCGACCGCGTCCACCATCTTGTTGAAGTCCGGCATGGAAGGGCTGCCCAACCGGAAATCGATGAAGTCCATCGCACCAAACACATTGGCATGGCCGCGATAGGTCGTGATCTCGCGTCCCGGGATGAGCAGCAGTTTGTCGAAATAGGGTTGCACCTCCCGTTCCGCGTTGAATTGCGAGATTGTGTTGTGGTCCGACACGGCGATGAAATCGAGCCCCCGCGCGGCCGCGGCCTCGAGCGTCTTGTAGAGCGGGCAGGGCACCTTCTTGCCACTCTGGCTCTCGCAGCTGCCATCGCTTTGCGCCGTGTGCATGTGCAGATCGCCCCGGTACCAGTGTGGTCCCTTCGCCAGTGGCGCATTGCTGAAGGCCAAATCGGGCAAGGGTGCGCCAGCCCGGGTGAATGTGATGTCTGCTTTGTAGTTTGCTGTCGCGTCCTTGCGGATGTTGGGAATGCCGAGGATCAGGTGCCAAGTCCCCGCGCGGATCGGGCCGATCAGGTAAGACGGTGTCGCGTCGGTCTCCGACAAGGTGATCTCGTTTTTGTCGCCTCCACTCCAGCCGCGAAAGCGCTCGTTGTCGAACAGGCCGAGGTCGATGACGGTGTGCTGTTCGGCGCCTGTGTGATGAAACACGATAGTGACGCGCTTGACGCCTGCCGGAACTTTGAACGGCAGATCGCGATAGCCGCCATTGTCCGCGCCTGAGATCGCCCCGGTCAGGACGACGTCCGGTTTGTCGCCGGCAAGCGCCGGCGCGGCGCAAAGAACCGCACCAAGTACAAACGCGAGAAGCCGCATACAGCTATTCGGCAGCCTGGGCCCGCGCCACGACGCGCTCGATATCCTTGCGGCGGGCATCGTGCTGGCGCGCGATGAAGTCGTCATTCGCCTGCAGCTCGTCGACATTGACGTTGGCATAGTCGATGACGCCCATCTCGGTGTAGCCGTTGCGCACCTTGTCGCCCCACAGGCCGATATCCTTCACGATCGGCACGATGCGGGCGAAGAGAGAATTGCGGAAGCGCTCCATGAAGCCGGAATTGTACATCGCCTCGGCGCATTCCTGGATCGGCAGGTCGAGATGGGTCCAGAGCTCGATGGCATCGAACCGCTCGCGCATCAGATGCGAGGCTTCGATCAGGAATTCCTCGCGCTCGTCGCGTTCCTTCTGCGTCAGGTGCGGGTAGTAGTCGCGCAGCGCCAGCCGTCCGAACGCCACATGGCGGGCCTCGTCCTGCATCACATAGGCGTTCACCTGGGTGCAGAGCTCGTTCTTGGCATGGTCGCGGATTGTCGCGAAGGCGGCCAGCGCCAGGCCCTCGATCACAACCTGCATGCCGAGATAGGTCATGTCCCAGCGCGAATCCCTTAAGGTCTGGTCGATCAACTCCTGCAAGGGCTTGGTCATCGGATAGGCGACGCCGAATTTGGAGAGCAGCCGCTTGTAGGCCTCGACATGGCGGGCTTCGTCGATCGTCTGGGTCGCGGCGTAGAACTTCGAGTCCGCGTCCGGCACCTGGGTCACGATCTTGGCGGCGCAGATGAGCGCGCCCTGTTCGCCCTGCATGAACTGCGAGATCTGCCAGGCCTGGAAGTTGCGCCGGACGACGCCCTTCTCCTTTTCGTTCATCTTCAGGAAGCACGGCGCCATGTGGATCGGCAGGGAGTCGTCCGGCATGCCTTGCGGATTCAGCTCGTCGAGCTCCTGGTTCCAGTCGATGCGGCTGGCGGCATCCCACTGCATCTCCTTGCCCTTGGCATAGAGCCCCATCATCGCGGCGCGGCCGTCGTCGTAGTCCCAGTTGAAAACCGTGTTGAAGTCCTGCGGCACCGACCAATTCGAGCCTTCGGTCGCGAGCGCGTACATGTCCTTGAATGCCATGAAGATCTCCCGTCGGTCGCTTTGGGCTGTGTCGTCCCAGTCTGGCACGGGAGGCCGCGTTCCGCGAAGCCCCGGATTAGAATGATCTTTCTAGACAGCTCGCCTATCTCCTCGGCCATGGCCGTATGGCCCAAAGGAGATTTGCCCCATGTCCAAGAAGACCAACCCCGCCGCCGATAGCGATATCGCGCGCAAGATCTGGCTCGCCGGCGTCGGCGCCTATGGCCGCGTGCTGTCCGAGACCCAGGAAGCCGTCGGCAAGCTTGCCGGCAGCGCCAATGAGACGTTCGACCAGCTCGTCGCCAATGGCGAGAAGGTCGAGGACGCGGTCCGTGCCCGAATCGCCAGGAGTGGCGCCAGCGAGCGCGTCGTGTCGCTGGTCGACACGGTCGCCAAGCAGGCCAAGACGCAGCGCGCGATCCTCGAGGATCGCATCGGCGCGGTGCGCAAGACCGTCGAGGACACGCTGTCACCCTACAGCATCGTTGCTTTGTCCAAGTCGGTCGAGAAGCTGTCGAAGCAGGTGGAGACACTGTCGGCCGAGGTCGCGAAGCTGAAAGCCGCCAAGCCCAAGAAGACGTCGAAGAGGGCCGCCTAAGGCGGCGCCAGGACGGCGACGACAAGCATCAGTTGGGCCGCCGCGCGGGCATTGCGTTCGCGTGGCGGCCCGCTATCGCCCTCGAGTTCGAGTTCCAGTGCATGAAAGCCGATGCCCGTGACAAGCATCCGCGCGACGCCGTCGAGTGCTTCGCGGCTCGCGGCGATGGCGCCGTTCTTCTGCAGCGCTGCGAGCATGCGTCCGAGCGCGGTGCGTTGCGCGAGCGTGATGCGCCGCATGCGGGCGGCGGCTTCTGGAAGCTGATGGGCGAGGGCCCCTGCCTCCCGGTAGAAGAAGGCGGCATCGCCTGCCTCTTCGACCAGGATGTGCAGATGGGTCCAGAGGGTTTCGATCGTTGCGTTGGCGCCTTTGCAGTCGTCGAGCGCCGCGGCCAGGACCGCGGCGACCTCGCGCTCATAGGCCTCGAGCAGGCAGCTCACGATCTCGGGCTTGCCTTTGAAATGATAGTAAAGGTGCCCGGGACTGATGCCGAGGGACGCCGCGATATCAACGGCCGAAAGTGCCGAGACACCCTCGGCATTGAACAGCGCCAGGGCGGCCTCGAGGATGCGATCGCGGGTCTTTGTGTTTGCCAAACGGATCGATTCCCCAGGACCGGACAGTTGACAGTCTAGCCGAACTCGAAAGGATTGCCGGATCGGGCTCAAGACCCGTCCGGGGAGCGAAAGACATGAGCAACAAGGGCGGTATCAATCTCGGCGACGCGGCCGAGAACACGGTGGCGCTGAACCCCATCGTTGGAATTGCACGCGAGGATTTGATCGGCGCCGTCGGCGTGATGCTGCGGGAGACCGCGGGGCGGCCGATGCGCACACTCAAGCACATGAAGAACTTCACCGGCGAAGTCGTGAAGATCCTGCAGAACCAGTCCGAGCTGGCACCCGATCCAAAGGACAAGCGCTTTCATGACCCGGCGTTCCGGACCAATCCGCTCTACCGCGCCGGCATGCAGTACTACCTGGCGGTTCGAAAGGGCGTGAACGACCTCGTCAAGGAGGCCGAGTTCGACGATCTCGAGCGCGCCCGCGCCAATTTCGTGACCGGCATGATCCTCGATGCGCTGGCACCGACCAACACGCTCATCGGCAATCCTTCGGCGCTCAAGAAGGCGCTGGAGACTGGTGGCGGCTCGCTGCTCAAGGGGCTCAAGAACGCCTATGACGACATCGCGCACAATGACGGTATCGTTTCACAGGTCGACAAGCGCCCCTTCAAGATCGGCGAGAACGTCGCTTGCTCGAAGGGTGCTGTGGTGCACCGCACCGAGATCATGGAGCTGATCCAGTACACGCCGACAACCGAGCAAGTGCACGAGATTCCGTTCCTGATCATTCCGCCGCAGATCAACAAGGCCTATGTGAACGATCTGACGGCGGAGAAAAGCATCGTCAAGTACCTGACAGACGGCGGCGTGCAGACCTTCATGGTGAGCTGGCGCAACCCGACGGCAGAGAATGCCGCATGGGGCCTGGCCGACTATGTCGACGCTTTGATCGAGGCGAGCGACGTCGTGCTCGAGATCACCAAGTCCAAGGTCCTGAACGTCTCGGGCGCCTGTTCCGGCGGCATCACGGCGGCAACCCTGCTCAGCAAACTTGCGTCGCTGGACGATGCCCGCATGAATAGTGCGACGCTCATGGTGTGCGTGCTCGACCCGCAACGCGAGGACAGCGAGACCGGTGCGCTGATCTCCAAGCACGGCCTCGAGCTGGCGCGCCAGCGTTCGGCAAAGGCCGGCGTCCTGGAAGGCACCTCGCTGTCGCGCATGTTCGCCTGGCTGCGCCCCAACGATCTGGTCTGGAACTACGTCATCAACAACTATCTGCATGGCGAAGATCCGCCGGCGTTCGACGTGCTCTTCTGGAACAACGACTCCACCAACCTGACCGCATCGCTGCATTCCGACTATCTGGACGTCTACGAGACACAGCCGTTCCGCAACCCGGGCAAGGTGAGCGTGGCGGGCCACAAGGTCGATCTGACGAAGGTGAAGCAGGACACGTTCATCGTCGCCGGCGTGACAGACCACATCACGCCATGGAAGGCGTGTTATCGCACGACGCAGCTGATCGGCTCGCCCAACGTCGAGTTCATCCTCTCGCAATCGGGACACATCCAGGCGCTGCTCAATCCGCCCGGCAATCCCAAGGCGAAATACTTCAGGAGCGAGAAACGCCCGCCCGCGACCATCGAGGAATGGATGGGCAAGGATGCGCGCGAGCATGCCGGTTCCTGGTGGCCGTACTGGCGCGACTGGCTGACAGCGCGTTCGGGCGCCAAGGTTGCTGCCCCGAAGGCGCTCGGATCGAAGAAGCATCCTCCTGGCGATCCGGCGCCTGGTGCTTATGTCTTGGAGTGAGTGAGCCCTCGAGGTCGTCGTAGTGAGCAAGAGCAAATCTGCGGAACGTCGTCATTTCAGCAAGGTGCTGAAGGTTGGGGGCCGCGAGATCCGCGTAGCGGTGTGGAAGGCCAGGTCGGGCGCAACGCCGGAGCGCCCGTTGCTGTTCTTCAACGGCATCGGTGCCAACATCGAGGCGATGTCGCCTCTCGCCGACTGGTTCGCCGATCGCGATATCGTCACCTATGACATGCCGGGTGTCGGTCAGTCACCGGATCCCGTGGTGCCGTATCGCCCATGGATGATGGCGATCCTCACCGGGCAACTGCTCGACAAGCTCGGCTATGACAAGGTCGACGTCATGGGCGTGTCGTGGGGCGGCGGCATGGCGCAGCAGTTCGCGTTCCAGTGCTCCTCGCGCGTCGGCAAGGTCATCCTCGCCGCGACGTCGGCCGGCATGCTGATGGTGCCGGGCAACCTCGCATCGCTGTCAAAGATGGCGAACCCGCGCCGCTACGTCGATCCGTCCTTCATGCTGAAGAACTTTCAGGCCCTTTATGGCGGCGACGGCGGCGGAGCTGGCGGGCACGCCTCGCGTATCACGCCGCCGACGCGGCGCGGCTATCTCTATCAGCTTGGAGCAATGCTGGGCTGGACCAGCGCCTGGTTCCTGCCGTTCCTGAAGCAGAAGGTCCTCATCCTGATGGGTGACGCCGACAAGATTGTCCCTTTGGTGAACGGCCGCATCCTTGCCTCACTCATCCCGCAGGCGCGGCTCGAAATCGTCAGGCATGGCGGGCATCTGTTCCTGGTTTCGCGCGCCGCCGAGGTTGCGCCTGTGATCGCGGAGTTCCTTGCCGAACCCGATTGTGACAGCGCCAGTCGCGCCGCCTGACGCGGCGAAAACTTGACAATTGCGTGACGGAAATTGCTCAGTGTCCTGACAGGGCATTCAAGGGGACATTCATGGCGCGCGCGCAGGCAAACGGCATTCATCTCGAATACGACGTCGCGGGATCGCCGAGCGACGAAACCATCCTCCTCATCATGGGACTTGGCGCGCAGATGATCGCCTGGCCGCGCGAGTTCGTCGATGCGCTGGTAGCCAAGGGTTACCGCGCAGTCTGGTACGACAATCGCGATGTCGGCCTGTCGCACAAGTTCGATGAGGCAGGTCCTGCCGACATGGGTGCCATCATGCAGGCGCTGGCTAGCGGAACGCGACCGAGTTCTGCCTACCTGGTTGACGACATGGCGGCCGACGCCGCAGGGCTGCTCGATGCCCTTGGGATTGAGAAGGCTCACATTGTCGGCGCCTCGATGGGTGGCATGATCGCCCAGATGGTCGCGGCCAATCACCCCGAGAAGACACTCTCGCTCACCTCGATCATGTCGAGCACCGGCAACCGCAGCCTGCCACCGGCAAAGCCGGAGGCGATGGCTGTCCTGATGACGCCGGCGGCGCAGGACTTCGACACCCGCATCGAGAACGCCATCAAGTCGCAAAAGGTAATCGGTTCGCCAGGTTATCCGGCCGATGAGAAGCGCCTGCGCCAAAACGCGATCGCCTCGCAGACGCGCATGTACTATCCGGCAGGTTTCTCACGCCAGATGGCGGCGATCATGGCATCCGGCGACCGCCGCGAGGCGCTCAAGAAAATCACTGCGCCCACCACGGTGTTGCACGGCGCGGACGACCCGCTGGTCCCGCTCGAAGGCGGCAAGGACACGGTTGCCAACATCGCCGGTGCCGAGCTTGTGGTCATCCCCGGCATGGGCCACGACCTCCCGCTCGCTCTTGTCGACCGCATCGCCGACATCGTCGACAAGGCAGCCAAGCGCGCAAAGGTGGCGGCGTAGCGCTCACAGAGGCTACTCCGCGATCACGTCCCGATTCTCAGGGTGCCGCCTGAACCAGGCGGCTGCGTAGGAGCACCAGGGCTCGATGCGGAAATTCTCCGTCCGTGCGCGCTCGACGATGCCTGCCATCAGCCGTTCCGCGGTGCCCTTGCCGCGCAATTTCATCGGTGATTCAACGTGAGGGATGATCACCACATCGCCCCGGCGGCGATAGTTGGCAAACGCGGTCTCGCCCTGTTCGACGAGTTCGAAACGGCTGCGGGCCGGATTGTCAGTGACCGGGTTGCTGCTCATAAGTCCATCCATACTAGCTGGGGTAACCAAAGAGGTCATCATTGACGCAGCGACGCGCAATGGGATGATCTGCTGCGATACTGGGCCTGACCATGGACGACGCAACCCGAAACGCGCATGTCGAACGCGTCCAACGCGACGGTTTTACCGTCGTGGAGGATGCAATCGAGCCCGCCCTGATCGACGCGCTGAACGCAACGCTTGATCGCCTGGAGCACGAACTCAACGCGAAGCCGGCCATGAATGGTTTCGAGGGCCACAAGACAGTCCGGATCTACAATCTGCTCAAATACGGAACACCGTTCGAGAGTGTGCCGGTGCACCAGAACGTGCTGCCCGTCATCGAAGGCGTCCTCGATGCCGGTTGTCTGATCTCTTCCCTGTCCTCGATCGCAATCGATCCGGGGGAGACTGCCCAGCCGATCCACGCCGATGACATGGTGATCCCGCTCGCCAAGCCGCATCGGGCCATCGTCTGCAACTCCATGTGGGCGCTGACCGACTTCACTGACGAGAATGGGGCCACTCGGCTGGTGCCCGGCAGTCACCTCAAGGCAAACCCGGAGTACGGCGGGCGCTACGAGACCATCCCGGCTACGATGAAGAAGGGCAGTGTTCTCGTCTGGGAGGGCGCACTGTGGCACGGTGGTGGCGCCAATCGAACCAACACACGGCGCACCGGGATTGCGATGAACTATTGCGCCGGCTTCATTCGCCAGCAGGAGAACCAGCAACTCGGTCTGTCGCCAGAGTTGGTCAGGACCTTCTCTCCGCGCTTGCAGGAGCTTGTCGGCTACGGTGTCTACCAGGGCCTGATCGGCCACATCGACAAGAAATCTCCGGCTCAGCTTCTCAACGGAGGTGGAGCGTTCGAATCCATCTGGAACCGGACCTGAGACCCAACTCAACCTCGGAAGGACACGCCTGCCTGCACCATCCGCGGTGCGCCGTAGTTGATTGTGCCATCGGCAGCCTTGGTGGTCGCGACGTTGGCGTCGAACAGGTTGTCTGCGGCGACGAACACGCTCCATTGCGGCACGAACTGCCAGGAAAGGCGCGTGTTGAACGTTGTCGCGGGCGGCAGGCGCAGGGTGTTCTGATCGTCCGCCCAGCGCACGCTTTCATAGCGGACGCTTGCATCGAGCGTTACGTCGTCCAGCACCTGCAGATATGCCCCGCCCGTGAGAGTAACGGCAGGCGCTTGTGACGGCCGCTTGCCGGTGATGAGTGGTGCTGCGGCTCCGCCATTGACCCGGGCGTTGGTCCAGTCGCCGGCCACATGAAAGACGAGGTCCGAACCGACAACCCAGGAAGCATCGCCTTCGATGCCGCGCGCGACGATATTGCCGACGTTCTGTCGCTCGATCAGAAGGCCACCGGCAGGCAGGAAACCCGCTATGGGAAACACGCCGGGGCCATGACCGATCGTGACGTTGCTGATCGCGCCGTGCAGCTGGTTGTAGAACACCGTCAGGTCCCAGGCGAAACCGTCGCTGTTGCCGCCACCAATACCACCTTCGAGGCCATACAATTTCTCTGGCGTCAGAGCGGGATTGGCGAGCGTGAAGTTGTTTGCGAGCCGGAATGGCCTGTAGAGCTCGTTGAGTGTCGGCGCACGAAAACCCTCGTAGACGGCTGTTCGAAGATAGAAATTTTCACTCACGTCATAACGAACGCCGCCGCGCGCCGTCGGGATGAGCCCATGCTTGGAGGGAAAGTGTGTATCCAGCGTGACGACATTGGTGGCTAGCACTTTCTGCAGGATATGGCCCCCGCTGGAGGAGTATTCGTCTGCCCGCACTCCCAATGTGAAGAGCCAGGACTGCAGATGCACCGCGCCTTCGGCATAGAGACCGCCGACGAAGGTGCTGCCGCCCGAGAAGCGGCCGTTGACGAAGTGGCCGGCCGTGAAGGTGAAATGCTCGTCCGACTGACCATGGCTGCCACGCGCATCGGCGCCGACCTCCCAGGTCATCACGCCAACAGTGCCACGTAGAGCGCCATTGACGCCCCAGCCCAGTGCCGGCGTTGCAAACTGGTCGTTGGTCGGCGTGGTGGAGACGCGAAAGGGGGCGACAGAGACCGATGTGTTGGTGAAATTGCTGTTCCGGATCCAGCCCTGCAGGCGCCAGCCAAGATCGTCTTCCGTTTCGCCGTGCACGTAGGTGACACTGCCCGTTTCACCTTCGGCTGATGACGCCGCGCCGACGAGACCGGAGTGGCGGCTCTCATTGTAATAGCCGAGATGGAGTGAGATCAGATCGTCGCCAGTCGGGCGAACATCGAGTCGCGTCGAGGCGTTGTAGGCCTTGACAGTGACGCCATCGTCGGCTGCTCCGGCCTGCGGCGGATGCACCGGTATCCAACCGTCGTCGCTAAGCGCCTCCGCGGTTCCGAAGAGGCGGACGTTGCTGCCAAGGTCTGTGGCCCCAGCCGCACCGATGCGGCGATAGCCGAGTTCTCCGGCTCCGGCATTCGCTGTCAGACCGGTATCGGCGCGCTCTGCGAGTTGAATCACGCCAGTCAGGGCGCCGGCACCATACGGGCCCGCGCCAGCGCCGCGCACCACCTCAGCGCTGTCGATGCTCTCGACCGGAAGGGCGCACCAGAACACCCAGCCACCGAAGGGATCGTTCTGCGGCACGCCATCGAGGGTCACCAGGGTACGGCCCGCTCCCGATGGCGCGATGGAGCGCAACGACACACCCTGGACCGTGGGATTGGCGGAGAGGCAGGTGTCGCGCCGAAACAGCGAGAGCCCCGGCACCTGTTCGAGGGCGACGTCGAGGCGGTCGACAGCCTGAAGCTGCCGGCTGTCTATCGTCATCGCCGAGAACGCGGCATTGCCGACCGGATCGAGCGGCTCGGCGGTGACCTGGACGGTCTCAACTGCACTGGCCGGCGTCGTCGCTGCACAAAGCAGGGCGGCCAAGAGAGAGGATCGGCGCAACGGGTTCACTATGGACTACTTTTTTGAAATGGGTTCGCGATACATCCACGGCAGCATCAGGCCGATCGGAATGATCCACAACGTACCAGCCAGCGCGTAGTAAAGGAACTCGACCAGCCAATGCGCATGCGGCAGCACGCGGATGCCGACGCTCATGGCCAGCAGCGCGTAAATCGGCAGCCAGACCAGGATGATCAGTGTACCGATCAATTTCTTGGTGCGCGGAGTCACGCGAGCACTCCATGGATCCAGCCGGCAAGGTCACGCACCACCTCGGCGCGGTTGGTCTCGTTCAGCATCTCGTGCCGGCCATCCGGATAGTATTTCTCCTGCACGTTTTCGAGCCCGGCCGCGCGATAGCGTTCGGCGAGCGGCCTCAGCCAAGCCAGGTTGCCATTGACCGGATCCTTGTCGCCGGCGAACAGGTACAACGGCAGGTCGCTTCGGATACTCTTCATCTGGCCGGCGTCGGCTGCACGCGCCATCGCGCCGAACATGGAATCGCGCGAGGCATCCTTGGCCGTGAAGCCGCAGAGAGGATCGGCGATGTATTTGTCGACTTCACTCTCGTCGCGGCTCAGCCAGTCAAACGGCGTGCGCGGCGCGCTATCGCCGCCGATGGTGTCAAGCGACCGTCGCTGCCCGAGCCCGGCCGCAAGCAGGTCGCCGGCTGCCGAACCGGAAAGAACCGCGCCCTCGATCAGCCGGCTGTGATCGAGCAAATAGACTTGCAGTGCGAACGAGCCCATTGAGTGGCCGAGCAGCACAATCTTCTGCCCAGGGTTCTCGCGGCGGATGAGCTTCGACAGAACCGCCATATCGTCGGCAAGGGCGGTGAAGCCCTGCGGTCCGAAGTCTCCGAGTTCATCCTTGCTCGCCGCCGTGCGTCCGTGACCGCGATGGTCGTTGGCATAGACGACGATGCCGCCCTCGATGATTGGTGTCAGTGGCTCCAAATAGCGTAGCGCGTGCTCGCCCATGCCGTGAGCGACCTGGAGCACGCCCCGTGTCGGCGCATCGGACGACCAGCGGTAGCAGAAGATGCCGCGACCATCTTTTCCGTCGTAGAGGAATTTGCGTTCTGCGATCGTCATTAACAGCCCCCAATCCTCTTAAGACGTTCGCTTGTGCCACCGTGGGACGTCAACCTGGCATTCCAGGAATTCGCGAATGCCGACGCAACCAATCGCGAGCTTCGCCGTTTGCGGGTGGGGTCTCGTTAGCGGCATCACTCCGCAGACTGGAGACCCATCCGCATGACCTATCGTCTCGCAACCGGGCTAACGCTCGCATTGGTCATTGGAGCGGCGGCAACGGCTTACGGCCAGACACAGCCAACCATCACGCCACCGACCATAACACCGCCGACCATCACGCCGCCGGCGATGCCAAACATGCCTGCCACGGCGCCGAGCGACGCGCCCGCTGCGGCGGAAAGTTCGGCCGCGCCGACAACCGCGCCAGGCGCCAGCAACACCATGAAGATCGGCGGCCAGGGCTGCGACCTCGCTGGCGCGCAGCAATCGGCTGACGCGGCAACCGACCAGACGCGGAAGCAAAAAGCGATGCGCCAGATCAAGCTGGCGGAGCAGGCAAAGCAGGCAAACCAGCAATCCCTTTGCCGGCAGCACGTGCAGAAGGCGCACGACGCCCTGAACGGAATCTGAAGCAACAAGGAGGCAGCCGAACTTTCGTCTGCCTCCTATTGCTCAGAACCGTGACGACGTGAGCTTCACATCGCCGTTGGCCCACGTTTTGGTGAATTCGGCGCGAACAGTGTTTGCCTCAGCCTGCTTGCCCTGGGCATCGAGCGCCTGTGCCAGGCCGAACAGTGCCCACCCATCGATGCGGTGCACCATGAGGCTGTCGCGATAGACTGCTTCCGCCTCGGCAGGCTTATGCGCCTGCATCAGCGCGGCGCCGTAGATGTGGCTCACGGGCTGGTGCCAGTAGTCCGGCTCGGTGTAGGGCAGGGCCTTGTACATCTCGTTTGCTCGCGCGAAATGCGTGAGCGCGACATCGAGATGGCCTTGCAGCCGCGCGATTTCGCCATCGAGCAGCGCCAGCCCCAGTTCGGCCATCGGCGTTCCGGGGAAGCCGAAGGCATCGACAGCCGCCAGCTCCTTGTTGGCGATCATGGCAGCCAGAAGTTCGCGATCGCGTTTGGCGTTCTTGAAGTCGTGCTTGTTGGCGAAGGCGAAGCCGCGGGCATAGAGCGAAACGGCGGTGTCGAGCTTCAGATCAGCACCGGGTCGCGGTTGGGCCAGGGCGGCATCCCACTTCCCGAAGCGGATATCGGTCACGAGCGGCACAAAGAGATAGAGCTGTACCGGCGGGAGGTTCGCCGCGATCGGGATTCCCGCCGCAGCCGACTTGATCAGGCGCGCTGCGGCCGTCTCCGCGTCCTTGGAACGGCCCAGCATTTCGGACGACGTCCACAGGAAGTGGATGTTGTGGTTGTAGTAGGCGAGGGGATAGAAGCCCTGCGCCTGGCAGGCCGCGATGTATTCCTCATCCTTGGTCGCCGCGAGGGCATTGACCTTCATCGCATCGTCGTAGCGACCGACGCGGAAGTAGATGTGCGACGGCATGTGCACGATGTGGCCGGCTGACGGCATCAGCGGTTCGAGCTTGTCGCCGGCGGCTTCGGCGCGTTCCGGCGTAGTCGAAGCTTCGACCGCGTGGATGTAGAGATGCAATGCGCCCGGATGGGCCGGCTCTTTCGCCAGCACCGTCTCAAGAGTTGCCACGATCTCTGCGCCGTGGCCTTTCGGTGTCTTGCCATCGGCCTGCCAATAGTCCCAAGGCTGCGTGTCCATCATGGACTCGGCGTAGAACGTACCGGCGTCGAGGTCAGCCGGGTACGCGGCCCATACCTTGGCCATTGCTGCGGCGAAGGCCTCGTTGAGCGCGGCCTGGTTGGCGTTGGGATCGGCGGAGTAGCGTGTCGCGAGCGCTTCGATCCACGCCTTCTCTTCTGCTGACGCCTTCGGCTCGAGCGAGCGGGCCATCTGCAACGCGGCAAGCGCCGGCGCCGCTGCGTCGGGTTGCTGCGGCAGGTTGATGTTGGTGCCAAGCGCAAAGGCAACGCCCCACCAGCACATCGCACAATTCGGATCGAGCCGCGCCGCTTCTCGGAACGAGCGGATCGCCTCGGCATGATTGAAGCCGAACAGCAAGCGGACACCCTGGTCGAAATAAGCCTGGGTCTGCGGATTGCTCGTGGTGATTGCGTGATGATGGTCGCCGTACCCGGTGAACATCGGAGCCCCGGCCTTGTCGGCCTCGCCGCCATAGATTTGCGGCATGGGCGGGAGCGTCATCTTCATGTTCATCGGCGGCATGGCGTTGTCGGTTGTCGTCATGGCCATTCCCGGCATTGCGTCGGTATCGGCGGCAATGGCGATGGCGGGCAGGCTCAGGCCCATCAGCAGGGCGGCGGCAAGGCGGCGAAGGTGCATGGGTCCCCTCCCAAGGAATCCGGCGTGGTTCGAGCATGCGTCCGCAGGCTTCCGCGGACAAGATTGAGGCGGTTCGCTGTTCCTCATTCGGTCGCATGGCGGCCGGCCAGCCAAAGGGCTATCAGGCCGCCATGGACGCTGTACGCGCCGGACAGGGGTTTTCGTTACAGGCGCCGGGACGCACCGCGGTCGGCATCTGGCTGCTCGTCGTTGCCGTCCTGATTATCGCGATGGTCGTGGTCGGTGGACTGACCCGCCTCACCGGTTCGGGTCTCTCCATCACCGAGTGGGATCCGATCATGGGCGCCATTCCGCCCCTGAGCGATGCCGCCTGGGCCGATGCCTTCGCGAAATACAAGTTGATCCCGCAATACGCGCACGTGAATGCCGGGATGAGCCTTGCCGACTTCCAGGCAATCTACTGGTGGGAGTGGACTCATCGCCTGCTCGGTCGCGCGATCGGCTTCGTGTTTTTCGTGCCGTTTGTCTGGTTTGCCTGGACCGGCGCCATTGCGCGAAAGGAGTGGCCGCGCATGCTGCTGCTGTTCGTTCTCGGCGGGCTGCAGGGCGCGGTCGGCTGGTGGATGGTGATGAGCGGGCTCGAGGTCCGCGACTCCGTCTCGCAATACCGTCTCGCGATTCACCTCGGCGTCGCGCTATTGCTGTTGGGTGCGATTGTATGGACAGCGCTTGAGTATCTGCGCGGAACGAGACGCGGTGGGCCCAGAGGCGTCACCAGCCGGCAGACTTCATGGTCCTTTGCGCTGGTCGCACTGATCTACGCACAGATGCTGCTTGGCGCGCTGGTCGCCGGCCTGCATGCCGGCCTGATCTACAACACCTGGCCGATGATGGATCGCTACTGGCTTCCGGAAGGTGCGTTCTTCAATTCGCCGTGGTGGATCAACTTTTTCGAGAACCCCGGTCTGGTGCAGTTCGATCACCGGATTGCGGCCTATGCCGTGATGGCAATTGCCCTTCCCCTTGGCTGGAGCGTGCGCAAGCACAAGCCGGGCACGGAAGCCGTAAATGCCGCCGGGTTCGTATTCTGGCTGACCATCGCTCAGGTGCTGCTGGGCATCATGACCCTGCGCACCCATGTCCTCGTGCCGCTGGCGGCGCTGCACCAGCTCAACGCGGCGCTCTTGCTCTGCGCCGCAATCTGGCTGGCATTCGAGCTGAGAGGTATCAGCCTCCCGTCAGCGCCTGGTCCAAATCCGCGATGATGTCCTCGGGGCTCTCGATTCCGATCGAGAGACGGATCACGTCGCCGCCCGCGCCGGCCTTGACGCGCTCCTCGTCGTTCAACTGGCGATGCGTCGTCGAAGCCGGATGGATGATCAGGCTGCGCGTGTCGCCGATATTGGCGAGATGGCTGAACAGCTTCACGCCGTTCACCAGCTTGACGCCCGCGTCGTAGCCGCCCTTGAGGCCGAAGGTGAAAACCGAACCCGCGCCGCGCGGGCAGTAGGTGCGATGCAGGCCGTAGCAGGGATTGTCTTCGAGCCCTGCGTAATTGACCCATTCGACTTTGGGATTGGCCTGGAGCCAGCGCGCCACCGTCAGCGCGTTGTCGCAGTGGCGCTGCATGCGCAGCGGCAGGGTCTCGATACCGGTGAGCACGAGAAACGCGTTCATCGGTGACAGCGCGGGTCCCAAATCGCGCAGGCCGAGCACGCGGCAGGCGATGGCGAACGCCATGTCGCCGAATGTCTCCCACAGCTTCATGCCGTGATAGGACGGGCAGGGCTCGCTCAGGCTCGGGAATTTGCCGCGGCCGTAGTCGAACTTGCCGGAATCGACGATCAGGCCGCACATCGAGTTGCCGTGTCCGCCGAGGAATTTGGTCGCCGAGTGCAGCACGATGTCGGCACCCCACTCGATGGGCCGGATCAGATAGGGCGAGGCCAGGGTGTTGTCGACGATCAGAGGCACGCCCGCGTCGTGCGCGATGGCGGCGATCGCCTCGATGTCGGTGACGATGCCGCCCGGATTCGCGATACTCTCGATGAAGATGGCCTTGGTCCTGGGCGTGACAGCGGCCTTGAAGCTTGCCGGATTGGTCGCATCGGCAAAGGTCGTGTGCCAGTCGAATTTGGCAAAGCCCTGGCTGAACTGGTTGATCGAACCGCCATAGAGCTGACGCGCCGCGACGATGTGATCGCCGGGACCCATCAGGGTGTGCAGGGCGATCAGTTGCGCGGCATGGCCCGAGCCGACGGCGAGCGCGGCGCGGCCGCCCTCCAGCGCAGCGATGCGTTCCTCCAGCACCGCGTTGGTCGGATTCATGATGCGCGAATAGATGTTGCCGAAGACCTGCAGGTTGAACAGCGCTGCAGCGTGGTCGGCATCCTCGAACACGAAAGCTGTCGTCTGGTAGATCGGCGTCGCGCGCGCGCCGGTGGCGGGGTCGGGCTGGGCGCCGGCATGGACGGCGAGCGTGTTGAAGCCATAGTCAGCCATCAGTCGTCTCCACTTTGCGAAAGTCAGAAGGCCAGGCGGCCCTTCAAGTCGTCGAACGGCACCATGACATGTTCCTGGTATGCCGGGCGATCTTTGAGGCGCGCATACCAGCCCTCGACATTGGGCAGTTCAGGCCTGTCGATCTCGAGCTCGTAGTAACGATAGAGCTGCGCCCCGACCGCGATGTCGCCCATGCTGAGCGTCTCGCCGGCGAGGAACGATCTGCCCTCGAGCTGGCGGTCGACCATGCGGAACAGGATAGCGCTGCGCGCGATGCCCTGGCGGATTGCGTTCCAGTTCCGCTGCGGCTCGGGCGTGCGGTAGAAATTCCAGAACACGCCCGCGATGAAGGCCGGCTGCAGATCGGCGGTCGTCCAGTCCATCCACATATCCGAGCGCGCGCGAACGCCGGCATCCTCGGGCCACAGCGAACCTGCGCCGTGTTTCGCCGCGAGATAGCGGACAATGGCATGGCTCTCCCACACCACGGTGCCATCGTCGTCGATCACAGGCACGCGGCGGTTGGGATTCATCGCGCCGAATTCGTCGCTGTCGAGGCCGCCGAACGGTCCGCCAGCATCGATATGCTCGTGTGTGATGCCGAGCTCGCCGACGGCCCACATCGCCTTCTGCACGTTGATGGAATTGCGCCGGCCCCAGATCTTCAGCATGGCGTCAGACGCGATTGAGCGAGCCGCCCTTGCCGAACAGCAGAGGCTTGCGGTTGTCGATGACCTTGCGGTTGACACCCATCCAGCCGATCTCGCCGGAGAAGCGTCCGTGCTCGATCTTTGGGCAGCGGTCCATGATGACGGTGAGGCCGGCGTCCTTGGCCAACGCCTCGGCCTCCTCGCTGATCACGCCCAGCTGCATCCAGATCACCTTGATACCAAGCCGGTCCTTCTCTTCGAGCGCTTCCCGCACGATGGCCGGCGCCACGTCGGGCGTGCGGAAGATGTCGACCATGTCGACCGGCGCCGGAACATCCTTCAGCGAGCCATAGACCGTCTGGCCGAGGATCTTCTTGCCCGCCATGCCTGGATTGATCGGATGCACGACATAGCCCTTGGCCAGAAGGTACATCATCGCGAAGTAGGACGGCCGCATGTCGTTGCCGCTCGCCCCTACCATCGCAATGACCTTGGTGGATCTGAGGATGCTCTTGATCAGGCTGTCAGGGTATTGCGGCAGTGTTGTTACTCCGGCCACTTCGGCTCGCGCTTTTCGACGAAGGCGTCGATGCCTTCTTCCGCTTCCGCCGCGAGCATGTTCTCGGTCATCACGCGACTGGCGTAGTCATAGGCATCGGAGAGGCCCATCTCAAGCTGCTTGTAGAAAGCTTCCTTGCCGATCCGAAGCGTGCCGTGCGGCTTGGTCGCGATCAGCCGGGCAAGCTTCATCGTCTCGTCCACCAGCGCCTCGGGCGCCGCGATCCGGTTGATAAGGCCGATGCGGTGCGCGTCTTCGGCCGACACCATCTCGCCGGTCAGCAGCATCTCCATCGCATGCTTGCGGCTCACATTGCGCGACAGGGCCACCATCGGGGTCGAGCAGAAGAGCCCGATATTGACGCCCGGCGTCGCAAACCGGGCGGTCGAGGCGGCAACGGCGAGGTCGCAGCTTGCCACCAGCTGGCAGCCTGCCGCGGTGGCGATGCCCTGGATCTGCGCGATCACCGGTTTGGGGTGGCGCACGATCGTCTGCATCAGCTTCGAGCACTGCGTGAAGAGGGCAGCGAACGCCGCCTGTCCCTTGTCCGCGCTTTTGCGCTGCGCCGTCATCTCCTTGAGGTCGTGGCCGGAGGAAAACGCCGGTCCCTCGGCGCCCAGCACGATGACTCGCACACGCCTATCGGCAGCGGCCTCGTCGAGGGCGGCCTGCAGCGCCGCCATCAGGCCTACGCTGAGGGCGTTGCGGGCACCGGCGCGGTTCAAGGTCAGGCGCAGCACATTGCCGTCGGCGGCGGCGAGGACGAGAGGTTCGGAAGCCGGCGCGTTCATCGTTAGTCTCCACCAAACCAGGTGAACTTCACCTGCTTGATTGTCTTGCTGCCGACTGTCACGTCGCCGGTCAGCACGGTCGTATCCAGGCTGCCGCCGTTCTGCGCCGCCTTGATCGCTGCGCGATCGAGGGTTCCCGTGAAACTCACGGCTCCGAGCTCGCGATGGTTGCCGGCGAAGGCGATGGTGGAACCTGCGATACGATAAGCCGACGGCAGCACCCGCGGCGCGTTGGCATAGTACTCGCCCATCTCGCCCTGTTTCTTCTGGCTCGACGTATCGTCGAATTCCAGCATCAGCGGCGCATAGGTCTTCACGTCGTTCTTGCCGCTCTCGTATTTCTTGAAGTCGGCAGGTTCACCAAGCGAAATGTTCCGCAGCACATATTTTCCAAAGCGAACGTTTTCGGCCGGAGGCATGTAATAGCCGAACAGGTTCTGCGACTTGTCGCTCGCATATCCTTTGAGCGTCGGAGATCCGTGCTGTCCTGCAGGAACTCCATAGGCGAGCGCCGCCGTCGCAACGACAAGGCCCAAAACGATGAGTCGGCGGCGAAAAACCATGTGGTGAATCTATAGATGTTCTCTCGGCCGGGAAACCGGAACGATGGCGGCCACCCCTGCGTTAGCTTTGCGAGTTTCACCAAGGAGTTAGCTCATGCCTACCGCAACCGGCCACACGCGGGCCATTCTCGCGTCGAAGGTGAAGGGAACCGCCGTCTACAATTCCACCGGCGACAAGATCGGACATGTCGAGGACGTCGTGCTCGACAAGAAATCGGACAGCATCATGTTCGCGGCACTCGGCTTCGGTGGCGTGCTCGGCATGGGAGAGAAATATGCTCCGGTGCCATGGTCGCTGCTCGACTACAGCCCGGACAAGGGCGGCTATGTCGTGCCGATGTCCGAGGACATCATCAAAAAGGCGCCGGCTTACAGCCTCTCCGACCTGACGAAGAGCGACGGCGCGTTTGGCGACATCCGCGAGCAGTCCTACAGCTACTACAACGTGCCGAAGGACTGGTAAGCCGGAAAATTCGGTTCGACGGAAACACGCCCGGCCGGCCCCGGTCTGGGCGTGTTTTCTTGTCAGTGATGCGGTATTATAATACCGCTCTTAAAAAACAGGCGGTTTTTCGGCATATTTCGTACGTTTCGCTTGACCGGCAGGAGCGGGGCCCGTATAGGCGCGCCTTCCAATCGTCTCCCTTTCCGGAGTTCTTGCATGAAAACCTACTCGGCCAAGCCGACCGAGATCGAGAAGAAGTGGGTGCTGATCGACGCCGAAGGTCTCGTCGTCGGCCGCCTCGCTTCCCTGGTGGCGCTGCGGTTGCGCGGCAAGCACAAGCCCACCTTCACCCCGCACATGGATTGCGGCGACAACGTCATCATCATCAACGCGGCCAAGGTCGTGCTGACCGGCGATAAGCTGAAGAAGAAGGTGTACTACCACCACACTGGCTATATCGGCGGCATCAAGGAGCGCACCGCCGGGATGATCATGAACGGCAAGCATCCCGAGCGGATCGTCGAGAAGGCGGTCGAGCGCATGCTCCCGCGCGGTCCGCTGGGCCGCCGGCAGCTCTCGAACCTGCGCGTCTATCCCGGCGCCGAGCACCCGCATGAGGCGCAGCAGCCGCAGGTGGTCGACATCGCGAGCATGAATCCCAAGAACACCAACTACAAGAAATCGAAGGCGGCCTGATCATGGCGGAAGAGGTCAAGAATTTTGCCGAGCTGAAGTCCACGCTCATCAAGGCCAAGCCCCAGGTGCCGGCCGAAGAGCAGGCGCAGCAGGGCCAGAACAAGCGCGACTCCAAGGGCCGCGCCTATGCCACGGGCCGCCGCAAGGACGCGGTCGCCCGCGTCTGGGTGAAACCCGGTCTCGGTCGCATCACCGTCAACGGCAAGGATGAGAAGACCTATTTCGCCCGTCCGGTGCTGCGCATGATCCTGCGCCAGCCGCTGATCGCGGCCCAGCGTGACGGCCAGTTCGACATCGTGGTCACAGTGCGCGGCGGCGGCCTTTCCGGCCAGGCCGGCGCAGTGCGCCACGGCATCAGTCGCGCGCTTGTGGCCTACGAGCCGACGCTGCGCGCCGCGCTGAAGCCCGGCGGCTTCCTCACCCGCGACCCGCGCGCCGTCGAGCGCAAGAAGTACGGCAAGCCCAAGGCCCGCCGTTCGTTCCAGTTCTCGAAGCGCTGACATTTCGGCCTCGAACGATGCAAGACGGTCCGGAGCGATCCGGGCCGTTTTCATTTTCGGGAGATCGCCCGCGCGATGCGGCGAAGACCGAGCAGCGTGCCGGTCGCAGTGACGAGCATTACGCCGCCAAGCAGGAACAGCATCACGAGGTCCCAGAGCGGTCGCGCCAGACCCGCGAAATCGAGACGATGCAGCCCCTGGTGCAGCCAGCGATATCCGGCTGCGCCGCCATCGACCTTACCGACGAACGAACCGGTGACAGCATCGAAATAGTAGCGGGTGCTGTCCGCTCCGATGCTGCGATAGACAGGCAGACGGACCAGTTCGCCGTGATGGCTGAAATAGTAGGTATCCTCGCGGTCGAGCAGCTTTGGATCCGGGATGCCAAGTGCGCGGCCGATAGCTTGCCAATCTGCGTCCATCAGGAGCGCCGGATTGCCGGCCAGGTTCAGGCGTCTGCGTCCTCCGCCCTTGGCGGTTTCGAGAAGGTACGTTCCTCCGAGAAGGGGCACGGCCGTCAGGGCCACTACGTTCGACGGCCGTCTCGCGGCAATCCGCTCAATCGTGAACCGCAGTTCTGATGATCGCGCCGTCGTCCGTGAAAGCACGATCTGCTCCCGCTCGCTACCCTGGCCTTCAAGCCAGCCCCATGGGTTCATGGAGAGAAGCCCGCTGGCGATCCAGGTGAACGCGAACAGTCCAAAACCGAGCGCCGGCAGGTGATGCCAGGCAAGCAGCCCGCGATAACCGGTCCAATGACCATCGGGCCGCCGCACGAATTGGATAACGCCTGCGGTCAGACCTAGTACGGTAAGCACTGTGCCTGCGAGCGCGAGATAGATCACGATCTGGCTCCACAAGACTGCGTTGCGGCGCAGAGGCGTGAAATACAGCCAGTGCGGCACCGCGCCGAGGTAGTTCCAGAATCGCTCGCGCGAGCTGGTGCGCTGCACCGCCCGTCCATCGCGCCGGCTCACATAAAGCTCCGTATCGGCCTCATCGCCCAGCGCGATCCGCCAGAATGGTCGCGCGTCGTTGAAGTCTCCGGAGACAGTCCACTGATCGCGCACGACTTCATCGATAATTCGCGGATTGGAGGCGCCGAACCCGCGCGCCACCGACAAGGCTGCCTCGCGACTGATCCCATCCAAACGCTTTCCGGATCGCAGGTCGATCGTTCCGCCGCCCGATCGCAGAACGGGAGTGCTCCCCATCGCCTCGATCGTGCTGCCGGTTGCATCGATCTCGGCGGTGCCCCATGCGCAGCACTTGCTCCAATCAATGGCAGATAGCGCCTGCTCGCGTTCGCGCTCGGGGAGGGATGGATAAGGCACGTACATCATGACGATGCCGGAGAGGCACCACATGAGCATGAACAGCCCCATTGCCATGCCGAGATAGCGATGCGCGAGAAAGAGCAGGCGCACAACGCGGTGGCCGGCTGATGATTGTTCCGTCACGGATTCGTTCCCCACGCGCACTATGTGCCGATTTGGCAGGCGGATGAACCAAGTTCCCGCTTCGGCGTTCCCATGACGCCACCCCTTGAAGCGGGATCGAGAGATGACGACCACCACCAAGAAGCGTCCCTCGCGGCGCACAGCGAAGAAAACCGTGCCGCTGGCCAATTCCACGGTGCGCAAGACGGCGAAGCTCGGCGCAATCGGCGCCGGCGCATGGCTGGCCGGCCGCGCCGTCCTGTCGGTCGTGCGCGTCGTTGTCGGCACCGCGCTCGTTGCCGCCGCCGCAGCAGCGGCCGTTGCCTTTGTTCCCAAGCCCGTCCAGCGCCAGATCGCCGGCAATGTGCGCGATGCGGCACGCCTGACCCGCAACAAGGTCGTCGAACAGGCCCGTTCCTACGGCCTGGCGGGCTGAGGCGACGGTCCGAACAGGTTGTCGCCATCCGTCCCCGGTTGCAGCCACAGGTAAATCAGGACGATCAATGCAACGAATGCGGTGAGCGCCGTGAGGCGGCGCAAGCCGCTCGTGTACCAGAACAGGTTCAGGGGATTGAACGGCGCCAGCCAGAACAACAGGGCAAACACGGACATCATCGCCATCGGGGCGACGAGCAGGAAGACGAGTGCGCCGGCACGTCCGCTGTCATGCAGACGGCGCGCGCCCATCCCGGCAATCGGTGGCAGTAGCAGGAACTCGGCGAGGATTCCGGGCAATCGTGCCTGAAGGGCCCAATCGATGACCGCAACCCCGATGAACATGGCAAGTGTGCCGGCGACGAAGCATGCGAATTCGCGCCGGCCAATGCGACCGGTCAGGTCGAAGTAATGCAGGAGCAACGTGCTCGCGAATACGCGCGCCACCGTGCGCAGTTGAGGAAATTCCACGAAAGGCAATCCGGGCAAGCTACCCGGATTGAACCCGTGACACGTCGCTTCCGTTCCGGCCGAGCTCAGGCCGCGTTCGGAGAGAACTCTGCCGGTGGCGGACCGTACGTGTTCGCGTCCGGAGCGCCTGGCTGGATGTACCAGTAGATGAGCAGCACCATGGCGGCCAGGGTCGCGAGCCAGCACAGCATGGCGAGCGGCAACAGAATGATCGTGAAGGCAAACGCTACGCCGAGGACGCTCGGCACGATCGGCAGGAGGATATAGATCCCTGGCTTGCCGGTATCGTGCAACCGGCGGACACCCATGCCGAGATTCGGCAGCAGCAGGGCGAGGTTGAACAGCGACGACAGCAAGCGCGTCGTCAGGCTGCCGATGATGGCGACACCAACGGCCAGCACGACGACTACAAGTATGTAGTACCAGAATTGCGTCCGTCCGACGCGGCCATTGAAGTCGATGTAGTGGTTGGTGACGGTGTCAAGAAAGTTGGCCCAGAGCTTGTTGACGTCCATTGGAATGCCTCCCCCTCAAGTGGCAGGAATCATGGCTTTCCCCGAGCTAAGGACCGGGGGATTGACCTGTCAAGGAATCCGGCCCATTTCCCGGCTCCTGGAGTGATCGCATGCCGCCACGCGTATTCATCGATGGAGCAGCTGGAACGACGGGCCTTGAGATTCGCGAGCGTCTGGCGGGTCGTGACGATCTTTGCGTGTTTGAGTTGCCTGACGCCGAGCGCAAGAGCCCGCGCGCCCGTGCGGCGGCCCTCAACGAAGCCGATGCCGTTATCCTCTGCCTCCCGGACGAGGCGGCAAAGGAGTCGGTATCCCTGATCAGCAGCAACTCCGTCCGGGTCATCGACGCGTCGACAGCGCACCGCGTGGCGCCGGGTTGGACCTATGGCTTTGCCGAGATCGAGAAGGATCAGCGCCAGAAGATTGCCGGCGCGACCCGTGTCTCGAACCCGGGCTGCTATCCCACAGGCTTCCTGGCGCTCATCCGTCCGCTGGTGCGCGCGGGCATTGTGCCGCCCGATTTTCCGCTGACCGTCAATGCGATCTCCGGTTACTCCGGGGGTGGCAAAGCGATGATCGAGGAGTTCGAGAAGAAGGACTCTCCGGCTTTCGTCGAGACCGTCGTGCGCAGCTACGCCCTCGGACTAAGCCACAAGCATGTACCGGAAATGCAGGTGCATGCCGGCATCAAGCATCCGCCGGTCTTCGCTCCCAGCGTTGGGCGTTACTATCGCGGCATGATCGTCGAGGTCCCGCTGCAGCTCTGGGCGCTGCCGGGACAGCCGACGCTGGCCGCGCTGCACGACATGCTGGCGACCGCCTATCAGGGCGAGCCGCTGGTCACGGTAGCGCCGCTCGCCGATGCGTCCGCGATGAAGACGCTCGATGCCGAGCTGCTCAGCCTGACCAATGGCATGACGCTGTTCGTGTTCGGCAACGACAAGACACAGCAGGCGCGCCTCGTCGCCGTGCTCGACAATCTCGGCAAGGGCGCAGGCGGGGCGGCGGTACAGAATCTCAACATCATGCTGGGCCTTCCCGAAACCACTGGACTGCTCTGATGTACCGCCCCGCGTCGTTCGCGGTCGATGACAGCGCCGTTCTTCACGAGGTCATCCGGCGGCGCGTCTTTGCGACCATCGCGACCATCCGCGAGGGAAAGCTTTTGTTCGCCTACGCGCCGGTGGTACTCGATCCGGGCATGGGCGCACATGGTGGCGTGCGCTTTCATCTTGCCGTGCGCAATCCGCTTGCAGAAATGGACGACGGCACCGCGGTGGCGGTCTCGTTTCTCGCTGCCGACACTTATGTTTCACCCGATTGGTACCAGACGCTCGTGACCGTTCCGACCTGGAACTATATCGCCGTGGAAGGCGAGGGCCGCGTCCAACGGCTGTCGCACGACGACCTGCGGACTCTTCTGGTCGATTTGTCCGCCCAGGAAGAAGCCAACCTCGCGCCCAAGGAGCTCTGGCTGATCGGCAAGGTGCCCGAAGCGCGCGTCACGGCGATGCTGAACGCGATTGTCGGCTTTGCCCTCCCGTTCGATCGCCTCGAAGGCAAGTTCAAGCTCTCGCAGGACAAGAACCCCGATGACATGCGCGGCGTCATCGCGGGCCTCGAAGCGCACGGCGACACCGCGCGCCTGACGATTGCGGCCGCGATGCGCGCGTGCCTTCCGGAATAGCAATGTCGAGGTTCTGGCTCGCTGCATTTCTGTTGCTCGCCGCAACCCCGGCACAGGCCGGCGGTTACTTTCCACCGTCCGGACAATGGCGGTCCCATGCCCCGGAACACGAAGGCTTCACTCCGGCGAAGCTCAAGGCGGCAGTCGATTTTGCGATCGCGAACGAGGCACATTTTCCGCCGGAGCTGGCAAAGGTCGCAGATATCCGCGACATGCGCCTCTACGTTCCGCTCACCTTCGCCAGGGAGCCGTTCTCCGATCCGATCGGTCCATTGACACCACGCAGCCCACCGAATGGGTTGATCATCCGGCATGGCTACATCGTGGCCGAGTGGGGCGACACCCACGCGGTCGACATGACTCACTCGGTGACGAAGACATTCCTTTCGGCGGTGGCTGGCGCTGCCTTCGATCGTCACCTGATCCGTGACGTGAACGATCGCGTGATCGACAGCGTGCAGCCGACGCCGGACTTCCTGCTCGAACACAACAGGCCGATCACCTGGGACCAGATGCTGCGGCAGACCAGCGGCTGGGTCGGCACGATGTGGGGCAAACCCTGGTGGGCCGATCGCCCTGGCGCAAACCCCTATGACGAGCTGGCCGCGGGACCGCCGCCGGTGGGCAAGGAATGGAAATACTCCGACGTTCGGGTCAACGCGCTTTCCCTGGCGCTGACCTATGTCTGGAAGCGGCCCTTGCCGGAGGTCCTGCGTGAGTACGTGCTGGACCCGATCGGCGCCTCTCACACCTGGCACTGGGAGGGTTACGAGAATTCGTGGGTCACCATCGACGGCCAGCGAATCCATGCCGTCCCCGGTGGCGGCCATTGGGGCGGCGGCATGTTCATCGATGCCTACGACATGGCCCGCATGGGTTTGCTCGGTCTCAACAATGGTAGGTGGAATGAAAAGCAAATCCTGTCGCGCAACTGGATCGCGCGCAGCCGCACACCGACCGGACCCAATCCCGGCTACGGCTATATGAACTGGTTCCTCAACACCGATCGCAAGCTGTTCCCGGCGGCGCGCGAGGACGCGGTTGCCTTCCTCGGCAACGGCACCAACATGGTGTTCATCGACTACCAGCACGATCTCGTCGCCGTCGTTCGCTGGATCGACGATGCGCAGAAGGCGGAGTTCGTTCGTCTGCTCGAGGCGGCACTGGACTGAGGCTGCCCCAAATGCGGCGAACCGGCGCGTTGGGATGGTTCTGGGAAGCGCCGGCACGAATGTCGCTGTTGATCCGTCACCGCGGCTCATCCAGCCATGGTCATTGTCAGTGAGCTTTGACAATCACCTGCTGCGTATCGCTTGAACCGACGCTGTTACTGCGCCTTGACCTTCACATAGGTTCCGGGAGCGTCGCCTAGCACCTTGAGTTTGCCATCGCCGGGCTTGCGGGCAGGCACTTTCCCGCCAGATCGCTTCGACAGCCAGGCATCCCAATCCGGCCACCAGGAACCCGGGTGCTCTTTTGCACCCGACTGCCATTCCTCGATCGTCGGCGGCAGTGCGTCATTGGTCCAGTACTGGTATTTCTTGGCCGACGGCGGATTGATCACGCCGGCAATGTGCCCGCTGCCGGCCAGGATGAACCGGATCGGCCCCTTGAACAGCTTGGTCGTCTTGTAGACTGAGCGGAAGGGCGCGATGTGATCTTCCTTCGCGCTCTGCAAATAGACCGGCACCGTTACCTTGGCGGGGTCGAGCCGCACGTTGTCCAGCACCATCTGGCCCTTTGCGAAAGCGTTGTTCTTGTAGAATTCGCGCAGGTAGAACAGGTGGGTCGCCTCAGGCATCCGTGTCGTGTCGGAATTCCAGTAGAGCAGGTCGAACGGCATCGGTTCCTTGCCGAGCAGGTAGTTGCTCACCACGAACGACCAGATGAGATCGTTGGCCCGCAGCATGTTGAAGGTGGTCGCCATCTTGCCGCCCTCCAGCACGCCGCCGGCATTCTCCATCTGCTGTTTCAGCGCATCGAGCTGGGCATCATCGATGAAGATCTGCAGATCGCCCGCTTCGCTGAAATCGGCCTGTGCCGCGAAGAACGTCGCGGAGTTCACCCGCGTGTCGCCACGCGCCGCCATGTGGGCGAGGGTGGCCGAGAGCAGGGTCCCGCCGATGCAATAACCCACGACATTGGGATCGCGCACGCCGGTCGCCTCGTTCACCGCATCGAGCGCCGCAAAGATCCCCTCGCGCATGTAGTCCTCGAAGCCGCGCGCCGCCAGCGACTTGTCGGGATTGACCCACGATGCCACGAACACCGTGTAGCCCTGCGCCACCAACCAGCGAATGAGCGAGTTCTCGGGCCGCAGATCCATGATGTAGAACTTGTTGATCCATGGCGGAAAAATCAGCAGCGGACGCTCACAGACCTCGGCGGTCGACGGATCGAACTGCAGAAGCTCGATGAGCTCGTTGCGATAAACGACCTTGCCCGGCGCGGTCGCGATGTTCTCGCCGATGGTGAAGGCATCGGCTGACTGCCGGATGGAGAGCTGGCCATGGCCGCGTTCGATGTCCTCCAGCAGGTTGTCGAGGCCTTTGACCAGGTTCTCGCCGTTCGACCGAAGCGTGGTGCGCAGCACTTCGGGGTTGGTCAGCACGAAGTTCGTGGGCGCGATCGCATCGGCGAATTGCTTTGTATAGAAGGCGATACGTTTGCGGTCCGACGGCTCCAGCCCCTCGACGCTGGCAACCGTGTTCTGCATCCAGTTCGCGGTGAGCAGATAGCTCTGCTTGATGAAGTCGAAGACCTGGTTTTCCTGCCAGTCCTTGTCCCGGAAACGCTTGTCGCCGGGCGCGGGCTGCACGATCGGCTCCACACTGGTATCGCCCAGCATGCGCCGCGCGCTGCGCTCCCACAGGCCCATCCAGTCGCGCCACAGTTGGAACTGGGCCTCGATGAGTGCCGCCGGATTGGCGCTCATGGCCTTCGCAAGTTCCGTGAACGCACCCGTCAGGTTGAGAGGATCGAGGGGTTCGCCGCTTCCGGCCCGCGCGCCCTGTCGCTTGGCGAAGTCGGTCAAGAGCTTTTGCGACTGCTGTCCGACCTTGACCATGTTTCGCGCGAATTCGCCGGCATCGCCGACGCGGTAGGCATTCTCGGTGGAAGGTTCCGGCGAGGGCTTTTCCTTGCCGTCCCCGGCTTTGCCGGATTTCTTGGCCATTTGTCCCATTCCTGGATGATGACAGATAACGCGCGGCGCCTTGCCGTCGCAAGGTGAACGCACCCTGTCGAGAGCTTGACCGGCGCGTGTACGCAGCCGGCACGGGTTGCGATCAATCGGCCAGCACAACCCTCTCACCGGAGTGTCGGACGGCAGCCGCGTCACCCACACTTTCTTCGCTCAGCCCTTGATTCTGTTCGCACTTTCACTTGGAACGCGCGCCTTGGACATGTATACGGACTCGCGAGTTCGGCCTGCGCGCCGATGGGTCTGGCGCGCGCTGACGGAGGGTTTCATGTCGTTTGGGATTGCACCGAAGACGCTGTTGCGCGTGGCCGCTGTGGCGATGATCGCGTCCGCCTCGGGCGGATGCTCCAGCATTCCGGGATGGCTCAATCCCTTTGGCGACGATGAGACCACGACGGCTTCGGACGATGCGACCCCACCGCCCGCGCAGACAGCCGATGCAGGCACCACTCCCGATCTCGCTGAAGTGCCGGATCGTCCGGCCGCTACTGCCACGCCGGATTCCCAGCAACAGGTTGTCGCCTCGCTCTCGGCCGATCGCAGCCGGGCGAAATACAGCGCCGACACACTCCGCGGCGACACCACGACTGCGGCCGCCCCACCGGCAGCGCCGAGTCCGACCGACACGACCGACACGTCGATGGCAAGCGACACTACGCAGGCTGAACCGCCTCCAGCCGATGCCACGCCGACCCCTGCTGCCGACACAACCACCGCGGATGCGACGACCAGCACGGCGGACACTGTGCCGACGCCTGTTCCGGATACATCTGCAACGTCCGAGACGAGGACCGCGGGTGCGCTCCCTGCCGTGCCGGCTTCGAGCGCGGCTGCAGCGCCGAGCAGCATGCCCGCTGTCACGTCCTCAGCGCCGATCTCCAGCGGTGCGCCCGCCGTGCCCGCGACTGCTTCTGCTCCCACCTATTCCTACTCCGCCAGTCCGGTCAGTTCGGGACAGCCTGCGGTTCCGCAGAGCAGCTCCGCGATGGCTGCGGTAGCGTCTTCGCGTCCCATGAGCGACGCGCAACTCGGGTTTCAGCAGTCCTCGGCGCCGCCTCTCGATGCCTCGGTCGCCCAGTTTGTGTCACCTGCAATCATGAACCGCTATCGCCAGACTGCCGGTGGCGGCAGCGTTGCCGTGGCCAGCGCAGCCGTCCCCACATCGGCATCGCGCCGCAGCCGCTCTGCCGCGATGGGCGGCCCGGAGCAGATGACCGGCTCGGTTGTTGCCAATCTTGATCCGCTTTCCGATCCGCCTGCGGCGTCCTCGCCCTCGGTCTATGCGAGCTCCAACGGCTTGCCGGCGGCTTCTGTGGTCTTTTTTCCCGGCGACACCACCGTGCTGAATGCTTCGGCGCGCGCGCAGGTGCGTGCCGCGGTCGATGCTTATCGGGCCCAGGGCGGCAATGGGTTCATCAAGGTGGTCGGCCATGCCTCGAGCCGGACGGGCAACATGCCGCTCGAGCGTCATCTGGTTGTCATTTTCGAGAAGTCGCAACAGCGGGCCAACTCGGTGGCGCAGGAATTGATCCGCCAGGGCATTCCGGCGAACAAGGTCCTGGTGGAAGCGGTCGGGGATTCGCAGCCGGTTTACTACGAATCGATGCCCAAGGGCGAAGACGGCAATCGGCGCGCCGAAATCTTCCTGCAAAGCTGATCGCCGGATCGCAAGAAACGGCGCAAAGCCGTTGACCTGACGGGCAAATTGCCCTGAATGTTGCGCTGCAAAGCAGGTGCTTTGCAGCAACCACGGTCCGGCCATGCAAACCGATTTTTACCGCATCAAGCGGCTGCCGCCTTACATCTTTGAGGAAGTAAATCGCCTCAAGGCGCAGGCGCGGGCGCGCGGTGAGGACATCATCGATTTCGGTATGGGCAACCCGGACATGCCGACCCCGCAGCATATCGTCGACAAGCTGATCGAGACGGCCCGCGATCCACGCTCCAACCGTTATTCCGCGTCGCGCGGCATCAAGGGCCTGCGCAAGGCTTACACCGGTTACTATAAACGCCGCTTCGGCGTGACGCTCGACGCCGACACCGAAGTCATCGCGGCCTTGGGTTCGAAGGAAGGCTTCGCCAATCTGGCGCAGGCCATTACGGCGCCAGGCGATGTTGTCCTGGTTCCCAACCCCGCCTATCCGATCCACGCTTTCGGATTCATCCTGGCCGGTGCCGCGATCCGGCATGTGCCGGCGACATCGCCTGAAGAGTATCTGAGCCGCCTCAGCCTTGCGGCGCGTCACTCCGTGCCATCGCCCGTTGCGCTGGTCGTGAACTACCCGTCGAACCCGACGGCCCAGACGGTGGGCCTCGACTTCTACAAGGAGGTGGTTGCCTTCGCGAAGAAGCACGAGATCTGGGTGCTGTCCGATCTCGCCTATGCCGATATCTACTTCGACGACGCCAATCCGCCACCCTCGATCCTGCAGGTCGATGGCGCTAAGGACATTGCGATCGAATTCCAGTCGCTGTCCAAGACCTATGCGATGCCGGGGTGGCGCATGGGCTTCGCCGCCGGCAACCGCCATCTCATTGCCGCCCTTGGCCGCATCAAGTCCTATCTCGACTACGGTGCCTACACGCCCATCCAGGTCGCTGCTGCGGCGGCGCTCAACGGCCCGCAGGACTGCGCTGCAGAGATCCGTGCGATCTACAAATCGCGTCGCGACGTGCTCGTGGAGTCCATGCGCCGTGCCGGCTGGGACATCCCTTCGCCGCCGGCTTCCATGTTTGCTTGGGCGCCCGTCCCGGAGTCCTATCGTCAGCGCGGTTCGATGGAGTTCGCCAAGCAGCTCCTGATCCATGCCAAGGTGGCTGTTTCTCCGGGTATCGGCTTTGGCGAATATGGCGAAGGTTACGTGCGCGTTGCACTCGTCGAGAACGAGCATCGCATCCGGCAGGCTGCGCGCAATGTGAAGAAGTTCCTCTCGCTCCGCGTCAATGAGCCGGCGGAGCTGGAAAGCGCGAAATGAAGCCATCTCTGAAGATCGCGATCGCCGGTCTGGGCACGGTCGGCGGTGGCGTGCTGAAGGTATTTCACCAGCGCGGCAATGAACTATCCGAGCGCGCGGGTAGAGGGCTCAAGATCGTCGGGATCTCCGCGCGCAACAAGGGCAAGGCGCGAGCCGCCGACATCACCAATATTCCATGGGCGGACGATGCCATAGCCCTGGCCACCGGCGCGGCCGATGTCGTGGTCGAGGTGATCGGCGGCGAGGAGGGGATTGCGCGCACTGTGGTCGAGACCGCGCTGCGCAACGGCAAGCATGTGGTGACGGCCAACAAGGCGCTGCTCGCGGTGCATGGCGCCCAGCTTGCCGCGCTCGCCGAGGAAAACAACGTTTCGCTGCGTTTCGAGGCCGCCGCGGCAGGCGGCATACCGATCGTCAAGGCGCTGCGCGAAAGTCTGATCGCCCATGGCGTCGATGCGGTGCGCGGCATCCTGAACGGCACCTGCAACTATATCCTCACCCAGATGGAGAAGACCGGGCGGACATTCGCCGACGTGCTCGCCGAAGCGCAGAAGCTTGGCTATGCCGAGGCCGATCCGACGCTCGACGTAGGCGGCGGCGACACTGCGCACAAGCTCGCCATTCTCTCCAGTCTTGCCTTTGGCATCGCGCCGGACCTGCGTCACATGACGGTCGAAGGCATTCAGCACATCACGACCGACGATATCGGTTTTGCGCGCGAGTTCGGCTTCCGCATCAAGTTGCTCGGTGTTGCACGCCGTACCGACCAGGGTATCGACCAGCGTGTGGGTGCCGCGATGGTGCGCGCCGGCACGCCGCTTGCCGATGTCGAAGGCGCCTTCAACGCCGTCGTGGTGAATGCCGGCGATGCCGGCCCGTTCTTCTTCGAGGGACGCGGCGCCGGCGACGCCCCGACAGCCTCGGCAATAACCGCCGACATCATCGACATCGCGCGGGGACCCACGGGTGCCGCATTCGGCCGACCCGCCGGCGCCCTGGCCCAGCTGAAACCCGCCCCGGCGGAGGCGCGCCGGTCCGCCTTCTACCTGCGCTTCGATGTCCTCGATGTTCCCGGCGTGCTGGGCGAGATCGCCACGCGACTGGCCGAATCCGGCGTCTCGATCGGCAGCATGATCCAGCGCGGTCGCGCGCCCGACCAGACTGTCGCTATTGTCATGATGACCCATGAAACCTCGGCGCCATCTGTGGCGCGTGCCTTGAAGGTGATAGCGGCCTCGGACAAGGTGTCCGCGCCGCCCTGCATGATTCCCATGGAAGCCGGCTGACCCTCCAAGACCGGCAAAATCAGGAGAGCAAATGTCCAGCAAGATTCTCGACCGCGCCTTCGCCCTCGAGGCGGTCCGCGTGACCGAGGCCGCCGCGATTGCGGCGGCTCGCCAGATCGGACGCGGCGACGAACATGCCGCCGACCATGCCGCCGTCGAGGCAATGCGGACGGCGTTCAACTTCCTGCCGATCTCTGGAACCGTGGTGATCGGCGAGGGCGAGCGCGACGAAGCCCCGATGCTCTACATCGGCGAGAAGGTCGGATCCGGCGGGGTCGCCGTCGACATCGCGCTCGATCCGCTCGAGGGCACGACACTCACCGCCAAGGCCCTGCCCAATGCGCTCGCCGTCATGGCGATTGCCGAGACCGGCACGCTGCTCAACGCGCCCGATACCTACATGGACAAGATCGCCATTGGCGGCGGCTACAAGGAAGGCACCATCGACCTCGACGCGTCGCCGGCCGACAACATTGTCAGCCTGGCAAAGGCCAAAGGCGTGAAACCGAGCGAGATCCGGGCGCTGGTCCTCGATCGGCCGCGCCATTCGCACATCATCGAAGGTATTCGCAGCACCGGCGCCGCCGTACAGCTCATCACCGACGGCGATGTCGCCGGTGTGATTGCGACCACCGATCCGGAGACCGGCGTCGACATCTACATGGGGCAGGGTGGTGCGCCCGAAGGCGTCCTCGCCGCAGCCGCGCTGCGCTGCGTTGGTGGCCAGATCCAGACCCGTCTCGTCTTCAAGAAGGATGAGGAACGGGCCCGCGCGAGCCGGCTCGGCATCACCGATTTCAATCGCAAATACTCGCTGATGGATCTTGCATCCGGCGATGTGATCTTCGCGGCAACCGGCGTGACCGATGGGTCGATGCTGCAGGGCGTGCATGTCGGCCGCGAGCACATCATGACCGAGAGCATCGTAATGCGCTCTGCCACCGGCACGGTTCGCTGGATCAAGGCGCGGCACCAGAAATCGCGACACATGTGAGCGCGGCGGCCCTGACAGCTCCGGCGGAAGCGGCATTCGGCGTCACGCGATCCTTTTCCGGCCGTCGCTGGCGCCTTAATCACGCAGACAATGATCTTGTGCGTTCGCTTGTCCTGGCGGGGAATATCTCCGAGCCACTGGCGCATGTTCTCGCGCTGCGTGGCACGACAGTCGAAACGCTGGCCGACACGCTCAATCCGACCCTGAAGCGCCTCTTGCCTGAGCCACTGCGGCTCAGGGAGATGGACAAGGCCGTCGCACGAGCGCAAGCAGCAATCGAGAGCGGCGAGAGCCTTGCCGTGTTCGGCGACTACGACGTCGACGGCTCGGCCTCGGCCGCAATCCTTTGCGACTTTCTCACCGCGATCGGACGGCCCCCGCGTCTCTACATCCCCGATCGCCTGACCGAGGGTTATGGCCCGAACATCGCCGCGCTACTGAAGTTGAAGGCCGAGGGGGCAGGGCTGGTCATCACGGTCGATTGCGGGACAGGGGCTCCCGGACCGCTGGCCGCCGCGGCCGACGCCGGTCTCGATGTGATCGTTCTGGATCATCACGCCTCGGAAACACGCCCTCCTTGCGTTGCCCACGTCAATCCGCACCAACCAGGCGACACTTCGGATCTCGGCTATCTCTGCGCCGCCGGCGTGACGTTCCTCTTTGCCGTTGCCCTGAATCGCACCCTGCGCGACAGCGGATGGTACGAGCGCAACAGCATCAAGGCGCCGGATCTGCGCGAGGAGGCGGATCTCGTCGGTCTGGCCACCTATTGCGATGTCGTGCCGCTCATTGGCGTCAATCGCGCCTTTGTGCGTGGCGGCCTCTCCGTCACGGGAAACCGTGCGGGCCTGGCCGCCCTCGCGAACATTGCGAAGATCTCGCCGCCGTTCACGTCGTATCACTACGGCTTCATGCTTGGTCCGCGCATCAACGCCGGCGGTCGCGTCGGCCGGTCGAGCCTCGGTGTCGAGTTGCTGACCGCGAAGGACCCAAAACAGGCCGAAGAGCTCGCAGCAATTCTCGACCTGCACAACAACGAGCGTCAGGCGCTCGAGAAGCTGATCCTGGAGGAGGCGATTGCGGGTACCGCAGCTCAGGCCAATGCGCCCTTCATTCTGGCCGCGGGCGAGGGTTGGCACTCCGGCGTCGTCGGTATCGTCGCCGGAAGGCTCAAGGATCGCTATTCCAAGCCGGCCTTCGCGATGGGACTCGAGGGCGGCATGGGCCGCGGCTCTGCCCGGTCAGTTCCCGGAATCGACGTTGGCGCTGTGGTGCGGGCAGCTGTCGAGGCGGGAGTCATCGAAAGCGGCGGTGGTCATGCCATGGCGGCGGGGTTCTCCGTTCGGGCCGACGAAGTCGAACGGTTCAGCGCATTTCTTTCCGAGCAGTTCTCCAACGCCTCTGCGGCGCTGGCTGCAGCGAACGAACTCGGGCTCGATGCGATTGTCTCGCCGGCCGGCGCCACGGTCGGCCTGATCGAGGAGATGGCGAAGGCCGGCCCGTTTGGGCCGGGCAACAGCGAGCCGCTGATCGTGATCCCCGATGCCCGCGTTGCGTTTGCTGATCCGGTGGGCAAGGACCATGTTCGCCTTCAGCTCGCCGGCGCCGATGGTTCACGCCTTGCCGCGATTGCCTTCCGCGTTGCGGATCAGCCTTTGGGACATGCCTTGCTTGCGTCGCGCGGCAAGCACATCCACGCCGCGGGGCGCCTGCGCGCAGACATCTGGAATGATGAGAAACGCGTCCAGCTGCAGATCGACGATGCGGCTGCAGCGGGTGTTTGACGCCTGATGGTTGAGCACGACTCCTGAAGTCAACCTAGCCCCGGAATCGCATATCGTCGCCCCGGGCGATCATTTCGAGGGGCTTAAGATGTCACTTTCCGACCTTGCGTCGATCGGCAGTTTTGTCAGCGCCTTGGCTGTTCTGGTGTCTTTGGCCTACCTCAGCCTGCAACTGAAGCAAGCTGAGCGAAATCAGCAGGCCTCGATCCGGGCCGCCAGAGCTTCCCGCCTGATTGACCTCTTCATGGGCAGCACCGAACCGTCGGTGGCAGAGGCGGTCTTGCGAGGATTGCAGGGCTCCGATGACATCAGCGAAATCCAGGTCAGTCAGTTCGTCAATTACTGCTTGGCGCGATTGTTCAATGCCGAGGACGCCTTCTATCAGCACAAGGAAGGCCTGCTGAACGACTTCTACTTTGAAGGGGTGACCAACGGACTGAAATATTCGTTTGCCCGACCTGGCATGCGCGCGGTCTACAAGCGGCAGCGAAATCTGTTTGGCGGCGAGTTCACGGAATTCGCCGACACCGTTCTGGCAGCAACGCCGGTGACGCAGAGCGAAAGCCAGGTTTCCCAGTTCAGGGCAGATGTGGCCGCTGAGAGACCGGTTGGTCGCCTGCTGGCCGTTTGATCATTGGCTGCTCCCGCCAGGTCGGTTCGTCCGGCAGGTGAACCAATGACAGCCTTCGTCGGGATGGGTGACAGGGCGCGTTTACTCGGCCACGTCATAGTAGTCGGGGAAGACATCCCGGGTCGCTTTGATTTCCGGCAGGATATAAACAATGCCCCTCGTGCTCTTGAATGTGGAGAGCACAGTCCGTTCGAAGAAATCGACGGGAACATTGATGCAGCCGAAGGTGATGCGGTTATCGAGCGATGTCGGCGATGCCAGACGCTGCAGGCGATGGTCTTTCGGTCGTCCGGTTATGACCCGATGCAGGGCGACGTTAAGGTCATAACTCACCCAAAGTGTGTTGTTTTGCTTGCCCGACTGATAACCAAGATAGGCCATGAAGCGGCCTGCCGGAGTTGTGCGGTCCCTGGGCGGTATGGCTGACAGGGGTTTGTCCCCGATCCCGGGGGCGGAATCATCGCCAACAGCCAGACCAAGAAGCGCTGGGGCCTTGCCAAGGATCCCTCCCTGGCGATCGAAGACAAAGACTTCGGCGTCCTTCTTGTCGACAATTACAAATGGCAACCTGCCATTATCCGCCGAAGCAATAACCCAGTCCGCCATTCGTCGCACGTCGATGGATTCGGATTGCTCTTGCGGGGGTTGCTGCGCTTCGGCTTGAGCGCAGGCAAGCGTGGCAATCACCATGCCTGAAATGAGTTCTTTGATCATAGCCACAATCTGTCGTGACCGTAGGTGAGGCCGCGCCTTAGCGGTGCGTCTCGCGGTTTGCTATTGCACAGGTGCGGCTGGTTCAGCCGCACCGGACAAGTGTTCAAGAATGGTGAAATGCGGCAATTGGACCAACGACCAATGGTTGAAGGCCTCAAGGCAAACTTTGTTGTCCTCCTGGCTGCTCCGGGCGATCCCGGTTTAAAGCGAACCTAGTTTGCTATCTCGTGCCAATCTGTACGGTGGGATAGGATCGCCAATGCGGTGGGTATCCAGCGATACAAGTCGTTCCATGGCATCGGTCGCTACAATGTCATCCTTGGCCAAGAGTTTTAGTTTGGCGACAGCTTCCGGCGTGCCGATGTCGTGCAGAGCCCAGACGCACTTGCGCCTAAGTGCAGCGCTGTCGTTGTAGTCGAGATAAGGGAGCGGTCGCAGGGCGCGATCATAGAGGCAATCTACAGATATCGGATCGCGCAAGTCTTGTAGCGTCTCTGCCAAGTCCTCATGACCTTGGTGGTCGTCACGCTCTAGAAGCGTACAGATAACTGAGGTCAACTTGCGAGAGTGGCCGAATAGCAAAGCAGCCTTGCACCATGTCCAAACAAAGTCATAGGACATATCGCGTCGAGAGAGTTGCTCTTGCCACTCAATACAGAGGGCGTCCACATTGACGGCAAGCTCCGCGAGATACTCCGCAAGTGATTTTTCACCACGCAGGAAGCTGTCCATACGGTTTATCGGCGTCATTGACTGCATAACGTTACAGTAGCCGTTAGAGGTGGCTCCCAAAATGAGTTGTAGTGGCAGTCGCACCAAATTTCTTCAGGAAATTCAAAAGGGTGACATTGGCTTTAGCGCGCCTAGGGGAGTCAACCCCGTTGCAAGATTGAAAATGGTCCCTCCCGGGCGTGCTCGACCGTGACGGGGACTACGATGTCATCGATGTCAAAGCCGCGAAGGGGACTCTCTGAGCATCTTGCTGTGCACTCAATACGCCCCAGGGATGCAGGCGTTCGGAAGACATGAAGACAGCAACCAACGAAGCGTTGAGTTTGAGGCTCCGCAACGTCTACTGGATCGGTGGCGGCAGCGGTGCCGGCAAGTCGACGATTTCCAAACGCCTGGCGGATCAGTATGGCCTGCAACGCTACGACACGGACGAAACTATCCGTGAACACGGTCGCCGAACGCCACCTGCCGAGCGTCCGTTTGCAACGGCGTTTGATGAGATGAGCATGGACGAGCGATGGTTGAATCGATCGCCGCAAACCATGCTCGAGACCTTTCACTTCTATCGGGGAGAGTGCTTCGAGCGGATTGTCGACGATCTTCTCGAGATTCCGGCCGACAGGCGTATCGTCGTCGAGGGTTTCCGGTTGCTCCCCCAGCTGGTGAAACCCTTGCTCCACACGATAGAGCAAGGCGTTTGGCTCATTCCGACACCGGAATTCCGCCGTGCGGCATTCGAGAGCCGGAACGGCCTCTGGAACATCGCGGGAAAAACCAGCGATCCTGAACGCGCCTTGGCAAACCTGCTCGCACGCGACGGGCTTTTCAGCGATCGCCTGAGAGAGCAGACCAGAAGTGCGGGTCTCCCGGCTATCGAGGTCGATACGACCATGACCGAGGACGCTCTCTTCGATCAGATTGCCAGGCAGTTCGCTCTTTAGCCAAACGGGCCCGGTTGTATACGCCCCAAGCCGGATCGTTTGAGATGGCGCGCCCTAGGGGAGTCGAACCCCTCTTGCAAGATTGAAAATCTTGAGTCCTAACCGATAGACGAAGGGCGCGTCCGGTCCCGGAGCGGACCGCGCGTCCGATCGGGAGGCCGGGCTATAAAGGCCCCAAAACGGCTTTGCAACCCTTCCCGGAATCGGTCACAGCCAGTGCTCCAAGCGCGGGATAAGGCCTTTGTCCGCCTCCCAATTCCGCGGTTCCTGTGCCAGATTCGCGGCAGACGTGGCGGAGAACACCATGAAGGCTGGCATCCCATCGATGCTGATCGCAACATTTGTCCTGGCGGCGTCTCCGGCGCTGGCCGGCCACGCCCGCCCGGGCCTCTGGACTTCGACCGTCGCCATCGACCTCGGCGGCCAGGATCCGCAGATGTCGGCCGACCAGGCGGCGCGAATGAACTCCATGGGGATCAAGATGCCCGGCAAGGCGCAGCCGATCGTCTCCAAGATGTGTTTGACGCCGGCCGACGCCGCGGCGGACACGCCGCCCAAACGCACCGGCTGCACCTACCAGAACATCCGCTGGAACGGCATGAGCGCGACGGGCGAGTATGTCTGCAAGGGCCTGATGAACGGCTCGGGAAAGTTCAGTGTCACCTATCAAAGCGACAAGCACTACGAGGGGACGACGACTTTCGTAGGCGCGCCCATCCAGGGCAAGTCGGCGCACGCCTTCACCCGATTCACCGGAGACTGGGTGTCGGACGATTGCGGCACCGTGAAGCCCGTTCCCTGAAACCCGTGGAGAGTCCATGAAATCGATTGCGAAGGTTGTTCTGGTTGTCGCTACCGCATCTCTGCTCGGCACCGCTGCCGATGCCGCACGCTGGGGCCGCCCCGGATTGTGGGCGATGTCGACGACCATGCAGATGGCGATGGGCGGCATGCCGGCGATAACCGCCGCCCAGATGGCCCAGATGAAGAAGATGGGTATGAAAGTCCCCGCCATGGGCGGACAGAGCATCGACTCCAAGATGTGCGTCACGCCGCAGGACGCAGAAAATTTCGGAGCGCATCGCTACACGGCCAATGATGCCGGTTGCAACCAGGCCTCGGTTGTCCGCAAGGCCAACCACATCATCGCCACCGTCGTTTGCGATGGCCGCATGAAGGGGCGGGGCACGGCAGACGTCACGCTGACTGATGACGCGCACTATTCCAGCATCTTCAGCTTCAAGGGTGTGAGCCATGGCCGCCCCGTCGACATGAAAGTCAGCACGGCTGCGCATTGGCTTGGCGCCGATTGCGGCAAGGTCAAGCCGTTCGTCATGCCTCAACGGCACGGATGACGGCCGGACACGAACAACTCGCCGATATGCTGCGTCGCGCGCGGCGTGCCGTCGTGTTCACCGGCGCGGGGATCTCGACGGAGTCCGGCATTCCGGACTTTCGTTCTCCCGGAAGCGGCATCTGGACCAAGATGGCGCCGATCGACTTTCGCGATTTTGTTTCCTCTGCCGAGTTACGACGCGAAGCATGGCGGCGGCGTTTCGCCATGGAAGGGTCCTGGTCCGACGCAAAACCGAACGACGGCCACGTTGCCGTCGCGTATCTCGCCAATGACGGCAAGGTAAGCCACGTCATAACCCAGAACGTCGACAACCTTCACCAGGAGTCAGGTATTGCGGCCGACAGGGTGATCGAACTGCACGGCAACACGCGCTACGCGAAATGTCTCGACTGTGACGAACGGATGGAGATCGCCGATATCCGCAAGCACTTTGCGGAAAAGGGCGATCCGCCGGATTGCCCGGCATGCGGCGGCATCGTCAAGACCGCGACGATTTCGTTCGGACAGGCGATGCCGGAGCTTGAAATGGCCCGGGCGCAGGACGCGACAATGGCCTGTGATCTCTTCCTAGTGCTTGGATCATCGCTTGTCGTCTATCCGGCCGCTGCGTTCCCGCTGATGGCCAAGCGGAACGGCGCGCAACTCGTGATCGTGAACCGTGAGGAAACCGAGCAGGATCCCTATGCCGATCTCGTCCTGCATAACGAGATTGGCCCTACTATGCGTGCGGCTGTTAACGCCTTGTAGCCCAATTGCCGCCTAGCTTTCGCGCGCTAGTATGCCTATGAGATTCGACAGAATTTGCCCCTGGGAGCAGCCTTTGGTTCGCCTCGACGAAGAAGACGACAAGCCCGATGACTCAAAGACCGGCGAGGCTCCAATCACGCCCGTTGCGAAGGCCCTCTACAAGTCGCGCACGGTCCTGATTTTCGGCGAAGTCGACATGCGCATGGCGGAGCGCGTCACGGCGCAGCTGCTCGCGCTTGCTTCCGAAGGCGACGGCGACATCCGCGTGATTGTCAATTCGCCCGGCGGCCACGTCGAGTCCGGCGACACCATTCACGACATGATCCGCTTTGTCGGTGCCCGGGTGAAGATGATCGGCACCGGCTGGGTGGCCAGTGCCGGTGCTCATATCTATCTCGGCGCCCGCAAGGAAAACCGCTTCTGCCTGCCGCAGACCCGCTTCCTGCTGCACCAGCCTCTCGGCGGCGTGCGCGGACAGGTCTCCGATATCTCGATCGAGGCGCAGGAAATCATCAAGATGCGCGAGCGCCTCAACAAGGTGATTGCAAGGGAAACCGGACAGACCTACGAAAAGGTCGTCGAGGACACCGAGCGCAATTTCTGGATGGGTGCGGAAGCCGCCAAGGCCTACGGCATCGTCGCCAGGATCATCGAGAGCGAGAAGGACATTTGACGATGGCCGCGCCGTGGTGGCGTGGTGCGGTCGTTTATCAGGTCTATATCCGCAGCTTTTGCGACAGCAACGGTGACGGGCAGGGCGATTTTCGCGGCCTGATCTCGAAGCTCGACTACATCGCCGCTTTGGGGGTCGATGCGATCTGGCTCTCGCCGGTGCATCCCTCCCCGGACCGCGACTGGGGTTATGACGTCGCCGACTACGACAACGTCCATCCCGACTACGGGACGCTGGCAGACTTCGACACGCTGCTCGCCGAGGCGCACAAGCGCGGGCTCAAGATCCTCCTGGACGAAGTGCTGTGCCACACATCCGATGAGCATGCCTGGTTCGCCGAGAGCCAGCAGCCGGGGAGTCCGAAATCCGACTGGTATGTCTGGGCCGAGCCGCATCTCGACGGCACGCCGCCCAACAACTGGCTCGCCGTGTTCGGAGGACCGGCATGGGCCTACAAGCCGACACGGCGGCAGTACTACCACCACAAATTCCTGCGCCAGCAGCCCAAGCTGAACTGGCACGCGCCGGCGGCGAAGGCTGCCGCGCTCAAGGTGCTCGATGACTGGTTGCGGCGCGGGGTCGACGGCTTTCGTCTCGATGTCGCCAACGCCTATCTCCACGACGAGCAGTTGCGCGACAATCCGGCGATCCCGCTTGTCGAGCGTACCAGTGCGATTTGGGCCCACGTGCCCAATTTCCAGCGCCACATCCACGACAGCAATCTGGTCGAGAACCGAGCCGAGCTCGACGTGATCCGGCGAACCGTTGATGCCCATTCTGATCGCTTCGTTTTCGGCGAGTTCTCCGAAGAGTTCGAACGCAGCGGGGCCTATCTCGCACCGGATGAGGGACTGCACGCGGGCTACACATTCGCGATGCTGGTCGCCAACAAGCTTGGACCTGCGTTCATGCGCCGGCATCTTGCCGAACTGGCGCAATACCCCGCGCACTGGCCGTGCATGTCGTTTTCGAACCATGACGTGCCGCGCGCGGTCACGCGCTTCGGCGGCGGCGACACCGGCAATCCTGCCCTCGCCAAGCTGATGCTCGCGCTGCTTTTTGCGCTTCGCGGCACAGTGCTTATGTTCCAGGGCGAAGAGCTGGGGCTTCCCGATACCGATCTCACCCGCGATCAGCTTCGCGATCCTGTCGGGGATCTCTACTACCCGGTGAACAAGGGGCGTGACGGCTGCCGCACGCCAATGCCGTGGGATGCGAAGTCAGCCCATCTCGGGTTCACCAGCGGCACGCCATGGCTTCCCCTGTCGCCGGTACACAAGGCTCTCGCGGTTTCGCAGCAGGAGGTTGATGCGGGTTCGACGCTCAATTATGCCCGTCGTTTCCTCGCGGCGCGCCGCACGAGTGCAGCTCTGCGGCTTGGAGACATCACGGTATTGAACAGCGCCGATCCGGTCCTCGCCTTTGTCCGCAGGGAAGGGGCCGAGGCGGTCCTGTGCGTGTTCAACATGAGTGGTGCTGAGGGAGGTTTTCAGCACCCCGCCTTGCAGCAGTCACAACCCTGGGACATTGGCTCCGGTCAGGTCGCCCTTTCGGGCAACGCGCTCACGCTAGGACCGTTTGCCGCCTGGTTTGCCCGCCTCTGACGTCTCGAGCGCATCGAGGACGGCATCGATAGGCAGCAGGACGCAGCGGTGTCGTGCTGTGTGTTCGCTAACGCCGTCGAACGCGGAATAGGCCTCGAACGGTTCTGCCGGGGCCGGTGCCCCGCTCAGCATGGCGGCCACATTGGCTCGCAACGTTCTGACGTCGGTTTTATCCCGCCCGCGCAAGGTGCTGCCGAGAATGGCCGCCGAAGCCTGGGAGAGGACGCAAGCCCGTGTCTGATGCGCCAGCGCCTCGATGTGTCCGTCGACCAGTGCGAGTTCCACCGTTACCCGATCGCCGCAGCTGGGATTGAAGGCGGAACCGGATGCATCTGGATGGGCGAGCCGGCCGGCTCCATGCGCATCGGCGGCGAGACGCAGGATTTCCCGCCGGTAGAGCGGATCGCTCATAACGGCATGCCGCGGGCAACCGCTTCCAGAGCGTCGGGCGTGTCGATGTCGGTAAGGGGCGCGTCATCCTCGGCCTCGATTTCGCACACCAGCTCGGGGTAGGTCCCCATCAGGGATTTGGCCCCCACGTCGCCCTCGAGGGACATGATCTCGGGGAAGAAGCGGCGCGCCCACAAGACAGGATTGCCACGGCGGCCGTTGCGGGTTGCGACACAAATCGCCCGATTTTCCTCCAGATCGAAGGCGGCGATCAATTTGTCGATCAGCCCGGCCGGCACCGTCGGCATGTCGCCGAGCAAAACCATCGCGCCATCACAGTCATCCGGGAGCGCCATCAGACCCTGCTTCAAGGACGTGCTTAAACCTTTTGAAAATTCTGGATTATTCGCAAAGCTCAGCGGCAAGTCCGCGACCCCGGATTTCACCAGGGGCGCCTCGTTACCGGTGACAACAACAATCGGAGAGAGGCTGCTTGCCACCGCAGCTTCGGCGACATGTCTGACAAGTGGCTTTCCCTTCAGAGGGTGCACCAGCTTGTTCAGTCCCATCCGGCTGGACAGGCCGGCGGCCAGGATGATGCCGCCGATCCTGGGGGCTCTCGGGATCAATGCAGGACGCTCGTCACGTGGCTGAGGCCGGGTTGGTATCTCGGTCAGCAGGCCGCCAACGCCCATCCTGGCGAGGTCCGACCGGGTAACCGGCAATCCAGCCGCCAGCCGCCAGAGGACGAAGTCAAAGCCATTCAGCTTCGGCGAGCGGGCGCATCCCGGCAGTCCGACGACGGGCGTGCCGTCGAGTTCCCCAAGCAGGAGCAGGTTGCCAGGATCTACCGGCATCCCGAAATGGACGATACGGCCGCCGGCCCTTTCGATGGCTGCAGGGATAACGTCGCGTCGGTCGGTGATGGCACTCGCGCCGAAAACCAGGATCGGGTCGGCGCCCTTCGCCTTAATGATTGCCTCGGCCACCGCTTCGGTGTTGTGCGCGACGCGCTGCTCCACCGCGACCTCGGAACCCAACGACCGCAGTCGCTCCGCGATGGCCGAACGGGTCTTGTCGAGCAGCGAGGATTTCATCCCGGGCAGCATCGTCGAGATCAGGGCGGCCCGCAGGGGACGAAACGGAAGCACCCTCAGGGGCGCGCTCGTCAAAAGCCGTTCTGCTTGCTCGACTGCCGAGCGAGGTGCGGCAAACGGAATGATCTTGACCGTCGCAACCATCTGGCGCGGTGCGACGCGGGCGAAGGGTGCGATGGTCGCCAGGGTGATTGCTTCGTCGATGGCGTTGATCTGACCAACCAGCTGTGAATCGATAACGGCAAGGCCGGACTCGGTGGCATGGATGTTGGCGCGGCCCGTGAAGGCGGCACCGACCCGCACGGCGCCGCCTGCAACACGCGCCGCAATGCGGCGCGCCGCTTCATCTTCTCCGACGTCCCCAACGTCGAGACGGGCAACCACCACTTCCATGATGCCGGCACGCCGCAGGGTCGCTATGTCGTCTGCGCTCAGGACGCGACCCTTCTTGAAGAGCTTGCCGTCCGCGCGGATGCCATGCGCCAGAATGGCGCCCAAGGCCTCATCCAGGGAAAAAGCGGCGAATTGCATCGGCGCCGAGACTACGCGGCCTCGCCGCCGCGCGGCAAACGCAGGCGGGCTCTGAGGCCGCCCTCGCTGCGGTTCTCCAGCACCACGTTGCCGCCATGGCCTTCGGCGATAGCCTTTACCAGCGTCAGCCCGAGCCCGGTGCCGCCCGTCTCGAGGTTCCGCGATGCCTCCAGGCGAACGAACGGCTCGAACACCCGGGCCCGGTCGGCATCCGGAATACCCGGACCATCGTCGTCAACGACAATCTCGAAGGCATCGGCCGTCTGCTCGAGCCGGACATGGGCGCGCTGACCGTAGGTTGCGGCATTCTCGATGAGGTTACGCACCGCGCGGCGAATTTCGTTCGGGCGGCAGAAGAACGGGGCGGCGGGATGGGCTTGCCACGCCACCGGTGTGCCGAGGTCCTCCAGATCGGCGCAGACGCTTTCGAGCAGCGCCGAGAGGTCGACATTGCGCTTCTGCTCGCCGCTCGCGCCGCGCGCGAAGGAGAGCACCGCCTCGGTCAATTCCTGCAGCTCCTGCAGGTTCTTCTGCAACCGCTCGCGCAGCTCCGCATCCTCGATGAACTCGGTGGAGATCCGCATTGCAGTGATAGGGGTTCGCAGGTCATGACCCACTGCTGACAGCAGATGGCGCTGGCTGGCGAGGGTGCGCGAGACCTGGTCGGTCATGGCGTTGAAAGCCGCTGCGGCCCGGCGCACGTCCTCCGGGCCTTCCTCGGCCACATGCTTCGCGGCACCGCCGCGCGCCGCCTCCGAAGCGGAGGCAGCAAGTTCGGAGAGCGGCCGCGCCACGCGGCGCGCCACAAAAGCGGCCGCCGCCGATGTGACGATAATGGCGGCAAAACCACCGATGAAGATCTCGATCGGCCAGGGACGTGGCGGCGGCCGGAAAAAGATGGTGGTCAGCTGCGTCCCCCTGACGACGGGCACTGTGATCTCGATGATCGATCCCATCGGCCGGCCCTCCGGGCGCGGCGGGCCGTTAGGTGGTGGCTGGTCGAAGAATTTCACGGTGATGCGCTGTTTGCCGCGGCTCGGCGGCAGCATGGCCGCGACGCGCGCCGCCAGCGCTTCCTCTTCCCGTGTCATCGGCTGAGGTCGTGCCTTGCCCCGTTCGAGGCGAAAGCGCCAGAAGCCGGACTCCATTGCGCGCAAGGCAGCGGGGCGGGCGCGGGCGGTGACGGTGCTCAGGAGTTCGGCGGACGATACCGCGCGATCGGCAATGCGTTCATAGAAGGCACGCTCGTTGATCTGTTCGTTGCCGCGCTGGAAGTAGATCGCCACCGCGACATTGGAGAGAAAGACGGCGGTCGCTATCACGACGACGAGTTGGACGCCCAGAGTACGCGGCCACAGCCGGCTCATGCCGGCTCCGGGTCGACCGCGAACATGTAGCCGCCACCCCACACAGTCTTGATGTAGCGCGGGTTCTTGGGATCGGGCTCGAGCTTCTTGCGCAGGCGGCTGACGTGATTGTCCACCGAGCGATCGAACATCTCGGCATCCTTGCCCTTGGTGAGATCGAGCAGCTGGTTGCGGGTGAGCGCCATGCGGGGACGCTCGAGCAGCACCTGGAGGAGGCGATACTCGCCGCTCGACAACGGTGTCGCCATTCCACCGGTGTCGAGGAGCTCGCGCTGCCCGGTGTCGAGGACCCAGTCGCCGAACCGGACTCGCTCGGCCTCGGGCGCTTCGCGGCGCGGAGGCAGGGCATGCGTACGGCGCAGAACGGCGGCGATGCGGGCGACCAGCTCGCGCGGCGAGAACGGCTTTGCGATGTAATCGTCGGCGCCCATTTCGAGGCCGACGATGCGGTCGACTTCCTCGCCACGCGCGGTGAGCAGGATCACGGGGATCTGCGATGTGTCACGGATGAAGCGGCAGAAGCTGAGCCCGTCTTCGCCCGGCATCATGATGTCCAGGACAGCAAGGTCGATGGCCGCGGCTTTCATCGCCCGGCGCGCCGCCGCGGCGTCGGCGGCCGTGGTCGTGCGATAGCCATTGTCCCGCAGGAAGCGGGCCAGCGGCTCGCGGATGTCGCGGGCGTCCTCAACGATGAGGATATGCGGTTTGGTCTCGGCGTTCATGACAACGCCGACAAGATGCTTCGGGGCGCGCGGCTTCGCAAACCCAAATTGTCGCAAAGTGTGTCAGGGCGCGCTCCCGCGAGACTTTGCGACCATTTCAGAGGTTTTTGGCAAAGTTCAGCGACATCTGCGGTGTCAACTCCTCCTCCTCGAAAGACCAGAAGGAGATTTCACCATGACATCACGCCTGAAGATCGGATTGTTGCTCGGCGCCGTGCTCACCACCGGTGCGACCGCTGCCATCGCCGCTGCCGTCAACACCCGCCAGCCGGTGCCGCCCCAGACCTACAGCCGCTTCGACGACAGCGGCAGCCGCGGTGCCAGCCACTTCTTCGCCGACTATGACCTCAACCACGACGGTAAGGTCACGCGCAACGAAGTCGGCACCGTCGTTGCCAAACGCTTTGCCGCTGCTGCCGGTGGTTCGAAGCTGATCACGCCACAGCAATTCACGGCCGACGCCCAGAAGCGCCATCGCGACCGTGAGAAGCAGACGTTCCGGCGCGCCGATTGGAACGGCGACGGCGTCCTCACCGCCGATGAATTCTCGATCCAGCAGCGGGCTCGCTTCGCCGCCGTCGACCGGGAAGGTGCCGGCTTCATCGACTGCGCCCATCGCGACGGCTTCGATCCGAACAGCCCAACCCATCGCCGCGGCGGGTCAGGGCGGGGCATCTGTCCGGCCAATGACCTCAACCAGGACGGCAAGGTCACGCGCGCCGAATACGACAAGGCCGCGGCACAGCGCTTCGTTGCGGCGGCGCACGGCGGCAGGACAATTGCCTTCGAGCAATTCGTCGCCAACGGCAATGCCCGTTCCAGCAATGCCAATCGCTTCGAACGGCTCGACGGCGACGGCAACGGAACGCTGACGCTGGCGGAATACGCCGTGCCGCAGCAGCGCATGTTCGCACGCATCGACGCCAACCACGATGGCGTCATCACCCGCGACGAACTCGCCAACGCGCCACGCCAGGGCGGCTATCGCGACAATTCGCGCTGAGTTCTGAAATCGCTCGCAACCAGGAAGGAGTATTCGCATGCCAATCAAGACGCTCACGACGGCCGGCTTCATGCTGGCACTTCTCTCCGGCTCAGCCCTTGCTGAACCGATGCCGCCGCCTCCGGGCATGATGGGACCCGGCCACGGACTGCGTCATTTCCTGCATGACTTCGACTTCGATCGTGACGGCAAGGTGACGCGCGCCGAGTTCGATCGCGGCTCGGCCGAACGCTTCAAGCGGATCGACAAGAACGGCGACGGCGTGATCACCCAGGACGAGCTCGAGGCGATGCGGCCGCCGCGGGACATGCATGCCGGTGACGGTCCGCCACCCCCTCCGGGCGAATAGGCTGGCGCCTCTTCGTTCGGAATGATGCGACGCGCGGGCGGCTGCACGCTCCCATCAGCCACCCGCGCGGAGCGTCTGGGTCATCTCGGCAAGGATCGATACCGCGATCTCGGCGGGCGACTTGGCGCCGATGTCGAGGCCTACCGGTCCGCGGATGCGCGCGAGATCGGTGTCGCCGAAGCCCGCGGCCTTGAGGCGCGCCAGCCGTCCCGCGTGTGTCTTCTTCGAGCCAAGCGCGCCAATATAGAAACAGCCCGATTTCAGCGCCGCGGTAAGGGCAGGGTCGTCGAGCTTGGGATCGTGGGTCAGGGCGACGATCGCGCTGCGCGGTCCTAGCGGGGCCTTCTCCAGGGCTTCGTCCGGCCAGTCATGTGACAGTGTCACGCCGGGAAATCGCTCGGAGGTCGCAAACGCCGTGCGCGGATCGATGATGCGCACGCCGTAACCGGCGAGGTCCGCCATCACGGCAAGCGGTTGGGCGATATGCACCGCGCCGATGATGACGAGATCGAGCGGTGGATTGAAGACGCCAAGGAACCAGTCGCGTCCCTCCACTGTTACCGGCTGGCTGCGATCGGCGCGCGCCGCCTCGCGGGCAAGCAGGCCGAGCGGCGTTTCGTCCGCATACGGATTGATCAGCCGTTCTTCGCCGCTCGCGAGTTCGGTCGCGCGAACGATCGCCTGGCGTGCGCTGCGCGCCGCGTTGATGGCCGCCAGCGTGTCGCGCTTCATGGCCTACTGGACGGGTTCGACGAAGATCTCGATGCGGCCGCCGCAAGCAAGGCCGACTTCCCAGGCCTGCTCGTCGCTCACGCCGAACGCGAGCGTCCGCACCTTGCCGTCGCGCATGGCGCCGAGCGCCTCTTCGATCACCGCGCCCTCGACGCAACCGCCGGATACCGAACCGACAAAGGCGCCGTCGTCGCGCACTGCAATCTGGCTGCCTGCCTGGCGCGGTGCCGAGCCCCAGGTCTTGACCACCGTTCCGAGCGCAACCTGGCGTCCTTCGGCGAGCCACGCTGCCGCTGAGCCCAGCACGTCGGTTTCGCTGTTCATGCCGCCGCAGCTGCGACGGCGCGTTTGGCCATCACGCCGGTCAGATGTGCCCGATACTCAGCCGACGCATGGATATCCGAATTGAGATTGCTCGCGTCGACCGCAATGCCCTTGATGGCATCGGCGGTGAAGGACTTGGCGAGTGCCGTCTCCATCGCCGGCTGGCGGAAGACGCAGGGTCCTGCGCCCGTGACCGCGACGCGAACGCCATCCTTGGTCTTGGCAACAAACACGCCCGCCATCGCATAGCGCGACGCCGGATTGGGGAATTTCATATACGCGGCGCGCTCCGGAACCGGGAAGGCGACTTCGGTGATGATCTCCCCTTCGCCCAGCGCAGTCGAGAACATGCCGGTGAAGAAGGCATCGGCAGCGATGCTGCGCTTGTTTGTCCTGATCGTCGCGTTCAGCGCCACCACCGCGGCGGGATAGTCGGCGGCCGGATCGTTGTTGGCGAGCGAACCGCCGAGCGTTCCCATGTGCCGTACCGCGGGATCGCCGATCATGCCCGCAAGGTCGGCGAGGGCCGGAATGGCCTTCTTCACATCGGCCGAGGTCGCGACCTCGGCGTGCTTCGTGCCGGCGCCGATGACGATGGCGTTGCCGTCCTTGCGGATGAATTGCAGCTCGCGGATCTGCGAGATGTCGATCAGGTCGGACGGTTGCGCCAGCCGCATCTTCATGGTCGCGATCAGCGTCTGACCGCCCGCCAGTACCTTTGCTTCCGACGACGCCTTCAGCAACGTCTCCGCCTCTGCGACCGATTTGGCTTTCTTGTAGTTGAACGAATACGGGATCATTCGGCACCTCCCGCCATCCGCTTGGATGCGTCCTCGATGGCGCTGACGATGTTGTGGTAGCCGGTGCAGCGGCAGAAATTGCCCTCGAGTTCGTGGCGAATCTGCTTGCGGTCGGTGGCCTTGCCGCGGCGGATCATGTCGACGGCGGTCATGATCATGCCCGGGGTGCAGAAACCGCACTGCAGGCCGTGATTGTCCCGGAATGCTTCCTGGACCGGATGCAACTTGCCGTCCTTGGCGAGGCCTTCGATGGTCGTGACCTCGGCGCCGGCTGCCTGGACCGCGAACATGGTGCAGGACTTCACGGCCTTGCCGTTCACATGCACCACGCAGGCGCCGCACTGGCTGGTGTCGCAGCCGACATGGGTGCCGGTCAGGCGCAGGTTTTCCCTGAGGTAGTAGACAAGCAGGGTACGGTCTTCGACATCCGCGGAAACGGACTTGCCGTTCACCGTCATGGCAACGACGGACATGTTCTGATCCTTTAGCGTAATATGTTAGCGGGGAGTCTCGGCATCCGGCATAACAAGGTCAAGGCCGCTCGCCGCGGACAGCCTGGATAATTCAAGTCTGGGTATTACACCCATCTGTGAGGGAAAACGCATGCCTGTCATCACCGCGCGAATCCTGAAGGGCCGCGGGGCAGAAATCAAACGCCGCCTTGCCTCGGCGCTGACAGTGGCCGTCGTCGACGTCCTCGATGTGCCCCTGCAATCGGTCACCGTCGTCATCGACGAGTATGATCGTGAGAATTGGGCCACCGGTGGAGAACTTCATTCCGATCGCCAGAGCCCTGCCAAGGCTGACGAAGTCGACCTTGACTCGCTGTTTCGCAAACCGGCGGCCGGCAAACCGGCCGCCAAGCCGGCTGTCAAAGCGCCACCCCGAAAAGCAGCAGCAAAATCACGATCACGGCGATAAGGCCGACCACCCAGATTTGCGGCGCCAGGCCCTCGCGCGGTTCGGCAGGGGGCCTCTCGGCGACCGCGGTGCTCGCTGTCGGTTCGACAGCCGGGTCAGGTGTCAGAGCGGGCGTCAGTGCCGCACTGAAGCGCTTGAAGAAATCGTCGGCGATCTGTTTGGCAGCGCCATCGATCAGGCGTTGGCCGATCTGCGCGAGCTTGCCGCCGACATTGGCCTTGGCGACGTAGTGCAACTCGGTGCCGCCATCGACAGGTGCCAGGTTCACCTCGGCTTCGCCGCGGGCAAAGCCGGCGACCCCGCCTTGCCCTTCGCCCTTGAGGACAAGCCGCTTCGGTGGCTCCGGATCGACGACCGCGACCTTGCCGCGGAACGTCGCCGATACCGGTCCAACCTTGATCCTTGCCGCACCCTCGAATGCGCCCTCGGGAGACTTCACAAGTGTTTCGCAGCCGGGAATGCAGGCTTTCAATACCTCGGCATCGTTGATAGCCGCCCAGACAGCATCGACAGGGGCGGGGATCGTGTATCGGCCGGTGAATTCCATGTTCGCGACTGTTCCTACTCTTCGGACCGGAATGTGAACAACGACAACCACTTAGTCGAAGGGCAACGAATCTGGCGTTTAGCGCCGGGTTTGAGACAGTTTTGCTTCACCGCCGTGGGTGGTTGTGTTAACCTTATTTTTACCATCACAAGTATGGGGCAGGGGGCATGGAATCGAGTAGTGCGTCCATACCGGCTCAAGAAGTCGCCGGTATGGTCAAGTGGTTCGACATAACCAAGGGTTACGGCTTCATCAAACCATCGAACGGCGATGAAGGCGACATTCTTCTCCACCAGACCTGCGTCCGGCAATCAGGGTTCAAGGCCGCCTATGAGGGTGCTCTCGTCGTCTGCGAGGCGGTCCAGGGGCCCAAGGGACTGCAAGCCAGGCGCCTCATCTCCCTGGACAACTCGACGGCTTCGCCGCAGGCGGCCAGCGTCGAGCGCACATCGCGTTATCTGACCGAGCCCAAGGGCCTGGCCTTCGACGCCACCGTGAAATGGTTCAACCGGGGCAAGGGTTATGGCTTCGTGTCGCGTGGCCCAAACTCGCCCGACATCTTTGTCCATATGGAGACGCTGCGCCGCTACGGCATCCGCGAGCTTCGCCAGGGCCAGCGGGTCCGGGTGCGGGCCGGGGATGGCCCAAAGGGCGAGCTTGCAGCCGAGATCACGGTCGTCGATCCTTAAGCCGCAAACAACAGTCGAGTTCTTATGCCCGTCGCGGCGCGTTTCCGCGCGTTCCTGAAGGAAGCCCCGCACTGGGCCGATCTGCTGGCACAGGTGCCGGCGGCCCATGTCCTCAGGCACGACACCGTCCACCCGGCTTTCCATGGCTGCATCGATTGGCATTCCGCCTGCCATGCGGTCTGGGCGCTTCTGGCGCATCGGCGGCTGACGGGCGATGCCCGTTACGAACCGATCGTCGATCAACTTCTGATGCCGGCGAAAATGGTGGCCGAGGCTGCGGACCTCGCCGATCGTCCCGATTTCGAGATGCCGTATGGGCGTGCCTGGTTCCTGAGGCTGGCGCTCGAGGACCGGGCCGTGACGGGTTCGACCCGGCTGCTCTTTGTCGGCCGTGACATTGCTGAGTCCCTTGTGACGCATTACCGGGCCAAGCCGCCGCAACCCTTGTCGCGGGAGTACGCCAACCCGTGCTGGGCGATGACCAACCTCTGGGACTACGCGCATGCCGAGAACCGTCCTGATCTCGTCAGTTTCGTGCGCGAGATCACGACGACACACATCCTGCCGTCGCTGGCGCGCCTGCCTGAACCCGCGGAGGAGGCGACCTGGGCGGACTTCATGGCGGTGACGCCAAACTTGTGCGAACTGCTGGTGCGAACGCGGGTCGCACCGGTGGCCGATGTGCTTGGACGGGCAGGGGCGCGTCTTACGGCGCTCACTCCGGTCGCCGAGCCCGGCAAGGCGCATCACTACGCCCTGAATTTCAGCCGCGCGTGGTCCTTGTTCGCCCTTTATGAAGCGAGCGGGGATGAAAGGCTCCTCGCATCCTATCTCGATCACATGGAGATGGGCCTCAGCCATCCCAGCTGGTGGCGTGGCGACTATCGCTCCGTGGCCCACTGGGTCCCGCAATTCGCCATGTTCGCGCTTCAGCGCGCCATGCTGCACGAGGCACCCTGACTCATGTCCGCTGTTCGAACGTTTCTTCCGCGCCTTTTTCCCGTCGTGTGCGTGCTTGTCGTGGCGCTGAGCGGATGCGGCCTTGGCTCCCTGTTCAAGACGCCGCTGCCGACGGCAATGATCACCATCGACACGCCGCGTGGCCCGGCACGGCTCCAGATGGAGATTGCGGCCGATGACGCCTCGCAGGAACAGGGCCTGATGTACCGCAAGGAATTGGACCCCAATGCCGGCATGCTGTTCGACCTGCACACGCCACAGCGCGTTTCCTTCTGGATGAAGAACACCTACCTCTCCCTGGACCTGATCTTCGTGCGTGCGGATGGTTCGATTTCGTCCATCGAGCCCAATGCCATCCCGTTCTCCAAGGATTCGATCTGGTCCAAGGAACCCGTGCGGGCAGTAATCGAGCTCAATGGTGGCCGTGCCCGCCAGCTCGAGATCCATCCCGGTGCCCACGTCCATGGTTCGATTTTCGGGCGGCCCTGAAGCCGGCGGCAGCCAGTCAAGATGCGGGTTGAAGGCCCGCCCCCCTTTCGTGTACCCATCGCCCGCAAGGTTCGGATCTGGCTCCATCGGGGCGTAGCGCAGCCTGGTAGCGCATCTGCTTTGGGAGCAGAGGGTCGCGTGTTCAAATCACGCCGCCCCGACCAATCCGCCAACCGCTCGATGGGGAGTAGAATGCGCGCGCGCATCTTTCAGCCGGCCAGGAATGCGATGCAGTCGGGCCGCGCCCGTACGAAGAGCTGGGTGCTGCAATACGAGCCCGAGGCGCCGCGCCAGATCGATCCGCTGATGGGCTGGACAAGTTCGACCGACATGCGCAGCCAGATCGAGCTCGAGTTCGACACGTCGGAGGAAGCGGTTGCTTATGCCGAGGCTCGCGGGATTCCGTATTCGGTCTTCGAGCCGCACCGGCCGCGGCCACGTGGCAAGGCATATTCCGACAATTTCAGATTCGATCGTAAGGTCCCCTGGAGCCACTAGCCTTCGTCGCCGAATCTGGAGTTGTGATAGATTCCCTGGCGGCTCGCTCTGTCTCGGCAGGCTTGGCCCCGTAGCTCAATGGATAGAGCACCAGCCTTCTAAGCTGCGATATGCAGGTTCGATTCCTGCCGGGGTCGCCATTCCGTAACAATTGTTACGGAATAGGCTGCGATGCTGCCACGGCGCGAAGTTGCGTGCAGAATCATGCCTTCCAACCGTGCGTTTGTTGCAGTTTTGTGAACGCCTACTACATTCCCCATAGGGGCAGTCGAGAAAACGATTCAGAGATGGCCGGACGCGGGCGGGCAAATTCGATAGATGTCAGGGTAGGCAACCGCCTGCGCCTGCGCCGAACCGCTATTGGCGTCAGCCAGGAAGAACTCGGGCGCCGGCTTGACCTCACGTTCCAGCAAATTCAGAAATTCGAGTCCGGCAGCAACCGCATCAGCGCAAGTTATCTGTTTGAGATCGCAAATGCGTTGCATGTTCCGGTTTCCTACTTCTTCGAGGATGCCGACAAGCCCGATCATCTGGCAAAGCTGTCCAAGCCGATGCAGAAATTTCTCATGACCGGCGAAGGTCTCGCGTTGTGGCGTTCCTACACGCGTATTCCCGACGACAAGCTGCGTCAGAGGGTGCTCGATCTTGTGAAGGCCATGGCCGAGACCTCCGGCGGAAAGCGTCACTGAAGGCGGTCATCCCTTGCCCTTCCGGGGCGAGACCGCCGCGCAGATCGCCTGAGCGCCAGGCGGCCGGGACCTCTCATCTTGCAACCAGCATTATTTTGCGGCGGCTGGATACAAGCGGCCCCGAGTTCGTTGCTTTATCCCAGGGCACGAGACAGCAACCTTGCGCAACATCGGAAAATCGGGTGCAGCGATCATGATCGCCGGCACTTTTGCGTGGCACGCGGAAGCGTTTGCCGCGGGTTCGAGCGCCGACAAGGCGAGCGCAGGGACAGTCGTCGCCAGCACCAACCCGACCGGCGATGGGCCCAAGGTGCAGCCGCGCTACTATGTGGCCGTAGACGAGCCGCGCCGGCTCACCGACCTTGCCGGCAATGATGACCGCGCCTGGGCCAGCGCCCGCAACGTCCATCCGCGCCTGACGCAACGGAGAGCACCGCGCTGAGTTGCCGAGGTTGGCGCGATTGAGGACACTGCGACCCACGCGGGGGCTGCATGATCTCAAAATCCGCAATGCTGGACCTAGTGAAGGGTTTTCGCGCCGCTGAGGTCGAGCGCGCGCTGGCAAGCAATCCGGCCCTGTTCGACTATCGCGACGAGCGCGGCCGCAACTGGCTGCACATTTGCTGCGGCCGGAAGGCCAGCAAGGCGAAGGTTCCCGACAGCATCAAGACGGCCGCCGTGCTGCTCGAGCGGGGCTACGATATGAACGGTGCCGCCTTCACCGAGGGCAGCTGGCGTGCGACCCCGGTCTGGTACACGGTCAGCCGCGGTGAAAACCTTGCGCTCACGGAGTACCTCCTAAAGCGCGGCGCCGATCCCAATCATTCTCTGTGGGCGGCTTCGTTTCGCGGCGATCTGCCTGCAATCCGCCTGCTCGTCCGCCATGGCGCGGATCTGGAGGCTGTCGCGGAAGACACGACGCCATTCCTGGGAGCCGTGAAGTGGAGCAAATTCGCAGCCGCTGAAGAGTTCCTGAAGCTCGGCGCCAATCCTGATTATCGCGACAAGCATGGCATGACTGCGCTGCACTACATGCTCAAGAAGGCGAGCGACGCCAAACATATCGCGATGGCCGTTCGGCACGGGGCGCGGGGCGACATCAAGGACAAGTCCGGCAAGACGGTGATCGATATTCTGCGCCGCAAACGCGATCCCGTCCTGCGCCGCATCGCCGAACAATTGGCGGCAAGAGCGTGACTATTTGCCCTTGAAGTCGGGTTCGCGCTTGGCGAAGAACGCGGCCACGCCCTCGCGCACATCCTGGCTGGGGTTGGAGATCATGACCGAGAGCGCCGCATCGTCGAGCGAGTTTTCGAGCGAGGAATCGAGGCCCTTGCGCATCATGTTCTTGGCCAGACGCACCGCGAGGGGCGCCTTCTTTGCAATGGCCCGGGCGAACTCCAGCGTCCGGTTCTTGAGTTCGGCCGACGGCACCACCTCGGTGACAAGCCCAAGCTTCAGCGCTTCGCCGGCAGGATAGACTTCCGCCAGCAGCGTCATCTTCAGTGCTCTGTCGAGCCCCATGACGCGTGGGAAGAACCAGGCACCCCCTTCATCGGGTAAGAGGCCAAACTTGCCGGAGGTATCGCCAAGCTTCGCGCTGTCGGCGGCGATGCGAAAATCGCAAGCCAGGGCCAGGGTCAGACCGCCCGCCACCGCCGCGCCGTTGATCGAGGCGACCACCGGCTTGTCCATGCGGTGCAGGCGGGCAACGACGCGATGCATGCCGACACGCATCTCTTCGCCATGACCCATCTGCTTGTTGCGGAAGACCGGGCGTTCCTCCGGGCTGCTGCCGGCGCCGCCGCTGACATCACCGCCCGAGCAGAAGCCACGGCCGGTGCCGGTGATGATGAGACACCGCAGCTCGTCGTCATGCTGATAGCGGCCGAGCGCGTCGACCACCTCGTCGCACAGGGGATTGGTATAAGCGTTGAGCGTATCGGGACGATTGAGCGTGATCTGCGCGATGCGCGGCTCCACGGTCTCGAACAGAATGTTGCGGTACTCGGCCATCTTGCCCTCCCGGCATCTTGCGGCGGCGCCCCGATATGGGAACATGGCGCCCGGACAAGAGGCAACATGGCGGAGGCAACATGGCGGAGGCTTTCATGAGCGAATATCCCGAGATCCTCTATGACGTGAAGGACCGCGTTGCGACCGTCACGCTCAACCGCCCGGACCGTCTCAACGCCTATACCGATCGCCTGGCCCAGGGCCTGCGCTTCGCGATCGCCGATGCGGCGCGCGATCCGGCGGTGCGTGTCATCGTGATCACCGGCGCTGGGCGGGGCTTCTGCGCCGGGGCCGACATGGATCTGCTGCAGGGTGTTGCCCGCGCCGGCAGCGAACGGCAGGCCTCGCGCGGCGAGGGTGACGTCGGTGACGCCTTCGACAACAAGTTCGGCCCAAACCTCGATGCCGAGTTCGCCGACATGCGCCGCTTCGGCTACTTCATGCGCACCAGGAAGCCGATCCTCGCGGCGATCAATGGACCGGCCGCCGGCATTGGCCTCATCATGGCGCTCTATGCCGACATGCGCTTCGTCAGCGACAAGGCCGTGCTGACCACCTCGTTCGCGCAGCGCGGCCTGATCGCCGAGCACGGCATCTCGTGGTTGTTGCCGCGCCTGGTCGGATCCGCCAACGCGCTCGACCTGCTGCTCTCGGCACGCAAGATCTCGCCGCAGGAAGCCAAGGAGATCGGCCTCGTCAACAAGGTCTTCCCGCAGGAGGCCTTTATGGACAACGTGATGGCTTACGCCCATCTGCTCGCCGACACGGTGTCGCCGCGCTCGATGGCGGTGATGAAGGCGCAGATCTGGAAGTCCTATTTCCAGACCTTTGGCGAGGCCCTCGCGGTGGCAGATGCCGAGATGCCGCCAAGTTTCCAGTGGCCCGATTTCAAGGAAGGCGTGAACCACTTCCTCGAGAAACGGACCCCGAAATTCGCCGACATCTGAGGCGACCGCTTCGCTCCCTTGTCAAGGTTGACCTTGGCAAGGGGGAGGCTAAAAACCCGGCCTTTCCAAACACCCCAAGGCGGGCAGGCATGAAGATCGTCGGCGGCAAGTGGCACAACTGGTCGGGCGGCGTCGTCTGCAAACCCAAGCGCGTCGTCACACCCAAGGACGAGGTCGAGATCGCCGCGACGGTGCGAACCGCGCCCGACACGGTGCGCGCGCCCGGCACTGGTCATTCGTTCACGCCGGTCGCGGCCAGCGACGGCACGTTGCTCGACATGCGCCATTTCAATGGCCTCAGCGGCTTCGACCACGACCGCATGGTCGCAACCATTTCTGCCGGAACGCCGCTGTGGGAGGTCGGGCCGCTCCTGCATCATGTCGGCGTTGGCCTCAAGAACATGGGCGATATCGATCGCCAGACCATTGGTGGGGTCGTCGGCACCGGAACGCACGGCACCGGACGCACGCTCGGCAGTTTCTCCGCCGAATGCGCAGGCTTCCGTCTGGTGCAGGCGAGCGGCCAGGTTATCGACTGTACGCCGACCGAGAACGCCGAGATCTGGGAAGCGGGCCGCTGTTCGCTCGGCACGCTCGGCGTGATGACCGACATTTCCATGTATGTCCGGCCCGCCTACAAGCTGACGGAGAAGAACTTTCTGCTGTCGCCGGACGAAGGGTTCGCAAAGCTCGACAGTCTCATCGCCGGCAACAGGCATTTTGAATTCTTCTGGTTTCCCTATGCGGACCGTCTGATCTGCAAGACGCTCAACGAGACCAGCGAGGATGCACCGCCGCCGCGCGATGCGGAAACGATGCATCGCCGCGGAGAAAAGGGCGGCTCGGACGCGCGCACCTTCGCCGCGATCAACGAGGCGCTGCCATACACACCCTTCCTGCTCGGATCGGCGCACCGGCTGTTCTCGCAACTGATGCCAGGCCCGGCGAAGGTGCGCTGGAGCCACGAGATCTTCCCCAGCCCGCGCACGACCCGATTCAACGAGATGGAATATGCCGTTCCGATCGAGAAGGGCCCCGACTGCATTCGCGAAATCGTCGCAATGATCCGCAAGCGCCGGATCAATACCGGCTTTCCGATCGAGTACCGCACGGTGGCGGCCGACGACGTCTGGCTAAGCCCCTTCTACAAACGCGAAAGCGCCACAATTGCCGTCCACCAATATCACCGGGTGGACACGACGAGGTTGTTCGAGGCGTGTGAGGCGATCTTCCGTTCCTATGGCGGCAGGCCGCATTGGGGCAAACGGCACACCCGCACGCATGCGGAACTCGGCGAAATATACCCGCAATTCGGGCGTTTTACGGCCCTGCGCCGTCAGCTCGACCCGAAGGGCAAGTTCTTGAATTCGCACTTGCACAACATATTTGAGGGGCGAGGTTGAGGCCTGTCATGCGCAAGCGGGTTGTGTTCGGGATTTCCATGTTTCTGGGCATGGTCATGCTGGTCGCATGGGCCGAATCGAACTGGTTCCTCGCCGGCATTCTCGGCTTGATGCTGGGCGCTACCATCGCGATCGCGATTTTCGCATTCCCCCACGATGCCGCGCCGCCCGCCGATCGCCGCCACGAAAACACGCAACGCAGGCGGCGGGAACAGGCCCTCAAATCGCGGCAGGCGGGTTAGTCGGACAGCTGGCGATAGAAACAGACTTGCGCACCGGTGTGGCATGCCGGTCCGAGCTGATCGACTTTCAACAACAGCGCGTCGCCGTCACAATCGATCCAGGCCTCGATGAGATGCTGGATATGGCCGCTGGTCTCGCCCTTGCGCCAGCGCTGTGAACGCGAGCGCGACCAATAGGTGACTTCGCGGGTCACGAGCGTCTCTTCCAGTGTCTCCCGGTTCATCCAGGCCAGCATGAGCACCGCACCCGTCTCCATGCTTTGCGCGATCACCGGGACGAGGCCGTCCGGACCGAACGTCACCTCTTTCATAAAGGCCTCGCGATTCAATTGCTCAGTCATGGTGTTGCTCGCAGTCTGGAAAATCCGGCGTCAAGATCGGCGATCAGATCGTCCGCGTCCTCGAGGCCGGCATGGATACGGATGACTTGGCCCTCGGCTTCGAACGGCTTGGCCGTGCGATGCAGCTTTGCCGGCACGATCAGGCTTTCATAGCCGCCCCAGGAAAAACCCATGCCGAAACATTCGAGGCCGTTCATGAACGCAGCGAACGCGTCGTGCGAGCAAGGCTTCAGCACGACTCCGAACAGGCCCGAGGCACCGGTGAAGTCGCGTTTCCAGATCGCATGTCCCGGATCGTCCTCGAGCGCCGGATAGAGGACGCGGGCCACTTCGGCGCGGCCCTTCAGCCAGCGCGCCAGCTTGAGCGCCGTTTCCTGGTGGCGCTTGAGACGCACAGCCATGGTGCGGAGTCCCCTCAACGCGAGAAAGCAGTCATCGCCGCTCGCATAAAGTCCGAGATCGGCGAAGGTGTGCTCGAGGCGCAGGCGATGGCTCTCGTTGGCGCAGACATAACCGATCATCACATCGGAATGTCCGCCGACATATTTGGTTGCTGCCTGGATCGACAGATCGGCGCCATGCGCAAAGGCATTGAAGAACAGCGGCGTTGCCCAGGTGTTGTCGAGCAGCAGGCTGGCACCATGCCGGTGCGCCACCGCGGCAATGGCCGGCACATCCTGCGTCTCGAATGTCAATGAGCCCGGGCTCTCGCAGAACACGGCGCGTGTGTTGGGACGGAACAGGGCCTCGATCCCGGCGCCGACCAGCGGATCGTAGTAGGTGGTCTCGATGCCATAGCGGATCAGCGTGCGGTCGCACAGCATGCGTGTCGGCGCATAACAGGTATCGACCATCAGGAGGTGATCGCCGCTGTTGCAGGCGCTCTGGATCGCCAATGCTACGGCGCCGAGGCCCGATGGCGCCACGACGGCGCGCGCGCCACCCTCGAGCGCATTGACGGCTTCTTCGAAGCTTGCCGACGACGGCGTGCCGCGGCGGCCATAGGTGTAGGGAACGTCCGCGTCCTCGAGCTGCTTGAGGTCGCGATAGAGGATCGTCGAGGCGCGATAGACAGGCGTGTTGACCGCGCCGAAATGCGCCGCGCTCATGCGCCCTGCTTGCGTCGCGATCGTCTCAGGGTTGCCGCTTTTGCGCTTGGCCACGTGCCGTCCTCCAGAGGGCCGAGAAAGCACCCCGAAGGACGGCGAATGTCAAACCCGGATCAGCGGCCGAGTTCGGCCTCGGCGTGCGGGTCAGCCTCTGGTTCAGCGAGCAACGGCCCCTGAGAAGGCTTGCCTTCCAGGATCGAGCGCAGTGGCCGGTCGAAGGCCCACGTTATCACTGCCGCAACGGCGGCGATTGTGGCGCAGAGCAGGAAGAAGTTGGTCTTGTCCATCTGGCTGAAAAAGCTGCCGATATAGCCCTGCAGCTGGTTGCCGGTGAAGCTGGTGATGAACCACAACCCCATCATCGCCGAGAGGATTTGCGGTGGCGAGACACGTGCGACCAGCGCCAGCCCAATCGGCGACAAATAAAGCTCACCGAAAGTGATGACGACGAAGAACAACAACAGCCAGAGCCAGCTTGCGCCACCGGCAGGACTGAGGAATGCCGCCGCAGCCATGACGATATAGGACAGCGCGAGCAGGAAGTTGCCCAAGGCCATTTTCACGACCGTGCGCGGTTCCTTTCCGCGCCGTGCCTGCGACGCCCAATAGGTGACGATCAGCGGCGTAAAGGCAAAGATCATGAAGGGATTGAAAGCCTGGAACCAGGTTACCGGGATTTGCCAGTCGATGACGCCCGGAATCAACGCGCGGTTGGTGAACTGCTCGGCCCAGAGGTTAATCGTATTTCCCTGCTGCTCGTAGGTCGCCCAGAACAGCGACGTCGGGATGCAGAGCAGGACAAGCGCGAGCACTGCCTTCCAGTCCGATGAGGTCATCGCCTTCTTGGTTTCGGTCGAGGCCTTCACGCGGGCCATGCGGTCTTGCGGCAACGTCCGAAGCGCGAAGATGTAGATCACCTGGCCGATGACCATGCCGACACCAGCCGCAAAGAAGCCCCACTTGTAGCCCCATGCCGGATCTTCGGCGAGCGTGCCGCAGACAAGCGGCGAGAAGAACGCGCCGATATTGATGCCGACATAGAAGATCGAATAAGCGCGATCGATGCGGTTGTCTCCCGGCTTGTAGAGATTGCCGACTTGGGTGGAGATGTTTGGTTTGAAGAAGCCGTTGCCGATGATCAGCAGAAGCAAGCCGATGAAGAACAACTGCGGCGACATCAGCGTGAATTCGGCTATCGCCATTGTAACGCCGCCGATGATCACACTGTAGCGCTGGCCGATCCAACGATCGGCGATAATCCCGCCGAAGAACGGCGTCAGGTAGACGAACGCCGTGTAGTTTCCGTAGATCAGCGACGAGAAGGGTTGGACGTCCAGCGGCTTGCCGCCGTTGAAGATCGTCTCGAACAGGCCCTTGATGGTTTGATAGCCGATGGCCTGTTCGGCATGGGGCGCCAGGAGGAGGAAATTGGTGAGGTACAGGACCAGGATGGCGCGCATTCCGTAATACGAAAAGCGCTCCCACATCTCGGTCGTGAAGAGGAACGTCAGCCCCCGCGGATGACCCAGGATTGTTTTCTCTGGTGCCGCATCTGCCATTGCCATCCCGACGAACTCCCAAATCTTGTTTGTGACGATTTCAAGTGTGCCTTGAGCATGCGCGAAATGAAATGGCCCCATGCGTTCATCGCAGGGGTTCCGGCGCAGATATCTGTCGCCTGAGTGCGGACGCGAGGGCCGATTGTTTCAATCGTGCGGCGTGAAGCCGTCGGGCAACTCGATGTAGCGGTCCTCGCGCGCATACGCCACGAAGCCCATCTTCTGATAGAGCGGCAGGGCACGCGGATGATCCAGTGTGCAGGTGTTGACCAGCAGCGTGTTGATCGGCTTGGCCCAGGCCAGCTGGATCGACTGGTAGAGAAAATAGGCGCCGGCGCCACGGCCGATCTCGCCAGGCATCAAGCCGAAATAGGCGAGCTGGCCGGCCCGCGAATCGCGGAAATCAAGCTCGGCGAAGCCGGCAGGGTTTCCGTCGGCATAGAGAACAAAGAGCTCGACCTGGGGATGCTGGATGATCTGGGTGAGAGCATCGTCGCCGATTTTGCGGCGGTCGACCCAGTAATAGGCGCGGCCGACTGTGTTGTAGAGATAGCGATAAAAATGCGCCGGCGGATTGTCGGCCTTGAGGATCGCGATCTTGCCGCGCGGCGTCGGCGGCGATGGCATCGCCGGCTTGGCCGCCATTTCCAGGAAGGTCACGACCATCGGCATGCGCCTGAGCGCCGTCATCACGTCGTCTCCACCGGCGTGTCGCTCCTGCTGCCCCATTCGGCCCACGATCCGTCATAGAGCGCTACGTCGCGTTTGTTGAGAAGATTCAGTGCCAGCATGGTCATGGCGGCGGTGACGCCGGAACCGCAGGTGGTGACGACGGGTTTGTGCAGGTCCACACCGTGCGCTGCGAACACCGCGCGCAGGTCGTCTGGCGTCTTCACGGTGCCTTCGGCGGTGAGCAGTTCGCTGTACGGTACGTTGATGCTGCCGGGGATGTGTCCGCCACGCACGCCTGGACGCGGTTCGGGGACCTCCGCGCAAAAGCGCGCGGCGCCACGTGCGTCGATCACCTGCTCGGTATGGCTGTTCAGGTTTGTCCGCATCTGCTCCAGCGTACGCAGGATCGAATGATCCGGTCGCGGCGTGAAGTGCCGCGGATAGCCGAGCCGCTCCATGTCCTCGACGGGTTTTCCTTCCCTACGCCATTTCGGAAATCCGCCGTCGAGCACGGAGACCTCGTTGTGACCCATGGCGCGAAGCATCCACCACGCGCGCGCCGCCGAAAACAGGCCGGCCCCGTCATAGACCACGATCAGGTTGCCGTCGCCGAGCCCGAGCTTGCGCATGCGGCTTGCGAACTTGGGCGCCGGCGCCAGCATGTGCGGCAGATAGCTGTTCTCGTCGGAAAGATCGTCGATGTCGAAGAAGACGGCGCCTGGAATGTGCGAGGCGCGATACTCGGCGCGGGCATCGCGCCCGGCGTCGGGGAGGTACCACGAAGCATCGGCAATGCGCACATCGGGCGCCCCCAAATGCTCCGCCAGCCATTCAGTCGAGACGAGCGGAGCGGCCATCAGACGTTCACGAATGGAATGGTGACGGTGTGACGCGGAGCGTCCAGCCAGTGCGGCACCGGCAGGTTCTTGCTTCGCAGGAATTCGGGATTGAACAGCTTGGACTGATAGCGCGTCCCGTAGTCGGCAAGAACGGTGACGATGGTATGGCCCGGTCCCATCTTGCGGGCGAGTCGGATGGCGCCGGCGACATTGATCCCGGTCGAGCCTCCCATGCAGAGGCCCTCATGCTCGAGCAGGTCGAAGATGAGCGGCAGCGCCTCTTCATCGGAGATCTCGAACGCCTCATCGATCGGCGCGCCTTCGAGGTTGGCGGTGACGCGCCCCTGGCCGATGCCTTCTGTGATCGACGTGCCATGCGCTTTCAATTCGCCGGTCTTGATCCAGGAATAGATCGATGCCCCCAGCGGGTCGGCGGCGGCAATCTGGATCTTTGGGTTATGTTCCTTGAGGGCAAGCGCAACCCCGGCCAGCGTCCCGCCGGTTCCCACGGCGCAGGTGAACCCGTCCACGCGGCCATTGGTCTGCTTCCAGATCTCCGGACCCGTTCCCTCGACGTGCGCCCTGCGGTTCGCGACGTTATCGAACTGGTTTGCCCAGATCGCGCCGCTGGCATCGCGCTGGGCCAGGTCCTCGGCGATGCGGCCGGAGACCTTCACATAATTGTTCGGGTTGCTGTACGGCACCGCAGGTACCTGGATGAGCTCCGCGCCGAGCAGCCGCAAAGCGTCCTTCTTCTCTTCGCTCTGGGTGTCGGGGATGACGATCACGGTACGAAATCCCATGGCATTGGCGACAACTGCGAGTCCGATGCCGGTATTGCCCGCCGTGCCCTCTACGATGGTGCCACCCGGCTTCAGGGTTCCTCGTGCCAGCGCGTCGCGGATGATGAAGAGCGCGGCCCGGTCCTTGACGGATTGCCCGGGATTCATGAATTCAGCCTTGCCGAGGATCTCGCAACCAGTGCTCTCGGAGGCATGCTTGAGCCGGATCAGCGGCGTGTTGCCTATCGCCGCGATGACGTCTTGTTGAATGGCCATTGGCCGAAGCTAATGGCGGGAAAACCGCGCATCAAGGACGCCAGGATCATGGCTGGCTGGCTTCGCCAAGGCCCAGCCGGCAGTCAGCCGTTGTGAAGCCTCTTGCTCAAATATCAGGCTGCTCGCGCACGAGTAGTGTTCGGTTGTGTATGGGGAGGGGGACCAATAAAGGTTGCGGCTTTGCGCTAACCGGCTGAATCAATGATACATTTGTCAACAACTTTACAGTGTGGAAGGGAACCAACGCTATAGTTGCGCGTTCAGGCCCCTGTCGGGGAGGATTTTGCGGGCGTGATGGGAAATCTCGAACAGGGTGCGGCGGGCGCTGTGCAAACGGCGCTGGACCGGATTATCCGGTCGTCGGCCGTGTTCATCGATAGCCTTCCGGTCGGCGTCTGCTTCTGCGACCGCGACGGTCTTCTCTCCCAATACAACGACCGCGCCGCCGAAATTTGGGGCCACTCGCCCGGCGTGGGAAACCCGGCACAACTCTATTGCGGCGCCCTAGGCACTTATCATGCCGATGGCAGCCCGATCCCTCCTGACGGATTGCCGATTGCCGAGGCGCTGCGCACCGGCGAGAGCGTGCGCGACCGCGAACTCATCATCGAACGGCCGGATGGCAAGCGCCTCACCATCCTCGTCAATGTAAACCCGATGTTCGACGAGCGCGGCAGGATCTCAGGCGCCGTGAATTGCTTCCAGGACGTCACCGAATTGCGCAAGATGCAGACCGAGACGCGCGAAGGTCGGCACGTCTTCATCAACATCATGAATGCGCTCCCATCCGCGGTGTATGCGACCGATCCGAATGGCTATCTGATCTACTACAATACCGCGGCCATCAAGATGTGGGGTTTCGAACCCAAGTTGCGGGAGCAGCAATGGTGCGGTTCGTGGAAAATCTACTCGCCGGAAGGCGAGCACATTCCGCACGATCAGTGTCCGATGGCGGTCGCGCTGCGCGAACAGCGTCCGGTCCGCGGCATCGAGGCTGTCGCCGAGCGGCCCGATGGGACACGTGTTCCGTTCCTTCCCTATCCGACGCCGATCTTCGGCACGGACGGCAGGTTGGTCGGCGCGGTCAATCTGCTCTACGACCTTACCGAGACCAAGCGTGCGGAAGCGCAGCAGAAAGCGCTCATCGACGAACTCAATCATCGCGTGAAGAACACGCTTGCCACGGTGCAGTCGCTCGCGGCGCAATCCTTTCGCGACAGCGGCGACGCAAGCGGCGCCAAGCAGGCATTCGAGCAGCGCCTTCTGGCGCTCAGCAAGACCCACGACCAGCTGACACGCGAAAGCTGGGAATGGGCTGATCTCAAGGCCATCGTCAGCGAGGTTCTGGCGCCCTACCGCAACGAGCAGATCCGTCTGGAAGGAGGGCCGGTTCGCCTGCCGCCCAAGGTGGCGCTCACGCTGGCCATGGTGTTGCACGAGCTGGCAACCAACGCCGCGAAATATGGTTCGCTCTCGGCACCTGACGGCGCCCTCGCGGTGTCATGGTCGACCGAAGGCGAGGGAGTTGATCGGCGTCTCAAGCTCGCCTGGCGCGAGTCGGGAGGCCCAAAGGTTGTTCCGCCAGCGCGCAAAGGGTTTGGCAGCAAGTTGATCGAACGTTCCGTTGCGCAGGACCTCGGCGGTACCGTCTCTTTTGTGTTCGACCCGAAGGGGCTGCGCTACACTTGCGACGTGGCGTTGACCCGGTAGGGGCAGGACATGGGGGCCGAGTCCGCGGTGCCATCGCATCGTCTGAGCGACATATCGGTCCTTGTGGTCGAAGACGAAGCGATCGTTTCCTTTCTGATCGAGGACATGCTCGCTGCGATGGGCTGTCGCGATATTCGTCTTGCGGGCACGCTGGTTGCGGCCCAGGCCGAACTCGACAGGGAGATGCCGGGACTCGCCGTGCTCGACGTCAATCTCGGCGGCGTTCTGGTCTATCCCGTCGCGGAACGTCTCAAAGCGGCCGGCGTGCCTTTTGCCTTCACGACCGGTTACGGGATCAACGGCATCGCGCCGGAGTGGAAGACCGCCACCATTGTCCAGAAGCCGTTCGTTCCGGAACAGCTCGCTGCGGTGCTCCTTTCCCTGGTTGGGACTTAGGTCGCTTTGCTCACGTCCCGCAGAAGGTCTGCCGAACGATCTCCTCCGGCTTTGGTGGATCGGCATAAGCAGAATACTCGGGCTGGTCGTCGTACGGCCGTCTCAGCACGGTCAGCAGCATTTCAAGCGGTTCGAAATCCGCTTGAAGCGCAGCCTGGATGACCGCCTCGATGCGGTGGTTGCGCGGAATGAATGCCGGATTGACGCCACGCATGGCTGCAGCCCGGGCCCTGTCATCGCGCGTTTCTTGCGCCAGGCGCGTGCGCCATTGCACAGCCCACTGATCGAAGGCGCCGGGATCGGCGAAGAGGGTGCGAACGGGCTCGTCGCTGTCGCTGCTGTTCATCCGGCAATCGCATAGCCGGCGGAACGTCAGCGTGAAATCCGCGCCGTTATCCGCCATGCGCTTCAAGAGGTCCTGGGCGAGCTTCCCATCGTTCTCGTGCCTTTCGGCGAGGCCGATCTTGCGCCGCAGGCTGGCCAGATAAGCAGCCTTGAAGAGATCGGGATACCCATCGATCGCCTGCTGCGCGCTCGTGAGGCTTTCCAGCACAGTGGGATCCGAAGCTTGGAATTCACGTGACTTGAAGTCGCGGCC